>JADEYI010001801.1_pt1 | contig 13522 bp, 13 predicted proteins | sample 8542331 | NCBI WGS metagenome assembly JADEYI01 (sample SAMN16510988, study PRJNA670497) | mine drainage metagenome | isolation source: biofilm near Copperflume 1 | place: Germany: Marsberg coppermine Kilianstollen | collected 2018-02 | reverse complement strand
AGCTACAACGCCAGCGACCTCTGGGTGACGCCGGAGCGCGTCGCGGCGTTCCGCGAGTTCCTCCGCGACATCGGCTGCAACTTCTTCATCTTCGACTACCGCGGCTACGGCCGGAACGCCGGCACGCCGACCGAGGAGGGGACGTACACCGACGCGGCGGCGGCGCTCGCCTGGCTCTACGAGCGCGCCGACGTCGACCCGCGCTCGCTGTTCTTCTACGGCTTCTCGCTCGGCACCGGCATCGCCGCGGGGCTGGCGATGCGCGAGCCGAGCGCCGGCCTGATCCTGCGCTCGCCGTTCACTTCGATCCGCGGCATGATCATCGACTGGCACCCGAAGATGCGCCTTCTGCTGGCGGCGGCGCCGTGGCTGCCGCGCACGAACTACGACACGCTGTCGAAGATCCGGCGCCTCGACCGTCCGCTGCTCGTGATGCACGGCGACGCCGACGAGACGGTGCCGCCCTACATGGGGCGCGCTGTCTACGATGCCGCGCCCGAGCCCAAGACCTTCGTCTCGTTCCCGGACTGCGGCCACCGTGACATCGCCAATCACATGGTGGTGCCGGCGATCCGCGGCTTCGTGACGGGCGTGCTCGGCGGGCAGCCGGCCGCCGCGCCGGACGACGAAGGCACTGCGCCCCGATAGCGCGGCACGCGCGCCGGGGGTTCGTGTCGTGCTGCTGACGCGGCGGAAGTCCATCGGACGAGACGCTGTACCCGCATCGGTCCGGCTTCGCCGGACGCACAGCCGAGGGCGGCTGTGCTCCACGCTTCGCGTCGCGTTTACTCACGCAAATTCGGAAGCAGTACTCACGCATCACGCGCGGCCGGCGCTCCCGCCTCTCGCTTCGAGCTTCCACCTCTCACCTCCCACCTCCCACCTCCCACCTTCAAGTGCCCGTCCTCCAGTGAGCGCTTGGCCAGCGCGCGGTACCCTGCCTGCATGAGCGCCGCGCACGGCTTCGGCGAGGCGAACGGCATCCGCTTCCATTATGTCGAGCAGGGCACCGGCCCGCTCGTGCTGCTGCTGCACGGCTTCCCGGAGTTCTGGTACTCCTGGCGCCGCCAGCTCCCGGCGCTCGCCGAGGCGGGATTCCACGCCGTCGCGCCCGACCTGCGCGGGTACAACCTCACGGACAAGCCGGCAGGCGGCTACAACATCGAGAATCTCGTCGAAGACGTCGTCGAGCTGGCGCACGCGCTCGGCGAGGGGCGGGCCCACGTCGTCGGGCACGACTGGGGCGGCATCATCGCCTGGCAGACGGCGTGGCGCCGCCCGGAGTTCGTGCGCTCGCTCGTCACGATGAACGCGCCGCACCCGGCGGCCTTCGCCCGCTACGTCCGTCGCGACCCTCGCCAGATGCTCCAGAGCAGCTACATGCTCTTCTTCCAGGCGCCCCGCCTGGCGGAATGGGTGCTCACCCGGCGCGATGCGGCGGCGATCGTCACCGCGCTGCGACGAAGCGCCCGGCATCCGGAGGTGTTCACGGCGGCCGACATCGAGGCATACCGCTCGGCGTTCCTGCGGCCGGGCGTCGCGCGCTGCTCGCTTGCGTACTACCGGCAGGCCTTCCGCCAGCGCTGGAAGGCGCTCCCCGACTCGCCGATCGAGGTGCCGGCGCTGGTCCTCTGGGGCGAGGACGACCCCGTACTGAAGCGGCAGATGAACGACCGCCTCGGCGAGTGGGTGAAAGATCTCACAATCCGCCTCATCCTGGACTGCGGCCACTGGACACAACAGGAGCAGCCGGACGTTGTTACTGGTGAGCTAATCGGCTGGTTGCGGGCGCACTCCGCCTGACCGCCGGCCGGCCGCGCCTCAAGTCGCCCCGCAAAGGGGCCGATCATTCGATAGTGCGCGCAGGGACGGCGCCAGGGAGCAGCCGTGGACAACACGAGCAACTGGGAGTTCGCGGCGGTCGTCGCCGCCGTGGTGATGGGGCTCAGCGGCCTGCTGATCTTCACGCTCATCGGCACCATCGGCTCGTGGCGCGTATTCCGGCTGGCGTCGCAGTCGGCCCGCCAGGCCGAAGGCGCGAGCGCGGCGGTGCAGGAGCTGGCGCGCCAGCTCGCGGCGAAGGAAGCGATGGAGCCGGCGGAACACCTGGCCTCGGCGGCGGCCGACCTCGCCGAGCTGCGCCGGCAGGCCACCGCGCTCGTCGAGCAGCAGTCGCGGCTGCAGGACGCGACGCGCAACCTCGTCGAAGCGCGCGTGCTGGGCGGCGAGGACGCCAGCCAGCAATTGCAGGAGCTGGACGCCGCGGTGAAGCGGCTCGAAGACAACCTCGGCCGGGTCGCGGCGGCCGTCGCCCGTCTGGGACCGCGATCCACGCAGTGAGCGCACGCACAAAAGGAACATCGCCATGCCCCGCACACCTACGAAGCCCTTAAGCAACGACAGCAAAGACCCCGTCGCGACGATGATGGCGGCGCTCTTGCCGGTGCATCGCGCCGTCACTCTCGAGTGGCTGGTCGACGCCGCTGCCACGGCGGCCGAGCGCGGCCTCGGCGCGCCCTTCGCCTTCGTCTACTTCGAAGAGCAGGACGGCCGCCTCGAACATCGGCCGCCCGCGTCGGACCTGCGCCGCCGCTCCCTCCAGCGCGTCGCGGACGCCTTCGGCGCCGCGCTGCGGCCGAAGCTCGACCCCGCGCGCGCGCCCGTGCTCGACGAGGCGCTCGAAGGTCAGGCCGCGGCAACGATCGACGCGGCCGCCCTGTTCGCCGGCCAGATCGATGCCGCCGCCTCGGCCACCGCCCGCGCGGCGCTCGGCGTCGAGCGCGTGGCGGTTGTGCCGCTGGAGACCGCGGGCGAGCGCGTGGGCGCGCTGGTGCTGATGCTCTCACGCGACGTCGACGACGGCCTGTTGAAGCTGCTCGGGGACCACGTCGCCTGCGCGGCGGTCAACCTGCGCAACGCGCAGACGGCGCGCGAGCACGGCGTCACGGACGTGGTGCGCTCGGTCTTCGACGCGCGCAAGCTGGAGACCGACCTGCAGCGCGAGCTGACACGGGCGGACCGCTTCAAGCGCGAGGTCTCCGTCGTCGTGATCGAGGCGACGAACCTGCGCCTGCTGCGCGAGCAGTTCGGCGGCTTCCTCAGCGACCGCCTGCTCCAGCGGCTGGGCGAGGCGCTGGCCCAGAACGCGCGCGACATCGACATCATCGGCGCGTACAAGGACAGCGGCTACACGATGATCCTCGCCGAGGCGCAGCTCGACGGCGCCGCGGCGGCCGCGCGGCGGCTGCTGGCATCCGCCCAAGAGGTGCGCCTCGATGGGCGACCGGTGCCCGGGCTGGAGTTGCATCTCGCGGCCGGCTGGGCGACCTGCCCCGCCGACGGGGCCACGACCGATGCGATGTTCGCGGCCGCCGAGCGCCGCATGTACCACCCCGACGCGGAGACGCAGGTCGCGTAGCGGCGCGTTGCACATAGACTCGCTCACGAGGCCGGACACTGGAGCCCCCACCGCCCGGCCCGCTTGTCATCACGCGCCGGCGCTGTGGCATGCGCACGGCCGCATCTGCTACGATAGCGCACGAGCATTGGTTCAGGCGCCTATGCTGAAATGCAGAAGGGACGGCACATGCTCGTGATCGGCCTCTTCGTCGGCGTATTGCTCGGCGGTGGCGCCGGTGCCTTCGCCGCCTGGAACGTGGCACGCGCCCGCGGCCAGCGGGAGGTGGCGGAGATCGCCGGCAAGTCCGCCGCGGACATCGCCGCGACGGGCGCGCGACTCGACGAGTGGTCGAAGCAGATCGCCCGGCTCGAGCAGGAGCTGGGGCAGCGCGCCCGCGAGCTCGAGCAGTCGGTGGCCGAGTCGGCGCAGGTGCGGCAGGAGCGCGCGCGCCTCGCCGCCGAGCTGGACGCGGAGCGGAAAGCCGGCGCGGAGAAGCTGGCGCTGCTGCGGGATGCGGAGACGAAGCTGCGGGAGGCGTTCGAGGCGCTTTCGGCGGAGGCGCTGCGCCGCAACAACCAGTCCTTCCTGGAGCTGGCGAAGGCCTCCCTGGGCGAGTTCCAGCAGGCCGCGACGGGCGACCTCGACAAGCGGCAGACGGCGATCACCGAGATGGTGAAGCCGATCCGCGAGTCGCTCGAGAAGGTGGACAGCAAGCTGCAGGCCGTCGAGCGGGCGCGCGGCGAGGCGTACGCGGAGCTGCGGGAGCAGGTGCGGGCGCTGGGGACGACGCAGCAGCACCTGCAGTCGGAGACGGCGAACCTGGTGAAGGCGCTGCGCACGCCGAACGTGCGCGGCCGCTGGGGCGAGATCCAGCTCCGGCGCGTCGTCGAGCTGGCGGGCATGCTCGACCACTGCGACTTCCGCGAGCAGCAGACGGTCTCGACGGACGACGGGCGTTTCCGCCCCGACGTCGTCGTGCAGCTCCCCGGCCGCAAGCAGGTCATCGTCGACGCGAAGGCGCCGCTGATGTCGTACCTGCAGGCGCTCGAAGCGCCGGACGACGAAACGCGCGAGGCGCTGTACCGCGACCACGCGCGGCAGGTGCGCGACCACATCACGCGGCTCAGCAGCAAGGCTTACTGGGCGCAGTTCGAGGCGACGCCGGAGCTGGTGATCATGTTCCTCCCCGGCGAGACGTTCTACAGCGCGGCGCTACAGTACGACCCGGGGCTGATCGAGTTCGGCGTCGAGCAGCGCGTGCTCGTCGCCAGCCCGACGACGCTGATCGGCCTGCTGCGCTCGGTCGCGTACGGCTGGCGGCAGGAGCAGATCGCGGAGAACGCGCAGCAGATCAGCAAGCTCGGCCGCGACCTGTACGAGCGGCTGCTCAAGATGTCCGAGCACTTCGACGACATTCGCAAGGGGCTCGACCGCACGGTCGACGCCTACAACCGCGCCGTCGGCTCGTTCGAGGGGCGCGTGCTGGTGGCCGGCCGGCGCTTCAAGGAGCTGGGCGCGACGCCGCTCGGCGAGCTGCCGGAGATCGGCGTGGTCGACCGCGCGCCGCGCGCGCTGCAGGCGGCGGCGCTTGTCGAAGCGGAGCGCGCGGGCGAAGCCGACGCGCCGCCGGCGTACCTGCTCACGGAGTAGATGGTTGATGGGTGGGGTGCCTCACGCCGCCCCGCCGAGCCCGAGGGCGGCGGCGTTCGCCCTGAGCGCCGCGATCACCTCGGCGATGTGGACGTCGAGGTCGACGCCGAGCTGTTGGGCGCCGTTGATGATGTCGTCGCGGCTGACCTGGCGCGCGAACGCCCTGTCCTTCATCTTCTTGCGCACGGAGGGCGGCTCGACTTCGACGATGCTCTTGTTCGGGCGCACGAGCGCGACGGCGGTCACGAAGCCGGTCAGCTCGTCGACGGCGAACAGGGTCTTCGCCATCGGCGTCTCGCGCGGGACGCCGCTGTAGTCGGCGTGGCCCATGATCGCCGTCGTCACCTCGTCCGGGTAGCCGCGCTCCTTGAGGATCCGGTTGCCCTCGAACGGGTGTCCCTCGGCCGTCGGCCAGCGCTCGTAGTCGAAGTCGTGCAGCAGGCCGGTGATACCCCACACATCCTCGTCCTCGCCGTGCTTGCGCGCGAAGTGGCGCATCACCGTCTCGACGGCGAGGCCGTGCTTGCGCAGCCCCTCGGTCTGCGTGTACTCGCAGAGCAACTCCCAGGCCGATTCGCGGTCCATCGTCCACCCCCGGTCGTGCTGTGATCCCGCCGGCATGATACGCGCAGGTGGCCGCTGGGCGCTGAGGGGAGCTTCGCGGCTAGGGCGGTTTCTTCTCTCGTGCGACCGGTGGTCGTGACGGGCGGACAGGTCTGAAGACCTGTCCTTACGGGGGTAGCGCCGCCGAGCGTGCGTGCGGCCGGGGATCGGTGCGCGTTGCGGGGGACGGAGCTGAAGCTTCTTCGCTACGGCTGGGCGGAGATGACGCTCCGCGGCGAGATCTTGATAGCCCGCGTTAGCTGACCGGGGTGCCGATGGCGTGGCCGCATGCGGCGCAGAACTTCGCCGCCGGGACGTTCTTCGCGCCGCACTCGCCGCAGAACACGGTGCCGGACGCCGCATCGATGGGCGCCGGGGGCGCGGCGCCGTTCAGCGCCGCCTTCGCCTCTTCGTCCGGGTCCTTCGTCGCCTTGCGGAATTCCTTGATGCTGCGGCCGACGGCGCCGCCGACCTCGGGCAGCCGTCCGGCGCCGAAGATGAGGATCACGATCACGAGGAGGATCCCGAGCTCCGGGAGGCCGAGCGGACCGATGCCGGCGAGCAGTTGCACGATTGGGGCCCTCCGATGAACCTGCCTCAGCGTATCAAGTCGCCGCCAGGCGCGGCAAGGCGGCCTGCGCCGGCTATCGCGGCTGCGCGGGCGCGGCCGCCGCGCCGGTGAGCGACTCCCGCAGGAAGTCTTCGATCGCCCGGTTACAGGCGTCCGGCTGCTCCTCGAACCTCCGGCCGTTGCCGGACCCTACGGATTCGGACGGGTGCCCAGCGTGACGTCCGCCGTCTTGCGCACGCTGCCCCGGTAGAAGTCGACGGGCACCGTGTCGCCGGCCTTGTGCTTCGCGAGCACGGCGAGCAGCTCACCGTTGTTCGACACGCTCTGCCCGGCGACCTTTACGATCACGTCGCCCTCCCGCAGGCCCGCGCTGCCCGCCGGGCTACCCGGCGCGACCTGCGTCACCGCCACGCCCTTGTCCACCGAGAGCCCGAAGTTCTGGGCGACGCTGGCATTCACGTCGATCGAGCCAATGCCCATGTACGCGCGGTCGATCTTCCCGTTCTTGATCAGCGCCTCGACCGTCGGCCGCACGAGTGCCGACGAGATCGAGAAGCCGATGCTCTGCGCCCCCTGGATGATCGCCGTGTTGATGCCGACGACCTGGCCGGCCGCGTTGACCAGCGGGCCGCCCGAGTTCCCCGGGTTGATGCCGGCATCGGTCTGGATCGCGTCATTGATGGTGTACGGCTGCTCGTCGATCGTGCGGCCCAGCGCGCTCACAACGCCGCGGGTGACCGTGGGCGCGCCCTGGAGGTCGAGGGCAAAGCCGATGGCGACCACGTCCTGGCCGACCTGCAGCGCGGTCGAGTCGCCAAACGTCGCCGGGGTGAGGTTCGGCTCGTTGATCTTGAGCACCGCGAGGTCGGTCGGCGCGTCGCGGCCGACGAGCGTCGCCTGGACGGTGCGCTGGTCGCTCAGGGTGACGGTAATGCGGCTGGCCACGCGGCTCCCGACCATCACGACGTGATTGTTGGTGACGATGTGGCCCTGCGCATCGTAGATGACGCCGGTGCCGACGCCGCCGCCGGGGATCGAGCGCCCGAAGATGTCGAGGGTCGCGCCTTCCGTCTGCACGCGCACGATGGACGGCGCCAGCTTCTTCGCGATCTGCACGGCGGTGAGCCCGCCCTGCGAGGTCAGCTCGGGCACGGCGGCTGGTGTGGATGGCGCCCGGGCGGATGCCGTCCCGCTCGCCGTCGGGGTGGGAGACGAGGCGGCGGTCTTGCCGCTCGACGAGCACGCCGCGCCGGCGATGAGCAGGAGCACGAGCAGAGAGGACGCGAAGGCCCCACGGACACTCATGACGGCCGCATCGTAAGAAAGGCCGCCCGGTCTTCGCCAGCGGGAAAGCCCCGAGACTGTGACGAAATCGATAAGAGATTCCCGCCGCGGGTGTGATTCACGGGGCCTGATCGTGCCTGAGCGCGCCCACGGACAGTATCGACGGGGCCGAGGAGTCGTCGCAGCGCGGCGTCGCGGCCGCGGTCGAGCCGCCCGCGAGCGTCGCGACGACGTCCGCCCGCGGCGCCGACACCGTGACCTTCAGCGGTGCGGCGGGCGCCGCGCCACACCAGTTACTCCAGACGTAGACGACGAACGCCTTCTCACCGGGCTTCAGCAGCACGGTCGTGCCCGCCGCCGCGGGCGCGGCGCTCCCCGTCACGAGCACGGTGCCCTTCGCGTCGGCGATGACGACGCGCGGCACGACGGCGCCCGCCGGCGGGCTCAGCGTGCAGTCCGTGGCGGACGCGTTCGTGATGATGATGCTGCCCGCCAGCGAGCCCGTCGCGCCCTGCTCCGCGACGCGCGCGGTCACATCGGACGGGGCGCAGGCGCGCACCCCCGGGGGCGTCGTCGGCACGGCGGTCTGCGCGCCGCCGCCGGCGACCGTCGCCGATGCCACGGCGTTGACGGGCGGCGGTGTGGGGGTCTGCGCCCCGGGTGTGCTCGACGTGGGCGCGGCCGATGTGACCGTCGCCGTGCGGTTGTTGCCGCCGCCGCCGCTGCACGCCGCCAGCGACAGCACCCCCGCGATCGCCAGGGCGCCCACCGCGCTCTTGAACATGAAGCCTGCGATCCGTCCGCCCGTCCTCATCGCCACCTCCCGGCCGGGCGCGTCTCGCGCGCTCGGCGCCGACACCAGCATACGGCACGCCGCCGCGGAATGAGCGCCGGCGGCCGTGAGCGGTGCGCCCTCGGGCCGCGGCCGACGCGCGCCCGCGAGCGGGTGGGAGCCTGACCGGCGCTACGTCGCCGTCCTCTCCGCCGTGCGGCCGCCTCGGGCCGCGGCGGCGTCGCCCGCAGGCTCGTCCGGCGCGAACAGCTCGTCGTCGGAGCGCGACGTGGGCGGCGCGCCGGCCGCGCCCGCATTGCGCCGCTCGAGCCAGTAGTCGAGCGCCACGCGCGCGGCCGCCGCCGCGGGCAGCGCGAGCAGGACGCCGGGGATGCCGAGCAGTTCGCCGCCGGCGAGCACGGCGATGAGGACGATCAACGGCGGCAGGTTCAGCGTGCTGCCGTAGACGCGGGGGACCAGGTAGCGGTCCTCGAACTGCTGATACAGCACGAGCAGCCCGAAGATGATCGCCGCGCGCGTCGGTGAGTCGTGGAAGGCGGCCGCGGCCGGCGGCACGGTCGAGAGCGTGGCGCCGACGACCGGGATGACGTCGGCGAACGCGGCGAGCACGGCAAACGCAACGGGGTTCGGCGCGCGCACGATCAGCAGCACCACGAGCGTGTAGACGGCGATGCACGCGGAGGTGATCACCTGGCCGCGGATGTAGCCTCCCACGACGCGGCTCAGCGACCGCGTGATCCCGGCGACCTCCTGCTCGCGCCCGGCCGGGACGAACTGCGAGAGGAACCTCCCGAGGCGCGGCGCCTCGATCAGCAGGTAGACGGTCAGGAAGATGATCGTGAGAATCGAGAGCGTCGTCCCGACGACGCGCTGCCCGTAGTTGACAGCCACACGGCCCGACACGAGCGACCCCCAATCGACGTTGCGCGCGCGCGCCTGGAGCTCAACGTCGATGTGGAAGTTGCGCAGGAAGTCTTCGAGCTGCTTGGCATCGTCCGGCAGGTTGTTGCGGATGGACTTGAACTCGCTGATCATCGCCGGGACGACGAGGGCAAAGAGACCGGCGATGAGGCCGAGCACGACGATCAGGAGCACGATCACGGCGACGCCGCGCGGCAGCCCCCGGCGCACGAGCGACTCGACAGAGGGGAGCAGCGCCGTCATGAAGATCAGCGCGGTGATGACGAGCAGGATGACGGGCCAGAGGCGCACGAAGAACCAGAGGCTCACGAGCGCCAGCCCGATGGCGATGAGCCCGCGATACGAGACTTCGAGCTTGAGCATCGGCGCCGTCCCCCGGATGGGCGATTTGCCACAGATGGTACTCGACGCCGCGGGGCGCCGCGACGCGAGCCGTCCCGGCAGGCGGCTCGACGGCCGCGGCCGCCGTGCTACAATCTGGATGACAGCGAAGTAGTCAGAGGAGCGCAGCCTTGGCCGTCGTCATCGTCGTCATCGTGCTCGTCGTCATCGTCCTGGCCTTCGGCCTGATGATGCTCGGCATCTACAACGGCCTGGTGAGCGGCCGGCTGCGCGTCAAGGAAGCCTGGTCCGGCATCGACGTGCAGCTCAAGCGGCGGGCGTCGCTCATCCCGAACATCGTCGAGACGGTGAAGGGGTACGCGGCGCACGAGAAGACGACGTTCGAGAACGTCACCGCGGCGCGGGCCCAACTCCAGCAGGCATCGGGCCCGGCACAGGCCGCCGAGGCGAACAACATGCTGACGCAGACGCTGCGCTCGCTGTTCGCCGTCGCCGAGAACTACCCGACCCTGAAGGCGAACGAGAACTTCCTGCAGCTCCAGAGCGAGCTTTCCGACATCGAAGAGAAGATCGCCTACGCGCGGCAGTTCTACAACACGAACGTGCTGTCCTACAACACGAAGACGCAGCAGTTTCCGAGTGCGATGGTGGCCAACATGTTCGGCTTCCAGGCGGCGGAGTTCTTCGAGGCCGACGAGACCGCGCGGCAGGACGTAAAGGTCGACTTCTCCACCGCGCCGCCGGCGGCGCCACCCGCGGCCCCGGCCGCGCCCGGCTCCTAGACATGGCGAACAGCGGGCCGATGGCCTCGCAAGGCCCCCAGCAACCCGTCCTCATCTACGACCGCATCGCGAAGAACAAACGCCAGACCTGGCTGATGATGTTCGTGTTCGTCGTCTTCCTGGGCGTGTTCGCGACGCTCATCGGCCTCGTGTTCGGCATGCCGCTGTACGCCGCTCCGGTTGTCTTCGTTGGACTCGCCGCGTACGCGCTCGTCAGCTACTACGCGAGCGCGAGCGTCGCGCTGGCGGTAAGCCGGGCGCACGAGGTCACGAAGGCAGACGAGCCGGACCTGTACGACGTGGTCGAGAACCTGAGCATCGGCTCGGGATTGCCGATGCCGAAGGTGTACGTCATCGAAGACGCGGCGCCGAACGCCTTTGCGACCGGGCGCGACCCGCAGCACGCCTCCGTGACGGCGACGCGGGGGCTGCTGAACAAGCTCGACAAGCCCGAACTGGAGGGCGTGATCGCGCACGAGATGTCGCACGTCGGCAACTACGACATCCGCGTGATGACGATCACGGTGGTGCTCGTCGGCCTCGTGGCCCTGCTCGCGGACCTGTTCCTGATCTGGACGTGGTTCGGCGCAGGCAGCCGCGAGAACAACCGCAGTCGCGGCGGCAGCGCCTACCTGATCCTGTTCGCGCTGGCGCTCCTCTTCGCCATCCTGGCGCCGATCGCGGCGCAGCTCATCCAACTGGCGATCTCGCGCCAGCGCGAGTACCTGGCCGACGCGTCGGGCGCGCTCCTCTGCCGCAACCCGGACGCGCTCGCCCGCGCGCTCGAGAAGATCTCCGCCGACCCGACGCCGCTTGGCGAGGCGAACAAGGCGACGGCGCACCTCTGGTTCTCGAACCCGCTCTCCGACCACTCGTCGTGGCTGAACAACCTCTTCAGCACCCACCCGCCCGTCGAGGAGCGCATCCGCCTGCTCAAGGCGATGTAGCGGGCCGGCGCGGGATCCCCCTTCCGGACATTCAAACGGGCATGCGGCCTGCAGATAGCGAGGGCATCGAAGGCCCGATGACGCTTCTGGCCGGCGGCCCGTATGATGGCGATCGTTGGCGGTAGTGGACGATCTGAGCCCTCGATGAGCCTGACGGTGGGGTGGCGGTGCCGGCGGCTGAGACTCCCGTTAGTCCGCCTGGGGTTCGGCGGTGAGCAATGCCAGGAAGCGTGAGGGAGTGACCAACTGAACCTCACGGAAGGACGCGAGACCCACGACGATACTGTCCCCGGACACAATGTAGTCGGCGTGCCCGGCGAGGGCCGCCTCCAGGAGGCGGTTGTCGTCGGGGTCGGTGAGTACCGCCAGTTGCTCGGCGGGAGCCACGATGATAGCGGTATCCGAGAGTTCAGCGATGAGGGCGGCCTCGTCGGCGGATGTGAAGCCGGTGCGCTTGCGGATGCGGGGCCGGGCGAGGACGTCCGTGAGCTCCACGAGCAGAGGCGCAGAGATGATGAGCTGAACGCTGCCTCTGCGCCAGGCTCGAAGGATCGCATCAGGAGGCCCGGCAGGACTGATGACGCCACTCACGATGACGTTCGTGTCGAGAACGACTCTCATCGGCTCCGGCGAGGCTTCGAACTGCGTTTGCTGGTCCGCACTTCGCGTACGGCCCGCGCAACCTCCTTCTCGATCATCGCGTAGGGCGCATCGCGGTTGCGTGCCTGCGCCTTCTCGATGAGCGCAAAGAGACGCTCGCGGCTGCGCTCCATGGACTCGTAGCGCTCGATCGGAACCACGACGGCCATGGACCTGCCGGCGCGCTCGATGACCACTTCATCGCCGCGGTAGTAGACCCCTTCCAGGACCTCACCGAAGCGCTGGCGGGCGTCCATCGCTGAGAGCTTGCGTTTCACGTTCACAGACCTCCTGACTCATCTGATCACCCTAACTATATCAGTCCTGTCAACAACACCCGCCGGCCGCGGCACGTGGGTAGAGCGCGCCCGTCGCCGTCGCATCACTGGACAAGGCGTTCCGGAGAGTTGACGGACTGCATCTCTGGAATGGCGACATACCTGAGGCTCGGCGCAGGCGGCGCGCCACACGCCGAAGCCGCTGAGGGGTACACGCTCGGGCGCCGCAGGCGCGCCTTACCGCGCCGCCGGGGCCAGGGCGCGGATCTTCGCGACGGCGGGCGGCAGCACGTCGAGCAGGTACTCCACGTCCGCCATCGTGTTCTCGTGGCCGAGGGTCAGGCGCAGGCTGCCGCGCAGGTAGCGCTCCGGCACGCCCATCGCCGCCAGCACGTGAGACGGTTCGAGCGAGGCCGTCGTGCAGGCGGAGCCGCTGCTGGCGGCGATGCCCAGCAGGTCGAGCTGGAGCAGCACGGCCTCGCCCTCGACGTGCTCGAAGGCGAAGCTGGCGCTGTTCGGCAGGCGCCGCGCGCCGTCGCGCGGGCCCGTGACGATCGTGCCGGGCACGCGGCGCGGCAGCTCGTCGAGCAGACGGTCGCGCAGCGCGGCGACGTGCGCGGTGCGGGCGCCGCGCTCGTCGCTCGCGAGCCGCAGCGCCGTCGCGAGCCCGACGGCCGCAGCGACGTTCTCCGTGCCGGCGCGGCGGTTGCGCTCCTGCGAGCCGCCGACGATCTGCGGCGCGAACGGCGTGCGCTGTCGCACGTACAGCGCGCCCGCGCCCTTCGGGCCGTAGAGCTTGTGCGCGGCGATCGACAGCAGGTCGACGCCCAGCGCATCGACGTCGAGGTCGAGCGCGCCGGCCGCCTGCACCGCGTCGGTGTGGACGGCGATGTGGGGGTCGTGCGCCTTGACGATGCGCGCGGCCTCGGCGACGGCTTCGACCGTGCCGGCCTCGTTGTTGGCGTACATGACGCTGACCAGCACCGTGCGCTCGTCGAGCGCGGCGCGCAGAGCAGCGAGGTCGACGAAGCCCTCGCCGTCCACGGGCAGATAGGTGACGCGGAACCCCTCCTTCGCCAGGGCATCGCACGCGTGCAGGACGGCGTGGTGCTCGATCGCCGTGGTGATGATGTGGTCGCCGCGCCCGCGGGCCGCCGTGGCGGCACCGCGCAGCGCCAGGTTGTCGGCCTCGGTGCCGCCGCTCGTGAAGACGACCTCGTTGGGCTTGCAGCGCAGGATGCCGGCGACGGCGCGGCGGGCGTCATCGAGCCCCTTGCGCGCCTCACGCGCCTCGTAGTAGATGCTCGAGGGG
>JADEYI010001800.1_pt1 | contig 13526 bp, 11 predicted proteins | sample 8542331 | NCBI WGS metagenome assembly JADEYI01 (sample SAMN16510988, study PRJNA670497) | mine drainage metagenome | isolation source: biofilm near Copperflume 1 | place: Germany: Marsberg coppermine Kilianstollen | collected 2018-02 | reverse complement strand
CTGTTGCCAAAAATTCCGCGTGCTATCGTCAAGATTGGACACGAGGAGGGATGAGTGAGCTTTGGGAATGGCGTGCGTAGGGACAAGGGGAGGATGAGGCGTGGATGAGGGGGCCTTGTGCTTGTCCTTGGTGGGAGTGTCGAACCCCAACCAGGACAGGCACAAGGCCCCCTCATCCTCGTCCCCGCATCCCCCTGTCCCTACGCACGCTCTGTAGGCCGTTCCGCTTAGGTGAGATATATTGAGCATAAGGCCCCCTTGTCCTTATGCCTCTCACCTTCGATGCCCAAAAAATGAAGCGCACCCTCAGCCCGGTATAAAGAAAAACACAATGCAGGCGATGAGATAGAGTGATACCAGTTGCACGCCGGCCAACCAGGAGGATTCGCCATCCAGGCTGATCAGCGCGAAGAGAATGGCGGCAAGGCCCATAATGACTAGTTCCAGAGGCTGAAAGACCATGTCGAGCTGTGTCGGGAAGAAAAGGCTGACCAGTACCAGCAGAGGTGCAACCAGGGTTGCCACCTGTATCGAGGAACCGGCAGCAATTGCCATGCTCAGGTCGATGCGATCTTTGACGGCAATATAGACGGCACTCGAATGTTCCGCGGCGTTCCCAATAATCGGGATAATGACCAGGCCGATAAACACCTGAGACCAGCCTAGCTGGACAGTTACCGGGCGTATCGCGCCCACGAGCAGTTCACTGTTCCAGGCTGTACCGATCGTCGCTACTAATAGAAGACCCACCGCCAACCAGGGGCTTGGTGGCACGCGCCGCTCATCCACCTCGTGTGGGTCAAGATTGCCTGTGACTGCCTCTACCTTTTCTGTCTCCTCTACCTCTACTGTCTCCACAGGTGGGGATACTGATTTGCCGTGCCACCGGGGATTGCGCCGCGTCGAACGAATATGAAAGACATGCGTTGCCAGGTACATGCCGTAGACTAGCAAGAGGACAACCGCGATAGCCACGCTGAGCGATTGCACGCGCTGCGGTTCTTTAATCGTCAAGCTAGCTGTAAAGGGAATGAGCAAGCTGGAGACCGCCAGCACCATCATTATCGAATACTGTCCGGCGTCACGCGCACTAAAATATTGTTTGCCCCAACGCCATCCACCCACTGCTAGCGAACTACCGAGCACCAATAAAATATTACTAATGACGGAGCCTGTAATAGAGGCTTTGACAACGGAGAGCAAGCCTTGTTGGAGCGCGAAAATGCCAATGATGATCTCAGGCGCATTGCCAAAAGTGGCATTGAGCAGACCGCCCGCGATAGGGCCGACATAATATTCCAGGTCTTCCGTAGCGCGTCCAATGAGAGCTGCCAGGGGGATCAGGCCGATAGCTGAACAAATAAAAATGGCCATTTCCTGTTGCTGGCCCCATATCAGGTTAATAATAGGAGCAACAATGGCCATTACGAGCAAATAGTAAAGCCAACGCGGCATAACAAGCATCTCCCAGGGCGAAAGTGGGCGTAAGGCCTTTCAATTCCATGGCGCGGCCACTTCCTTGCCCATCGACAGAATGCGAGGCACTACCCCGTTTGGTTACTCAGCAGCTACTTTGCCGGTTTCATCGACCACATTCACGGTGATTTTCGGCTGCAGTTTTGAAGCAATTTTCACAGGCACGGTAAAGGTGCCGGTACTGCGAATGGGATTCGGCAAATCAATCAGGCGACGGTCAACGCTAATGCCCTCAACCTCGCGCAGACCCGTGGCAATATCCTGGCTCGTGATGGAGCCATAGAGACGACCCTGACTACCAACGCGTGCCTTAAAGGTGAGCGTAATCTGGCCCAGGCGTTCGGCCTGCTGCCGGTTCGCGTCCGCCTGTTTCTCAATTTTGCGCTGTTCGGCGGCTATGCGCTGCTGCCGGTTCGCTATTAACGAAGGGGTTGCCCCAGCCGCTAACTGGCGGGGTAAAAGATAGTTACGGGCGTAGCCATTCGCTACTTCCTTCAAATCACCGGCCTTTCCCAGGTTCTCAACATCTTGTAAAAGGATTATTTTCATTAACAAAGCTCCTCATTTGAGGGAACGGAGAATCCCCGTCTACCTCGACACGCATTAATACGGGCCTTAGTGTACCATAGAGTAGTATTTCCTGCAAGCGACATGGGAGGTTGTCAGGGCTTTTATGCAGCTTGATAGCGCCGTACATCCACCTGGACGCCTTCATTCACAGCGTCTTCCGCAATCTGTGAAAGCCGCTTACCCGTGGCGGCATCCACATATTCCTCGCCGCAGATCGTACAGATTTGGGCCGGGACATCACGAATCACCACGGTCGTCTCATCTCGAGTCAACGTGACCGTCGTGGTTTCCGGTTCCGTTTCTCCGTATTGGCAGATCACACACTTCATGCCTTCCTCCTTCTGGTCTTCATATTCGTTTCCCCATTTCTCGAAGGTTCCTGCACTATACCATAGAACAAAGAAATCTTATAGAGATGAAAGGCTCACGTCCCAATCAGGTAGGGTCTCGATGTCAAGAGCAGATGCTATTGTATCACAATTTCGATGACGGGATGTAATTTCAACTGTCTGGGTTGCTACAGTATAGCAGTGGTGGGATGGTAGTACGTCTCTCTCATTCGTAGTGTTTGTGAAGTTGTGCATAATTTTCGCGAACGATTTTTGTGCGAGGATGGTCTTCGCTAAGTACCTGCTCATAAATAGTCAGTGCTTGTTTCGAGAGGGGTAACGCCTGAGCATAGTCCCCTTGATTGTAGTAGAGCATGGCAAGATTGTTCAGGGTACTGGCTGTGTTGAGATGCTTGGCTCCCAACGTCTTTTCGTAGATAGCTAGTGTTCTCTGATAGAGAGGTAACGCCTGAGCATAGTCCCCTTGATTGCAGTAGAGCGATGCCAGATTATTCAAGCTTTGGGCTGTATCAGGATGCTCAGTTCCTAGCACCTTTTCGCGTATAAGTAATGCTTGTTGATAAAAGGGTAACGCCTGGACATAATCCCCTTGATTGCAGTAAAGCAATCCCAGATTGTTCAAGCTAGTGGCCGTATCAGGGTGCTCGGCTCCCAACGCCTTTTCGCGTATAAGTAGTGCTTGTTGATAAAGGGGTAACGCCTGGGTATAATCTCCTTGATTGTAGTAGAGTGATGCCAGATTATTCAAGCTTTGAGCCGTATCGGGATGCTCAGCTCCCAGCACCTTCTCGCGTATAAGTAGTGCTTGTTTCAAGAGAGGTAATGCCTGGACATAGTCCCCTTGTGTTTTGTAGAGTGATGCCAGATTATTCAAACTTTGAGCCGTGTTGGGATGCTCAGCGCCCAACACATTTTCGTAGATAACTAGTGTTTGCTGATAGAGAGGTAACGCCTGGACATAGTCTCCTTGATTGTAGTAGAGTGATGCCAGATTATTCAAGATTTGGGCCGTATCGGGATGCTCAGCTCCCAGCACCTTCTCGCGGAAAGCTAACGCTCGCTGATAGAGAGGTAACGCTTGCGTGTACTGCGCTCGGTCATTCAAGTAGTATGCTATCAGAATAAGGAGTCGTGCTGTTTCAGGGAAAGCCAAGTTATAGGTCGTCATTAAGTTAGTACAAGCAAGCGCATGGGGGAGATACTGTTGACAGCGCGACCAGTTGCGGTAATCTGACACATCTGGGAATGCGTGATTGACGGCTCGGACAGTTCGTTCGGCCCAGGTGTGCTGTGTTTGGGGGTCCATACTGGTTCTCTGAATGGTTTGAACCAGGCGATGCACGGCAATGGTCTGTTCTTCTTGCTTGCGTTTGACGAACGAAAAACGCAGGAGCGTGCCAATGGCTTCGTCCAGAAGAGAGGGAGTCGCCGTGATAGATTGGAGAGGTGAACCGAGTTGAGAGGCTCCATCTCGTATTAATTGCTCAGGAATATCATCCGGGGCCAGGAATGCACAGAAGCGCAACAGGTCAGCAGCAAGGGGGTCGCGTTGTTCGACCTGTGCAAAGGAGAGCGACCAGGTGGTGGCAACGGGATCAGGATGGGTCTTGTCGGCGTCGCCGCGCTGGTGTAGCAGCTCGGTGTGTCGTTGTTGATAGGTCTCAAGGTAGGCGACAAGGGTACATTGCGTTCGTTCAATGTAGGCACCGGCCTGATCGAGGGCTAAGGGCAAGCCATCCATGGCCTGGACAATCTGGGTGGCAAGGTCTTGCTGGTGCCGAGGGATCTGCTCAACAGGTTGCTCAGCTTGAAGCATTCCGGTTCGTCTGAGCAGCATCTGGATGCCCTCGTTTTTGTCCAGTGCGGCGACTTCCAGGTTGACGGCAAGACGGCTGGTGGCGTGGTCGCGTGTCGTGATGAGAATATGGCACTGATAGTCCAGGGGCAAGAAGCCATCAAGCAGAGAGAGGTCATCGGCGTTGTCGTAGATGAGGAGATAGTCCGCGTGTGTCGCGACCTGGCTTTTGACTGTACTCACAATGGCTTCTTGATCGCGTTCATCGAGGATCGGGAGGTGCAGGAGATTGGCGATGGTGGTCATGTCGGCGAAAAGGGTTGCGAGACTGGTTGCATTGAGCCAGAACACGCCGCTATACGCGCTGCGGTAGCGGTAGGCGTACTCAATGACGACATCGGTTTTGCCGATGCCGCCCAGTCCATTGACCGCCTGAGCTTGTGTGATCGCGGTGGCTTTCTTGGCCGTGAGGTTCTTGCGGAGCTGCTTGAGGAGGAGCTCACGTCCGGTGAAGAAGGGGTTGCGGCGGTAGGGAACGTTCCAGATGGGTTGAGGAAGTGCTACTTCCTGCGGCATTGCTTCCTTTGAAGAAGGGGTGATGGGTGGCGTCGCGGGTTTGGAAGAGCGTTCATTGAGTGCCTGTTGCACTCCTTTGGCGATGACAATCAGCGATTCTTCGTGGAGGCGTTGCTGTTCTTGCCCTGCCCACTGTTGCTGCCGGTAGGCAAGAAACGAAAAGATGGTGAGAACCGCAATGGGAGCCACGATCATCAAACAGAGCGTCAGGTGAATGCCCAGCCAGGTGAGGACGGTGAAGGTTCCTGTGAAATCGATTTTGCCTGTTGTAAGGAGGGTATAGCCAGCATTTCCGAGAATGCCAGCTATGGCTCCCGCAATGAGAATGCTCCATATCCAGAAAAGGAGACGCCAGAGCACAGCAAGAATGTGAACAATGCTGTGAGTAAGTCTTGCCCATATTCGTGTTGGATGCTGCGCCTGTGATGCCATCCTTTGTTCGCTCATGGTGCATCTTTCTCTAAAATACTCTTCTCTGCATGAATAGCGGTATTATACAGGATAAACGGAGGATTGTCAGTAGAAATAAGAGCTGCACCCCAGGATTTATTCGAGGTTGCACCTGAGTTACTTCTCCCTTATAATGAAAGCTATTATCAGGTCCAGAGGTTTTATCAAAAATATCATCGTTTGAAGTAATGTGTTAGAAAGAAGAGTGTGATGGATATCGAAGGTACATATACGCTGCAAGCCATACCGGAAGATGTATGGCTTTGCCTGATGGATAGTCGCCTGTTACAGAGGAGCATTCCAGGTCTTGAACAATTAGAGCGGCAGAGTGAATTGAACTACACTATCGCCATGCAAGTCAAGCAAGCACCACTGATGGGTGCGTATCATGGTCATGTTGCCGTCGTTGAGCAAAAATTCCCCACTACCTATAGCCTCAAATTTGAAGGCGAAGGACGGCAAAGCAACGTGCAAGGGAACATCGTTCTTACTTTGAGCGAACAGGGTGAAAACACCGTTGTGGATTACAAATGCACGCTCAATCTCGGCAAGATGGGTACACTCCTCCCCACGCCACTAGTGAAGGGAAATATTAAACACCTTTTCCAGCAATTTTTTGCCGCCCTGGCCGAACATCTGCGCTCAATTATTCCATATCCCATAGATGTGGTCGAGCGTACCCATGACATAATGGTCACAAGCATAGCACAACAGCAGAAGCAGGCAGTCTTTTTGCCTTCTGGTCGCCCGGCTTTCCTCTATGCACTTGTGCGCCGTTTCAATTTAGGTAATGGAGATACGCAACAAGAAGAGCTATGGGTCAATCGCGTCAGGCGGGCGAGTTTCATATCAGGGCTATTGCTGCTGGTATGGATAGGCACGCGTTTACCAAGAAAACAACGTTCCTAGCACGTATCAAGCAAGCGTCTACACGCATTAACCCATCATAGAGCGCAGGCGGGCTTTCCAATCGTCGTCGTCGTCCGTATTGCTGGTGTCGCCAACGCTCCAACTACGCACGCCATCGACAAATTTTGCCGGTAGCGCGGGTGAACGCGCTTCTTTATCTCCCAGGTTGTAGAGTGCGGTCTGCGCGGACTTCCGAACATCATGCACAGGGTCTTGCAGCAATGGCAGGATGGCGGCTTTCGCTTCCTTAACACCCATTCGTCCTAACGCGCGTGCGCTAGCAGCACGCTCATCAGAGGTTGGTGCATGCAGGAGGAGTTCGATATCGGGTACCATTTCCACGAGCGATAAATCGGCGATGAGGCGCAGAAGGCGACTACGGCGCATGGGGTGGGTGAGAGTAATGAGTGCGGCACGACAATCGGCGACGATTTGTGCATCGTCGCCGATAATACCTTGCGTCCTGGCCTCGGTCAGAGCGGCTTCTGGTGAGACATTGGAGGTGCCTTTGAGGAATGGCTCAATCCATACCGCCACCAACTCCGGTTGGCTGGTATTCTCGTGCAGTTGCAAGGCCCAGGGATAATGTTGCCGCAGCCAGCTATAAAGAGCGAGCGTCATCTCCGCGTCACGCGCCGCATAGGCCACCATCGCAGGTGGCAAGGGCCTCCTATTCCAATCTGTCCGTTGCAAGCTCTTGTCAAGTCGCACATTGAAGGCGCGTTGCAACATAGCGGCCAAGGACGATTCGTGCTGCCCAAAAATGGAACGACTAGCCGCTTCCAAATCATAATAGTGCGCAACATATAGGCCTCGCTCTGCCATCACACGCATATCGGCCCCGGCACCATGGAGTAGTACCACGATATCCGACGAGGCCACCACAGTAGTCAAAGGAGAAAGATCGCTCAAGCGCAGCGTGTCTACCACGAAACAGTGCTGCTCAACCGCCAGTTGCAGCAACGCGAGTCGGTGAGAAGAGGTGTGCGTATCTCCCTGAATATGGGAACGCACCTGGGCAAATTCCGCATCAACCGCAACCACCGTAGCCTGCCGAAGAATCTCTACCGCATACAGTAACTGTTCAGGGCGATCAACCCACATACGTGTCGCTTTCGCAGGGAGTTTGCCGGGCTGTGGAGTTATACCATGGTAGCCGGGTTGGACATTGTCTGCAATTTCTGGTGGTGTGGGTGGTATTTTATTGTTCTTGTTCTCGTTCAATGCCGCCGCCATTCTACCTTTAAAAAGACCCCTAAAAAAGACCCAATACTAATAATGGTTGTGCTACCAACTATACCAGATTTTTGGGCAAACGTACAGTATATGTTTGACCTTCTCACATGAAACTTGTATGCGTGTCAGAGCTATGCTACACTGAGTCCAGAACAAATTGCCATCGTTTACTTACTTAGCTAGCTAGCTATATAGGAAAGTTGCCTTATGACACACAATACACCAATCACTGTCGCGTATGGAGATGGAATTGGGCCAGAGATCATGAACGCCACCCTCCATATTATTCAAGCCGCCGGTGCTCGCGTCGACATCGAGGAGATCGAGGTAGGCGAGAAGGTCTACCTGCGTGGTATCAACGCCGGTATGGAACCGAGCGCATGGGAATCGCTACGACGCACCAAGGTATTTCTCAAGGCACCCATCACTACCCCCCAGGGTGGTGGCTACAAGAGTCTTAACGTTACTACGCGCACAACATTTGGACTGTACGCGAACGTGCGCCCATCAGTGGCGTATTATCCTTTTGTGGATACGAAGCATCCCGAGATGGATGTGGTGATCATCCGTGAAAACGAAGAGGACCTCTACACTGGTATTGAATACCGCCAAACGCACGATATGATGGAAAGCCTTAAGCTCATCAGCCGCTCTGGTAGTGAAAAGATTGTGCGCTATGCCTTCGAGTATGCACGCAGCCATAATCGCAAAAAAGTCACTTGCTTCATGAAAGATAACATTATGAAGTTGACCGATGGTCTGTTCCATCGTGTCTTCAATGAAATCGCGATGGAGTATCCCGATATTACTAATGAGGCCTGGATTGTCGATATCGGCGCGGCCAAGATGGCAGACACGCCCGAAGCCTTTGACGTGATCGTATTACCAAACCTCTATGGCGATATTCTCTCCGACGTGGCGGCACAAATTGCGGGTTCGGTCGGCCTGGCAGGCTCGGCCAATATTGGCGATAATTGTGCCATGTTCGAGGCCATTCACGGCTCCGCTCCCCGCCGCGCCGGACAAAACGTCGCCAATCCTTCGGGCTTGCTGTTGGGCGCGGTGATGATGCTGGTACACATCGACCAGCCCGATGTTGCCACGAAGGTACACAATGCCTGGTTGCGCACCATCGAGGATGGCGTCCATACCTACGATATTTACGTTGAGGGTATTAGCAAACAAAAAGTCGGCACCAAAGAGTTCGCGGAAGCTGTTATTGGCCGCCTTGGACAACAACCACAGACCTTGAAAGCGGTCGCTTATGCGTCAGCACCAGAGCACATCTCTCACGAACATGCCACGATTACGACCAGGCCGGAACAAAAAGATTTAATGGGCGTGGATGTCTACCTGGAATGGCACGAGGGCAGCCCTGACCAGTTGGGCGCGGCCATGCAAAAAGCCGAGGGCAGCGGCCTTGAATTGAAGATGATTACCAATCGTGGTGCCAAAGTATGGCCGCATGGGATGTCAGAAACCTTCTGCACCGATCATTGGCGTTGCCGATTTATGTCAACAACCACCGGTCAAACCATCGAGCACGCGCAAATTATTGCCCTATTGCAACGAGTAGCGGATGCCGGTTTTGACTTTATCAAGATAGAGAATCTCTACAATTTTGATGGTAATATCGGTTACTCGCTCGGCCAGGGCGAATAGCAGTTGACGGCTATTTTTGCAGTTTCCAGGGCTGATTACCTCTCTCCCAGAGAGGGTGGCAAGGGATCGCCCCTACCATATCCGTCCGGTGATACCATACGCGAATCGGCTCGCAGAGCCGCCTCGTGTATGGTAGGGGCGACCCTGGCGGTCGCCCTGGTAGCGGTCGCCCTGGTAGCGGTCGTCTTGGTTGGGAACTCACGCAGAAACACTCTGTCGAACTGGTAGGAAAGGAATATATTTACGCTATGCCTGATGAGATATTGGCTAATAATGCACGTTTCTTACAAGAACAGCACCTGCCCATGATAGGACATACCCCTCGCAAGCACATGGCCGTTGTCACCTGTATGGACTGCCGTTTAGTGCGTTCCTTTGAGGATGCCCTGGGTCTGGAACGGGGAGACGTAGTGGAGCTACGTACTGCTGGCGCAACTATCTCTAAGCTGGAACGCGAAGGCATGGGAAACGACTTGATCCGCTCCCTGGCTGGCGCAATCTACCTGCTCGGTGTACGCAAGGTGCTGGTCATCGGTCATACCGAATGTGGTTTGTCGCATGTGAACCCGACCGCATTGACGGCTTCTATGCAGGCTCTGGGCGTAGACCCGCAAAAGTTGATTGAAAAAGAGGGCCTGGGCGACGTCAATGGCCTGGTTGAATGGATAGGAGCTTTCAGTGATGTTCATCTAAATGTCAAAGAGGTGGTCAATGTTATTCGCAACAGCCCCTACCTTCCCAAAATTCCCGTTCATGGTTTCGTGATTGATATCGTAACCGGCAAACTGGAACTGGTTGATAAAGGGAAATAGTTAGAAAATAGATGAACAACAAGAAACCTTTCCGCCACATCGCGTTGGCGTTACTAACAGTCGTCGTGCTCACTTTTTCCGCTTGCGCCACGAGCGGAAGTACCAATACAACCGCTACTCCTGTTACGCGTACCACCGGCACGGCGACGAGTCGGGCAAACCATCTCATCACTGGTCCCGTAACGTATGTCGCTCTGGGAGCTTCCGATGCGGTTGGCGTTGGCAGCACGCAGCCGGGGTCACAGGGCTATGTGCCTTTGCTGGCAACGCGCTTGCCGAAGGGTTCGCACCTGGTGAACCTGGGCATCAGTGGTATTCACCTGCACGGTGCTCTAACCGAGGAACTTCCGATTGCTCTTACTACGTCTCCTGAACTGGTCACGATCTGGTTGGTGGCCAATGACTTCGTCGGCGGTGTTACGTATAGTGACTACATGCAAGACCTGAATACTCTGCTAGAGCAGTTGCGTACACGCACCCATGCCCGCCTCGTCATGGCGAACCTGCCTGACCTGACACAGCTCCCCGCCTTTGCTAACCAAACTGCCACCCAAAAAGCGCAGATGCTCCAACAAATTCAGCGCTGGAACGTTGGTATTGCCGCGCTCGCCAGGCAGTACAATGTGACATTGGTTGATCTCTACAACCACGGCAGTCAGATCACGGCCCACCCCGAATATATCAGTGGTGATGGCTTCCACCCCAGCCCCGCTGGCTATGTGCAGTTAGCAAACATTTTCTGGCAAGCCATCAACGTCTAGGACAGGCAGCATTGAAGAACAAGGCTACTCACGAAGAGCACGAGAATATTGGCTTATTTTACCACCAACAGCGAGTTCGTAGGGTCAAAGGGCGGAAGTGGATGTGGTGGGTTCAGCGTAGCAAAGCCTGAAAAGTGTACGCTAAGCCCAAAAGGCAGGGAAGCAGCCTGGAACTGTGTCTTGTTCGCTTTGCCCGGCAAAGGTGTGGGCGTTGGGAATTCGATCGTTGGCTCAATGCATGTTCGGCTTTTCATGATTCTTGCCGACTCGTTCGTTCCAATCTAGCGCGGCGCAATCTCGTCTTCCCGCCAATTTCGCGGGGAAAAATGTCGTGACTCCACCCCTGCCTGGCCTCAATCGTAATGCTTACTGAGTGCCCAGATGAATGGTGCCTTCGGCTGCCGCAAGATCAGGATCGGAGCCTGATTCTCATAGGCCACACACTCATCGCAGGAAGTCCGAGCGGCCAACGTCACCGAGCGGAACCCCCGTGCCGCGTCTTGGGGAGCAATATTGATCGTGATGAGGACCTGGCCGGTACATCCGTCCGGTCCCCAGATATAGAAGGCGTTGTGTCCGCTGATCGGTGGGGGCAGATGATAGCGCCCACCGAATTGCACGAGCGCACTGGCCTCGCCATAATTGGCGGTAAAGATGCAGGCAACCCGCTGCTCATCCGGTGGCAGGCCGTGATACACCTGAGCAATCAAGGCGACCTGCTGCTCCCAGCCAAAGCGATCCGCCAGGGCTTGCGGCAAGCCATAGCTATCGCCTGCCCCTGCGCTGCCACTCGTGCCATACACCTGTGCATACACGGCGGGGGGCAACACCGGCATCACCGCGGGGGCCAGCAGCACGCCACTGATGGCCAGCACCACGGGATAGACCGCAACCCATCTGCGAAAGCCTACCCGCCAATTACCCAACAGCATCGCCCCACCAGCATACAACGGCGGATAGGCCGGTGCCAGAAAATAGGATTTCCCCTGTATCGCGATAAAGAGAACGAAGAGAATGAGATACGCCCACCCGAAGACCCGATAGCGTGCTCCACGTGCGGAGAAGAAGTACCATAGTCCTGCCCCCCACAAGAGCACCGAGAGGGGATTCATGACGAGGATCTGGTTGATCAGGAAAGCGAGGGGCGACGCACCGGTACTATTATTTTGGGAATAGCTCGCCCAAAACTGCACCGACGCCCAGCCATTGAGGGCATTCCAGATCACGAATGGCAAGACGAGAGCGAAGGCGATCAGGCCCCCAAACAGTGTCCAACGGGTACACAGCAGGCGGCGTTGTGGGGAAAGCCCCAATCCGACGACCAGTGCGAACCCCCAGAAGAGGATAGTCTCCTTCGTCAATAATCCCAGGCCAGCCACCAGGCCAAACGCGAGCCAGCGTCGGGGGCGTTCATCGCGCAGCAGGACGATGAGGATGGTGGCGCAAAGTGCCCACCAGAATTCATCGAAGACATCATAGGCGTAGAGTGAGCCAGTTCCCAGCAGGACGAGGGCCGTCGCCGATCCCAGGGCCGCGAGTCCCTGGACCCAGCCCGTGCCGCCGAGGAGCCGAGCCATCAGTCCGGTCAGGATGATCGTGCCGACACAGACCAGGGCCGAGATCACATGGATGGCCCATAAGGCATTGCCGATGAGGAAGCGGGGAATCAGTGTGATCCAGGGAACCAGCGGCGGGACATCCACATAGCCGAAGGCGGGATGCTGGCTCATGGCCATTACATAGAGTTCATCGCGGAAATACCCGTAATTGTCTCCGACCAGAACATGGGCCAGGAACGAGATACCGGCGATGATCAGCACGGCAGGAGCAAGGTCGGCGCGGCGATAAAGATAGGTGATGCCGACGCGCAGTGATGAAGCAGCGGGCATAGTAACCCCTTGTGACGATTGTGAATTGCCTTGAAGCCGGAGTCCCATGAGCACAGATCCTTTCGTGAAAAAAAACATCAAGCCACTGCTCTCCGCAGCAGCAGATACGAGACCAACAGGTAGAACGCCGTCAATGGAAGCAGCAAGAAGGCTAGCTCAAACGCCATATACTGGTTGAACCAGGCAAAGAGCGCGTCCCACCAGCGGAAATACGTCCAGACCAGCGAAAAGAGGCTTATGAGTAGAAAGACGATGAGCAAAAACATCAACGTCCCGGCTCTGCCAAAGTGCTGGTGGATGCTGCCGACGACGAACCCGAGAAAATACAGGTTCGCCAGGACCATAAAGTAGACCCAGAATTGCTCGATGAGCGAGCCGTCATTGAAATACGGCAGGTGAAAATAATACAGTTCTATGCTCCATCCTCCCGTCACGAGCTCGAGAAGCGAGCAGAGCAACCAGAGTACCGCCGTGACCGCGCTGACCTCGACCGCCATGACCGTCGTGCCCAACACGTAATCGGTTCTGCGCACGCCAAAGCCGAGAGCAAAAGGGAAGGTATCAGTCAAGCTCATAATCCCCACAAGAAACATGATCACACAGATAGTGATGAGTCCACCGGGATAGAACGGCGTTTTTCCTCCAAAGAGCAGGATGATGATGAGAATAACGATCAGCGCTGCGAGGAACTGGAGCAACAAACCTATCCAGGGCCCGAAGAACCAGGTCAATTTACCTCTGGTGTACATTTTTACCACCGTACGAATAGCATTCATACACCCTCCTGTGCCTTTCTGTGAGACCTCGTGCTCGTCAGGTGGATCATCAACTGCTGCAAAGAGACTGCTGTCAACTCTAAGCCCAGTGCTGCCGCCTGCCTGCGCTCGCCCGCGTCCACGTTCCCCAGCAGCGTCGCTGAGACCAGCGAGCCAAATTGCTCTCCGCTGATCTGCGTCCTGCCAGCGGTAAAGGTCGCGACCTGGGACGCGGAGCCGGTGACCGTAAAGGCACGCGAGCGCAGGGCTTCGGCCTCCTCATCG
>JADEYI010001799.1_pt1 | contig 13530 bp, 13 predicted proteins | sample 8542331 | NCBI WGS metagenome assembly JADEYI01 (sample SAMN16510988, study PRJNA670497) | mine drainage metagenome | isolation source: biofilm near Copperflume 1 | place: Germany: Marsberg coppermine Kilianstollen | collected 2018-02 | reverse complement strand
ATACAAGTTAGCAGATCTTCAAGCCAGAGTTCGGCAACAACCCCTCCCGATGGTGTTGCTATCGTGGCCGGGGAGAGCGTGTATGGACGCATGAACAACACGCACCTCCTGGCCGACCCGACCGACCCGAGCGCCTGGCAACAGGCTCTGTACGCCTTTCTCGCCGAGAAGGAGCGGCGCTCGGGCTCGCGGCGAACAGTTGAGGGCTACTCCCGGATGCTCCAGCACTTCTTCGGCCAGGCTGGCAAGACCCCGGATGACGTGACGAGCGCGGACGTCATGGGCTGGGCCTACGGGAAAGGACTCTCAGGCCGCGAACCGTCGGCGATCACCATCGGCGCCCGCGTCGCGTGCCTGTCCTCGTTCTATCGATTCCTCATCAGGATGGGCATCCTCCTGGGCAACCCCTGCGACGCACTGGAGCGCCCCAAGGTCCTGCCGAGCCCGGCAAGGGGCTACACGGCGACCGACGTGCAGAAGATCCTCGCGGTCATCCCGAACACTGTGGCAGGCCGCCGGGACCGCGCGATCATCTTGACGCTGGTGTTGACGGGGCGTCGCCGCAGCGAGGTGATCAACCTCATGGCGGGCAACATCACGGTGGAAGGCGAGACGGCGTTCTACAGCTATCGGGGCAAGGGCGGAAAGCGTGGGCGAAGAGAGCTGCCGCGGCCCGCGTACGTGGCGCTCCTCGTCACCCTCTTCGATGCGAGGAAGAGCCTCCCCACGATGCACCCGGAGGAGTCGCTCTGGCAGGCCGGGGCTGGTGAGCGAGGCGTGACCTCGGCGACGTTCTACACCCGCTTGCGCAAGTACATGGTGGCGGCGGGCCTGCCGCCCACGGGGGTGCACATCCTGCGCCACACGGCCGCCAAGCTGCGCCGGGACGCGGGCGAGTCGATCGAGGCCGTGAGCCAGTTCCTCGACCACTCGTCGCTGGCGGTCACCACGGTCTACCTGCGTCGGCTGGAGGGGCAGATGGACGAGAGTTGGGGCAGGGTGGCGGAGGCGATTGGTGTTTAGTCGCCGCTACACCCAGAAGCAACTGGTCGGGCCTTCCCGAGCGAGGATTGACGGGTCACGGTGGGTTGGCTCTGTTTGCCGCGACGCTATGGTTGGGGTGGCGCGTGATCTCTGAACCGCTCGCCCTCGAGGCGTCGCCATTGCAGCACGGCGTCCTTTAGCAACGGCTCGTCTTTGGGCAAGAGTGCGGAGCCGTCGACCGTAACCTCGGCCATTTGGACTGGTAGACCGACGGCAACATTGGGCCCACCAATCGCAATCGCGTCCTCGATGACCCGGAATGCGAGCATCTTGGCCTGATAAAGGCTTATTGGTTTTGCTCTGAACTCGCGAAAGACAGCCATTGCGTGTTCGGCGAAGAGCCCGCCGGTACCCGCCGAGGCGAAACCTCGGCCAACGTGGTCAGTGACGGTGGCTAAGCCGTTCACGTGGAAGATATGCGGCAGACCATCAACGGCGAAGACGCCGACGACGCCGTCGGCAGTCGGCAACAGAGTCCAATCACTCTGCTGTGAAGCGGGCAACATGTTTCGGATGCGCGCATACTCCGGCCCGAGCACCGTTGCGAAGACTTGGCCGGTTTCGGCGCCGATCTCAGATGCTGGGCGGCCCGACAAGCAAAGACTCTGTAGGGCGTCGCGGAGGAGATGCATGCTGCTTTCCGCGCCGGCCAGCCCGAACGCCCACTGCCCGTCTTGCGAAAGCCACACCTTTTGCTCCTCGCGTCGGGTTGCCCCAGCCGACATCTGACTGTCTGACGCGATCACCAGCCCGGCGTCGCAGCAAAGTCCGGCGATCACCGTCACCGAAGAACGTCTTTGGCTACGCTGCGGGAAGCAGACTCCGGATAGGCCTGGTACACGCGACGCAGCAGATCCCGAAAGCTGAGGTCGCTCACTTCGACACGAATCTCTACGAGCGCCCGCTCCTCACCTGGGGGGAAACGCTCTGCCGACAGGTGTCGTCGGCCCTCTTGCGTTATTCGATAACTCTGTCCGTCTGCCGACTCGGCAAGAAAGCCGCTGTTGGCGAGACTCCCGAGGTCTCGATAAACCTCTTGCGTGAACGGGCCGTAGTCGTAGGGCTCGAATCTGTAGTCGACTTCGCGGGGAGCGCCCCCTTCCTTCTGGAAGAGAAACATCCCTTTCATCAATCGAATTCGGTCCACCCAGTCGTCGTAGTGCTCTGTCCCGCCGATGTAGCGGAGGAGCCACTCTGTCCTCGTCGGCATGGCGCTCTCCTTCGCAACTCCGGACCACGTCCGAAGATTTTCCGTCGCTTCGAGTATACGCATCGACTGGGTGACTGCGTCCAGCCGCGCCTTGGAACTCATTGAGCGCGCTCTGAAGGCCGTCAAGACCGGCTGACCTCGCAGCGTCCGGCTGCAACCGATTGGAAAGCGTCCTGAACGCCATGCACCGCTCGAGTTGGAGAACCGTCCCCTGCCCGGGCCTTCGGGTCGCGGGGAAGCTCGTTCAGGCCGCGAGCTTCCCCGCGAGTGCGAACCGGCTTTGAAGCGGTTGGACTAAGTCGCTCGTCGGGGAGCCACCTACCCCGTAATCCGAACTTCCCACAGCATTGCCGCTTTCCTAATCCGCCGAAGGTCTGGCTCAAGGCGGCCTTTGCGGGCGGGAACCGCCATTGTGTCGTCTGGGCGAGCAGTCCGTGGGGGTATGAGTCGGTGGACGCAGCTGTCGCCGAACTCGCTGCCTTGCGCGGCGACGTTGCAGCGTGGCTCGCCTGCCGCATGACGTGAGAAGGAGAGCTCCCGCGATCGAAGCCATTAGCGGTCGCCTCATGGCGATTGGCGTAGTGGGATGGCGCGGCAATTCGCGTGATCGCCGTCATCGACGCGAAGAACAGTCCAGCGTCGCGATCGAGTGATGGAAGATCTCCCCACTCTGGAACCATACGTCAGTGAAGGCTGCACCTCGTGCATGCGCGCCGAGCGCGTGGTCCGCGCCTGTGAGCGGCTGCAGAGTCCTTCGTCAGGCTGACGGTGCTGAGGCTCGGCGATCCTGGTCTTGAGACGCCGCCCCAGGTGTTCGGCGGACCGACATTCGTGTTCCGCGGGGTGCTGGTCGGCCCTGGCACCCCGGACTGCGCGAAACTCGCGCAGCGCATCGAAGAGATGGTGGGCGAAACACCCGGGAGATAGACTCACATGGTGGGAATCCTTGCAAGGTTGGTCGCCAGAGTCAGCTTCGTGAAGTCACGAAGCTCAGTCCGGAGGTCATCCGGCTCCGCTCGGCCTTGTTGCGCGAAAGCGACCTCTTCCAGGGGCTCGGGCAAGAGGAGATGGACACGATCGCCCACAAACTTCCGATGGCAACCTGCCAGCGCGGCAAATCTTGTACGCGCCGGACGATACCGGTGAGGCACTATTCGTCCTCAAGTCCGGGAGCGTGCGCGTTTACCGGCTCGCGCCTGACGGGCGCAAGCTCGTATTAGCAACGGTGGGCATGGGCAGCGTCTTTGGCCAGATGGGCTCCCTCGGCCAGACAATGACCGGCTCCTTCGCCGAAGCGGTCAGCGATGGGACAGTCTGCGTGATGAGCGGAATCGACGTGGACGAATACCTCCTCTCGCATCCCGCCGTCGCGCTGCGCATGATCCGCCTGCTCTCATCACGGCTCGGTGCCGCGGAGGACCGGCTCGAGCAGATCTTATTCCAACCGGTACCCGTCCGGGTGGGACATCTGCTTCTCACGCTCGCCAACGAAGATGGCGAAATCGAGGGTTTCACGCATCAGCAACTCGCCGAGCTCATTGGCACCTCACGCGAAACCGTCCCGCGCGCCACGGTCGAGTTCAAGAACCTCGGATTCATTAGCACCGACCGGCGTTGCACGCGGATCGTCGATGCCGACGGCCTCGAAGCCCACCTTCGCTCCATCGGCTGAACTCCCTATGTGCCCGCCCGCCGAAGCGCTCCTGTGATTGCTGACGCGAATTCGGCGCTGGTCCTGGTGAAGTAGACCCGCGTGACCTCGCGTCCCCTGGCGTCACATCGCGATTGATCGCCCCGCTGGTGCGAACTGCCTGGTGTAACCTGCTGGGACCACACACCAGCAAGGTGGAGCGCGCGCTTGGCCGCTGCGATATTGCGAATCGTCCCTTCACCAGCGCCATACCACGGTGGCAGGAGAACCCCTTCGGGTACGCGGGCCCGAGTCCGGAGGTGCGCGCGTGGCGATCGTTGACCTGCGCGGCAGGGAATCTGAGCCCGACGTGATCGGACTGCTCGCAGACGCCCAGATCCATCGAGATCGTTCGGACGCCCTCGAGCGCGGCCCGGCTATCGCACGGGAGTACACCGGCGATGGCAATCTGCGCCTGTGGGGCTACGAGACCTCGTCCGGAATAGCCGGAGTCATCGGGCTTGAGGTGGGTAGTGAGGGCCGTGCCATCGTTCGGGATCTCGCAGTCCGGCAGGAGGATCGCAGACACGGTATTGGCCGACAGCTCCTGGATTTCGCGCGCTCGACGCTCGGCATGACGGCGCTGGAGGGTGACACACTCATTCCCGCTGTAGCGTTTTACGAGCGATGCGGGTTCGCCGTCCAGCAGGATGGCACCATGCCGAACGGCGATGTACGCTACCGTTTCTCGTGGCGACGTTAGGTGCGGGAGAACCCCCCATCGGGGCAGGTCATCGTGTCGCCTCCTCATCGCGCGCGACCAGTTCCGCGGGGTCCATCGTGGCCAGTTCGTGCCGCCGGGACCGCCGCGCCTGCCAGCGGTCGAACATTTGGCGTTGGACGACGAAACAGACGGTGAGCGCAGACGTCCCAATGGCAACGGACACCACATATGACCAGGCCGGGTTGTGCATGACGAGCGGGAGTAGTCCAACTGCGAGTGCGGGCGGCATGTGCACGCGCGTGACTTTGTTCACGAGTATTCCCACGACCATGGTTGCCACCGCGGCCGTAGGCTCCACCCCGAAAGCATGGTAGAAGCTGAGGCCAGCCAAAGCGGTTATTGAACAGGCTATCGGGAGCGCGACCGGCCGAAGCGCCCAGGGGCAGCTGTTAGGATGGCCGAACATCTCATATGCCATCACGACCAGGGGTGGGAAGAGGATGAAGCGCAGGCCGGTAAGCTGGGCGCCCAGCCCGGCCACCCCCACGAATACGAGCAGCGTTGGGACCCACGCCAGTCCGCGCGGCCGCTGTTCCAGGATGTCATCGATATTCGATGGCGTCGCATCGCGCGGACCTGCGGGACGTTCCGACGTCAGCCAGTGCCAGAGAATGAGCGTGACGACGAGGGCCACGAGACCCGCAGTGATAGATACGGGATACAGCCAACTCCGCACCCCAAGCACCAGTGGGAGGAGCCCGGCGGAGAGGGCCGGTGCGATGGACGAATTCAAGACGGCAATGATCGCGATGCACAAACAGACGATGACTTCGATGCTGATCACGTTGTAGGAAAAGGTCCGGGTCACCAGGGTCCCGGCGACCGCCGTGCACGCTGGGGTCGCCACCAGGAGGAACCGCTGGCGGGCCCAGGCGCCGTAGGGCCTCGTGAGCACGTCGTGCGAAAGCGCGCCAAGCTCTGGAAAGAGGAGGTAGAAAGGTCCGATGAGAGTCGCCAGCGCAGTGATACCACCGATGTAGCCAGCAGCAATAGCATCGGCTGCGACGGCCCTCCAGCGGCCGGCAGTCCGTGCGAAGGCAGGGCTCATCGCGCAACTCTCCAAAAGGGCATGGCCGATTCGCCGACTACGGGCTCAAGAACGCAGCCGAATCCGGCATTGCCATGCCAGCCAGGTGTTTGATGCCAGGCTGGGACGGGCGGGATCCATGTCTGCCGGACTTGCGCCGCTCTGGCAGTGACGCACATCACTGACTCGTGGGATTCTACCCGCACGACGCGCCCAGGCTTGCACTCGACGGTGCTGCCAACAGTTGGCCGCCGGCCTGCCGCTCCTCAGGCCGGATCGCTCGTTTCTCGCGGCAGAGCGCAGGTCGCTGATCGGCGCCGCCGCAATCGAATCACAAACAGGGCCGCGCCGGCCGCGACGGCGCTAAGGAGGGCCAGCAGCCAGGGCACGCCCAGCAATGACAGGACGCCACCCAGTGCCCCGGAAGCGATGAGTGCGGCAGCAACGGGGACCAGCAGGCAGGGGATACACGTGATGAGAACAGCGACCGGCACGAACCAGCCGGAATTTCGCTTCATCGTTGCCCTCCCTAACCGATGCAACACGTCATGACCGAAACGTCGCGGGTGAAGGCCAGGGCGGCCAGCTTGATTGCCTCGGAGTACGTTGGGAAGACGTGCACCGTGTTAATGATGTCGTCAACTGTCAGCCCGAGGCGCACGGCGAGCGTCGCCTCGTGGATGATTTCGGCTGCGCCGGTGCCACAGGCGTAGGCGCCGCGGATGCGGTTTTCACGGTCGGCGGTAAGTTTCACTGCGCCCATCGTGTCCTTCACGGCCATCGCCCTGGGGACCTGCGCATAGGACACGGTCCGGCAGTTGCAGTAGTGGGTACGGGCCATGGACTCGTCTTCGGTCAGGCCGACCCCGGCGAGCTGCGGTGAAGTGAAGACCGCCCAGGGTACGGCGTCGTAGTCAAGCGAGTCGCGACGCCCTTCGAGGGCGTTCGAGGCTGCAAGCGCGCCTTCGCGGGCCGCCACGGTCTCCAGCGGCATGCGCCCGGTGACGTCGCCCGCAGCCCAGAGTTCCTGCCCCGCTTCGTACCAGTTGGTCGCCTCGATGAAGCCGGCTTCGTTCAGGCGTCCACCGGCGGCCGCGAAACCTAACTCCTCGATGTTCGCGCGGATCCCGGTGGCCACGAGGATGGCGTCCGCTTCGAAGCAGTCTGTGGCTGCAGGCCCGCATACGACCGTCTTGATGAGCCCGGGCTCCACCCGCTGGATACGCATGCCAGTACGGATCGCGATGCCATCTGCTTCGAGCGCTGCCTGGAGTACGGCTGCAATCTCTGGCTCTGCGCGTGGGACGATGTGCGGCTGTGCTTCGAGCACGGTCACGTGGGAACCGAACCGTGAGAAGATCTGGGCGAACTCCAGCCCGAGCGGGCCGCCGCCAATGACAACGAGGCGGGCCGGCGCCTCGTCAAGCGCGAGCGCTTCGACGTTTGTGAGGTAGCCCGCTTCCCTGAGGCCCGGAATTGGAGGGACGCTCGCGCGGCTGCCGGTGGCAATCAGCACATGGCGGCCTTCGACGGTCTCACCACCTGCATCCACCTTCCCCGGAGCAACAATCCGTCCGCGGCCCTGACGAAACGAGACGTGTTCGAGCGATTCCAGCACCGCCGAGTAGTTACGGGCACGCAGGCCGGCTACCAACTCATCCTTCTCCGCGCGGGCTGCTTTGACTGAGAAACTGCCGCTGATCCCGGCTGGCCGGACAGAGGTAAAAGCCGATTGTGTTGTCGCCTTCAGTGCCTCCGCGACGGCGAGGAGGTGCTTGGAGGGCACGCAGCCGACGTTGACACAGGTCCCGCCCAGCGGGAGGCCGCTATTGATCATGAGTGCTGTCGCACCAAGGTCGTTGGCTTTCGTGGCCGCGGAAAAGGCCGCCGCGCCACCACCGATGATGATGAGGTCGTACATGAAATTCCTTTCTTCAGGGCTAGGCGAGTTGCCGCCCAACGTAGGCCCAATACATGATGAGATAGACACCTCCCAGGAGCAGGAAGCCGCCGGTGATGACGGCGGTATGGGGGAGGCTCCGGCGGAGGACGCGCACCAGGCCTTCGCGGGAGAGCGCGACACTCACACTCACGGCAATGACCACCAGTCCCATACCCAGGGCGAAGTTCAGAAACTGGACGAGAGAGGCCAGCGGGGAAGAGTTGGCAGCCGCTGCGCCAACCACGACGAGGAACACCGGCAAGGCACATCCGAGTGACGCAAGGGCGTACGCCAGTCCGTACAGAAACATCCCCCGAAGACTTGCCGTATCCGTGAGGGTCATGTTCGGCAGAGGCAGCTCTGGCATCGCCCAACCAAGGAGTGAGGCAAGGCCCGCCACCACGAGCAATCCGCCGACGATAAGCGACGTGTAGGGAAAGTATTCTGTGACGCTCCGTCCACCCGCCGACACAATCAGGCCAATGGTCCCGAACAGCACAATGAATCCCAACGTCATCGCGCCGCCCGCCGCGAGCGCCCTCCCCAGCTGTTCCCTGACGGTCCGTGAGTTGTTCGCATCCCCTCGCACGAACAGCGTGGCATAGGTGGGCAACATGACGAAGCCGCAGGGGTTGATAGATGCGAGTACACCAGCGCCCATCGCATACCCCAAGGGGAGAAGGTCGGCCTGTCTGTAGAGCGGGTCCAGCCAGGTCAGCACCGATTCGATGTTCACTATCTGCCCTCGGCGGGAAGCCATGTCGAGCGGACAATGATCGGCCCCGGGTGGTCGGGGTCGGGGTTGGCCTCCATCGCTTTGCGCGTCGCGTCGATGAATTGCGCGGCGGTGTACCTCCCTGGTTCATAGGTGATCCGGACCTGTACCGTTGGAGCACCGGTCTCTGCGGCAGTCGCGTAGCTCCACCCACCCCGCGAGAACGTTTGCTGCAGGTCGAACAGCACTGCACTTGCACAGTAATCGAGCGAACACCGGAACGTCGGCGAATTGAGGACGAGATACCCGTCGCGCTGGATCACAGCCTCAAGCACCACGGGCCGCACCGCATGGGTTGCCTCAGACCCCTGATGGGTTGCGCTGCTACAGGCGACTGCAAGAACCACGCTGATCGCCGTCCCAAAGAGGATTGCGGCGAAGGCTTTCCTGGACGGCACGTCATTGACCCCTCGCGACGAGCGGCTGGAGCACTTGCTGCAGTGTGCCGTTGGAGGGGCGCACACCTCTGAAGATTTCGTGTCCGGTGGCATCCAAGACCACCACTGTGTCGAGGAAGCGGAGGTTCAACGCAGCGGCCACGCTACCCACGGGGTCGAAGCCCCATTCGTACGACGGGTCTCCCGCAGCGCCGCGAAAACGGGCGAGCGTCTGCTCAGAGTCGCCGGCGTATACGGATACGGCCAGCACCCTCACCTTGGGTGCGAACTCCCGATTGATAGCCGAGAGGTCGCGAGCCGGCTGGATACATGTTGCGCACCAGCCCGCGATCGCGAGGATGACCGTAGGCTTGCCGGGATTGCTGAGGTCGATGGTGCCGCCGCCGCTCCAGCTGGCGAGCTTGACCACAGCGCCGGAACTGAGGTGTTGGACAGGCCCAGTTACCGAGGAGGCAGGCGTGGCCTGGGCGTCGTTTCCGGTACCAACGACGTAGCCCGCGATGACAACTCCCAGGACCGCGAGCCCGGCGCCGCCGGCAGCAACGGCCTTGTACATCCGTTTGCGCGGATTCCGGCCCGAGATCCGCTTGCGCGTGTCAGCGGCATTGATCCTCGTAGTGGGTTTCACAGCGAAGCCTCCTCTTCCACAACGGCGACGCACGGGCAGGGGGTGACCGTCGAGATCCGGTCGTCGTCGATTTTCGCGTGCTCAAGTCCCTCCAGGACGTTGCGCAGTTGCGACTCGACTCGCTCCAACTCGAGCCGCTGGGAACGCACTTTTGCCAGCGTGGTATCGCAACTCTCAGCGAGGGCGTCGCGCATCTGCCGGCAGGTGCCGTCGTGAAAGAGTCGAATCAGCCCGGCCATGGCAGCAGGCGTCAGCCCGAGTTCGCGAAGCCGCCGCGCGAACCGGAGCGTCTCCACGTGCGCGGCCGGATAGCCGCGGTAGGAGTTGTTGCCGCGTTGTACGGGAGGCAACACACCCGAGCGCTCGTAGTAGCGGATGGTGTCGGCCGAGAGGCCAGAGGCTGCGGCAACTTCGCTGATGCTGAGAAGCTTGTTCATCCCGTTCCCAACCTAGACCTTGGACCAGCTCCAACGTCAAGCGTGTCCGGCGGGCGGCCAACCGGCACGTCACGCCAGGCGCAACAACTGAAGCAGGCGGTAGCTCCCCTTCCTTCGCCAGACATCGCGAGTACTTACAAGCGGGAGCCCCTCCGCCAGCGTCGGCTACGGCTGCATGCTCAACGCCAGCAGGCCCTCCCCACTTGGCCCCAGCGCCTGCCATGCGGGCAGCTCCTCAAGCCCCGGGGCGCTCTGGCAGCCAAACGGGCGCTTTTAAAGGCCTTTCCCGCGACATCCGATTCCGGTTTACGCGCCGGACGCCGCCCGGCAACGGAGCCCGCACTACAGGCGGATCAGCGCGACCTTACCGAGATCAGCAACGATGAGGAAGCCGATGGCCAAAATCACCATGCCGCCAACCCACACGAGGGAGATGGGCACCATGAACCAGTCCTGAGTGGCGATGAGTGCAATCGAGGCGATAGCCAGGCCCGTCGCCAGGATGTGCCACCGTCCTGGATAGGGGCGCTCCCAGAAGAAGCCGCGACCGCGCGTTGCGTACAGCAAGGCCTGTCCCATGCCAATGGCCAGCCAGACGAAGACAAGCGTCCGGGTCTCCGCCGCGCCCCACTGGAGCACGTTCCTGCCCAGCCAGTAGACGGCGCCATTCAGCCCGAGTAGCAGCGCCGCGAAGCCGAGTCCCGCGCTCATCAAGGGCCGGACGTCCCACCGGTCGGGCTGGGGCGACGGCGTCACCTGGTCCATTGAGACCGACATCTGCACAACGTTCCCGAAGAACATCATCAAGGCGATCTGCAAGGGTGTGAGGATCATCGTTCTCAGGAGTATCACGCCCAGCGCGAGAAAGATCGGGGTGCTGAGCTTCATGCCTATCATGGTCAGCACGAAGTTCTGCATGCGTTGGAAAATCCGACGGCTGCCCTCCACCGCCAGCACGATTTCGCCGAGACCGGGCTTCGTCAGGACCAGGCTCGCGGCAGCTTTCGCTACGTCAGACGCCTGTGCGACTGCGATGCCAACGTCCGCCTGGCGGAGGGCGGGCGCATCATTCACCCCATCTCCAGTCATACCGACCATGTGTCCGCCCCGCTGGAGTGCTTGCACCAGGTAGAACTTTTCCTGCGGATAGACGCCCGGGAAGATCTCGAACCGCTCCGCGGTCTCGGGGTCGAGGTCCTCTCGTAACGTGCCGGCAGGAGCGATGGCGCCGGTGATCCCGACTTTCGCCGCTATCGCGCGCGCCGTGGCTTCGCCGTCTCCGGTGACGAGCAGGGGGCGCACACCCTGTTTGCGCAGGTGATCAACGAACAGCGCGGAATCCGGCCGAGGCGGATCGCTCAGAGTGATCAGTCCAGCCATTTGGAGGCCCGATCCGCTTCCCGATGCCACAGCGAGGACGCGTGAGCCATCCGCCGAGAGCCGCTCGACCTCGGCCGCTATCTCGGGCCATGACGCCTTCGCGAGTTCGGCGACGGTCGCAGGGGCGCCCTTCACAACTCGCAGGATCAGGTCCCCCTGCTGGACTGATGCCTCGGAGCGCTTGGTGCTCGGGTCGAACGGGACGAACGCCAGGCGCTGAGAATCGGCCGCGACCAGTCCGTGCTCCTGCGCCGCCGTCAAGATAGCGAGGTCGATCGGGTCCTGGGTCGCTTCGTCCGATGCGATGGCTGCCAGCCGCAGTACCTCATCGGAACTGGCGTGATCAAGGTCCTCTGCGCGACCGATCGCCATGCGATTTTCCGTGATGGTGCCGGTCTTATCGAGACAGAGCACGTCCATGGACGCCGCGTCCTCGATCGCCGAAAGACGCGTGACAAGAATCCCATTGCTCGCCAGTGCGCGAGTACCAAGGGCGGCCGACATGGTGAACATCATCGGCAACGTCATCGGGATTGCAGTCACTAACAGCATCACACCGAACGGCAGCATCGCAGAGGGCGGGGTGCCGCGCACGAGCATGGTTATAAGCGCGGCGATGGCGAGCACGAGCGCCACGGCGCCCAGATATCCCATGACGCGCACCACCAGGCGCTCGAGACGACGAGGCGGTTCGGCCGTACGGACCAACTCTGCCGTCTTCCCGAAGTAGGTACCGGCACCCGTCGCAGTGACGGTGCCGGTCGCCTCGCCACGGCTGATCAGCGATCCCGCATACGCGGTACCTCCCGGCTGAAGTTCGACGGGCAGCGACTCTCCGGTCAGCTGCGATTGGTCTACCTCGACCTGGCCGCCACTGAGGCGGACATCAGCCGGAACAACGTCACCGACGCGCAGATATACGAGGTCGTCTGGTACGAGCATCCCCGCGGGTGCTTCCTGCCAGTTACCGTCCCGCCGCACGCGGGCGTTGATCCTCAGGTGTTGGCGCAGCAGTGCGAGCGCCTTCCGCGCCTGGCTCTGCTGCTTGAATCCGATGATTGCGTTGACCACCACCAGTGCGGCAACGACTGTCGCCTCGACCCACTTCCCGAGGACCAGGTCGATGATGACGACCAGTTCGAGCAGCCAGGGCATCAAGCCCCAGAACTGGCGAAGCAGCGTCATGACGCCCTGAGGCTTCATTTGCGCCACCATGTTGGGGCCGTAGCGGCCGCGTCGCTCGGCGGCTTCCGCGCTCGTTAGCCCCTCACCGCCCGATGGGATGGTGGCCGGCGCGAACTGTGGTGGTGCCGCTGGCGTTGCCTCGGGGTCGCGCATCATCATTTCAAGCCCTCCCGACAAACGGGGTCACTCTGCGCCACTTTTGGGCTACCCCGTCCGCCTCTGTCTGGAGACGGGCTCGGCGGCTCATGATTCGGAGTCTACGCCTGCGCCGGGATGGCCGGGTCCGCGAAGAACCGCCGCCTTGCCCAGAGGGCCACGTAAACCAGCGCCACGAGGGCGGGCACCTCGATGAGGGGGCCGACGACCCCCGCGAGCGCTTGCCCGGAAGTGATCCCGAACGTGCCGATCGCTACTGCGATTGCAAGCTCGAAGTTGTTCCCCGCGGCGGTGAAAGCGAGGGTCGCAGTCTTCGGATATGTGAGACCCTGCGCGCGTCCCCACGCGAACGATGCCGTCCACATGACCGCGAAGTAGACCACCAGCGGGACGGCGATGCGGGCGACGTCCAACGGCTGCGACGTGATCGCATCGCCCTGGATGGCGAACAGGACGACGATCGTGAAGAGCAGGCTGTAAAGGGCCCATGGACCGATTCGCGGGAGGAAGCGCTGTTCGTACCAGGCGTCGCCCTTCCGTTTGCGTCCGATGACGCTCGTCAAGAACCCGAGAACCAGGGGGACGCCGAGGAAGATGAGGACCGACCTGGCGATGTCCCACAGGACGAAGTGCACGGACGTCGTATCGAGCCCCAGCCAGCCAGGAAGCGTCTCCAGGTAGAAGTAGCCAAGTAGCGCATAGGCGGCGACCTGGAAGACCGAGTTGAGCAGCACGAGCACGGCCGCGGCTTCGTTATCGCCGCAGGCGAGTGAGTTCCAGATCAACACCAAGGCGATGCAGCGCGCCAGGCCGACGAGGATGATACCGGTGCGGAATTCCGGCAGGTCCGGCAAAAACACCCAGGCAAGAGTGAACATGAGCGCCGGTCCAATCACCCAATTCAACAGCAAGGATGAAATGACAAGCGGTTTAT
>JADEYI010001798.1_pt1 | contig 13549 bp, 13 predicted proteins | sample 8542331 | NCBI WGS metagenome assembly JADEYI01 (sample SAMN16510988, study PRJNA670497) | mine drainage metagenome | isolation source: biofilm near Copperflume 1 | place: Germany: Marsberg coppermine Kilianstollen | collected 2018-02 | reverse complement strand
ACCCCTGCCTGTGGAAAGATCACGCCCGCCGACTTGAGTATGTCCAACCTGCCAACAATACCCACCAACCGGCCAAGCGGGTCCACCACGGGAATGCGCTTGACAGCATGCTCGACCATCAGTTGTGCCGCTTCCAGGGCAGGCGCATCAGGCGCAATCGTTATAATGTCACCCTTGCTCATAAGGTCGCTAGCCGTTTTGTGAGAGGCATGTAGATCACTGAGAATCTGTTGAAAGCCTTCTTCGCCACTCGCCTCTAGCGCCTCCAGCACGCTCAGACGGTAAGGGAGCTTGCCCTTCTCCATCAAGTCGCCGTCGGTGATCATCCCGATCACCCGGTTGTCCCTGTCTACCACCGGCAGGGCCTTGTAGTACTTTCCAAGCAGGATTGAAACCACGTCAGCGGCGCTATCGGCAGGCTGCACCGTAGTCACGTGCCGCTCCATTATATCCCCCACCCTGAGCCTTGTGCTTTGGCGCGCACCACGCGGGAGGTTGGGGTGCAGATAGCGGTGTGCTTCCAGGTCTTGCACTGTGACAAGCCCGCCGTTGATCTGTACCCACTCCTCGATTTGGGGTAGCATCAGCCTTACACGCCAGGCAGCATCAACGATGATGATCACCATCGGCAGCTTTTGTTGCAGGTCCGCGAGGCCAGTTGTAGTGATGGAACGACTGGAAGAACTGTACCCAGCCAGGCCCTTCAGCACCGTCGCGCCAGCGCCGCTATTTGCCCGCACCAACTCCAATATCTCCAGAAAAAGGGGCTTGCGGTGGACGTGGTCCGTCTCCTTGATATAGACGCTAAGTTGCTGCATCCGCTCGTAGTCAGAGTGCATGCCCTCGTCGGGCGAGATGCCAATGGTAGCTCCTTGCGGCGCAGCCGGTGCAACGGACATATGGGAGTTGTCGGCCATGGTGTCACTCCTGCTCTTGCGTGTATCTATCTACTTCTCCACCTCACATCACCTTTATCCTTGCTCTATTCCTGTACTGTACTACATCTCCCCAGGTCAACGCACGATCAGCACAGAACAGGGGGCGTGCCGGGTAACCTTGTCGGCTGTGGTGCCCATGAAGCGGCCCCAAATCTCGGAGTGGCCACTATGACCCATCACCACCAGGTCGAACCTGCCTTCCTCAGCAGCATGCACTATTACAAGGGGAGCATTACCTGTCGCTATCTTGGCTTCCGAGGCGACCCCTTGCGCAGCGGCGCTCACAAGAACCGACCTTTGGCCCTCTTCAAAATAAGTAGAAGCACGCTCGTATTCGTCCTCCGCCTCGCCAATCGTCGCCGAATAGTGAGGCAGGCGCTCAACAACGGAGAGTAGCAGCACTGATGCTCCCTGCTCTGAAGCGAGACCCAGAGCGATCTCGGCAGCGCGTCGCGAGCCGGCGGAACCATCGAAACATATCAATATTTTCCTGAACACTCCACACCTCCTTGTATGCTCTCTCGCCTGTCTGCTGTCGGCGCCAGTGGCAATACGCTCTCGGCCTTGCGGCTACCTTGATGCGGGTGAGGTCAGCGCTTCGGCGCCCACTTCAGCGCCTTCCGCAACCCGAGAACCGGAGCCAGGTTCGGGAACTTCCCCCAGGTCTTCGCCGCTGGCTACGCTTTCAATCCTACGCAACCCCTCAGTCGAGCGATGCCCGCCCGGGCTGAAGAAGCGTTCTGCCACTAGCGTCGGCACCACAGCGCTCATGATCACCACAGTGACCAGTATAGTGTACTGCCCCTGGTCTATTATCTTGTTCGTCAGCCCATAGAGCGCGGAGATTGTGCCGAAGGTAAGGCCCGTCGCCATCAGCAAGGTAGTATAGTTGGCCTCGCGCATGGTGAAGTTGAATGCTTTAGCAAGCGGCCACACTCCTACCCCCTTTGTAACCATCTTAACCAGGAACAGTATCGCTATCAATCCGAGGCCAGGGAGCACCAGGTCCAACCGGACGTAGAGGCCGGCCTTGATAAAGTAAAAAGGAGTAAGGATAGAGAATGCGATTGTACGGATACGCACAGCCAGCACCTTTTCCTGTAGAAATACACCCGCCATTACCAGCCCTATCAGGTAGGCGGGCAACACAGCTTCGGAACGCGCCTGCACTATGACCCCACCCAGCGCGAAAAGTATGAGCAAGAGAAACTTGGTCTCAGGCTCGCTTATGCGCCCACCGAAGTCGCGTATCACCCAGCGCGTGAGCTTCGGGGCCAAGTATAGCGTCACCGCGGCTATCACCACAAAGAGCGCCATCCAGATATCGAAGTGCGCGAAGATCAGGCCCAGGGCAAGCACAGTGCCCAGGTCGGTCACGAAGCAAGCGGCGAGTATCGCTTTGCCGAGAGAAGTCTTGTTCAAGCCCGTTTCCACCATGACCGCGAAGACAACCGCCACAGAAGTGGTTGAGAGGACGATGCCCGCGATCTCGGACTGCGGAAGGGTCCAGCCTGCGATGAAGTAGGCGAAAGCCATTGCTCCCAGGAAGGGAAGCAGGAAAGAAACAAGGCCGATTGTGAGGCTCTCTTTGAGATGTGCCCGCACGGCCTGCGGCTCAAGCTCCGCTCCTGCCAGGAAGGTGAGCACTACCGAGCCGAAGCTGGCTAGGAAGTTGATCCAGTCGTTGGTTTGCAGGCCCGCGAAGTTGCCCGCCAGTATGCCGACGCCTATTTCTATGAGCGATACCGATATGCCGAGACGTATAGATATGAGACTTGCCACGAACGCCAGCCCCATCCAGGCAGCAGCGCCAAACCAGATGTTGTCCATGTACTATATCCTCCGTATTGTATGATGGTCGTGCTCTCGCCCTCGCGCTGCCGGCTTCTCAAGCCCAAAACAAAAGCTTCTACCGGCACCACGCGGGGATGTCAGTAGAAGCTATCAGTTCGCAGGAACAACGACCAACCGAGGGACCGGTGGTCTGGTGAGCCTCATCACCTATGTACTTGTCAGACTGATTATAGCATATATCCAGGGCGATTGCATCTAAATCGAAGTGGAAACGAGAACGCAAAGGCGCAAAGGACGCAGAGCTTTTATTAGTGTTTGTTATATACCCTCATCTATCTACACAGCCCCTGCAATCCTCTCGATCCTTTGCGATCTTGGCTGCCTTTGCATCTTTGCGTTGTCGTCTTAACGTCCGCATTCCGGCTGGTTGGTGGATAAATGCCGGGCGTTAGGTTAGCTGTTAGCTTCGGCACGCGGGGGTCTCCCCGGCATTCTCTTTGCTACCACCATGAAGACCGGCACCGCGGCGAGTTGCGCCACGATAGAGAAGGCAATGAGGGCTGTCAGAGAGATGCCGTACAGGAAGCCGATAAGCGCGCTACCCAGGAACCAGAATACGCCATACCCTGCTGTAAAGAGCCCGTATGCAGAGGCGCGCCTCTGGGCAGGTACCATCAAGGCGACGGCTGCCGGTATGATAGATTCGTGAACACCCATACCCAGGCCCCAGAGCGCAATGCCTACGAGCGCTGCCCAGAAGCCGCCCAGGAAAGCAAGGGGTGCGAACAGCGCCGACACAAGTGTTAGCGGCACAAGAATCGAGATGCCCACGCGGTCAAAAAGGCGTCCCAGCACGAGCGAGCCTGCCCCGCTAACTGCCATAGCGATGGCGTAGAAGATAGGAATCCACGTGCCAGGCACGGTGGACGTTTGGCCGAAATGGTAAGCCATAAGCGGGAAGTCCACAAAGCCCGCAGCTACCAGCACCGCGCCTGAGAGGTAAATCCAGAAGACGCGCGGCAGTCCGGTAGCGTTCACGTCAGGCGGGTTGGTCTCCATCTCCTGGGGGCGCGGGTAGAGAAGGCGGGCCACCGCCAGCAGAGCGAGCGTTACCAGAGCAGGGATCGCGAGGGCCGCGAAAGCCAGTTGGTACTCCCCACGCAGCGCGAGCACACCCGCCACAGCAAGCGGGCCAAAGAGAGCGCCGAACTGATCCAGCGCCTCATGCACCCCGAAAGCCCAGCCGTAACCCATCTGCCCCGCCGCATGCGACAGCATCACGTCGCGTGGAGGGTTGCGAGTAGCTTTACCCACCCGCTCAAGGATGATGAACAGAGCAGCGAGCTGCCAGCTACCGGCCAGAGCGAGCAGAGGCACCGAAGCCATCTGCACTATGTAGCCAACGATCGTGATCGGCCAGAACTCGCCCGTCCGGTCGCTCAACCTGCCCGAAACCAGTCGAAGGCCATAGCCCAACAGTTCTCCAAAGCCGGTGATAACACCGACCGCCAGCGCGCTTGCCCCCAGGCCCGCCAGATACGGCCCGATGATGCTGCGAGAGCCTTCGTAGGTGAAGTCGGCAAAGAAGCTCATTACCCCAATCATCAGGACGAACTTTAGCGCGGTTCTCTTTGCAACATCGGAGGGGCTCTTCCCAGATGCAGGTGCGCCTGATGCGTCTGGCGCTCCCTGCATACCTGATACAGGTGTAGGTAGTTCGCTCATAAGCTCCTCCAACGGCGGACATCCGCCGGTAGGCTCAGGTGTGTAGGCAGGGTACCCCATGCCTGCTCAACGCTGCGAGCCGGGGCCTGGAACTCCTCGCCCCTGGGTTCATCCACGTAGCGATAATCGTTCTTCCTGATCACCTCCGCCAACTCTGCGCAGGTTCGCGTCAGGCACGCCTTCTGCACCTGCACAGCTGCATGGAGCAGGTCGGGCGCGCTGACGAGGCGTAGAACCTGCCGGAAGTGAGGCAGGCACAGCCCCATATTGTGATGGCGGTATGCTTGTATAAACGAAGGGTGGGCTAGGCCTTTCGCGAATGCGCCTGCCATGCTCTCTTCAAGCTTTACCGTGTACTCGCATACGGGGCAGGGAGCAGAAGCTTCTAACTCCCTCGCCAGGGTGCGACCCAGTTCCGTGCCGTTGTTCTCACTGCCTGCGCTGCCTAGAAAGCTTTGTAAGCGGTCAATCAGGCTGCTTTCTCCCGTCGCACCCACCGCAGACCCACCACGGGTTGCCTCGCTCGTTGGCGCCACTCGAGCTTGCAGCGTTCTGAGCACGCTCTCTAGAACACCCTTATAGATGATCGCTGTGCCCAGGGCGTCCCTCATGCCAAGCCACTGCTGACCATGCACCGCGCAATAGCCCAGCGATCTCTGTAGCTCCTCCCGCACACCTGGATCGTTCACGTTCTCGTATGAAATACCGTCCAGATAGCTGAAAACCATCTTACTTACCAACCTGCAGATAGGGCACCCCGGCTGGCGCATGGCATCCAGCAGGTTAAAGGCGGTAGAGTCCATTGGCACCGCTGATCCAGTGCCTGGATCAGCAACTGCCCCTGTGCCTGCCTTCATGCCTTCGCTTGTTCCTACTCTCGGATTCGCCTCTGTACCCGCGCCTGTACTCTCATCAGGGTCTATCGTCATGGTTGCCCTCCATCTCCTTCGCGTTCTGCTTTTCCGCGCCTCTCACTATACTACTGCCCGCTTCTACTTTGGCAGGTTCGAGCCCGGGCTGAAATATTTCGTTGTCCATTGCAAGCACTATTTGGATAAGCTCTTCCATACCTGGGTCAAGCAGGGCGGCAAGCCTCCCGTCAACAGGCCCGTAGCGGCGCAGCTTGTGTGACCTGACATCTTCGAGGGTTGCCCACGCCTCCGCTAATCGCCCATGTATCTCCCTGGGCAGGTCTGCCGTTTCATGTTTTAGCCCGAAGCGCTCGGACAATACCCCTATAATCTCGCGGGCCTGCTCGGTCATCTGCTCAAGATGCGAGCGTTGCTCCTGGCTCAGTGGGTTGGCAAGAGATACCATGATACCCTGCCTGGTCTCGCCGTTGTCAGAGTAGAGGTCTTGCAGGCTGAAGAGGATCCGCTCCAGCATTCGTAGAGCTACGGTCAGGCCCTGCGCCTGGTTTGGATTGATAGCAGCACCCTCCTGCTTCTCCTCCATCTTTCCGCCTTCACACATTTACAACTACTCAACAGACAAAGAGAAAGGCTTCTAATCTGCGCATGCAGATTAGAAGCCATCAGGAACGTATCCATGCAGTCGCTCTCAGCGACCCCCAACACGGATCATGTCTAAGAGACAACTGCGGCGAGCTTCATCGCCCATATTCGAGCTATGTGCCGGGTGTGCCGGACGCGTGGCTACCTTTAGTTTACTGCAAGATGTGTACCAGGGGCAAAGCAGGCACTAATCGTTGCGCTTGACACTGACCAGCTTTGGCCTTATTATATCGTTACTTGCTGATATAATGATGCAAAGGAAGAGCAGGAGGTTTCATAAGCTATGTTAGTAGCCAGCACGTCGCTAACGGGACTCAAAGCCAAGCTGTTTCGAGGGTTTTCCGATACGTCGCGACTATCCATTCTTGAAGCTCTGCGCGATGGGCCACTCACCGTAGGCCAAATTGTGCAAATTACAGGTCTCAGCCAGTCAAACGCTTCCAATCACCTCAGTTGCTTACGCGACTGTGGCCTGGTGTCGTCTGAACAGCAGGGGCGTAACGTCAGCTACAGGTTGAGCGATCCGAGAGTTAGCGAGCTACTCCGCCTCTCAGGGGAGTTGCTCACAGAAGTTGCAAGAGGGGTATATGAGTGCGCCCGCTACGGCTCAGAACGATCAGAAGGAGAAAACTAGCATGGCAGCCTTGCAGACGTTTGAGGTGCCCGTTGCGGGCATGGATTGCGCTGAGTGTACCCAGCATGTCCAGCACGCTCTACAAAGCATAGCGGGGGTGGCGTCGGCGAGCGTCTTTTTGTCCTCGGAGAAAGCAGTCATAAAGCTGGACCCCGACCGGGTAGACATGGCCGCGATAAGCAAAGCGATTGAAGGCGCGGGCTACAAGGTCGCCGAACAGAGGGGCGGGCAGGGCGACTCTACAAGCGCGCCCCCGGCCCAGGCTTTTACACGCCAGCTTCTCACGCTCTTCGGCCTGCTGTTCGGCGTGGTTCTGCTGATCGTCGTAGTGGGCCAGTGGCTGGGCCTCTTTGAGCAGATTACGGCGTGGGTTCCGCTACCGGTAGGCATCGTGCTTGTGCTGCTAGCAGGTTACCCGGTATTCCTCAACGTCCTCCGGGCGGCCATGCGGAGGCAGGTCATCTCCCACACTCTGATGACCCTTGGTGTGGTAGCGGCACTGGCCGTCGGGCAGTGGGTGACTGCCGCAATCGTGGTCTTTTTCATGAGGATAGGCGAGTACGCTGAGAGCCTCACGACAGAGCGTGCGCGGCGGGCAGTGAAGGACCTCATATCGTTGGCACCGCAGACGGCGAGGGTAGAGCGGGAGGGGACGGAAATAGAAATACCGATTGGAGATGTCGAGGTGGGTGACGTGGTGGTGGTGCGCCCCGGCGAGCAGATCCCTGTGGACGGCGAAGTAGTTTCGGGGCAGGCCACAGTGAACCAGGCATCTATAACAGGGGAGGCTATGCCGGTTGAGGTGGGACCAGGCGCTCGCGTCTTTGCGGCTACGCTGGCCCAACTAGGTAGCGTGCGCGTGCGCACTACGCGTGTGGGGGCCGACACCACCTTTGGCAAGGCTATCAAGATGGTGGAGGAAGCAGAAGGCCACCGTGCCGACGTGCAGCGCCTCGCCGACAAGTTCTCAGGCTACTTCCTGCCGGTTGTTGCTGGGATAGCGGCCCTCACATTCCTTATCAGCCGCAATCCACTATCTACTGCCGCCGTGCTGGTTGTGGCGTGCTCCTGCTCGCTGGCGCTCGCTACCCCGGTCGCCATGCTCGCCTCAGTAGGAGCCGCAGCCAAGCGGGGCCTGCTCATAAAAGGGGGTAAGTACATCGAAACGCTGGCTCAAGCCGACGTATTGCTCCTGGATAAGACCGGCACGCTGACATTAGGCCAACCCCGGATCACCGATGTGGTGCCCCTGAACGGGCTTGCTCCCAACGACATCCTGGCGCTCGCGGCCTCGGCGGAACGCTACTCCGAACACCCCCTGGCTGAGGCTGTACGTCGAGCCGCAAAGAATGGCGGTCTCTCCATGACTGAGCCGCTAGATTTCAGAGCCATACCTGGCGCCGGGGTACAGGCGCAGGTAAACGGGCAGATAGTGGTGGTAGGCAATGCTGCGCTTGTTGCAGGAGCCTCGCAGTTGCCGCAGGCTCGTCTGCTTCAGGAAGAGGGTAAAACGCTCCTTTTCGTCGCTTACGGCGGCAAGCCTGCGGCGATCCTTGCGGCCTCCGACACCGTGCGCCCTGAAGTACCGGCTGCTATCGCTGACCTACGGCTGTTGGGCCTCAAGCATATAGAACTACTGACAGGTGATAACGAGCAGACCGCCGCTGCCGTTGCTGGACGCGTAGGCGACATCAGCTATCGAGCCAACCTGCTTCCCGAGGACAAGATAGGCATAGTGAAGGAGTACCAAAACAAAGGACACATCGTGGTGATGGTAGGGGACGGTGTAAACGATGCGCCAGCCCTCGCGCAAGCTAACGTGGGCGTCGCGATGGGAGCCGCGGGCAGCGACATAGCGATGGAGGCAGGGCATGTGGTATTGCTGCGCGAGGACTGGAGGCTCGTGCCCGAACTCTTCCGCATCTCAAAGCGCACCATGCGGGTGGTCAAGGGGAACATCGCCTTCACAGCACTGTACAACATAGTAGGGCTTACCCTTGCAGCGCTTGGCTTCTTGCCGCCTATCCTGGCTGCTGCCGCACAATCCCTACCTGATCTTGGCATTCTTGGCAACTCCACCAGGTTGTTACGCTCAGGTCAAAATGCCGGCAAAGTGGAGGGAGAGAGATAAGCGGGCTGCTGTTCATGGTAACTGCCCAGGGTAGAAGGTTGTCTGCTATGTTTGACTGGCCTGAACACTTTTGGTACAATTTAGTGAGCGGTAAATCGTATTGGGAGGAGCGCCTGATAATGGCTAAATTGATGAAAGCAGATGGCGCCGGCACCGAAAAAGGCGTGTCTGTGGAGGCGACCGACGTCGCAGGCGCGAAGGTTGCGAGAGGTACCGCGCAGGGGGCGGAGGAGAGATGTCTTGTGACTGCTGCCGACGGGCAAAGGGTGGCTCAAGGCCGCGCGTTGATGCTCGATGGAGGCACATATAGCGAGTTGGCGGCTACCTTCCACGCTCTGGCGGATACCAGCCGGGCTAAAGTAGTCTACAGCCTGTTATGGCAAGAGCTATGTACCTGTGACCTTGCTGCTATCATCGGCATATCGGAATCGAGTGTGTCGCAACACCTGCGCGTGCTGCGGGAGTTGCGACTGGTGAAGAGTCGCCGCCAGGGTAAAATGGTTTTCTACAGCCTTGACGACGATCATGTGCGCGTCCTGCTTTCAGTGTGCCTTAGTCACCTCCAGGATGCGGGACGGGAGCCGGACGAAATAGGCCAGGTACTTGAGCTTCTGGAAAGTAGGAGTTAATTCTCATGCAAGCGCAAGCTCTCATGCAACCGGCAAACGAAGTGCCACGGGAGGTAAGTAAGCGTTATGTCTCACAATCACAGCGGCAAACAAGGGCATAGTCATGCCCCGGCGAGTTTTGGGCGCGCTTTTGCAATCGGTATCCTGCTCAACACTGCTTTCGTTGTCATCGAAGGGGTATTCGGCTTTTTATCTAACTCCCTCGCGCTCGTCGCAGACGCCGGCCACAACCTGAGCGATGTGCTTGGCCTGCTGATCGCATGGGGGGCAGCTATTCTTGTAAAGCGCCAGTCAACTGAGCGACGCACTTATGGGATGCGCCGCTCGTCCATCCTTGCCGCTCTCATCAATGCGGTCTTCTTACTGGTAGCTATAGGCGCAATTGCCTGGGAAGCGATAAAACGCTTTGCTGACCCCGCTCCGGTAGCCGGAGGGACTGTAATAGTGGTGGCCCTGGTCGGTGTTGTTATCAATACAGCCACCGCCTTAATGTTCATGTCTGGACGCAAGCACGACCTCAACATCAGAGGGGCTTATTTGCACATGGCGGCGGATGCGGGCGTCTCTGTGGGCGTGGTTCTCGCCGGTGTTGTTATCCTCTTCACAGGGTGGCTGTGGCTCGACCCCGCCGTGAGCCTTGCCATTGTGGCTGTCATCTTTATCGGCACCTGGGGGCTGTTGCGGGACTCTGTAAACCTGGCGCTTGATGCGGTTCCTGAGAACATTAGTATCGCCGAAGTGCAGAACTATCTGCAGGGCTTAGCACCGGTTACAGATGTACACGATCTGCACATATGGGCGATGAGCACTACCGAGACCGCTCTCACCGCTCACCTGGTTGTATGTGACCCGCAGGAAGTGGACGATGCGCTCCTCAAGCGCGCTGTGGACGACATGCACGAGCGCTTCGGGATCGAGCACTGTACACTACAGGTTGAAAGCGGCGACCCTGCTCACCCTTGCAGTTACTGCGTGCCCGTTCCCACAGCGCAAAAAGCCTGAGACGATTGCGCGGCTTCTTCAAACTCCCCGAAGGGGTTAGTTGTGTTTAGCTTGCTCCCAACTGTGCTTGCATACCTGTTGCTGCCTGTGGGAGCAGTTATACTCGGGGGCTTCATTGCTACATTTCGCACCCCCGGCCCCCGTGCGCAAAGTGTCGTGCAGCACGTCGCGGCTGGGGTCGTATTTGCAGCTGTGGCTGCTGAACTGCTGCCGAAAGAGCTAAACGAGCACATGCCCCTTCCATTGATCGTAGGTTTTGGGGGCGGGGTTGCCTTCATGTTGGGTGTGGAATGGCTGGTCAAACGGTTAGGCCGAAAGAGGACAGGTGAGGAGGGCGCAAAAGGAGAAAACGAAGGCTCAAGAGTAGCTGGTGGTACGCCGGCGGTATCTGCGGCAGAGGCAGCAGTCGAAGGCGTAGCGTCCACGACTTTACTTATCGTGATAGCTGTGGACCTGGCTATAGACGGCCTGATCATCGGCGTAGGTTTCGCGGCAGGAGCGAAGCAGGGCTTGCTGATCACCATCGCCCTCACACTTGAGGTTCTCTTTGTGGGAGTGTCGGTAGCAGCCGAGTTTGCGGCTGCGGGGGCAAGCCGTGGGCTAACGATTGGAATCACAGCAGGCCTTGGAGCCGTGCTTGCCGCCGGTGCAGTCCTGGGAGTAACCTTGCTTGGTGCGTTATCAGGCACCGGCCTGGCCATTGTGCTGGCGTTCGGGTCGGCAGCCTTGCTCTACCTGGTAACAGAGGAACTGCTCGTCCAAGCTCATGTAGTACCTGACACACCGTTTACAGCAGCTACTTTCTTCTTTGGGTTCCTGGCTCTACTGGTTATAGACATGCTGGCGTAATCTCAGGAGGTGTAATGACGGGCAATACAGGCTACCCCTGGGCCCCTGTTGTACCTACTTGAGTTCTCATACGGCCTCGGCCTATAACTCTACTTGCAAGGGCTAGCGTATTTTTGGATCACCGGCAGGTTGTCCCCGAAGTTGTCCGTTATCGTGCTTCCCACAGCCCACATCTCTCCCCCTGAGGCCGGAACCGGAGCCACCATGTTCAGCACATCCAGGTACTCGCCCAGAGCAGGCGCGGGAGACGACGCCCATTTGTTCCCGTCCCAACGCAGCACGAGCGGACGACCTTTCCCACCCTGGCTGTACGCTCCAACAGCCCACACCTCGTTACTTGCGATAGCTGCCACCGCGTTCAGCGTGTTATTGCCTTTATCGTCGCCTGGATTCGGAGTGGGAACCCGCCTCCATAACTTTCCGTCCCAATGAAACGCAGTTGTAGAAGGCCCTAGATTGCCCACAGCCCAGATGTCGCTCGGTGACAGCGCGGAGATACCCCATACAGCGCCTCCATCCCCTACCTTGACCTCTTGCCACGATCTTCCGTCCCAGTGCAAGAATAGCGGTTGTGTGAGAGTACCCGACTTATCAGTATAAGACCCTACCGCCCAGATGTTATTGGAAGAGAGAGCGGCAACCGCGCTCAATGTAGCGTTTCGTTCTCCGATGCCCGTGTCTACACTCTGCCACTGCTTACCGTCCCAGCGCATTACGAGGGGTTGCGAGCTTCCTGCAAGAGCGTTGACCGTCGTATCGCCAACAGCCCACACCTCATCACTCGAAAGAGCCGATACCGCGTTCAAGCTGTTGATAGCACCCGGGCTTGGTGTCGGCACGATGCTCCACTCCTTGCCGTTCCAGCGCAACGACAGCGTGCGCCATAGATCTGTCCCCTGGTGGCTCGCTCCGACTATCCATATGTCGGTGGGCGACGAAGCGGCCATGCCGTACAGGTGGTTGCTGGCGTTTCCTACGCTCGGACTGGCCACTTCCTGCCACCCTTTCCCATTCCAGCGCTCGATCAGGGTGAATGCGTACTCTTCGCCTCCGTATATTCCCGCGGCCCACGCATCAGTGGGCGACAATGCCACCGCAGCGTGCAATTCGTTGTAAACAGCGCTTGCAGAGGCGGCAGGCACGACGCGCCATGCCCAACCACAGGCAGGCACGTCGGATGGGCGCACGACACCACCCCCTGGCCGCAGGAGCGCATCTGCCACGGGCCCCACACCTGTGACGGCGGAGATTGCTGAGGCGGCAGCCAGCACGATCAATACAATCAGTACGACACGAGAGATTACCCCGATTGGCAACAGATTTCTTCTCATATTTTCACTCTCATAGCATGATCCAATTGTATCTCACACTATAGAACGGCGCAAAGAGGGAAGTTGCGGTCAATGTTGAGGTTGGGGGTGCAGGGGTTATGCCCCGGCAGCCAGCGCAGAGCCTGGGCACTCTCCTTATTGAAAGCAGCCTGTAAAGGCTTTATAGTGTTGGGACGAGGGGAGCCTTTCATGAGGGCGGCAAGCCTGTGGCGTCTGCCAGAAGCACGAGGCAGAGCGTCAAAGCAAAGGCGTCACAAGAACGTAACCGCTACTACAGGGTTTGCCGCAGCTTGCCGTCCTCATCACTTATAGCTCGTGCAAAGTCTGGGCTGGAGTTCTCATACCTCCTACCCTGCCATATTCCAGCTCTAATATCTTTTCTGAAGTTGCATCAGAACCTATCTGCGAACGTGGCCCAGTAGATAAATCTGCGGGCGGCTGTCACGAAGCCTCCCTTCAGAGACCTGGAGTTGGCAGCTCGCGCAAGCAAGCTCTGCTACATGAGCCTGTAGCTTCAGCCGCGCGAACCCGGTTTGCAGATACGCCCTGGCGCTTATCAGACCAGGAATAACACGCTCATCTTAGCCGGAGTGCATAACAATCGTGGCCAATAGCCGAAAGAACCGAAAGGAGAGGGGAGACTATACCGGCGGCATGAGCCTGCTGAAGCGCACCGGCATTCTGTTGCTCATTGGATACCTTCTCTACTTCCTGTTGATCTACTCGCAGGCGCTCTGGATAAGCCCAACGCTCGTGCAAGACCGTTGGAAGGGTATCTTCTCCCCGCTGGCGGAACTCTTCCCAACATGGTGGGTCAGGCCGGGTCGTGGAAGCGACCTCGGTTATATCGCCTCGGCCTTATTCATAATCGTCCTCGCGTTCCTCACCGCTCCTTATATTCTGGCGCTGGTAGGCTCCTTTCGACTGGGAGCTTTTCGTGTCCAGGACGCCGCGCGGGCCTTTCGGCTGATCTTCTTTGTAACAATGGCAGTGCTCGCCATG
>JADEYI010001797.1_pt1 | contig 13550 bp, 17 predicted proteins | sample 8542331 | NCBI WGS metagenome assembly JADEYI01 (sample SAMN16510988, study PRJNA670497) | mine drainage metagenome | isolation source: biofilm near Copperflume 1 | place: Germany: Marsberg coppermine Kilianstollen | collected 2018-02 | reverse complement strand
CGCGTCATCCGCGGTACAGCGTGGCGTCTCGGGCGTGGGCGGCCCGCCGGTCGAACTCACGCAGGTGTTGGTGACACTCGACGGTTCGCCGCTGTCTGAGCAGGCGCTCATCCCGGCACGATTGATCGCCCAGGCTGTTGGCGCCGAACTCTCCCTCGTCGAAGCCTGCAGTCCCACCGCGCCGTTGACGGAGGATTATTTCTACTACGGCGCCAGCCTTCATGGCGGAGCTCCAGGCGACTGCCCAGAAGTACCTCGGCGGCCTGGCCAACACCGGCGAGCACACACTGGCGGTCCAGGGCGATCCCGCCGCCGCCATCGTCCGGCTTGCGGCGGAGCTGGATGCCGACCTCGTGGTCACGGCGTCGCATGGCAAGGACCTTTCCCGGCACTTCTTCCTTGGGAGCACGACCGACCGCGTGATGCACGAACTGCACCGGCCGCTGCTGATCATCCCGCCATCGAAGGACTGACGATCAACCGGCGGCGAGGGTCGGCGCGTGCGTGCGTCGGAACCATCGGATCCCGTTGGATTACCTCGATTTGAGGGACAAATTTCTTGGGCCGCCAGAGCGCCACTGGAGGCTTCAGGTCTGGCGAAGTACTCGGTTCATTGGTTCTGCGCCATCCCCGTCATTTCGTCGATATTGATCCGATAAAGGATCGCGTCCGCCAGGGTCGTTCGATGGCCGTGGCGGGCCGTCGCCCACCAGAGGTCGCCGTCGAAGGCGCGCAGCAGCAGTGCCCGACATCGGACCCGGGCGGAGTCTTCGTACAGTTCGTGCCACGTACCGCGCACCAAGACGCTGCGCCAGGTTGCGATGTTCTTGATGTCATCCACCAGTACGGCCACTTTTCGCGATTGCCGCATCAGCTCAATTTTGCGGCCTGCAGCCGCGTATCCGTAGATGCCGTCATCAGCGTAAGCAAACGAAATCGGCACGGCGTATGTGCCTTCGGCGTCTCTGATAGCGAGCCGTGCCGCCCGGCTGTGCCGCAACAATGCTTCGCACTCGCGGCCCGCTCAGGTTCCGCAACTCAGTCATAACGCGTTCCCTGTCGGACAAGTCACCTGGCTGATTGTAACGCCTGTCCTGCGACCCAACCTAACACGCTCCCTTGTGGTAGCCCGTTGGCACCGGCCGGGAACGGAAAGCTCAGTCGCTCGCCATTGCTGCCTCGCGGCCGCCCTCCACCTCGCGCGAATGGCCCTGCGGGCAGGCGTTGGGCGTCTCCGAAAGCAGCACCGCAATTCCTCGCAGGAGAAGGATCTGAGCCTCTACATTGGGCTCTTCGATTTCCATTCCGTCCGGGTGGCCCTGGAGGCTATGGACGTGAGCCCGGACCTCGTCCATCAAGCACTGATTTCGACACGCATTATCACGACTAATTTACGATACGTCAGGTCCGCGGTTGCATCGACACTGGTGGAACGCCTTGCCTTTCCTAATACGCATGTTCGCGGTGGACCGAAACAAGGTAGACAGCGCAGGGGGCATGTTGAAGAATCTTCCATGCCACACTTCCAAGCGTGTGCTTGATAACGTCAGTACCCGTCGTGCCATGCGTGCTCATCACGATCAGATCGACGTTCGCAGCGCGAACGAATTCGATAATCGACTCCGCTGGCATCCCGAGGGTGCTCCGAAGCGAGATGGATGCCGGCAAACCGGCACGGTCGCGCACATCTTGTAAATACGAGCTGCCGTTTTCGACACTTCGCTCATCCAGCTTCAGGATGTGGATTCGAGACTCGGGGTAGCGGACCATCACTGTCATCAGGGTGAGCATCGACTGGAACCTGTCTGCAAGCTCTCGAGCAGGGCCCAGCGCGAGTTCGGAAGCGTCAGAACCGTCTAAGGGAATGAGTATATGGCTGATCATGAGTTCTACCTCCTGAATTGATGGCCCGCCGACAGGAGCCAGCGGCGCGCCCAGACGGATGCGGGAGTTTCACCTTCCCAAGCCATGCCGCTCGTCAAGTCTCGGTGCTGGACAGACAAGCGCCTTGAAAGAGCAGCACTCTGGACTCCATTATCACGCCAAGTATGAACGTAACAAGGTCACTCTCACGCTGGGCCGTGAGCTATTCCGGGAGCCGGCCACGCAGCTCCCATTCGCTCCATGGGCTCGGCGTTGCGACGGGATGCCGTGCGTTCTCGAGCTGGCCCCAGGTGTTGCATAGCAATACCCCGCGGGCGCAGCCGACCTTCATCAGACCGGCTCGAGCGGCAGATGAGGCTCGGGCGGAAGTTCGAGACGGATCCGGTCGCCGGGGCGAACGAGCCCGTCCGCGAGGACGATAGCCATGATCCCGGCCTTGCGCACGAGCTTGCCAAATTCGTCGCGGTCGAGGACGGCCGCCATGAGGCCGGATTGGAGGCCATCGAGCTGGACGCAAGGATTACGCAAGCCCGTGACTTTCACTACGGCTGCCTCACCGAGGTGAAGGCAGGCACCGGTGGGGAGGCCGAGGAGGTCCAGCCCACGAGTCGTGATATTTTCCCCGATCTCGCCAGCAGAGACGGAGAAGCCCTGTTGAAGGAGCGTGTCGAGGAGTTCCGCATGGATGAGGTGGACCTGGCGGAGGTTCGGCTGCGACGGGTCGCCGGCAACGCGTGAGCGGTGCTTTACGGTCGTGCCCATATGCGCGTCGCCTTCGACGCCAAGCCCAACGAGGAGGCGGATGGTAGCGACGGTGGGCTTGCTGAACGTGTGTGAGGGGCTGAGGTGCACAGCGGTGACTACGGCGCCCAAGTCGGGCATTAAAGGTAACCTCCCCGCGTGATGCTACACAGATCATGCCATAAACCCATGTGGGTCGGCCGGTCGGCAGTCCGATGAGGGTGACGGCCGGAATATCTGCGAGCTCCGGCTTTAGCGGCTGCCAGTTCCCACCGTCCGGTGAGCTAGCCCGAATCCACCGAGGACGGACGACGGAAACTGTTGAAGCGATAGGGCAGGTGCTCCTCTGAACCGGGAAGATGGATTAGCCAGCCATCACCTCAGCCAAAGGATCAGCTGATAGAAGCGATCATCGCATAGCCTCGACCGACTGGGAACCAGCTTCGACGATGACTCGACACCGGGGCGAGCGTACGCGGGAGACAAGGCTACCCAACGTCGATGCTACTTTGAGCGTGCAGCCCAAGACCCGGCTCGTCTCGCCCGCGCGCACGGCATTCGTATCGCCGATGCTGTCGCCCCCGCCAGCGCCAACATGACCAGCGTGAATTACGTTCCTGCGCAGGCTCCGCTGGGGACATGTACGCCAACTCGATGCTGTCAGCCGGCAGCTTTTGGCGCGGGCCTGGGCCGTCGGGGCAGGGCCTGGAGCAGAGCCGTTCACCATCGACCATCGCATCGGCGAGCCGCACGAGCAGGGCTGCCCTGCGAAGGACGAGGACGAGGATTACCCCGACGGGCTCGAAGGCAAGGACGTGTTCATCGTCGAAGGCCGCCAGGAGCGGTACGGGAGCAAGGACGCGTGGGCCGTGGCGCGCCGCCACTGAGTCACGGACCTCGCCAGTCAGCGAAGCAGGACGCCCGGCGATGAGCCGGGCGTCTGGGTCATCGCGGGGCATTGGTACCAACTTCGGCGCCAATTCCTCGGCCAATTACGACGAACCCTGGATTGCTGCCCGCCTGTGCGACGGGCCGACTGTGGTCGTAATGGACTCGGGCTAGCGCGCTGCGCCGCGCCGCCGCAAGCTCATCCCGGTCAGCAGCAAGACGGCGACTACTATGGCCACCACTGCCGCGCCTGCCGTACCTGGCCACTGCGTGTCATTGCTTGGCCCGACCCCACTTCCGGTGTTCGGTGGCGCCGGCGCGGGCGACTGCGGTGTAGCTGTGGGAGTCACGGCGGAGGTGAGCGGCGCACCGGGCGCCGATACCCAGGTCATCAAAAAGGAGCTCTTCTCCGAACCTACGGTGTGCATGTAGCCCGCGCGGCCCACATACATCTGGCCCTGGGCGGGCGGGCGGTACGCTTCGGCCAGACCATCAAGGTACGTATAGCCCGTGACGCCCTCGGTGTGCGTCATGAGGTGGGGCTGGTTCATGGTGTGCACTCCGCTTTTGAACCCCACGTCGTACCTCGCCCCTGACTGGACGATGTCCACCGAGGCCGGCCCCCCGGACATGGTCATTCGCGACGTGCCGAAGATCGTCACTCCCAGGCCCGAGACGTGGTGGATGCTGGCGACCGCAGCCACCGGGAGGAGCGACGTAACGAAGGCGCGGGCGGACCCTGCGGTATTGGGATTGGTGATCACCACCCTGGCACCGGCCGGAACGGCGATCCCCTTCCCAGCAGCGATCGTTCGCGGTTCTCCGTCGATATCGGCCTCGAGGTCACCCTCGATCGCGCTGACGTAGTGCGGCACGGTGGACGTGATCTCGGCGCTCCTGGCCCCCGACCCGAAATCGACGACGCTTTGCACCAGATCGAAACTGGACCCCGGCGTGGTGACACCGGTGAATCGCTGGGCCAGTAGTGTGACGGAGGCGGGAGCCTGGGCGCCCGCTTGAAGGGGCAGCGCCGCCGCGAGAAGAACGAGGCAGGTTGTCATGGCGAGGACGACTGTCGTCGTGAACTTAGCGTGTCGTTGGTTTGGCATGATTGGTTCCTCCTTGTGGGATCGCACTCCGGGCGAAGCAGTGGTGTTGGACGTTGGTGCTGTGATGTCATTCGAGGCTTTTCGGCGACGACGTTGAGACGCGTGCCGGGGCCTGATGTCAGGAGGGCCCGCGGGGGATGCTGTTGGTCGTTCACGTGGCATGGGGAGGGTCTCCAGTTCGGGTATTGGCATCCCGCCAGACATGGTGACAGCCTGGAAACTGCCCCCGGTGCCGAATGCGCTCTCAGCCGACGCAGGCAGTTGCGGTCGTCGCCGGAAGGGATGGACTTCCTACGGGGACGTCGAAAGTCATGACGACGATCGCGTTAGCCTTCGAACCTTTGCTGATCAGGTTTGTCCTGACGGTGTCGGTGAAGGGCGTCATAACGGGCCACGCCCAGTGCTCCATGTGCTGCTGGGTGTGGAAGAGGTAGCGGACGCCGTTGGCGTCCTCGCCGGTGTAATGCCCATGGATGTTCATCTTGATCGTGCCGTCGGGGGTCCTGTACCAGACGTAGTGGACGGTACCCGAGAGGTAGATCGGCGTTGTCCCGGGCTCGCACGGGTTGTCGAGGCTCCGCACGACAGAAATGCGACCTTGGGCCACGACGTCTGCCGAAGCCGACCGGGTGCCGAGTCCGAGTCCCATGGTCGCGAGCACAAAGGCCGCAACGGCGCCGAGCAATGTCTTTCGAAACATGAGTGGTTTCCTCACGGGAGTACCGCTCCCGCCGGGCTGGTGGACAAAGAGCGCCAGGAGCGCCCATTAATGACGATCCGCGACCCTGTGGGTGGCTCTTCTCAACGTGCATGCGGCCCTCCGGCGCCTGTGGTGGCCGGTGACCCGCCGGGGGCGGCCAACGGATGCTGGCAACGTCCTGCGAGTCTTCCGGCATCACGAAGCTACGGCAGCGGACCTCTCCGCACATGCGTGCGACTACGCAAAGTGGCTGGCTGGGGGAGCTTACTTCTGCGGTGGGACTGGCGGGAACTACCCAGTGTCGAGCGCCAGGCGGAGGTGGCTGAACACGCGGACTCGGAGGGACAGCACGGCGGCTGCCTCCGGTTCGAATTCCTACTCAGTGCCGGCGTTTCAGACGAGGTGGTGCCTGTAGGCGTAGGCCGTGGCCTGCGACTTCGTGTGGACGGCGGCCTTCTCGTAGATGTTGGCGATGTGGCGCTCGACAGTTCTGACACTGAGGACGAGCTCGTCGGCGATCTGCTTGTTACTCTGGCCGCGGGCGACGAGGCGGAGAACCTCCACTTCGCGGGACGTCATGCCATCCGGAAGATCGAGGGCGTCCGGGTTCGAGCCAGCCATCCCGCCCATCGCCGCCAGGCGGGCGAGCCATGGCTCGCCCGCCCCGATGTCCCGATAGACCACCTCGGCCTGCCGCAGCTTCGAGGCCGCGTCGCGCCGGCGGCGTGCGTGCAGTAGCACCTCGGCCCAGTCCTCTAGCGCCCGTGTTTCTAGCCACGGCGTGGAGAAGCGGTGGAAGACCTCGACGGCCTGTTCGAACGCGATCGACGCACCGTCGGGGCCGTGGGCCGCGTTCTCAACCAGGGCGTCCACCAGCAGTAGTTTGCCCTCAAGCCCACGGCGATCCGCCGCGCGCGCGAAGATTTCGCGGCAACGCGAAACGTGCGCCCGGGCGTCTTCAGCGGCACTGGCCTCGGCGCAGAGAAGCGCGAATTCTGCCCGAGCAACGAGTTCCTGGGCAACTGAGCCTCCGGCGACCGCCGAAGCGAGCTCCTCGTGAGCGAATGCCACCGCGCGTCCTGGCTCGCCGCGGGCCCTGAAGGCGCGCAGAAGCCAGTGCCCAAGGTTCTGGCGGGAACACCGATCGTCGCGGCGCGCCGCGCCTGCGGCCGACGCCTCAACATCCATCCAGACAGGGCCACTCCAATCGCCCTCGTAGAAGGCGATTGCACTTTGCTCGACGAGGACCTCAATCCGTTCCTCTTCCCGGGCCGTATGCTGGCGATCGAGCGCCCGGATGGCCGCCATGTCGCCAGTGTCGGCCAGTGCGCTGATAAGCCGGGGTGCGATACCCCACGGTGCCGCGGCTGCCGGTGCCGGCCAGTCATCCAACTCTGGACGCAACCGTTCGACGGCGAGGCGCGGGTCGCAGAAGCGCTGAGCCATGATTGCGGCGATAAAAGCCGATGCTCCAGCCAGGACTACCTCGCCACTCGCACGCGTGGCCTGCCGCACGTCATCAAGGAGTTGCATGGCCCCGGTGATATCGCCGGTGTGAAACATGAGCGCGCCCAGCCCGACGCGGCTGCCGAGGATCAGCGAATCCTGACCCAGCTTGGAGCTGAGCTCAACGGCGTGCTCCGCGTGGCCCAAGTCGTCGGGGCGGAAGGAGCTGATGCCCAGGCGAGCCCAGCTGATGTGCATCGCCACTCGGCGCGCCACGTCAGCTTCAGAGAGACAGGGCGTCGCTGCCTGGAGGTACCGTCGCGCTCTCGTTAGGTCGGTATTTCGCAGGTTCCCGTTGGCGTGGGCTGCGCCGAGCCGGGATTGCGCGGTGGCGATCTCGAGCGGGTTACCTGTTTCCTGGCGGAGGAGCAGCGCGCGCTCCAGGTAGCGCGTCGCCCGCGACTGCTCGCGGCCCGTATCGACGACGCTCGCCATGCGCTCAAGCAGCCCGGCTCGCGTGGCCGGGTCATGGCCAAGCGCTTCCATCAGCTCAAGGGCCCACTCCCACCAATCGGTGGCCTCGTGCAATGCGTAGGTCATCAGCGCCGCATCAGCCGCCTCCAACGCGTATGGCAGAGTTTCGCTCGGGGGGGCCGCGCCGCCCGCATTCCGATAATGCGCGGCCAGTGCAAATGGGCGTTCGTCCGCGGTCTGCGACTTCCCGGCCGCTATGGCCCGGGCGACACGCAGGTGGAGCAGCTGCCGTTCGGCGAGCGGGATTTCCTGGAGAAGCGCCCGCTGCACGAGCCCATGGCTGAAGAGGTACTCGGTACCGACTTCGTAGAGGAGCCCGGCATGCACCGCATCGCCGAGCCCGCTTGCGAGTGCCATCTCGTCGCCATCGGCGAGCACCCGCAGCAGGGCGAGCTGGGCCGAGCTTCCGAGGACCGATGCTCTCCGGAGGAGCGTGCGGCCGCCGGGCGAGAGCTTCGAGAGGCGACGGGCGATCACATCGCGCGCCGCCACAGGGAAGGGTAGAGAACCCGGCCCGCGGGTAATCTCGTCCGTCGAAGTGGCCATTTCGTTCACGAAGAACGGGTTGCCGCCGCTGGCCACCTGGATCGCCCGGGCTTTGTCGGCGTTGACTGAGTCCCCGAGGTGGTGCAAGACGATAGCGTGTACGTCGCCTTCTTCCAGCGCGCGCAGCTCGACGTGCTCGATGTTGCCGCCGCTAGAAAGGTCCGCGATAACCGCGCGAAGCGGCTCGCATGCCAGGTCGGGCTCCGTGTCGCGGAACAGTCCCAAGACGAGGGCGGGCGTGTCCCAGCTTTCGCGCAGCAAGTACCGGAGCAGCCTGATGCTGTCCGCGTCGGCCCACTGGAGGTCGTCCAGTACCAGTAATGGGGGGCCGAGATTGCCGGCCGTCCGGAGCACGGAGCGTACTCCTTCGAACAGGAGCAGGCGCTGCATCGCGGCTTCCTTTCGTGCGCTGCCCCCGTCCGGCACCGGATCAGAGAGCGCCGGGACAAGTTCTGTGAGCATCGCCCGCCCGTTTTCTGAAGCGGCCGTCGCCCGCGAGAGGCGCGTAGCCAACTGTTGGAGCGCCCGGGCGAACGGCTCGTAGCAGAGGAGAGGGTCTTCGTCGCAGCGGCCGAACAGCGTCACCCCTCCGGTCCGTTCGACCTCCTTGGCGAATTCGCTCGCGAGGCGAGTCTTCCCGATCCCCGGCTCTCCGCTAATGAACACGGCCCGCCGCTCGCCCTCCAGCGCCTGCTTCCAGGCTATCTGCAACTGTCTCCACTCGGCAGAGCGTCCGGTAAACGGACATGTGGACATCATTTGTCGGGTGCCGCGGCCCCAGGGGATCCGGGGAGGCCCGCGCTCCTATCTTTCGTATCAGGCGGAGTATATACCGAGCCCAAAGCAGCCGGTCGTCGAGCGTCGGAACTTGGATTCTTGCTATGACATCGTAGTGAGGTGCCCCGCCGACGCCTCCTCATAATCCTGCGTGAAAAAGCTGAAGGAGCTGAGGGGTCAAGTAGGGCTCCTTGATTGCCTTGGGAACGATCCTGCCCGGCAAGTAAGCCTCGAGCGCGGCGGGCCATGACGCTTCGATGTAGCCACATGGTTGGCAAGGCTTGATGCCATCGACGGTCTCACCGAGCCTGACGGCGAGATTGGATCGTCCGCGTTTGGTCGCCTGGCGAGCAACGTTCCAGGTCTCCTGGTGCGCCAGTCGTGGCCAGTCGTCAGGCCAGGGGCCCTTCCGCCCGTAGGTTCCGTGAACGACGGCGACGCCGAGCCTGGCCCAGCGCTCGACTTCGCGCTGCCAGCGATCAACCCCGTGACGTGTAGCGTTGCTCGAAGGAGCGACACCCATTGCCTTCTCCTTAAGGAGAAGGCATCCGAGCTAGGCGGTCAGTCGTTCGACAAACTGACGGATGCCGAGGAGTTCTACCCGGTCAGGAGTCCAGATGGGTGGGTGGATATTGCGCGGGAGAACCTCGTCTCCCGCTCCAACTCGTCGGTGCTGCCGAAGTCGTGCCCGGGGACGAGCTGGTTTGCTCGTCGCACGGGCGCCGACTACCATCAAACACTGCTGGCGCGCGGCCCCGTGGTGTAGCGGCCTAACATGCCACCCTGTCAAGGTGGAGATCGGCGGTTCGAATCCGCTCGGGGTCGCCAATCACAAAATCCGACTGCTCCGCCGGATTCTGCTACGGCTTGGAACAGCGGTGCGAAGCTGTCCACCGGCCGGATTGCTTTTACGTCTCCTCGACGCACGTCGATTCTAACATCCGCCAGCATGATCCGCACCGCATCGCGCCGTTCTTCTGGGGTGAGGTATGGCCATGCCTCGCACATGTCGGTAAGGATCGGTCCTGACACGATCGCCGCTGACGACTGCACTGCCGCCAGTTCCCGCAGGTGATCCTCAGCCTCACGCTTTAATGCAGCAGCCTCCGCGGTGGTCAACAGTTCCGCTCGGAAACCGTCCTTCGCGCGCATGATCTGGCGTTGCCAGTACTGTTCCTTCTTTTCAATCGAATCGTTGTCTTCGGCTCGAAGAGTCAACTCCCGGACGCGCTCTTGCCAAGCTTTTGGAAGGCGTATGCGTTCGAACATCTCGGCGAGCACCCCGTCTGGTCCGTCGATGCGGGTGCTCATGCCGTCGTCGACGCACACTTCGCCCCGTGAGCGCGCTGCGCATCGGTAGTAGTGATAACGCCCGTCGCTGGTCCCGTTGGCCCACAGTGACCCGCCGCAACTCGCGCAATGGGCAATCCCAGCAATCAAATAAGGGAACGGCGGTCGCTGACTGTACGAGCGTGGTTTGCGAGTTCGTGCAGCGATCACTCGCTGCACCCGTTCGAACAAGTCCCGCGAGACGATGCCCTCATGTAGCCCGTCGCACAAAATCTCGCCATGTCGGGTCACGTACCCTGCGTAGATCGGGTTCTTCAACATCCCCTGGACAGACGCCTTCGAGAACCTTAGCTTCCCTTGCTTGGAACGCGGACAGAAGCCGCGAGAGTTCAACTCGTCCGCGAGTTGAGCCATCGAGTAGAGCCCCGTGGCGTACCATTCAAAGATCAGAAGCACGATCACGGCTTCCATGGGGTGCGGGTAGATCGGCTGAAGCGAGCCATCGCGGGTGTACCCGAAGGGCACATCGCCAAGAGTCAAACCCTTGTCCGCCCTCGCTTTCCAACCCCGACTGACCTTTAGGGAAAGGTCGAAGGAGTAGTACTCGGCCATGAAGTCCGCCATGCCGCCCTGCACGAACCCGCCAAGACTCCCGTCGTAGGCGGCCCGTTCTTCGAACGACTTCAGTTGCACGCCCACGTTGAACAGCCGCTCCCGGTAAATGGCAGACAGGCCCATGCCGCGTGCCCAACGATCGAGCTTCAGTACGAGGACTGCATCGAACTTCCCGGCCTCGGCATCTTCGATCATCCGAATGAATTCATGGCGCTTCACCACGGTCTTCCACGCGCTGGCATCCTCGTCTCTGTAGACGCCAACCACGTCCCAGCCCTCCGCTCGCGCCCATCCGCTCAGAGTGTTCTCCTGGGAATCGAGGGAGTGCTTGGCCTCGTTCTCGTCGGACAGCCGCAAGTGCAGCGCAACCTTCCGAATCTCGCGAGGTTCGACTGGCTTCTTCATCGCACCACCCGTAGCTCTCTGCTCGTACTTCGGCGCTCTGCTGCAATTCGCCGGTTGGCGCCGGCCAGCAATGCGCACAGCGCTTCCACCTCTGGTGGCAAGCTGCGGTCGTTCGACGAGCGTTCAACGCATGTACGCTCCGAGGCACGGCCCATTGCAAGAGTGCGCCCTTGCCGTCGTCCGTCAGCTCCGCGCTCGTGGAGAGACCCGGAGGTCCGGCGTTCGGTCACGCGCTGGCCTCCTCAGGGAGGAGAAGGTCGAACAGGTCGTGCGTCGGGTTGGCGAGGGCGCGGGTGCCGAGTAGTGCTCCCGGGCCGCTCAACTCGCCCTGGACTCGGCGGTCCCACATCGCGGATACGGCGGGGCGGACGGTGATAGCCACGAATCTCTTCTCCAGATTCTCCGAACGGAAGTCACGCTATCTCAGGCGCTACCGGCATATACTTTCGCGACGCCTTTTTGCGACAAGCAGGAGCAAGCGTGGACTTGTGGCGAGGTGGCCTGTGGGTAGCTGTCGGAGACGCGGCATACCGCTGGCCTGGGCTTCCGCGTGACGTCCCCCCGACCGTTCTTAGCGAGGCGCAGCGTCAGGTGAAAGAGCTCGGCTTGTACTCTGAGGGCACGCTTTACTGGGAATGGTGGAAAGCTCGAGGACTCGACAAGTGGACCGTCGACCCCCGGCGCCTAGAACATGTCCTCAACGCTTATGCGCAGCTCTCCGCAAAGCACGGGGACTGGATCCTCTGGTGGGCCTACCAGGAAGATCCTCCCGACAGATCACAGCTCCATGTTGACCTTGTCCATCTGCTCACGCGTTTCGGGCCCATCACAACGTCGAGTTGGTTTCAGGATCCGGTGGTCGACCTGAGCGGCTTCCACCGAGATGTCTGGAATATTGGGCGCGGATGGTCAAGCGCCGTAAGCGCTCGGACGAAATCGGACCGCTCCGCCGCCGCGGACGCCGTTCTGAGGGATGTCGAGCCGATACTCAACGAGCTGCGGCCCTCTTTTGGGTACCGCGAGCAGGGCGTTCAAGTCCAAGTCCGTCCGACTACACTCCGCGCAGCCCTCTGGGTTCGGGTCCTGAACGCGCTCAAGACGTTGCCGCAGCCGAAGCCATGCTTGTTTCCCGGATGTACGGTGGACGTCATCGTGCCAACCGCTCATCGTGGCCGCCCCCCCAACTACTGCACACAACACCGAACTGGGAGGGCTCGCAAACAGGCCGAACGATTGCTGCGGACGCAGGAGTTGCCCTGGCAGTTCGCAGACACTATGTACTTCGAATCAGAGCTCAACGCCTGAATATGCCGCTCTGAGCGGAGTGGAGTCAGCGCGACCTTCAGTTCTTTCGCGCGGCTTGTCGAGCACTCAGTTCGATCGAGGGCTGCAACCGTTCCCAGCTGTCATTGTTCAAAGTCAACGAGGCTTTGTCCTGCGCGTATCGCACAATGCATGTCGGTCTCGAGAGCGCTTACCACACCAACTGATCCGCTCGCCGACCTACGCACAGCTGTCAGCAAGGTCTTGGGTACAGATCGGGCTCTCGCTCGCCACCATGTTGGCGAGCGACGTCTCCGCGCCCACATCGGAAATCTTCAACGTCATCGCCACGCTCTCCACCCGACGGGCAGCTGACGTGCAGAGTCACTGACCAGCGCCTGCAACCCGCCCCATTTCACCCGCCGATCTGGGTAGCAGCGAAAAACGTTCACGCATCACCCACGCCGGCCGCGCGCGTGGCAGATCCTGGGCACAGTGGCATGGCCGCCCCCAGGACGACCCGAACAGACAGCTCGCCCACCGCGGTGAGGCCGAGCACGTGGCCAACACTGGTACTACGTCACATCACTTCGACGCAGGCGTGGGAAGCGACGATGGCCGCATCGCCGAGGCGCGCCGATTCCACCAGCGTGAATCGCCAAGGTCATGTCCGGTGTGGGGCGGTGACCGCCCAAATCTCCGGGCGGGAACGGTGCGACGGTCTGGTCGGTCGACGAGGCGGCGCACTTCTCGGTGCGGTAACTCTGCGCTCACACCCCGATCGCCTCGGCCACCTTGCCCCAGCTTTCGTCCGTCTGGCCCTCAAGCCTGCGCAGGTAGACCGTCGTCACCGCGAGCGAGGAGTGGTCGAGGAACTGGCTCACGGCCTCGATCGATTCTCCCGCGTCCCGGCGCAGCTTGGCGGCCGTGTGGCGCAGGATGTGCACCCCCGTGGGCGGAAGCCCGGCTGCCATCATGTGCTTGCGCAGGCGGGTGTAGAACGTCGCCGAGGTCACGCCCCGCGCCCCGGCCCCAGCCTGCCAGAGCGACTCCTCAGAACGCATCGTGGGGATGCTCTTCCCGGCATCGGAGAGTGTCGCCAGGAGCGCCACGTACGCCGGCCGCGGCAGCTCCTGGCGCCCACGCTTTCCGCCCTTGCCCCGATAGGCGTAGAACGCCGTCTCGCCTTCGACGGTGATGTTGCCCGCCGTGAGGTTGATGACCTCGCTCCGCCTACGGCCCGTGAGCACCAGTGTCAGGACGATGGCGCGGTCGCGGCGGCCGACTACAGTGTCCGGGATGACCGCGAGGATCTTCTGCACGTCCAGGGCCGTGTACCCGCGGGCCGGGCT
>JADEYI010001796.1_pt1 | contig 13564 bp, 15 predicted proteins | sample 8542331 | NCBI WGS metagenome assembly JADEYI01 (sample SAMN16510988, study PRJNA670497) | mine drainage metagenome | isolation source: biofilm near Copperflume 1 | place: Germany: Marsberg coppermine Kilianstollen | collected 2018-02 | reverse complement strand
CGGCTGGGCCGAGCCGCCCCTTGGGTGCGTGGACCGGTGTGGGGAGCGTCTGGATCCTCGCAGCACGCGGGATGAACTCGCCACCGTAGCAGCGATCGGAGATCGCGCGCCGCGAGCCGGCTGCCGACAGGGCGGCTCTGGCCCCCGTTGCTGTCACGGTTGCTGTCCGGTTGCTGTCATTTCGCCCGCCAGCAGCGAGAAATCGGCCGCGATGGCCGACTTTCAGTCGTGAAAGCTGGCAGGAGTGGAGGGACTCGAACCCCCGACCGGCGGTTTTGGAGACCGCTGCTCTACCAGCTGAGCTACACTCCTGCGCGCCACCAGTATAGGCGAGCGCGTCGCGGCATCCAACGCCGACGGTCGCGGCGCGGGGGCGCGCCACGAACGTCGCGCGCAAGGACGGGACATCGCGCCGGACGGTGCTACGCCACCGCACGCCAGGCATCGAGCGTGCGCAGCGCCGCGCCCGACGTTAGCGCCTCGCGTGCCCGGTCGAGCGCGGACGGCAGGTCGCCGGCGCGTCCGCCGAGGTGGATCCGCAGCGCCGCGTTCAGCAGCACGAGGTCCCGCGCCGTCTCGCGCGCGCGGCCTTCGAGCACGGCGACCGTCATGCGCGCCGAGCGCGCGGCATCGCCGGGCGCGAGGTCGTCGTCGGTCGCCGGCGCGAGGCCGAGCTCCGCGGCGTCAAGGCGCGATTCGCGCTGCTGGCCCGCCTCGTCGATCTCGACGATGCGCGTGCCGCGCGAGGTCGCGACGTCCTCGTTGCCCTCAATGCCCTGCGCGACCAGCGTGCGCCGCCAGCCGAGACCGGCCACGACCGGCGCGAGCTGCTTGAGATACGGCATGTGCGCGACGCCGAGCAGATGGTAGGGCGCGCGCGCAAGGTCGCAGACTTTCTCCACCATGTGCAGCGGCGTGCGCAGCCCGAGCTCCTGCCGCAACGGCTTGAGCGCGTGCAGCGCGGGGACGGCGCGCGCCTGTCGCAGGTAACCGAGCCCGCACGCCTCGATACCGCGCTCGACGGCGGCTGGTTCGAGGTCGATGGCCACGCCGAGCGCGGCGATGACATCGCCGACGGCGAGCCCGCGCTTCGGGCCGAGGTCGCGCTCGCCGTGCATCAGCACCGGCACACCCGCCGCGGCGGCGACGATGCTCGCGGCCGGGCTGACGACCACGTGCTTGCTCCGGCCGTCATAGGGGCTGCCCACGTCGAGGAGGCCTTCGACGCGCGGGTGGAACGGCATGGCGCGGGCGCGGACGGCGTCGATGTAGCCGAGCAGTTCGCTGGGCGCCTCGCCGCGGTAGCGCTGGAGCAACAACAGGGCGCCCGCCTGCGCGGGCGTGGCCTCGCCGTCCATGATGGCGTCGAGCGCGCGGCGCGCTTCTTCGCGGGTCAGGGTGCGGCCGTTGGTCGGGCCCTGGCCTACTGCGGCGACGAGGTCGCGGATGCCGATGCTCGCGGGCGGTTGCCTGACGGTCACGGGGGCAGTGTATCGATGCGGCGGCCGGGCGGGCGCGGCCACGGGACATTCGCCCAGATTCGCGCGGCTGCGGCGATGGCGCGAGGCGCGAGCCGCGCCGTTTTCCTGCCTACGCCCCGGAGCAGAGCCCGGCCACGGTTGCGCGCCGGCACGCTGCGGCGCTACGCCGTCGGCGCCCGTTCCGCGATGCACCACCCTCTGCTACGATCCGGGCATGTCCAACGAAGAACGCCTCAAGCGGCTCCTCCAGATGAAAGACCAGGCGCGCCTGGGCGGCGGCGCCAAGCGCATCGAAGCGCAGCACGAACGCGGGAAGCTGACCGCGCGCGAACGGCTCGATATCTTACTGGATCCCGGCACATTCGAAGAGTTCGACCAGCTCATGGTGCACCGCGCGACCGAGTTCGGGCTTGACAAGCAGCACTACCTCGGCGACGCCGTGGTCACCGGCTTCGGCAAGATCGACGGCCGCGGTGTGTTCGTCTTTTCGCAGGACTTCACGGTCTTCGGCGGCTCGCTGTCGGAGGCGATGGGCGAGAAGATGTCGAAGGTGATGGATTTCGCGCTGAAGACGGGCGCGCCGGTGATCGGCATCAACGACTCGGGTGGCGCGCGGATCCAGGAGGGGGTGGCGAGCCTCGGCGGGTACGGGGACATCTTCCTGCGCAACACGCTGGCTTCGGGCGTGATCCCGCAGATCTCCGTGATCATGGGGCCGTGCGCGGGCGGGGCGGTGTACTCGCCGGCGCTCACGGACTTCATCTTCATGACCCAGAACACGTCGCAGATGTTCATCACCGGGCCGGACGTGATCAAGTCCGTCACGGGCGAGGACGTGACGCACGAGGAGCTGGGCGGCGCGATCGCGCACGCAAGCCGGAGCGGCGTCGCGCACTTCGCGATCGACAACGAAGAAGACACGCTGCTCGAAGTGCGGCGCCTGCTGTCGTTCCTGCCGCTGAACAACATGGAAGACCCGCCGCTGATGGAGACCGGCGACGACGTCCACCGCCGGTCGGAGCAGCTCGTGCACATCGTGCCCGACGACGCGACGAAGAGCTACGACGTGCGCGAGGTGATCCACGAGATCGTCGACGCGGGCGACTTCATGGAGGTCCACGCGCAGTTCGCCCAGAACATCGTCGTGGGCTTTGCGCGCATGGCGGGCCGGACGGTGGGGGTCGTCGCGAACCAGCCGCTGTACCTGGCGGGGGTGCTCGACATCGACTCGTCGCGGAAGGCGGCGCGCTTCGTGCGCTTCTGCGACGCGTTCAACATCCCGATCCTGACGCTGGTCGACGTGCCCGGCTTCCTGCCCGGGGTAGCGCAAGAGTACGGCGGCATCATCGTCCACGGCGCGAAGCTCGTGTTTGCCTATGCCGAGGCGACGGTGCCGAAGGTAACGGTGATCATGCGGAAGGCGTACGGCGGCGCCTACGACGCGATGGGCTCGAAGCATCTGCGCGCCGACATGAACTTCTCGTGGCCGCAGGGCGAGATCGCCGTGGTCGGACCGGAGCCCGCGGTGAACATCCTCTACCGGCAGCGGCTGCAACAGGCGGAGGACCCCGTCGCCGAGCGCGCAAAGTTGACGGCGGGCTACGCCGAGCGCTTCGCCAACCCGTACGTCGCCGCGGCCCGCGGCTACGTGGATGATGTGATCGACCCGCGCGACACGCGCTCGCGGGTGATCCGCGCGCTGGAGATGCTGCACACGAAGACGGATCATATGCCCGCGAAGAAGCACAGCAACCTGCCGCTGTAGCGGCGGCGAACAGACGGCACACGACAGGCCACGGACAACAGCGCGGCGCACCGATCAGGCTGGCAGGGCGCCGGTCAGCGATGCGCGTTGCGAGAGCTCGATCCAGTTGCCGTCGGGGTCGCGCACGAACGAGATCCGCGCCGTCGTGCCGAGCGTGACGGGCGGCCGGCCCTCAGTCCCGCCGCGCGCGAGGATCCGGGCGTGCTCGCGGTCGACATCCCACACCTGGATCGTGATGTAACGCAGGCCGCGCGCCTGCATCCGCCCGACCTCGCGCGCCGACGCGTCCTGCTCGAACAGTAACAGCGAGCCCCCGCACCGATACGCGCGCTCGCCGGCGGGATCGAGCGCAAGCACGCCCCCGTAGAAGCGATGGACCGCGGCCTCGTCGCGCACCGCCAGCCGCACGGCGATGCCATCGACGTCCGCGTGGCCGCGCGGCACGAGCGTAACGCGGTTGCCGTCGGGGTCGAGCAGCGGGGTCGGGGCCTCGATGCCGCCGCGCGCGATCAGCAGCTCGCGGTAGCCCGCCGGGCCCTCGCCGGGCAGTGGGTCGCGCGCGGCGTTGATCTTCAGCACGGAGCCGTTCATCGCGTGGCGGTGCTGGCGCACGCCGCCGCCAAGGGGCAGCATCTCCTCGAACGGCAGCCCGACGCGCTCGCGCCAGAACGCGAGCATCGCCTCCGCATTGTTGGTGAAGAGGCCGAGGTCGATGTGCTCCTTGGCGAGCCGCATCAGACTGCGGTCTCGCTGCCGTCGTCCAGGCTCCGCGCGACGACGCACACCCCAGCGCCGTTGCGGCCGAAGCGCGCGACGTTGATCGACCGCGCGAGGTCCGGCGAGCCGGAGTAGTACGCGAAGGATCCGTCGCGGCCCACGCGCTCGCGGCGATCCCAGTGCCCGAGCGCGACGTAGTCCGCTCCGAGCGCGGCGATATCGTCGTCGTGGATCAGCCAGGCGCGATGCAGGTCGGCGGGGCCCGAGACGTAATGCCCGTGCGCCATCACGACCGTACGCCGATGGACCGGCCGCGCGGGGTCGGGGAGCGGGTGCATGTCGTGGTAATCGGTGTGCGGCCGGCCGCGCACCTCGAGCCCCAGGCGGGGGAACGCGACCGCGTCGCCGGCGAGGCCGAGCACGTGCAGGTCTGGCAGCGATGGCAGACGGCGGTAGACGGCGTCGTGACGGAGCGGGTCGTGGTTGCCGGGCAGGATCACGGTCGCGCACGCCGCCCGCGCCAGTGCCTCCGCCGTCGCATCGAGCACGGCAGCAGGGACGCGGTTGTGGTCGAAGACGTCGCCGGCGAGCAGCAGCACGTGCGCGCCCGCCTCTCGCGCGGCCGCGAGCACCTGCCGCAGCCCGCCGACGCCGCGATCGCCGCCGTCCCGCCCGATGTGCAGGTCGGAGCTGTGCGCGACGACCAGGTCTTCCGCCATGCCCCCTCCGATGCGGGCCGCCGCGCCAGGTGGGCGACCCGGCCAGCGTATCGGCTGCCGCCGCGCGCAACCAGCGGGCGGCGCGCGGCGTCGCGGGCCGGTACAGTGGAGCCCCACATGCCGGCGGCCGCGCCCGCGCACAGGCGGACAGGAGGAACCGATGCAGGATCAGGGCCCGGTGCTTGTGCCCCTCGACGGCTCAGACGTCGCCGAACGCGCGCTGCCGTACGCGGCGGCGGTCGCGCGCGCGCTCGGCGCGCCGCTCGTGCTCGTCTCGGTGCGGCAGCCGGCCCCGGCCGCGCTGCGCACCCGGCGCGCGAGCGAGGCCGACGACGCGGAACGCCAGACCGAAGCGGCGGCGCGCGCGTACCTCGACGAGGCCAGTGCGCGCCTCGGCACGGCGATCGCCGTGGAGACGGTCGTGCGCGGCGGCGAGGCGGCGGCGGAGATCATCGCGCTCGCCGGTGAGCGCGGTGCGCGGCTGCTGGTGATGAGCACGCATGGGCGGTCGGGGATCCGGCGCTGGATGCGCGGCAGCGTCGCGAACCGCATCCTGCGCGACGCCGCCGCGCCCGTGCTCGTGGTCGGGCCGCACGTCCCCGCGGCCGGCGATGCGCTGGCGCTGCGCCACCTCGCGGTGCCCCTCGACGGCTCGCCGCTCGCCGAGGCGGCGTTGCCCGTCGCCGGCGCCCTCGCGCGCGCCCTCGACGCTCGCGTGACGCTGGTGCGCGTGATCGCCTGGGCCGTTGAGTCGTACCCGTTCTCGCCGGTCGCGCTCTCCCTGCCGGAGTTGGATGACGAGCTGGAGGCGGACGCGCGCGCCTACCTCCATCCGCGGTCAGCCGCCATCACGGGCGCGCAGGAGGTGGTGTTGCACGGCCACACCGCCGACAGGCTGTGCGAATTCGTCGAAGCCGAGCGGATCGACCTCTTGGTGATGACGACGCACGGCCGCTCCGGCGTCGTTCGCGCGGTGCTCGGCAGCACGGCCGACCGCGTGCTGCAGTGCCCGGCGCCGGTGCTGCTCGTGCGGCCACCGGCTGCGTGACGGCCGGACCCGATCAGGTGACGGTCAGCGTGCCGCTCATCGTCGTCGGGTGCGCGTCGCAATGGTAGTAGTACGTCCCGGGCGAGAGCTGCAAGGTCAGCGTCTGCTGGACCGGCCCGGGGGCGAGCGCGGTGGCGCCGACGCTCGCGCCGGTGGCATCGGTCCCCTTGAACACGCGGACGTCGTGGGAAACGCCGCCGTCCTTGTTGTTGAAGGCGATCGTCACGGTGCCGGCCGGCGCTGTCAGCTTGGCCTTGTCGAACAGGAGGTTCTCGCCGACCAGCTTCAGCGTCGTCGCCGCGCCACCGGTGGCGGGCGTCTGCGCCGCCGGCGGCGTGCCTGTTGACGGCGTGCCGGCCGGCGCCGCCGTCGCGGCGGGCGCCGCGCCCCCGGCGAAGGTGGACACGGGCGGCGGCGTGTATCCGGGCGGCGCCGGCGTGATCGCGAACGTCGTGACCGGGGTCGGGTCGGGCGGGCTGGAGTTCGCACACGCGCCGAAGAGGACGGCGGCCGCGCCGATCGTGATAAGCGCGAAGGCCGCGCGTGTTGTCGTTCTGGTCAGGTTCACCGGATACTCCTCGCTAGGACTCGATCCGCTCTCAGTGGGCGTGCGTCGACGCCCGCGGCGGGCGCGGGCGCCACGCCCGCCTTCGGCTGGATGGACGCGATGGCGTCGCCCAGCAGCTTCTTCAGGTCGGCGATGTTGGCGCTGTCCGTGTACACCACCGGGATGACCATGCCGCCGTTCGCCTCTGCGATGTTGAGCGATTTCGGATTCGGCCCCATGACGTGGGACAGGACATGGCAGTGGAAGATCCAGGCCCCCTTTCCCGGCGCGTTCATGCGCACTTCGACGTCGACGGTCTGCCCCGGAGCCACCAGCACGGTGTTCTCGACGCGCGCGCCGCTGGCGCCGTCCGGAAGCGACGTACCGTCGCGGGCGATCTCCTTCGTGAAGTGCCCGTGGAAGTGCATCGGGTGCGCCTCGATCGGGCTGATGTTGATCATCCGCACGCGGATCAGGTCACCCGTCTTCACCAGCCACGGATCGACGTCCGGGAACTCCTTGCCGTTGATCAGGTAGTGGCCCTGGATGTTGTTGAGCAGGACGATGCGGTCCTGTGTGTATCGCCCTGTGCCGCCATCGCGCGGGTCGACGATGAAGGCGCCGCTGAGGCCCATGGAGACCTGCTCCATGTCGTTCATGTGCGCGTGGTACATGAACGTTCCTGGCGTGTTCGGGATGATGAACTCGTACACAAACGTCTCGCCGGGCATCACGGGCGGCTGCGTGAGCGGCGCCACACCATCCATCGAATTGGGGACGACGAGGCCGTGCCAGTGGACGCTCGACGCCTCGGCAAGCTCGTTCTTGTAGTAGATGCGGACCCGGTCACCGGCCTTGAAGCGCAGCGTGGGGCCGGGGATCTGGTTGTTGTAGCCCCAGACCTCGACGGGCGCCTGATCCGTCCTGAACTGCCACATGAACCGCGAGCTGGTGAGGTGCACCACCTTGACGTTGCCGTCTTCGATGGTCACCTGCGCGTCCTTCGGCCCGAAGCGCTCCGTCGCGGCGCGCGCGCGTCCGCCGTCCTGCTGGAACCAGAACGCTGCCACGGCCACGGCGAGGGCGATCGAGAGCCACGAGAGAGCGATCCACTTGCGATTCATGGTGCGTCCTTCCTGCATCTCACAACTGGTGGCATGGTCGCCGAACGGGGCAGCCCAAAGACGGGCCGTTCGGCAGGTTTCCCCCGGTCCGACATTCCTTAACGTTTTCAAAACTGTGCTGGAGGCGCCCCGCGCCGCGGCTTGGCGCACGGGCGGGCAGCCACAGCGCCGTCAGGCGCCCGATGCCGGAGGCGGGGGATGGGAAGGCTACTTCTGCGGCGGCTCGCGCCGGGCGATGAACGCCGCGGCCTCCGACCGGCGTCGCAGGTTGAGCTTGCTGAGGATGCTGCTCACGTAGTTCTTGACGGTCTTGTCGCTGAGGTAGACCTCGGCGGCGATCTCCTTGTTCGTCTTGCCCTCCGCGATCAGTGAGAGAATGCGATGCTCCTGCTCCGTCAGGGCGTTGAGCGGGTCATCGGACTTGCGCTCGGTCGAGGAGCGGACGCGCTCAAGCACCTTCTGCGTGACCGCGGAGTCGAGCAGCGATTCGCCGCGGGCGACGGCGGAGATGGCGTCGGCGAGGGCATTGCCGCGAGTCTGCTTGAGCACGTAGCCCGACGCGCCGGCGAGGATCGCCGCGAACACGGCGTCTTCGTCGGCGTACGAGGTGAGCATGATCACCTTCGTCTCCGGCCGCGACTGCCGGATGTCGCGGCAGGCCTCGATGCCGCTGCCGTCCGGCAGGCGCACGTCCATGACGATGACGTCGGGCTGAGAGCGGTGCGCCTCGGCGACCGCCTCGGCGACGCTCCCCGCCTGCCCGACGATCTCAAAGCCCTCGCGCCGGCTCAGCAACGACCGCAGCCCTTCCCGCACGACGTCATGGTCATCGACGATGAGAATCCGGGTCATTCGGTACCTCCTGGACTGACGGGGGTCTCCACCGTCATCGACCTGCCGGTCCCACGCAAACTGTCGATCCGCAGGATACCGCCCGCCTCGCGCGCACGCGATGCCATGCTGCGCAGGCCCCTGATGATCCGACACCAGGTCCAGCGAGGGCTCGGAGCCGCGGGCTGGCGGTTGCGCTGGCGGCGCCGCGCCTCACCCTCCTCGACGATGTAGCTGCGGGCGTCGCAGACGAGACGATGCCGTTGGAGTGCGCCGTCTCCGTCCCGGCGGCAACCGCCGATGACCTGCGACTGGTATGGTAAGGCCGCGCGACTCATGCTGCGCCACGAGTGATACACATGGTTCTCCCTGGTGATCGCCATCGGCGAGGTTGCGGCGGCGGTGGCGCTGATCATCGGCGCGTTCACCGGTCGTGCGGTAGGGAGCGCGGCCATGGCGGATGAGGCGAGGAGCGCTGGCGGCGGACCCGGCGACCAGATCCCCCTCATAGCGGTCGGCCCGGTGGCAGCGCCGCACCCCCCGCGCGCACACTACGACGCGCCGTACCGCCTCTTCCTCGGCACGAGCCTGGCGCTGGCGCTCTTCGGCGGCTTCCTGCTGGCGGTCCTGCTACCGCTGGCGCAGGCACTGGCGTGGGATTGGGGCACGCGCTGGCAGGCGCTGGTGCAGGCGCACGGCCAGCTCCAACTGCTGGGCTTCGCCGGGCTGTTCATCGCCGGCATGGCGCTGCGACTGATGCCGCGGTTCTCCGGCCGCGACATCGCATTCCCGCGACTCGTGCCGGCGCTGATCCCGCTGATCGGAGGCAGCGTCGTCCTGCGCGCGCTGGCTCAGCCGTGGGCCGGCGGCTTCCCGCGCGACGCCGGGCTGGCGCTCTCGGCGGCGCTGCTGCTGGCGGGCGCGGTGGCCTTCGCGGCGGTGGTCTGGGGCACGCTGCTCCAGCGCGAGAGCCGCGCCGAGGCGACGGCGTGGTACTTCTGCCTGGGCGCACTCGCCTACGTGGCACAGGCCGCGCTCAACGCCGCGATCGTCGTCGAGATGGTGCGCCGCGGCCTGGAACTGGCGCCGCTCGCGAAGGACGAAGCGCTGATCTTCGTGCAGCTCTTCGGCTTCCTCTTGCTCTTCCTCTGCGGCGTGGCGACGCGGGCAGTGCCGTCGCTCACCGGCAACGCACGCCCGGACGCGTCGTCGCGTGCCGCCGCCATCACGCTGGCGGTCGGCGTCGCGCTGTACGGTGTCGCCGCGGTCTGGGCAGCGTACCGCACGCCGACGCAGGCGACCGCGCGCATCGAAGACGCGGCGCTCCTGCTCGTCGCCGCGGCGTTCATCGCGGTGACGTGGCTGTCCGGCGTCGCGCGCCCGCGGGCGAACCGCGTCGCCCGCGCGTCCCAGGCGCCGTTCCACTTCGTGCGCGCGGCGTTCGCCTGGCTCGTCGTCGCGGCGATCCTCACGGCGTGGTACGCCGTCCCTGCGCTGATCGACGGGAAGGTGATCGACGCGTTCGCCACCGACGCGATCCGGCACACGCTGACGGTGGGCGTTGTGACGATGATGATCGTCGGCATGGGCATGTTGGTCGTGCCGGAGTTCGCGGGCCGGCGGATCCAGCACCCGGGCGGCGAGCTGGTGGCGCTGGCGGTGCTGGCCGCGCTCAACGTCGCTGTCGTCCTGCGCATCTGGCCGGCGATCGATGGCGTGCGCTGGATCAGCGTCACGCGCTTCTGGCCGATGGCCGCGGCCGGCGCCGTCGCCATCGCCGCGGTCGGTGCGTTCGCCTTCATGTTCCTGCAGAGCTACATCGAGCAGCGTACGCCCGGCTGGGGCTCGACGGACGCCCTGACCTCGCGGGCGGCCGCCCGCGAGCGCGGCGAGCGCCCGTAGCGCTCGCGCCCGGCGACACCGTCCCCCCTGTCAGGGGACACAGATCGTCGCCGGCGGTGTCACTTCGTGAGAGATCCCCAACGCAGCGTGTGCCGACCTTCACCCGGCGGGTCGCGCACCCGATATGTCAGGTGAGACACACCGTCCGTGGGGGTGCGGGCGAAGCCAACACGGGAGACCGACATGCACCTCCGTCTTCGCCTGCGACCGCCACACCTCCGGGCCCAACGCCTCCCAGACGGGCGCCGACGCCGCGCGCCCGCAACGCGAGGCGAGCGGGGCCAGGCGCTGATCATGGCCGCCGCCGCGCTCGTCGTCCTGGTGGGCACCGCCGGGCTCGCCATCGACCTCGGCGTGGCGCGGGCGAAGCGGAGGTCGGCGCAGAATGCCGCGGACGCCGCTGCCGTCGCGGGCGCCGACGACCTTCCGGGCGGCGCACCGACGGACGCGATCGCCGACGCGATGTGCGCGGCTGCGCTCAACGGCTACGTCGACAGGAGCGGCGCGGTCACTTGTAACGGCCACACCTATCCGGCGCAGACGGGCGTCACCGTCACGGTCAACACGCCACCGATGACGAGCAAGTCACACAACGGCGACCCGAACTCCGTCGAGGTGACGATCAGCCAGGATGTGGCGACGGGATTCATGCGAGTCCTCAAGCGCAACACGGTGACGGTGAGCGGCCGCGCGGTGGCGACGGCGAGCGGGCTGCGCTGCGCCCTCTGCGTCCTCAGCTCAAACGCGCCACAGGCGCTCTTCGGCAACAACGCGGGGACGCTGCGCGTGAACGGGCTCGGCATCGTCGTCAATTCGAGCGCGGCGAACGCCGGGTTCCTCAAAGACAGCGCCCAGGTGACGGCGCCCTCCATCGGCGTGGTCGGATGCACCGTTCTGCACGATACCGCCACCTTCACGCCGGCCCCCCAGTGCGGCGTCCCTCCGGTGTCCGACCCGCTGGCGTCGCTGCCGGTGCCGGCGCCCAGTGGCCCGAGCTTCGGCACGGTGTCCGACAGCGGCAACCAGACGATCGACCCCGGCGTCTACAGCAGTATCAGCGTGGGTGGCAACGGCACCCTGACGTTGAATCCGGGCGTATACGTCGTGACCGGCCAGTTCGCCGTGCACGACAGCGGCGCCGTCTTCGGCAATGGCGTGACGCTCTACTTCGCCTGCCCGTCGTACCCGACCCCCTGCACGCCGGGCGAGACCGATGGCGGCAACCTCTACATGAACGATGCCTCCACGTTCAATCTGACAGCGCCAACGAGCGGCCCGCAGCAGGGCATCGCGATCTTCTACGACCGCAACAACGCCGCCGGGCTGACGTCGCGCGACGCGAGCAACCCATCGATCACGGGCACGATCTACGCGCGGTCCGCGGCCGCCCTCTTCGGCGACCGCGGGACGGCGACGCTGAACTCGCTCGTGGTCGTGAACACGATCAGCGTCCAGGACGGTACGCGCGGCGTCACGATCAACTACGACAAGAGCCAGAACGCCACGGCATCGGTCGCCGGCGCGTCGAGCCTGACAGAATGAGGCGCACGATGGCGAGCAACCACACGATGGGCCAGGAGGCGGGTCCGATGACGAAGACGATCGCCGCCCGGCAGCGCGCGCCGGCCTCCACGCGGCGCCGGGGCCAGCGCGGCCAGTCGCTGGTGGAGTTCGCGCTCGTCATGCCCGTGCTGCTGATCCTCGTGCTTGGCATCATGGAGTTCGGCTTCGCGATCACGGACCAGATCTCGGTGACGAACGCGGCGCGCGACGGTGCGCGGGCCGGCGCCCTCAAGGGCGGCAGCGCCGCCGCTGCCATCACGCAGGCGCAGCACTCGGCGAGCGGCCTCATCTCCTGCCCGCTGCTGACGCCGACCGCGACGTACAGCGGCGGCACCCCGAACGAGGTGACCGTCGACGTCCAGTGCAACTACGCCCCGGTGACGCCGCTCGGCCAGCTCGTCAAGCTGTTCGGGGGGACCCTCGGGACCGCCTTCTCGCTCAACGGCCAGGTCGTCATGCGCGTGGAGCAGTAGCGCGCACCCGCACGACGTGCGGCCGTGCGTTGCGCTACAGTGGACGGCGAGACACCCGGCAGAGGAAGGAGCCTCGCATGACCGCCACGACGCACACCTACCTGCGCACCCACCGGCTCAGCGCCGCCGCGCTGTCGTTCGCCCTGCCCGCCGAGGAGGCGCCGCTGCGCGAGCGCGCGCTGGCATCGAGCGCCGGCCGCGCCGCGAAGACGCTCGTGAAGGAAGGCACGCTCCGCATAACACTCATCGCGCTGCGCAAGGGCGTCGTCCTGCGCGCGCACCAGGTCGAAGGCGCGGCGAGCATCCACGTCGCGCGCGGCCGCGCGCGCGTGTCGGCCGCCGGCACGGACAGCGAGCTGTCAGCCGGTGGCATCGTCGTGCTGCAGGAAGAAGTGCCGCACACGGCGACCGCGCTCACGGACTGCACGCTCCTGGTTACGGTGGCGATGCGCGTGGCGACGTAGGTGCGGCGTACTCCGCCGCCCGAGCGTGATCCCGCGCCGCCGGCACGCGTCTCCTTGCAGACGCAGCCCGGGCGGCAGGTCTGCGGCCTGCGCCGGCCACCGGGCCGCCCCGACGCGATGCGTTCGCCGGGTTGCCCTGCTTTACCAGCTCGAGATTGAGATGGAGTCCGAGCGCCCGTGCATACGCGATGAGGGTGTCCAGACGCGGGCTATGCTGCGCGGACTCCAGGCGACTGATGACGTTCGCGCGCAGGCCCATGCGTCGGGCGAGCTCGCTCTGTGAGACGTGCAGTCGCTCTCTGGCGTCGATCAACTTGCTGAGCATCTCAAAGCGCGGTCCAAGTCGATCGTACTCCTCCCTCAGGGTGGGGTTCTCGGCGAGCAGCTTCGCGCGTGCTTCCTGCCAACTCGTCATGTTCTGGCACCTCCATGGTGTCGCCCTGACCGGCGCGGGTCTGCCTCCGGGTGGCGCTGGAGCCAGTCCGCGAGCCGTGAGCGCGCCCTCGTCGCCTCCCGTTCATTCAGTTTCTGCGTCCTCTTCCTCCAGGCGTGCAAGAGGACATACGTGCCGCGGTGGAGTGCATAGGCGACGCGATGATTTCCGGGCCGCAGTTCGAACAGCCGCGTCTTGGCGTCGATCAGGGCCGCGAACGGCGGTTGCAGTCTCTCTCCCTTAGCCTCGAGAAGGTCGATGTAACGCAGAATCGACGCCGCTTCCGCGGGCCTCGCCTTGGCGAGCTTCGCGATGTACTCGATGACCGGCTCGTCCCCCCGGCGATCCGCGTAGGGCTCGACATCGGCCATCAGTCATTCTCGCATATTTGCGATAGGATCCACAACCGCGCACGCCCGCCGTCCGTTGAGACGCACCCACGCGCGTGGTACGATCCCTCCCGTTCGGGGCGTAGCGCAGCCCGGTAGCGCACCTGA
>JADEYI010001795.1_pt1 | contig 13564 bp, 10 predicted proteins | sample 8542331 | NCBI WGS metagenome assembly JADEYI01 (sample SAMN16510988, study PRJNA670497) | mine drainage metagenome | isolation source: biofilm near Copperflume 1 | place: Germany: Marsberg coppermine Kilianstollen | collected 2018-02 | reverse complement strand
GCCCCTCACCCTCACCACCAACTCCACCCAAAATAAGCCCCAATTAGCCCCAAAATACCCTTGTGAGATGAATGCCATGTATGGTAAGATAAGCCCGCACACATAAGCAGCACATAGCCCTGAAGCCTGCTTGTTTCACACACAAACTCCCACAGCGCAAACCCAGGTACTCAACTTTAGCTATCTGTTCTCCCGCAGACCACCCCATGGAGTTCCACAACAGCATGCAAAGCTCTAACACTGTAAACCCACCAAAAGCCCGCGCCACGCACGCGGTGCCACCTACTCAAGAAGAGCGCTCCCCCTGGCGCTCCCCCGTCACCATCGGCTTGCTAACCCTGGCAGGGGTGCTGGTGCTCATGGTTGCGCTCTTATTCGGCTACGGAGCCACATCCGCAGGCCGCGTCTTCCGTGGCGTCCAGGTGTTGAGCAAAGACCTCGGAGGGCTGAGTCGAGCGGAGGCCGTTGCCGCGCTTACTCAGGCTTCGTCGGGCTACCCGTCAGGCAACCTTACCATCTCTAATACATCCCAGAACTGGACCTTCTCCCCAGCCGATTTAGGCATAGCCGTAGACGCGGGCAAAACAGTAGACACCGCCATGAGCCTGGGGCGCTCCGGCAACTTCCTCAGTGACCTGGGCTCCCAGGTTGGCACGCTCCTCGGCAGCGCACAACTCACCCCTACTCTCAAGCGCGACCCCGCCCTCATTGACAAAGCAGTCGCGCAAATAGCCGCCGCCGTTGACAAGCCTGCCGTTGACAGCAAACTGGAGCAAGGCCCGGACGGTGCCGTCCGTATCACCCCATCCTCCCACGGTACCGTGGTTGACATCAACGCCATGCGCGCTGCCATCTCCACTGCTGTTGCCTCCGTCCCCTTCGCCCCGGTGAAGCTGGTTCTTGCCGACGCGGCTCCCAAAGTCACAGAGGCTGAACTGCAAGGCTCCATGTCGCAGGCCATCTTGCTCACCGAGCAGCCCCTGCTCCTCAACTCCGGCAAGCGCACCTGGACGATACAACCCGCCGACCTGCGCAACATGCTCGCATTATCCAACACAGCCAACAACTGGACCGCAGCCCTCGATGGAGCCAAACTGGCAGCCTACCTCAAGCCTATGGCCGACACCTTGAGAGTTGAACCGACAGATGCTTCCGTCACGATAGGCAAAGGCGATGTAACCCTCCAGCCCGACAAATCAGGCTCCGAACTCGACATGCAAGCAGCAGTGGCCGCTATCCAGGCCGCCGCCACAAAGCAAGATGCCCAGGCCCGCACAGTAGATATGCCCATCAAAGAGATCGCCGCCCAAATACGCACCCCCCAGCTTCAGGCCCTGTACGATAAGGCAAACTCCCTTGTCACACAGGGTGTCAGGATGCGCTTCGGCAGCGACGGCTACATCATGCGCGGCACGGCAGTCACAGGCTTCTTAGACGTGGCGCAAGCCCAGGGCGGCCCCGGACCGCAGACGCTCGTCGTAGACAAAAACGTGCTCTCTGATCGCATAAGCGGCATAGCCTACAATATCAATCGCCGCCCCTCAGATGCACGCTTCCGCATGGTAAACGGCGCTCCTACCAGGGTCGCTGAAGCCAAAGAAGGCTACAAAGTAAATGTAGACAACTCGCTCCAAAACGCCCTCAACTCTATTGATGCCTATACAGGCGGCGACCGCTTGCAAGTAGACCTCGACGTGGCCGTTACACAGCCCGGTATCAAAGACGCTGACCTCACTAACATCAACACCCCAGACCTTCTCAGCACAGGGCAGACCAGCTACGCAGGCTCCTCACCCGAACGCGCCTGGAATGTCGGCCTCGGTACCAGAAACATAGACGGCGCGTTAGTCCCACCGGGCGGCGTATTCTCCACAGTAGACACAATAGGCGACTTGACCCTGGAAGCAGGCTTCAAGATGGGTTATGCCATTGTAGGCACCGGCAGCGGCCTCACCACAGTCCCAGCCGCCGCCGGCGGTATCTGCCAGGTCTCAACCACCCTCTTCCACTCAGTCTTCTGGGCCGGCCTCCCAATGGTAGAGCGAAACTGGCATTCATACTGGATCAGCCTCTACGGCGTAGCCCCAAGCGGCCTGCAAGGCCTCGACGCTACTATCTCCCCACCTGATCTCGACTTCCGCTTCAAAAACACTACAGGCAACTGGCTCTTGATAAAAGCTACCGCCGACGGCAAGAACGTCACATTCCAACTCTACGGCGTCAACCCCGGCTGGAAGATCAGCGTAAGCGGCCCCGTCATCACCAACCGCGTAAAAACCGATCCCACAATGATCACTGAGTACAATGACCAACTGCCCGCAGGCAAGACAGTCCTCGTTGAGCACGCCCAGGACGGCTTTACCGCCACCATCAAACGCGTAGTCACCGACTCAACAGGCAAAGTAGTAGACGATTGGACCGCCCGTAGCACCTACCAACCCGCCCACAACCGCACCCTCGTAGGCACAGGCAAGTAACTAACCTGCAGTAGAAACGTAAACAGCAAAGAGCACCTGAGTGACACTCAGGTGCTCTATTCCCATCGCTTCTCACTCCCAACATAACTTTCTCCATAAGCGTTCAGAGTTGGGGTGCAAGGGCCTTGCCCCTGACGGGGCATTAAGGGTGTCTCCTGATACTCACCAGGAAGCAAGCCCCCTCTCCCTTCATGGAAGGAGGGGTTGGGGTTGGGGGTGAGGGTCCTTTCCCAACCCCTGCTCTGCACACTTACAGGCACAAGTAAGCGTTCAGGTTAGGGGTGTCCCCTGATACTCACCAGGAAGCAAGCCCCCTCTCCCTTCATGGGAGAGGGGGTTGGGGGTGAGGGTCCTTTCTCAACCCCAGCTCTGAACATTTACCTTTCTCCTCAAATACCACGCCCACAACCCACACGCCTCCACCTCAACTGGTCCAACACACCCAAACATGTGGGAAACTTTCCAAAATTGCCCCCAAAACACTGTCCTAAACCCGCCCCCAAATGGGATTAACTAATAGAGTGCATCGCATCACCCGCGCAAGCGCAGCAAAGGTGATAACAGCAGGGAACCCTCTGGTGTCCCCTCTCCAGGGGCCGTATACACAAGCATAACCTCAGCTACACCAATATGCTTGTCCATGCGGACCTCTCGCCTCAAGGAGTAACCCTCCCAACGAGGCTGCCTCTCCTCTTAATCAGCAGGCAAGAGGAAAAGGCTGCGGTCCAGCCACCCGCCCCCATCAAAATCCGCCTTAACTGTATAAACCCCAACAACGCACTGCGCGAGTAGGGACGCCAGCACCGCAGCACACGACCACAATCGTGTGCTACTCCCTGCCCACCAACACACCACAATAATACCCTTGGCGTTCTTGGCAGGTGCCCATTGATAATGGGCGGCTGGCGGTTCCCTCCTGGCCGCCTTATTGGGATGTGGGTAATCACCAGAAGAGAGTCAGTTGAAAGACCCGGCGATTCTACAAGTATATTCTCGACCGAACTAAGCAGCGATTCGATGGGATGGCTCACAAATCTCCTCTGGGCAACTCTATTGAGCAGCGTTGACCCCGTTATGACCAAAATCGCTTTGTCTGAATCAGCCCTGCTATGGATTCCGAGCTAGTCCAGAATATTCGACAACTTCTTTCACATTTACTTCTTACCCAACGCCCCCACCAACACCTGCTTCGCCATGGGGAGCGCTACCCTTGTGCCCTCGCCACCTTCGTCTACGAAAGCGCTGATAGCATACTGTGGGCGGTTGGGGTCTTTGCCTGCCCAGCCGATGAACCAGGAGTGAGAGGTGCCTTTGCCCGTCTCGGCGGTGCCTGTTTTGCCTCCTACTACGTAGCCCGGTATCGCCGCGCCACTGGCCCAGCCCGACTGGACAGATGTAACCATCAGCCCCTTAAGGGTGTCGTTGCTTTGAGCTGAGAGCACCTGGTCAATCGTGTGCGGCTGGAACTGCCACACTGTCTCTCCTGTCTCGCGGTCTTTCACCGAAGCCACAAGGTAAGGCGCGGGCAACTGCCCGCCATGCGCGACAGTAGCCGCCACAAGAGCCATCTGCAACGGCGTAGTCTGGACTTCGCCCTGGCCGTAGCCCGTAGCCGCCAGCGTGTTCGGGCTGTTGAGGTCGGCAAGGTCCGGGGCCAACCTGCTTATCTCTACAGGTATACCGATGTCGTAGCGAGTGCCCAGCCCAAAGCGCTGCGCGTATTCGATCATCCTGTTAGCTCCAACGCGAATCGAAAGCTCGGCAAAAACCACATTTAGTGACCACTTGTACCCCTCGGCCATCGTGAAGGTAGGGCCGTGCTTCGCCGGACGGCAGGTAGAACAGTCGCGGTGAAGATAAGCGCCTGCTTCTACCTTGACTGTGCCGTTGGTATCCGTGAAAGTGGCGCTGGGCTGCGCGGTGTTGGTATCAATCGCCGCTCCCGATGTGACCGTCTTGAAGGTCGAGCCTGGGGGGTATAAACCCTGGCTTGCGCTCAACAAGAGAGGACGGTTTGGGTCGTTCAGCACAGAATTGTAATAGCTGATGATCCGCTTGTTCTCAGCGCCCCAATCGTCTGCGTAAGGATTAAAAGACATCTGCTGTGGGTCTATATGCGGCCATGATGCCATGGCGAGGATAGCCCCACTCTGCGCATCGAGCAGCACTATCGCACCTTTGCGCTCGCCCAGTGTCTTTTGCGCCAACGCCTGCATCGCGGGGTCAATCGTGAGATAGAGGTCGTTGCCCACCACAGGGCGGTGCAAGAGCTTGCGCTGCTGCTCAGCCAAAGGGTTAAGCGCTTCGTTCCCCGACAGATAGCGGTCGAAGGAGGCCTCTAGCCCCGATGATCCGTAAATCGTAGGATTGTAGTAACCCACCAGATAAGAGATATTTGGATCGGGATAAACGCGGTTGACGAAGCGCGAGGGGGTGATCACCTCGCTGGCGGCCACTACTGTGTCTCCCGCGTAAATAGTGCCACGCCGCACCTGTAGCTCGGCTGGCACTTTGCGGGGGTCCTGTATTACCGCGCCCGAAGTGGTCACAACAGTGGCGTCTTTTATCGAAACCGCAGCTACCACTTGCTCCCTTAGAAGGTGAAGGCTGAGAAGCCCAAAGCCTACCAGCAAGAAGCCGCCAAGCTGCTGCACGTTGTGATGGAAACGGGCATCAGGAGTGCGCTTCTCACGCCGAGGATCGCCTGAGACTGTCAACCATGCATAGATCACCAGCAGAGGAAAGGCCGCCGCCAGGCTAAGAAGCCAACGAGTATCATTCGGCGGGGCGGTTGGCGAAGCTGGTATGGCATCACTCAACATACCGTAAAGCAATATGCCAACGGCAGCCAGAAGAGACAGCGTGCGCAGGAGATTACGAAGAGCAATTTTCATAGAGTTAGCGATCCAGACGTTGCGTGCTGCTCTTGCCGCGAGGCGATGATATGCGGAGCAGCAACCCGATAATTACAAAGTTGGTAATCAGCGACGAACCACCATAGCTGATGAAAGGCAGAGTAATACCTGTAAGAGGTATCATTTTGATAGCCCCGCCTATGATGATGATAGCTTGCAGGCCGAGTATAGTAGTAAGACCGACCGCCAGAAGCTGCTCATAACCGGAGCGAGCGGTAAGGGCGATGTGCAGCCCCCTGTAGACGAGCAGCATAAAGAGGGCTATTACCGCCAGCGTGCCCATCAGCCCCAATTCTTCACCGATAGCTGAGATCACCATGTCGGTTTGCACAGCGGGAATCACCCCAGGCGAGCCGAAGCCGATACCGCTGCCCATAACACCGCCGGTGGCAAGAGCAAAAAGCGACTGCACGATCTGGTAGCCTTGCTGATTGCCTACGGGCCAGGGATTGAGCCAGATCTCGACACGCTCCTGTATATGGGCGAATTGCGTAGCAAAGAAAAGGTTCAGCATATAGGAGGCGGTGAAGAAAAGCGCCAACCCACCCGCGACGTAAAACGCCCGCCCACTCGCGGCATACAACATGGCGAGGAAAATGCCAAAAAAGAGGAGTGCGCTACCCAGGTCTTTCTGCACCACGAAAAGCACCAGCGCCAACGCCCATATAAGCAGCAAAGGAGCGAGATATGGGAGGGGTGGTAAGTTGACCGGCCCTACCTTGTAGGGGGAAGCAAGCAGCTCGCGCTTGTCGTCAAGATAGCCTGCCAGGAAGATTACCAGCAGCACCTTGAGCAGCTCGGAGGGTTGGAACTGGAAGAAGCCGAAGTTGAACCAGAGCTTGACGCCACTGCCACTCCCAGCGTCGCTGCCGAAGACGAGAGTCGCCGCCACAAGAGCTATACCTGTGATAGCAAAAGTATATTTATACCGCCGCAGCAGGTTGAGGTCGCGCACGAAGGCGAGCGTTGCCCAGAGAGACAGCACGCCGATAGTGATCCATATTACCTGCTTGCGCGCGATGCCACTATAGTCAGCACTTTTGGCGACAAGCGAAGGCTCTAATCGCTCGATCATAACGAGGCCAAGCACCATGATTACGCCCACAATAGGGAGGAGAGCCTGGTCTGCGCGTGGCCTGGTAATATTGAGCCAGATGTGCAGCCCATAAAGGAGGCCAATGAAGAGGAAGCTCATCCAGAGGTCTTTCCACTCCCAGCGCACCCCGCCCGTAGGCACGAGAATCACCATCAGCATGCCGATGATGCTGAGCACAGAGGGAATCAGCAGCAGGCGGAACTCTGTCCAGCGCAGCCCACGAATCTTGTTCCAGATGGTGGGGCGCGTCACCCCGCCGGCGCGCGGCATAGCCTTTACACTTGCAGGAGTCGCGCTATAAGAGGTGGGCGCCGGTTTCGCACACATATGTCTAGTATAGCCTAATCAACATATTTGCCCAATAATGGCTGCAAACGCTGCTTCGTTTCATCACTTATAAACTCAGGTGCTGTCATTATCGCCCCTTGAAGGGCCTCTCCGCAGTGGCAGTCGCGGCTGTCGGCGATGCGCGGGATCAGCGCAGAAATTGTATCTCCGGCGCGCTGCACATTGAGGCCGAGGTTGTGCAGCACTAACTCAACGGTAACGTTATCGTGGCCTGGGTGCCACGTGTCATAGTCGGTCGCCATAGCAAGTGTGGAATAGCACATTTCGGCTTCCCTGGCGAGGCGGGCTTCCGGCATAGAAGTCATGCCGATCACCGACATGCCCCAGCTGCGATAAACAAGCGATTCGGCACGTGTCGAGAACTGAGGCCCTTCTACACAAATGTAGGTGCCTCCAGAGTGTACTGTCGCCCCTGTTTCGGTCGCGGAGGCAATAAGCGTAGCGCGCAGTTGAGGGCAGTATGGGTCGGCCATGCCTACATGCACAACGATTCCATCATCAAAGAAGGTGCGCGGGCGCAGCACCGTCCGGTCGTATAGTTGATCGGGCACCACCATGTGGAGCGGCTCGATCTCCCCTTTCATGCTGCCAACCGCGCTGATCGAGATGAGGTGCGTCACCCCCAGGGTCTTGAGGGCGAAGACATTAGCGCGGGCAGGCACCTGAGTAGGATTCAGCCTGTGGCCTTTACCATGTCGAGCGATAAAAGCCACATCTCGCCCCGCAATCTTGCCAAGTAGTGGCGGGTCGCTAGGCTTGCCAAAAGGCGTGTCTACCTCCACAGTACGCAGATCAGTCATTCCACCAATATTGTAGAAGCCTGAGCCTCCTATAATGCCGACTACCCCAGTTTGCATCTATTCGTCGTTCTCTCTTTCAAGCAAAGCGGAGGTGGACTGACAGTACGCATTACGCATTACGCGCTGCGGGTTCGCCTCCTGGCGTGCTCTCTATATGTGCAGGTGTTCATCACCGTGATGAGGCCGGCTTCGCGGGCACGATGGGCTGCCTTCGGGGCGATTACGCCGTCTTGCAGCCAGATTGCTTTTGCCCCAACCTTTATCGCCTCGTCAACTATATCGTCCACGTACTCTGGGCGGCGAAAGACATCTACCACATCAGGAGGTTCAGGCAACTCTGAGAGGCTACCGTAAGCCTTTACACCCAACACTTCACTCTCAGAAGGGTTCACCGGGATAATCTCATAACCCTGGCTTTGCAGGTAGCGCGCTACGCCGTAGCTGGGCCGCGAAGGATCAGGCGACAATCCCACAACAGCAATGCTGCGCATGTCGAGTATAGCATTTATGTCGGCAGGGTCGGTGAAGTTTTCGCCTTTGGTGCGCACCACTTCCTCCTGAATATACGTGCGAGTTCAGATTGGAGGCGTAGCAAATCTGAACATTTGGGACAGTCATGACTGGCTCGGTATGAGATATTTATCTCATGTGCTACACCTGCACGGTCAGGCACGCTCCAGTATAACACAAGCAAAAGTGGTTAAGGGTTAGACGTGCCTTCCTAACCTCTACTTCGCAGTAGCCTCTTTCAGGCCACGCACATATTCGCCTACCCCGCCTATTATTTCATCTTCGGGAAGACTTTCAAGCAGGTTGATAAGGGCGCTGCCCACCACCGCGCCGTCTGCCGACTTGATTATCTGGGCCACCTGCTCAGGGGTGCTTATGCCGAAACCCACAACCAGCGGTAAGTCGCTGTACAGTCGCACGCGGGCAATCAGGCTATCTACGTCGTGGCTGAGCGTAGAGCGAGCGCCTGTTACACCCGTCAGCGATACACAGTAAATAAAGCCGCTCGCCATCTCAGCCACTCTCTTGATGCGCTCCTCTGTGCTGGTGGGCGCGACCAGAAAGATGAGGTCTATACCTGCCGCATCGCATGCAGCTTTCAGATCGCCCGCCTCCTCAGGGGGAAGGTCAGGCACGATCAGGCCATCAACGCCCGACGAGGCGCAATCAGAGGCCAGCTTTTCAACTCCATACCTGAATATGGGATTGTAGTAGCTCATAAAGAGTAGTGGAACTTCGTTAGCCCGCCGGGCTTCGGCTGCCACGCTCAAACAATCCTGGAGCGATATGCCATTTTCGAGGGCAGCATGTGAGGCGCGCTGCACAGTCGCCCCATCAGCCATCGGGTCGCTGAATGGCACGCCAAGCTCTATTAAGTCAGCGCCCTGCCTGGCTATCACAGGCACCAACTGCCGGGTGACCTCAAGCGACGGGTAGCCCACCGTCAGGTAAGGCACAAGCGCGGCTTCATTCACCTTGCCAAGCCTCTTGAAAGCAGAAGCGATACGGCCCATTAGTGAGAAGCCTCCCCTGCGTTCAGCGTCACACCGAGCGCCTCAGCCACCGTATTCATATCCTTGTCTCCTCTGCCTGATAAGTTCACCACAACCATTTTATCCGGTGGCAAGGTCGCTGCCAGCTTTCCAGCGTAGTGGATAGCGTGCGCCGACTCCAGAGCAGGGATGATGCCCTCGGCGCGACAAAGCAGCTTGAAGCCCTCAAGCGCCTCGGCGTCCGTAACGCCTGTATACTCAGCGCGTCCCGTCTCTTTGAGATAGCTGTGCTCCGGGCCGACGCCCGGGTAGTCAAGGCCCGCCGATATGCTGTGCGTCTCGCTTACCTGACCGTCTTCGTCTTGCAAGAGGTAAGAGCGCGAGCCGTGCAGCACACCTATGCTGCCTGCTCCCAGAGTAGAGGCGTGCTTGCCGCTTTCTATTCCATCACCCGCTGCCTCTACCCCCACCAGCTTCACGGATGCATCATCTATGAATGGGTAGAATATGCCGATGCTGTTGCTCCCTCCTCCCACGCAAGCGACAACGTAATCAGGGAGTTGATCTCTTTGTTCAAGCGATTGCTGGCGAGCCTCGCGACCTATCACGCTCTGGAAGTCGCGCACAATCATCGGGTAGGGGTGCATGCCCACAGCCGAGCCTATCAAGTAGTGAGTAGTAGAGACATTACTCACCCAATCGCGCACTGCTTCATTGATAGCATCTTTGAGAGTACGGCTCCCTGAGGAAACAGGGCGCACCTCCGCGCCAAGCAGCTTCATCCGAAAGACGTTGAGCGCCTGACGCTGGATGTCCACCTCGCCCATGTAGACGACGCACTCAAGGCCCAGCATGGCGCAAACTGTAGCTGTAGCCACGCCGTGCTGCCCGGCGCCGGTCTCCGCTATGATGCGCGGCTTGCCCATGCGCGTAGCCATCAGCGCCTGCCCAAGAGCGTTATTGATCTTGTGAGCGCCGGTATGCGCCAGGTCTTCACGCTTGAGGTATATACGCGCCCCGCCCATCTCGCGGGTCATCCCTGCCGCAAAGTAGAGGGGCGTGGGACGGCCAACATAGTGGCGCTCCAGGTGGCGCAACTCGGCCTGAAACTCCGGGTCGGCTTTGCACTCGGCGTAGACTTTCTCAAGCTGCTCAAGGGCAGGCATCAACACCTCCGGCGCGTACTTGCCACCAAAGCGCCCGAAGTGCCCCTGCGCGTCAGGCAAGTTGTATCTTTGTGACTCCTCTATAGGAGCTTTCTTAGTAGCGACCATCTATTTTATCCTTTCCATGTAGCAGATTCCATCGAGCTTATGTCAAATAATTATTTTCATGATGAGCCGCTCTGATGAACGAGCGGATTAGCGTGGGGTCTTTCACCCCGCCGCTTTCTACACCGCTACTCACGTCCACGCCCCAGGGAGCTATTGACACTACAGCTTCAGCGACGTTGCCGGGATTGAGGCCGCCCGCAACTATTAGCTCCTCACGAGCAGCCAGCTTTGCGGCTAAAGCCCAATCAGAGGTCTCCCCGGTGCCGCCATATACGCCAGGGTTGTGAGTGTCCACAAGCAGCTTCAACCTATCATCGGAAGCTACAGCTCTGTAGCGTGCCAGCATGGAGATAGCTTCCTCCTGCGCTGTACCAGGCACGAAGCGAAGCGCTTTGATAACGGGATAGAAGTGGATGCAAGCCCCAACCTCTTCAGGCGTCTCATCGCCGCTTAACTGGACCGCATCCAGCCGTACGCGACGCGCAATATCGTCTATCCGGTCCTGTGTCTCATTGACAAAGACCCCAACCACAACCGGCCTCCTCGCCAGGCGGTCAAGGGCGGAGCGAATAGCCTCAGCCTGCGCTACAGAAAGCTCTCTGCGGCTGTGCGCGAAGACCAGGCCGATCATATCCGCCCCAGCTGTGGCAGCAGAAAGCGCCTGTTCAGGCTGCATGATGCCGCATATCTTCACGATTGGAGCGCCGGAGCCGGGTGCATATTGGAAACTCTTGTAGCTACTGGCAAGCATCACACACCTGCGCTTTCTCTGATGGGCAAGCCGCAGATTTCACCTGTGGCAACGGCTATATCATTTGCGGTGATAAGTCCCTCGCCAACCAGTAGCGCATCCACACCAAGCGCTGACATATATTCCCGGTCTGCGCCCCTCTGTATGCCGCTCTCACTTACCGTGACCACGCCGGGAGGCACTTGCGAAAGGAGAGACCGAGTCGTATCCAGGCTGACCTCAAAGGTGTGTAGATTCCTGTTGTTCATCCCCAGGATTGAAGCGCCTGATGCAAGAGCCGTATCCAACTCGGCGCTGTTATGCACCTCCACGAGCGCAGCCATCCCAAGTTCGGCGGACAACTCCCTGTAAGACCTGAGGGTCTCAACGTCGAGGATAGCAGCGATTAGCAACACAGCATCTGCCCCTGCCATGCGCGCTTCGTAGATTTGGTACGGGTCTATAATGAACTCTTTACAAAGCACAGGCAGCGAAACAGCCCGCCGCGCTGCCGCCAGGTCATCAAGAGAACCACCGAAGAACTGGCAGTCGGTGAGCACTGAAATAGCTGCCGCGCCATGCGCCTCGTAAGTGCGCGCTATCTGGGCAGGGTCGAGGTCGGAGCGCAACAGGCCCTTTGACGGGCTGCGGCGCTTGATCTCAGCTATGACGCGAGGCGCGGGACGAGGAGCCGACACCAACGAGGCGCGAAAATCGCGTAACATGCCGCCATGCTGCACGCTCGCTATCACACTGGAGAGTGGGCGAGTCGCCTTGCGCACAGCTATTTCCACCCGTTTGTGGGCAACTATAGTATCGAGGATAGTCACGCCGCCACCACTGAAGGCGCAGACGAAGGCCCTGGTTGCGCCCCTGCGGCCTCTTCATCTTCGCTCGTCGCGTCTTCAGGTGTCCCGCCCGTAAGCACCGGGTTTTTGCTAAAGGCCGCAAGTTTGTCGAGCGTTTCGGAGGCCGCCCCGCTGTCAATGGCCTGAGCCGCACGCGCCACGCCCTCCCGCAGAGTATCAACAACCCTGGCAGCGAAGAGCGCTGCTGCCGCATTAAGCAGCACTACGTCCCGCCTCGGCCCGTGCTCTCCGGAGAGCACAGCTCGCACCATAACGGCATTTTCTTCGGCGGTGCCGCCAATGATCTCCTGCAAAGGCGCAACCTCGAAGCCCAGCTCACGGGGTGCTATCTCGCTCCGCTCGGTTGGCTGCCCGGCGCACACTCTGTAAATCACGGAAGGTCCGGTGATGCTAAGTTCGTCAAGGCCTCCATGACCATGCACCACCAGCGCATGCTGCGAGCCGAGACGCTCCAGCACCCCCGCCATCTTTGGCGCGAGATCAGGATCGGCCACGCCCAGCACCTGAGTGCGCGCGCCAGCAGGGTTCGTGAGAGGGCCAAGTATGTTGAAGACTGTGCGGGTGCCAAGCTCGCGGCGCACAGGGGCGGCGTACTTCATAGCGGGGTGAAAGAGCGGCGCGAACATGAAGCCTATACCCACATGCCGCACGCAGCGCGCCACCTCTTCAGCATCCAGGTTGATCTGCACGCCCAGCGCCTCCAGCACATCGGCGCTGCCGCAGCGACTGCTCATGGCCCGGTTGCCGTGCTTCGCCACATGCACCCCCGCGGCAGCAGCCACGATAGCGGCGGCAGTGGATATGTTGAAGGTGCCTGAGCGGTCGCCTCCTGTGCCGCAGGTATCCACCACCTCTATATCGTCTAGCTCTACAGGTGTGGCCCGACTGCGCATGATTCGGGCGAGGCCCGTTAGCTCGTCTACTGTCTCGCCCTTCATGCGCAAGGCGATCAGAAACGCGCCTATCTGCGCGGGGGTCGCAACCCCGTCCATGATCTCTTCCATCGAGCCTGCGGCTTGATCATCAGTAAGCGACTCAGCACGCACCAGTTTATCTATAGCTTCTACGATCATTGTTGACTCCTATATGTGTCGTGAGAGGAGCGGGGATTAAAAAAGCCCACGTCCCACAAAGGGACGAGAGCATAAAGCTATCGTGGTGCCACCCTCATTCGGCACAGTAGTGCCGCACTCTCACGAGTACCTAGTCGGCCAGTCTCTTCCTATGATGCTGACCATCTGCCGATACCCAGCTCCCATATAACGGTGGAGTCTCCGGCGCAGTCTACTCAAGCATTGCCGCTCTTTCGGTGCGCAACTCCCAGATCCATTCAACACATGCGCTGGTGCCGGCTCACACCTCACCCGGCTCTCTGTACCCCGCTTCCGCGTCTACTCGTTCTGTTCGCAGTCTTTTCTATTATTCAGTTGTTAGTCCAACTATACCATATCAACGAGCGAGCCGTCAAGATGGTTTTCAATGGTAAGGCGTTCAGAGTAGGGGTGCAGGGGCTATGCCCCTGACGGGGTATTAGGGGTGTCCCCTAATCTCTC
>JADEYI010001793.1_pt1 | contig 13568 bp, 9 predicted proteins | sample 8542331 | NCBI WGS metagenome assembly JADEYI01 (sample SAMN16510988, study PRJNA670497) | mine drainage metagenome | isolation source: biofilm near Copperflume 1 | place: Germany: Marsberg coppermine Kilianstollen | collected 2018-02 | reverse complement strand
GCCTAGAACAGCTCAAGGGATTCTTCAGACAGCTTGGCGTAGATTTCCCGAACAGCCGCGCATCGGCAGAGACAGTGCTCGGTAACCTGAGACAACTTCCGCAACGCTACGACAGAGTTCTGAGCGCGGAGCAAGCCCAGCGCGTCGAAGCGCGGATATCGGAGATAGAAGCTTTTGTCCAGACTAAAGAGAGTGAAGCCCTTGCTTGGCTCGAGGAATCCCGTGCGCTTCTGGCCAAGGGAACCGCGTTGAATGACCTTCAGTCAAGGCTGCTCCAGCCCTACCCCTACCTACCTCAGGCCGCACAAACCGACCTCGAGGGCCTGCGTAGTCAACTGGCCGAACTGCTCAAGGCTGAAGCTCAAGAAGAATCTAGCCTGAAGCGTATAGAGAGCATGTCGGTGGGCGGCTCACTGGCCGACCTTAAGCGCCGTAAGGCGGAGTTGGAAGCCCAGGGTGGAACGCAGCGCATCAGGGAGGCCGCGAGCAAGAAGCGTGCTCAGATCGAGTCGGCCACCAACAGGCTCGAGGTTGAGGCCAAAGAGTGGGCAGAGCGCTTCCTCGAACTCGTTACCCCAAGAGATCTATCGGATTGTCGAGACCGGATAAATAAGGCGCTCGGGTTATACGAAGGAACGGAGCTACACGACCAGCTCGAGGCGCTCAGCAACCGCTGCAAGGCTGTGGGTGACCTTCTGAGCGAGGTCGAGAAAGGATCGAACCCGTCGAGCCCCGAGGCGGCGAATCAGCATGCTGCCCGCCTCAAGGAGCTCGAGCGCCATCCTAGTCTTGAGGAAGCTCAAAGGCAGACCGTCCGCGCAGCCACCGAAGCTCTAAACAAGTACGTCGCCGACCGCGAAGCACAGGCTAGGGACTGGCTGCGAGAGCGTGGGAGAGAATTAGATGCGGGTCAGGCCGCCGCAGTCCAGCAGAAGCTCTCGAAGGTTCCGGTTTTCCTGTCCAGCGAGGATGCTACCGCCCTGGATGAGCTGAAGATTCGCCTCGAGGTCACTCTCGAGCGGCAGGGGCGGGATAAGTTCATCCAGACCCAACTTCGTTCACTCACCCCCGCCGGGACGGTACGCGAGTTGCGCGAGCAGGAGGTTCAGGTCAAGGCCTGGCTGGACGAAGTTTCGGGGCAGGAGGTACGGGATGCCGCTGCCCAGAAGCTGAGTTCGCTGGAGCACTCGATTCAGGAGGTATTCAGAAAGCTGACCGACTGCCGCACCCAGCTTGAACAGGCCACCGACCTCACCAAGGTACGAACGCTTGCCACCGAACTGAAGAACTTGGAGGTGCGACTCGCCGACACACGCGAGTCCGCCGAGGCGAACGCCCTGCGAGAACGCTCTGATCAGCTCGAGGGATACATTGATAACCTGCGCACGTTCCGCAACGTGAGCCTCAGCAGCCCCGGGGAGGCCGATGAACGTCTCCGTGAACTCGCCGGTCTGAACAGCGACTATCACGGCCTCGGCCCGGCGCACCTTGCCCTAGGGAAGCAGGCCGAGGTCGAGATTAATCGGGCCGTAGAGAGCAAGCGCCGCGAGGCTGCCGACTGGCTCGAGAAGCGTAAGAAACGGGTTGAGATCGGTGATCGCCTGGAAGACCTTGAAGCGGAGCTGCGCTACCCACCATCATTTCTCACCGAGCAGGGCCGTCTCGAGCTGGAGGTGCTGAGAGGAGAGCTTCGTGCCAAGCTAGACCATGACACCAAGAGTCGGATCGAGCAGTTGTTCGGTCGCCTGAACGCCAGCGAACGCAAAGCCTGCCTGGCCCGCCTCAGCCAACTCCTGCAAGAGGAAATGGCGTGAGTCCCCGCTTCTACCTTGATCCCAACGCCGACGCTACCGCACCTGCCGAGGGGCGCGTTGTCGAGTCCGAGGTGGACTTGCTGCGCATCATAAAAACCGGCGAGACGGGGGTCGTGCGGGGCCGCGACCTGTGCCAATGGGCGAGCGAGTACGCCAAGGGCCGGGGCCTGAACATGGTTTCCCTCCGTTCCCCGACGGAGACCGCTCGTAGGCTCTGTCCCGAACTCACCCTCGAGCAAGCTCACGAGCTGGCCCCTCGAGTAGCCACACGGCTCATCGCCGCTGAGCCGACGTTGCCACAGCTCGCCCAGGGGCTGTGGGGAGAGCCGTGGTGGACGGACGAGCCGTCAGCGCACCATGCCGCACGGTGGCTACTGTGGTGGCTGGATCATCACCCGACCGAGGCCGAGACGGTCGTGCTTTCGAGCCTCGCCAGATTATTCGAAGTGCAAGCATATGGGCCGACCGCAGCCGCCTACTCGGTCAGAGACACCGACTCCGCCCTCGGCCTCATCAGGTCTTGGCTGGGTCTGGGCGCGAAACTCGAGTGGGGAAAGTTCCCGCTCGAGTTCACGGATAAGCTCTCGACTTCTCTGCGGCGGGGTTTCGAGGCCCAGGTGTTGCTGAAGCAGGGCGAGGTCTTAACCGACCTTCCCAGGGATGCTGACCCCCGCGCCCTGCGATTGGCCGCAGAGGTGAGCGCGGAGTTCTATAAGCACCAGCCCTCTAAGCTCACCCGTGTGGTTTTGGAATCCTTGAGGCCACATCTGGGGCGTTTAGATGCAGAGCGGCTCGAGGCTCTGATCCCTCCAACTCTCCCAGGGCCACTGCCTATCGAGGCAGGACACCTCGCTAAATGGTTCTTGCGGGAATACCTGCCTTACCGAAAGCGTGTGGAAGATGGCGACCCAACGGTTCTTGAGGTGGGCCGCAGCTTCGGCGAGCAGTTCCTGCGAATGTACAGCCGCGACATCCCCTCGGGAGGGCCAGCCCGCGAGCACCTAAGCTGGGTCAAAGCTCGAAAGTTGCGGCGACCCGACACGGTGACGCTGCTGGTGGTCTTGGACGGCCTCGGATACCAGGACATGGAGTATTTGTGGGGGGAAATTGTTCGGCTCGACTCGAGCGGGCGTATTTCCCTGCTGAAGGACGAGGTAGCCTTCACCCCCCTACCGACCGTGACCAAGTGGGCCAAGCCTGCGCTGCTCAAGGGCGTGCCCCCGGCCCGTGCAGACGGACAGCCCGACCTAGGCAAGGTTCTGGCCCGCGACGAGGACGTGCGCCGCGCCCTAGCCGAGACCGCCCTTGGCGAGCTGATCATCTGGCGCGACCAGGAGCCGGACACCACCTACCACGATAAGGTCAGCAAGCAAGTTGCCCTGAACAAGGCCAGAGGGGCACTCACCGGGTTCGCCCAGCGGCTTGTCGAGGCGGTGCTTGAGGTGCCGCAGTCCGTGCCGCTCGAGGTGGTAGTCACCACCGACCACGGTCGCCTGATGGCCGCGTCGGCTCGCACTTATCCATTGCCCCAAGGAACCGAGGCCCACCAGCGGGCGGCCCTGGGCGACCTCGGTCTGCGCGAGGGTCTGACGGTGAGTGGCGATATCGCGTACCTCAGCGGCAGCGCATTTAGTACGACGGAGGACTTCGCCGTCCTGCTGTCCGCAGAGTCTTTCCATACCCAGGACGGGAAGGGTGGCAACGACGCATTCCCGCACGGCGGGGTCTTTCCCGAGGAAGTGCTGATCCCCTGGTGGGTGCTGGCCAGGGATATCGAACACAAACCGCTTCAGGCTGAGCTGGGCGGCAAAGGAAAAGCGGGCAAAGTTGGTCAGATGACGCTGGTCGTCCGCAACCCGAACCCGATTGCGGTGGAGGTAGGTCGCCTCGAGCTGCTCTCCCCGCCGCCGCTCGCCTTCCCCGTGGGGAAAGTCGTGCCACCCATGGGCGAGATCAGCTTCCAGGCCGAACTAGCTCCTTGGCCTGACTCCGCCGAGGTGGAGCGCCTCAAGGCCCGGATCGTCTATGACCTGCCCGGCCAGCGTACAGCCCAAGCGAAGGTGTCGGTTAAACTAGAGGCGGAGGAGATGTACGTGCAGCGCGATAACCCGCTGGAGGATCTACTGTGAGCACCGAGGGCATGGCTACTGCCAGCCTGAGTGCCAAGGTCGTCGAGGTATTCGGACGCTTGGCAATTGATAAGCGCCGTCTGCTGATGAGCCAGTTGCAGAAGCGCGGTGTGCCCGCCTACGTGGCCGAGTGGGTGCTCGAGAGCGTCGTCCCCGGTGTCGGCCCCTTGACGCTGGAGGAGTCGGAGAAGGTGCAGGACTGGGCGCGGCGGGTCATTCCGGGGGCCACTGAGCAGAACGTTATCAAGCACAAGATCGCCCAGGGCGAGACGGTGCGGGTGCTCACCCCAGTCCAGGCCGAGGTAGACCTCAGCCGGGTTAAGAAGCCCGCACACTTCGCCAAGCTGGGGCTCTTGGGTATAGACGACGCGGCCATCTCCAACAAGCTGCTCAACCAGTACCCCGATCTGCTGCGGCAGGGAGTGTGGGGGGTCACGGAGGTGGGCCGCCTCTCGGACGGCCCCGCCGTGCTCAGCTTCAAGCCTATGCAAGCCACGGTCAACCTCGAGCTGTTCAAGGAGTCGCGCCGGGCCTTCTCGCTGGCCGAGTGGCGTTCGCTCCTACTGACCACTATGGGTTACGTGCCCGAGCATTTCAGCCAGGCCGAGCAGACCCTGCTGCTGTGCCGCCTGCTGCCGCTGGTGCAGAAGAACCTGCACCTGATGGAGCTGGCCCCTAAGGGGACGGGCAAGAGCTACATCTACGAGAACATCAGCCCCAAGGTTCGCTTGGTTAGCGGGGGCAACATCTCCCCAGCGGTGCTCTTCGTCAACAACGCCACCGGGCACTGGGGGCTGCTGGCCCGCCTGGCGGTGGTGGTGCTCGACGAGGTGCAGACCCTGCGCTTCGAGAAGCCCGAGGAGATCGTGGGCGGTCTGAAAGGCTATCTAGCCAACGGCAAGCTGACGCGGGGCGGCCTGCACGAGTCCGCCAGCGACTGCGGGTTGGTGCTGTTGGCCAACATCTCGCTCGACGAGCAGCAGCGGCCCCTGCGGGAGGTGATCGTGGAGGAGTTGCCGCGCTTCCTGCGGGAGACCGCCTTCCTGGATCGGCTGAGGGGCATTATCCCCGGCTGGAAGCTGCCCAAGCTGAGCGGTCGTCTGCTGATCGGCCCCCAGACCGAGGCCGCCGTGGGGCTCAAGTCCGACTTCTTCGGCGACGTACTGCTCGGTCTGCGCGACGACTTCAGCGCGGATCAGTACTGCGCCCGCACGGTGCGCCTGCGGGGCGAAAAACCCTTCCGCCGCAACGAGGAGTCCGTCCGCGCCCTGGCCAGCGGCCTGATGAAGATCCAGTTCCCCCACGGCGAGGTCGATCAGAGCGAGTTTGAGGAATACTGCCTCAGGCCCGCGCTCGAGCTGAGGCAACTGGTCTGGGATCAGCTCTACGTACTCGACGGGGAGTACCGCCAGTACGAACGCTACCTCGAGAGTGAGCCGCTATGAGGCTCATCTACCTCGATAACCACGCCACCACCCCCTGCGACCCTCGGGTGCTCGAGGCCATGCTGCCCTACTTCACCGAGGTCTTTGGCAACCCCTCAAGTGCCCTCCACCGACACGGGCGTAGGGCCGCCGAGGCGCTTGAACGGGCCAGAGGGCATGTAGGAAACCTGATTGGCGCGGAGCCAGGCGAGGTCATCTTCACTAGCGGGGCCACCGAGAGCAACAACCTCGCCATCCTTGGCGCGGCCCGTGGTGACCAGACCGGGCGCAAGCGCATCCTCACTACCCCTATCGAGCACAAGGCCGTCCTAGAACCGTTCCGCCAGCTCGAAGGGCAGGGCTACGAGCTGGTGTGGCTGCCGGTGGACTCGAGGGGCCGCGCCGACGCCGAAACCGCCCGCAGGCTCATCAACGACGACACCCTGCTGGTTTCGGTACAGGCGGCCAACAACGAGATCGGGACGATCCAGCCGGTGGCGGAAATAGCCGAGGTCGCGCACCGCCACGGGGCGATTGTCCACTGTGACGCGACCCAAGCGGTCGGCAAGATACCTTTCGACGTGGGGGGCTGGGGCGTTGACCTAGCCTCCCTCAGCGCCCATAAGCTGTACGGGCCGAAGGGGGTGGGCGCACTGTACGTGAGCCGTCGCTTCCGCAAAGGCTCGCTCCGCCCGCTGGTGCTGGGGGGCGGCCAGGAGGCCGGGGTGCGCTCGGGCACCCACAACATGCCGGGGATCGTCGGCCTTGGCGAGGCGTGTGTGATTGCAGGGGAGGCGTTGGCCGGGGAGCAGGCTCGAGTGTCTGGGATGCGCGATGCCTTGGAAGAAAGACTCCGTTCAGTCATTCCAAACTTGCAGATAAATGGAGACTTGGGCAACCGCCTGCCCGGCAACAGCAGCCTGAGCTTTACGGAGGTCGAGGCCGACGCGCTCATCCTCAACCTACCCGACTTGGCCCTGAGCATGGGCTCCGCCTGCAACAGTGGCACCATCGAGCCCTCCTACGTACTCACCGCTATTGGAATGTCCCGAGAGTCTGCCAACTCGACGGTTCGGGTCGGCTGGGGAAGATTCAACACAACCGGTGATATTGAACTCGCAAGTACTCAGATTATTGAGGCGTATCTTCGGTTGACATCGCTGTAGCACAGTTGTCTCAAGAGTAAAAAGTAGGCTTCAGGAAGCCAGTTGTAAGTTGAACCTGCCTTAAGCCTAATCGCCGCATTATGGTAAATCAGTAAACGGCCAACCGCCTTGCCAAACCATATAGGAGATCTGTGATACGGAATTAGCTTGAACACTGATACAATGGCTGACCACATCATGAAAGAGTGAGTAGCTGTCTGAGCCTGTCCAAGACAGCGTAATCGGCCCTTGACAACCGAAGGCGCTAAAAGTAACACCCTTGAACTGTAGATTCTATCCTAGACAGGATATTCTCGCATAGATGGTGATAGCTTTCGGAGGTTTATGGGGCTAAAAACGCGATGTTTTCGTGACGATGTGGGACAAAGTGTCCTAAGCTGGTAGTGACCCGCAATCCTCCGTGCGAAAAGTAACACTCTCGGACAAGAAGGTCTGTTCTGAACGACTCTAGTCCTGCCAGATGGAATCGAGCACCCCAACTGCGTTGGGGTCACGTAGAGGTCGGAGGTCGCCCCCGGCGGCACTCTTTTCTAGATGATTCACGTAGGCCAGCAAGGTGGCGTAACACCGTTTCCTGCTGAGCTTTACCAGTTGTCCAGCCCAGGCAACTTCAGCGTACTTCGACGAGCTACCCAAACGGCTGTCGGGCACTTCCTGAAGGAGAACCTCGCTCACACCTACAGCGTGGATCGCCTCTACCCGCCCCAAGGCGGCTACCCGGGCGGGGACGGACACGCGGGTCGGTAGTGTGCGTAGTTGGTCGAAGGGGGTTCGGCGCTCACCCGCTGCTGGGATTAGTAGGTCACCCACGTTCAGTCGAAAGCAGTCTACAAGTTGCTGGGGGGTCGGGTCGGCGGTGAAAGTTCCGTACTGCGCGAGCTGCTGGTCGTTGAGGAACTCATAGGGCATCCGCGAGTCTACCACTCCCAATGTCCCATACGTCTCCGCGAGTTTCCGCTGTCTGGAGCATTGTTTAGCACCCCAAGGTGTTACTTATCACGCATCTTCGGGGGACATTACGGCGCACCAGTACCGGCGTGACCGGGGGCTTATGGCCCTTAACCCCGCGTGAACCGTAATGGTGGCAAACGCAATAGGGCAAAAACCGTCAACGTTCCCTGGACTCGCTGGTGACCAATGGGTTCTCGAATATAGCCAGAGCCCCTAGATTCAACCCCAGGTTCAATCTTTGGGTAAATATTCGGCTAGCCGAAAGCCCAAAAAAGCCTGGAGGCCGGTCTTGCCCAACCTTATCGAAAATACCATAATGACCCATGTTTATTTGATTCCAAAATCCAAAAACCCTATCCAAACGGTACTTTCGTTCAGGGTTCAAACTCCCGCTAATCCCTAAACGGGGTAGGTCTAGTTTCTGAGACGATCCCAGATAACCCAGCGCTAAAGCTTGAAGACAGCAAGCGGTTGCTTAAGTCAAAGCACTGGTTTCCTCTGGTTCCTCTCTTCCTGCACGGGCATCATAGGCCGAAGATAGTCTACCAGAGCGGGCAAGACTGCCGAAGCGTCTGTGCTCAGGCGACACTCAACCGCCATATAGCCAGCAAACCCAATGCAGTTGAGTGCTCTGAATGCAGTTTTGAAGTTGATATGGCCTGCACCGGGCTCGAGACGGTTGCTGTCGGCTAGGTGAATGTGCGCCACGTGTTTTTTCGCTATGCGAAGGGACAGGGAAATATTGGCCTCCTCGATGTTCATGTGATAAAGGTCAGCGATCACCTTAAGCGAATCCAGCCCGACTTCCTCGCAATAGCCACAGGCCTGCTCGAGCGTGTTAATCATGTGATCCTCATAGCGGTTGAGGGGTTCAAGGAATACCGTAGAACCCATTCCCGCCGCGTAGGTTCCAAGCTGACTTAAACCAGCAAGCAACACCGCTCGGTCGTCTTCTGTGCTACGGGGCGGGGTATGGGGCGGTAAGCGCAGTGAGAAAATCCCCCAGGCTGCCGGGGTGACTACCCCGTGAGCACCAATTTCAGGAGCCATGGCAAGCAGCAGCTTCATACGCTCGAGAGCTTGTCTGCGCTTTGATTCCTCAAACTCCCCGATAAATGGCCCCCCGGCCAGGCAGATTGAAGACATCACTACCCCCCATCGTTTGGCCTCGAGCAGCTTTGGTATACGGGCTCGGAACTCTTCGGCACTGCCGGCCTGAATCTCGATAGCCTCAAAGCCAGCTTTTTGGGCAAAATCCCACTTTTGCTCGAGGGTAGTGCCGGGCAGTAGGTTTTCCTGGCAGGCTAGCTTCATGACATCTCCCGAAAATCCAGCACTACCTGTAAAGTTTCGCCAGAATGTTGGTCAATCAGTTCAAAAGCCTTGGCGGCTTCACCAGCAGGAAAGGTGTGGGAGATAAGGGAAAGCAGTTCGATTTTCCCTTTGATGGCTAAAGCCATTACCGTCTGCTCCAGCCGTAAGCGATCCCAGCGGTGGCTCAGAGTGGGGTTGATACCCTGAATCTGGGAAGAAATCAGTTGGATACGGTTGTGATGAAACTCTTCTCCCAGGCTAAGGTTGAGCCCTTCGCCCTGATAGAATCCCGCAGCGACCACTTTGGAGTTATAGGCAGTGGCCCGAATGGCTTCATGTAACGCAGTATAAGAGCCACTCAGCTCGAGGCTCACATCCACCCCGCGCCGGGTGAGGGTTTTGATGGTTTTGGCTGGGTCATCGTTGTGAAAATTAATAACATGGTCGGCCCCTAGCCGACGGGCTAGCTCGAGCCGTTTATCTAGCCTATCTACCGCAATCACGGCTGCGCCATTCAAGCAGGCCAGTTGTATAGCAATTAGCCCGATCACCCCCAAACCAAAAATTGCCACGGTTTCACCGACATGAATATTCGCTTCATGTACAGGATTTAGGGCAATAGCCCCGATACGGGGGAAGATTCCCCATAGAGGGTTGGCTCCTTGTGGCAACCGCTTGGGCGAAACCAGACTCCAATCCAGGATTGCGTGGGTGCGATGTCCCCAGGAACCCCAAACCATCTGCCCAACCTGCACCTCTCTTAGCTTTGAACCAACCTCCACAATCCGCCCTACCTGTTGGTAACCAAAGCCTCTCAATGGATAAGTCAACCCAGGCTGATCTACAAAAAGGCGTTGCTCGGGGTCAAAGTGTTTCTGCAAATACGGGTTGGTTCCCCGGTACTGGGTTAACTCAGTACCCGCGGAGATACCCGAAAAGTGCGTAACCACACGTACTTCAGTGGGTTGTAGGGGTGGGTCGGGGTATTCCTCCAATCCAACTTGCTTTGGAGCACTAAAGATCAGTTGTTGGCCCATAAAACCCCCCTCAAAACCAGGATTCAAGGAAATGAGCAAAGCAAACCCCAAGCCTTGCTTACTCCCAGGCCAATAACATAGCGGCTGTCCAGGAAAAAGATCCGCCCCCCAGACCGGCTCCGGTGGAAGGGTGGTAGTATTCGCTAAAGCCCGAGACCTCGAAGAGTTTGTAAGTATCCTGGCGGATACGTTCAGCATTTTTGATAAAACCATAATCCGCCAAACCCCAGGCAATCAAGCGGTTTACCACCGCCCAAACCGGGCCGCGCCAGTAGCGCTGCGGTTCGTACTTGGGGTGAGTGGGGTCGGTACTAGGAACCAGATAGCGCACTTGCTGACCCCAGGATTCCAACGTTTGCACCAACCGTTTAGCCCTTTGGCGGCTACAGATCCCGGCATAAAGTGGCAAAAACGATGCCGACACCCCCACTCGAATGGGCTTGTCCTGTATAAGGTCATGGTTGAGGTAAAGGCCCATTTCTTCGTCCCAGAGGTTTTCGATACCCATCTGACTGGATTTGATCCAAGCTGTAATCTCAGCCTCATCGCCAGCACCAAAGTAGTGAGAGAGCCTCAGCAGGTCGCAGTTGGCACGGTGCAACACGCAATCAACCAACAGGCTAGCGATGCGGAAGGGGCATTCCTTATGCAAGCGGATCTGATCATAATCGGCACGCTTGTAGATTTCCAACAGGGTCAGGTAGCGGTCATATTCGCTTTGATGGGGGCGTTGACTGGGGTCTACATGGCTGGTATCGCGGCGGGTGTAGGGGGGTAGGGTAGGGTCTATCTCAACCTGGGCCAGAGCCTCATCCCAGGCCGGGCTATTATCCGCTCCGGTCTCCCAGGGATGAAAAGTGTTCATCAGGCCCCTATTATCAGGGTCACGCTGATATTTAAACCAGCGGTGGTACGCCAGAATTTTCGGATACAGGGCTCGAGCTTTCTCTTCCGCCAGGCTCCGATCTTTGGCCCTCTCCAGCATCCGGTGTACAAAGCTCGCTATTACCGGAGGTTGGGTGATGCCCGAAGTGGGCGGGGTGTGATGAGTTCCCCAGCGGTTCGGTCCTGGGAAATAGCTGGATTCTGGTTTGTGGAAGATGATGTGAGGCAACATACCGTTAGCCCACTGCCCTTGGAAGAGCAGTTCAAACTCCCGCCAGGCTCTATTTTCATCGAACTTCATCCAGCCTAGCGCGGTAAAGCCCGCATCCCACAACCACTGGAAGGGGTAAAGACCGGCTGTGGGAACAGTAAAGCCCTCGCGGTCATTGGTTTGTAAAACTCGCATGGCTTCTTGCTCGAGCATTTCTTGTGGCATACCTACCTCGATAAGGCCTGACCGCTAGTGGGATCAAGCCAGCATAGACGGCCCGGTTGAGGCTTAAGCCAAAGGGTCTGTCCAGGGCTGATGTTAAAGTCGGGGGGTACTGTGGCCTTGAGGGATTGCTGCTCATAAGTCAGGGTGAGCAGCAAGTGCGGCCCCAAGGGTTCAACCACCCGGACTTCAGCAGGAAAACTCTGAGGCTGCTGCTGGGAATAGGCTTCTAGGTCTTCCGGGCGAACCCCTAGTAGAACTTCCTGACCCGGTGGAGATGTGGGTAAACTTAGCATCAGCGACTCAATCCTGGCCTGGCCGCCCTCCACGCGGAGCCTCAAGAAGTTCATTGGTGGGCTACCGATAAAGCCTCCCACAAAGGTGTTGGTGGGCTCCTGGTAAACCCGTATAGGTTCATCGTATTGCACCAACTGTCCCACATTCATCACCGCGATACGGTCGGCCAAACTCATCGCCTCAACCTGGTCATGAGTAACGTAAAGAGTGGTGGTGCGACTTTCAGCCAGCAGGCGCTTGAGTTCGGCCCGCATCTCCAAGCGTAGAAGTGCATCCAGATTGGAAAGCGGCTCATCCATCAGCAGCACTTCGGGCTCGACCGCTAAGGCCCGACCAACCGCCACACGTTGGCGTTGGCCCCCTGAAAGCTGAGCGGGATAGCGCTGGAGCAGGTTCTCGATATGCATCAAGGTGGCAGCGCGGTCTACTTGAGCCTTAACCCGTTCGGCTGAAGCCTTCTGCATCCGCAGTCCAAAAGCAATGTTCTCCAGAACGGTGAGGTGGGGGAAGATGGCATAATTCTGGAAGACCATCGCAATTTTACGTGAACGTGGTGGGAGCGTGCTTACCTCGCGATCTCCTATCCAGACCTGCCCTTTATCGGCATACTCGAGGCCCGCGATAATTCGCAGCAAAGTGGTTTTGCCACACCCCGAAGGCCCCAACAGCACAACAAATTCCTGGTCGCGTATTTCTAGCGAGACCCCAGTCAAGACCTTGGCCTTGCCAAATAGTTTTTCGATGTTTTCTACTCGGATTCCAGACATAGACCTCCATGGGGTTGAGGGGTTGGGCACATAATGTTCCAGAGCTTTTTTATCTATTGGCAATCCCCCAAAGGGTAAACAGATAGCGCCGGACGCTGAAGATAAAAATCAGCGCAGGTACGATGAGCAAAAAGCCCCCAGCAAAACGGAAGGGTAAGGGTGAGTCGTTGAGCGCACCGAGCAGAAAAGCTGGCAGGGTGCGTTCACGCAAGGTCAACAGTGTGGCAGCAAAGACCTCGTTCCAGGAGATCACAAAAGCGAATATAGCGGTCGCGGCTAACCCTGGCAGCGCGAGTGGAAGCACCACCTTAACAAAAGCTTGAACCCGGTTGCAGCCCAGGGTCCAGGCCACTTCCTCGAGTTCCTTAGGTATACCTAAAAACAAGCTGCTGGTCACCAGTACAGCGAAGGGCAAGGCCAGTGCGGTGTGAACTAGGGCTACGCCCAAAGGGGTATCATACAGGCCCAGGTGGATAAACTGTACCGCCAGTGGGATAGCCAAAATCGCTAGCGGAAAGGCGCGGGTCATCAAGATCAGAACACGATAGACATCGGCTCCAGCAAAACGATAACGAGCCAGCGCATACCCCGCCGGGGCACCCAGCAACACCGAAAACAGCAGGGTCAAGCTCGCCACCACTAAGCTGTTACGAATGGCTCGGCCTACCCCCTCGACCCCAAAGAAAAAACCGATGGTTTGGAGGGAGAAATGTTGAGGGAAAATCCCTTTAGGCCAAGCAAATACCGATGAGCGGTCACTAAAGGCCAGGGTAGCAATCAAGAATATTGGGACGATGACCCACAAAGCCAATAGGCTAGCTAACACATAGATAGCGCGAGTATTCAACGAAAACACCCCCGGAAGCCCACGGCTAAAGCCGTAGGGTGGTTTACCTAGCCTCCTGCTTAGAACGCATGAGTCTCAAGTAAAGCAAGGTCGCCAGCACCGATATTCCCAGGATGAGCACCGCGTATGCTGCGGCCACACCAGGATTCTGATAGGCGTTGTACCAGTAATAGGCTTCTCCCGCCAGCACCGGCAAATTGCGCCCACCCAGGGCTATTACCACCGCAAAGACTTCCAGGGCCAATAGGGTTCGCAAAATTAGCGCTATTTGCAAGCTGGGTGTCAATAAGGGGAGCGTTACTTTCCAGAAGCGCTGCCAAGGAGTAGCCCCAAAAACTTCGGCAGCCTCGCCGTATTCTTTGGGAATCAGTTGCAGACCAGCCACTAAAATTACAAAAACGATAGCGGTTGCCCGCCAGAGTTCAGCCACCCCCACCGCCAGAAAAAGCAGTGCCGGAGTTTCATAACTCAACCACAGCCGAGGTTCTTGAATCGCCCCAATAC
>JADEYI010001792.1_pt1 | contig 13592 bp, 11 predicted proteins | sample 8542331 | NCBI WGS metagenome assembly JADEYI01 (sample SAMN16510988, study PRJNA670497) | mine drainage metagenome | isolation source: biofilm near Copperflume 1 | place: Germany: Marsberg coppermine Kilianstollen | collected 2018-02 | reverse complement strand
CCGCAGGCAAGATGCAGCAGCAGTCCCGCGGCAAACGAAGATGCAGTCAGCAGATTCGGGATGCGCCGCGTCCGCACATCCATCACGGCTCCGGCGGAGGCGCACAGGCAGGCACACATCAGGTACCCGGAATCGGTGCCGAGCGACACCGGAGCAAATAAGTCGGAAATAAGAGAACCGGGGGACACAGGCATAAAAATCAACTCAATCAGTAACAGCAGGGAAAATCTCTGCGCTGGGTATGCAGTAGTTATCGGTAGAAAGCTGCGGCGGCTACAGTCGTTATTGCGGGAATTGTTTCGGCGGAACTGTCAGGCGTTCCCTGCGCGTAGAACACGGAAAGGGTTGGGCTACGCCACGCACTCCTGCGGCCTTTCCCAGTCCTTTCCGTGTTGTCTTTCGAGAATTACGCGATGGGTTGCACAAAACGGCTGAGACGCGTACTTCTATGCGGAGGCACTGGTCAGGTTGCTGCCGATCGTGCTGAAGGTCGTCCCGATGACCGTGGCCAACGCCTTCATGCCGGTGACAGCGCCCAGCGCGATCAGTGCGGCAATCAGAGCGTACTCGATCAGGTCCTGACCGGAATCTTCTTGTACCAGGCGGATAAAAAGCTGCTTGAAGTCATTCATTGGTGGTTCTCCTTGTATTTTGCCTGGCGGTCATTGTCCCGGGGAGCGTTCTGGTGGGCGCGGATAATAACAACCTGGCATTGATTATGTAAATCGGATGTTACGCAAAATTCTGTAGTAGGTAATGAAAATGCTGGTTACTGAAAGGTACGGAAGTAACGAATCCGCAAGGTAAAGAGTGATGTTTCGTAGGCATTCTCGTCCTCGCAGTAACCGGAAAATTTTCTTCCTCCGCCGTTTGCTACAAACTTCCAACTCACCCCATCCACCGAATTACAGCTTGAATGTCCCTTGCGCTACTGCAACATGGCGACCTTCAGCAGTTCGACCGACGGTGCCGGATTCAGCGCCAGATTGATCGCCCCGCTGCCCGTCAGGCTCACCTCATCGGCCACGATCTCGCCAATCACGAAAGTCCCGCTGCTCGACCCGCCGGACAGGCTCAGCTTGTCGGTGTAACTGGTGGAATGAAAATAAAGCGCGCCGGAAAACGACAGGCTCCCGGAACCGGTGAAAATGGGCTGCGTGGTATTCGCATGGTCTTGATAGGCAAGGATTCCTCGGCTGCCGGGCCCCCCGCGCGAATCGGTCGTGTCCCCGCCGGTGTCCCAGTACGTGCCGTTCTGCGTGCACTGTGCTATCAGCACATTTCCATTCAGGTTCGCAGGCATGTGCAGGCTGGCGTTGGGCGTGCTGCCGTCGCAGGTCAACGCCGTCGAGGGAACAGAATCGATCGAGGATCCGCATCCGGTGCAGCCGGAAAAATTGATACTGCCCGAATAGAAATAGAACATCACTCCATCGGTCTGCTGTGCCGTCATCCCGGAGGTCTTGGATCCGCAGGAAGGGGTGCATGGAGTGGCGTTCCGAAGATATTCGCTGCCGCCCACCTTCAGTGGGCCATTCATGTAATAGATGCCGGGAAGAAAGATGGCTGTCGAATAGCCGTCGAGCGACTGAATTCCATTGGGGTAGTAACCCGGAGCAAATTCGATGCACTGGTTTGTCGTCGGATAGTGCGATGTGCGCGCGTCCGGGCATCCGTCCTGATGGTAGCTGACCCATGTCCCGCTGGTGCCAGTGATCGGCGCTTGCGTTTTGATGGACGCCGGAACTCCCACCCCGGCATACGGGTCGCTGATCGGCAGCGAAGATCCGCTCCATGTGCCGCTGGTGCCGCCCTGGAACCCTCCGCCATAGCAGGTGGTGGGCGCAGTAGTCGGTCCGCCGACAATGGCGACATCGGACCCGGTGCCCTTCGGTCCGCCAGCGCTGGTATTGATAATTCCAGAGGGCTTGCAATCCAGGCCGGTCGTGCTGGTCGAATTGACCTGCACACCGCGTTGCGGTCCGCCGACAATGGTCAGCTTGCCTCCGCCGCCCAGTGTAAAGGCGCCATAGACACTGGGGTTCAGCACCACCATCGGCGCTGCCTCCTTCTCCTGTACCAGCCCGCAGGTACACGCGGCAGCGACCTTCTGGTAGCTCGATCCCATCAGCGTATATAGAAAGTGCGTCTGCACATTTTCCGTAATCGCCACTTTCAAAAATGGATACTGCGTGATAGCGCTCGAAGGAGCGGTCACGCCGGTCACCGTAGTCGGAAAGCTCCACGACACTGAATTCGACGCGCCGCTGGTTAGCCCGCTACCGTTATAACCATTGGCGTTCGCGTAGAAACAGATCGTTCCTGCTCCGGAGCTGGTGCTGCAATCTCCGGAGCTGCCCGGGGTGAATCCCATATTGTCCAGCGTCAGTCCAGCCACCAGTCCCGCCATGTCCATGGCCCCGGCCTGGCAGGCGGAATCCGCCGCCGACTGCGCCGCCTGGCGATGGAACCAGAGGTTCGTAAAGTCCACCGCGAATCCCACCATCGCCAGCAGGAACAGGGTCAGCATCAGCAGCAGCGACACCATGATTTGCCCGGACTCCGCATGGTTTTTCTGGTCCTCCGCCGTGCGCGGCTGGGGAGCTTCCGAATTGTTTTTATAATCCTGCATCTTTGCTCTGCTCATGCTGCCGCACTCAATAAACAATGCGTCCTTCCGCGTTCAGGTTCACCGTTTGGTCGATTCCGGGCAACTTGATATACGGCACATACGTGTACTGAATGCTGACCGCGACCCGCGAAGGCGGGCTGGAACTGGCGTCCGGATAGGTGACCGTAACCGTCATGCCGGAAAGATCATGAAACGAGGAGGCGGCGTAGTCCTTCACCTGCGAGACGACATTCGCACCGGCGGAGTCGCCGCAGCCGCTGCTCGGTCCGCTACAGACGCTGCTGTCGGTGCCATGAACAATGGCGTAACGGACTCCCTGGCGAGCCGCGTCTCCCAGCACGCTGTACGTATAGGTCAACATGCAGAGCTCAAACATCCACATCACGATCGGGACTGCCACCGACAGCGCCACCGCGGTCTCCACCATCAGCGAACCGCTTTCTCCGCCCGGCCGGAAGAGCAGGTTCGCTGGAAATGAACGTCGCCTCATCGATCGAACCATACGGTACGCCGAGCGCGAGAAGACACTATCCCGTAAGCCCATTAGTCCAGTGCCCTCATCGAAACCTGGCGGTGGAACTTGAGCGACGGCAGCAACGGATGCGAAAAAAAACTCAGCGGAATCGGCGGCTGCACGGTATACGTCACGTCCACGCGATTCAACAGAAAGGTCGGCGCCTCCGGGTCGGTGGCAGGCGTATAGCTGGTTCCGGTCGGTCCGTAGCTGGAGCATTTCGTCACATTGCTGGTGACGCCGATCTCCTTGGAGCAGACTTGTACCGTGGTCGTTGTCGAGTAGCTGATCAGGCCGGACAGGTCCTCTACCGCCAGCCCGGACACGGTGGTGACGTCACTCATCGGTCCGGCGGAAGGCAGCGTGGTCTGTCCCGGCGACTGATATCCCTGGACGGAATATTCCACCGCGTTGCGGGAGGAAGAGGCCAGGTTCGCCGCCACGATGAAGAAATATCCGAAATCGACCGCATAGGCGATCAGCAGAATCAGGATAGGCAGAAACACGGCGGTCTCAAGCAGGCTCTGGCCTTGATCCCCCCGGCCAAAGTCCCGCCGGAAAAAGTTTCGTCGGCGCCCCGTGTAAAGCCGGGCCGGTGGCATTCTCCGCATCGTTTGAAATGCTGTTCTTGGCATCGTTGACGTCCCTGCAACCCGATTAGCGAAAGTATTCACTCTATCGGCAAAATGTGCCGATAACTTCGGCGATATCTTGTGCAGTGAATATCGGCGAAATGGAGATCCTCAATCGGTATGGCTACGTGTGCAGAGCAGGCGGGCGGGGCGGTGCGAAGCCGCCGGCCGTTTCTGCGCGGGTTCAAAAAAGTTTGCAGCTTTCCGGCAATGCTGGCCGTCCTGCTGTTCTGCATCGTTTTTCTGGTCCTTCAAAAGACCATCGCCGACCCCGATATTCTCTGGCACCTGCGCAATGCGCAAATGCTTTTTCACAACCACCGTTTAGTCCGCCACGATCATTTCTCGTTCACCACCGCGGGCCAGCCCTGGATCGATCCGGAATGGCTGGCGGAGCTGCCCTTTTATCTGGGCTGGCGATGGTTCGGTGAGCGCGGAGTTTTTTTTGTTGCTTTCGCTGCCATTGAGGCTGTCCTGCTCGGCATCTATGCCCTGGCATTCCAGCAGTCGAGGAGTATCAAGGCCGCGTTCCTGGTTTCATTCACGGCGATTTTTTTGGCCGGCGTCTCGTTCGGCCCGCGCACCCTGCTCTTCGGCTGGGTTTTTCTCGTGGTGGAACTGGCTGTTCTTTACAGCTTCCACGCGGCGCGGGATCTCCACGACCCGCGCAATTCCATCTGGATGCTCCCTCCTCTGTTCCTGCTGTGGGTCAATACCCACGGCTCATGGATCATCGGACTGGTGCTCCTGGCTCTGTTCACGCTTTCCGGATGCGTCGAGGGAACCTGGGGCTTGATCGAGTCCAGGCGCTGGACCCGCTCGCAACTTCGCCGGCTGGCTGCGGTGTCCGCGCTGTCGGTGCTGGCCCTCTTCGTCAACCCGTATGGCTGGCGGCTGGCCTTCTACCCGTTCGACATGGCCTTCCACCAGAAACTGAATATTGCGAACGTGCAGGAATGGAAGAGCCTCGACTTCCATACCCCGCGCGGAAAAATTGTGCTGGTCTTAATCGCGGGCACGGTCCTGATGCAATTGGTGCGAAAGAGAAGATGGATGCTGCATGAAGTCGCGTTTCTGCTGCTCGGTTTCTATGCGGCCCTGACCTATACGCGCTTCCTGTTTCTGGCGGCCATTTTGATTCTGCCACTGCTGGCCCAAGACCTGGCCGGCAAAATGCCCTACTACCCGGAACGCGACAAGCCGTGGCTCAACGCGCCGATCATGGCGGCGCTCATCGCCGCCGTTGTCAGCCTTTTTCCCTCCAATGCCCAATTGAATGAAGGCTGGGCCAAAATGTATCCGCAACAGGCCCTGCCATACCTGCAAGACTTTCATCCCGCGGGAAATGTTTTTACTTATTACGACTGGGGCGGCTACCTGATCTGGCATGTGCGCCGGATGCCCGTGTTTATGGACTCGCGCGTGGATATTTTTGAGCATCGTGGCGTCCTCGCCGACTACCTCGACGCCGTGCGTCTGAAGAACACCTTCGCCGTCTTCGACAAATACTCCATCCGCTACGTTCTTTTCCCCCAGGATGCACCGCTCAGTTACATGCTGCAACACACGCCCGGGTGGAAGATTGAGTATCAGGACAGGACCGCGACTCTCTTCGAGCGAACCGAGCTTCCCCGACAGGGAATCCAAGGACAGGCAATCGCGGGACAGGCAAGCGAATGAAGTCCGCATTCGAAACCGCCGCCCCCACCCCCGCGCACACAGAGCATCGCGCTCTGGCCCGCGTCCTCTACATGTTTGCCACCATCCAGCTCGTCTGGGTCTTCCACACCCGGATGCCTTCATTTCTCCATCTGCAAAAATACGAGAACGGTCTGGATGTCACGCCCTGCCAGACGAGGGTTTTGATGATGCTGCTCTTGCGGTGGGCGCATCGCAATCCATTTCTCATCCGCCTGGCGGACCTGTTCTCCACAATCACGCCCATCTACCGGACGCATGTCGTTCCCGAATCGTTTATCTTCGCCATCGCCGACACCCTGGGCATCGTTGTCGCCGGATGGGTAGCGACCCGCATCTATGAGGCGGCTTCAAAAAGTCGCCTGTTGACGCCGTATATCTATCCGCTGGTGCTCATCTTCTGCGCCGTTCAATATGTGCTGGTTGCCCTGCACGCATACCGTTTCTACTACGACCTGCCCAGCCTCGGCTTCTTTGCCGCGGGTCTCTATCTGATCTACTTTCGCAGGCACCCTCTGCTGTTCGCGGCCTTGTTTCTGGTCGCCACCGTCAACCGCGAAACGACACTGTTGCTTTTACTGTTTTATGTGCTTGCCGCTGTTACAGAAGGGAACGCAAGCGACTGGAGCCGTCTCTACGCGCCGCGGACGCTGGCTGTTGTCGTGCCTCTGGGGATGTACTGGATCGCCTGTCATATCTTTTTGGGCCGCCTCTACTCGCACAACCACTTCGCATGGATTCCGGCCTGGAAGATCAACTCCGTCCTGCTGGCGTGGCCGCCCGCATGGCCGCAGTTGCTTGCCGTCGGCGGTTATTCCATCCTCCCCGTTCTTCTCTATCGCCGCCTGGTCACGGACAGGACGCTTCGCATCTGGCTCTGGACGCTGCCCGCATGGTTCGCCATTATTTTCATCTATGGCATTGTGGTGGAGATCAGGCTCTACGGAGAACTGATTCCATATTTCGCCTGCATGGCCGCCATCGTCATCGAGCAGACCATGCTCGTCCGCCTCACCAGGCAGGGCTGGCAGCCTGCGGAACCTCAGCCCGTTCAAGCGGAGTGAGCGGACGGTCCGTCAGCAGCACCTTGTCGGAAACTTCCTGCACCAGATAAGCGCGTTTCCCCAGCATGGCCTCCACCTGTTTGCGATACCCATTGTCCGGTGGCACAAACAGAAATTTGCGCGGGCCTTTGCCCCACATCGCCAGCATCTGCGCGTCATTCAGAAAAATGTGCGGGGCGTCTGGGTAGTACGATCCCCAGATCATCGAACTGCTGCGGCCATCGACCAGATACGCGGGCCGCTGCGTATAAAAGAGAATCGACGAGCCGTAGGACTGGTCGCCGTAGAGCATCAGCACGTCGTTGGGGCTGGCGATGCGGTTGAGCGTGTCGGCCATCGCGCGGGAAGACATCATCGGTTGAAAGCGAACATAGGCGATGTGCGCAGCCACCAGAAACATGGCAGCCGTCATGGCGGCGGTAAAGGTGGCGCGCAGATGCTGCCGGTGCGCGCGCATCCACCAGGCCACGCTGGGGCCGATCAACAGCGTAACAGCGGCAAGAATCGCAGGCAGACGCAACGCCGCAAACGATGGCCCGGTCAGGTCGAAGAAATGAGACATCGACAGCGAATAGCCGCCCACATCGCGGTGCGCCAGCAGCGCGCCGATATCGGCCACATATGGCAGATGCCGTGAGGACCACAGTCCATAGGCCAGCATGGCCGCCGCGCCCAGGCCGACCAGCGCGAAGACCGCGTGCGCTGCTTCCAGCCAGCGCATGTCGAGCGCCTGCTCGGCGCCCGGTTCCGTAGCCGTGTTCGCCTCAAGCTTCGACAGCGCCATCGCCGTCAGCAGCAGCAGCGGAAAATATGCCGGATAGGTGTAGTACTCCTGATTTGTGGAGAGCGAAAAGAACACCAGGATGAAGCCCGCATACATCGCCAGCAACAGCGTGGTCTGTCCGCTGAAATTCAAATGTGTCCGCCGCTTCCATCCCCATTTCGCTCCGGATGCGCGATTTTTACGCCATGAGGAATAGAGCGTCGCCGGCCAGTAGATACTCCACGGAAACAGCCAGACCAGGTGCAGACTCCAGAACAAGTAGCCGGGCAATTTGTTGTAGTCGTGCGGGTATCGCTTGCCAAGGAAACGCAGGACATGCTCATTAATGAAGTAAAAGTAGAAAAATCCGTGCACGTTTCCCGGCGAGGGAATATTGCCGATAGGGTGTCCCTGGTCCGGATTGTGCAGCCCGGCGAGGATGTGCCAGGGCGCGCCGATCGCCAGAAAAAGCAGCGTCCCGGTCAACAGGCGAAACTCGCGCCAGCGCCGCCACTGGCCCGTGATCAGCAGATACGGGATGACCCCGCCAAGAAAAAATACCGGCGCAATCAGTCCCTTGGTCAGCAATGCCAGCGCAAGCAGGGCGTAGGTCGCATAGATCCGCGCAGGCTGGCTGTCTTCCAGTCCGGTCAGGAACAGGTACAGCGCCAGTGCGATCAACAGCGTCAGGATCGCTTCTGGAATAAATATCCGGGTAAATAAAAAAACACCAATGGATGTAAGGAAGGCCAGCGCGGCATAAAATGCGGCCCGCTCATTGTATGCGCGCCGTCCCCATAGCAAGCCAAGGATCGCGCATCCCAGCACGGCCAGCGTTTCCGGCAAATGAGTTGCGAACGCGGTAAAGCCGAAAAATTTATAGCCGACGGCCGCCAGCCAATAGGGCAGCGGCGGCTTTTCCAGATAGCGAATCCCGTTCACCATCAGCGTGACCCAGTGGCCGGTCAACGCCATGTGCTGCGCCGCCTCTGCATGGGTCGCATCCGCATCGTCGATCAAAGCAGGCTGAAACAGCGCGGCAAAATAGACCGCAAAGAAAACTGCCAGAATCAGCACCCATTCCGCGCGCCGCGATATCGGCAGGCTGGATTGGTCCTGAGATGGGCTCGATCGATCAATGCTATAGACAGCGACGTGGTTCGCGGAAGGCTTAGCGGGCTTCATGGGTGTCATGGACAAACAAAATTAGGATAGCAGTCCATTCTTCGTCCACATTGCCATCCGGTTCGTGTAGTTTTTGAATCGTGGGCATTGCACGGGTTCAAGAGATGACGACATATGCGGCGGTCGATATCGGCTCCAACTCCGTCCGGCTGAAAATTGCCGCCGCGCGCAATCACCGGCTCAGGACGCTGCATGAAGACCGAGAGATCACGCGGCTGGGCGAGAGCGTGTTTGAAAGCGGCGTGGTGTCGCCGGAATCGATGGCGAACACCATTCGCGCGCTGCGCCGCTTCCATCGCGCCGTACAGGCGCACGCCGTGGACAAACTCCGCGTGGTCGCCACCAGCGCCCTCCGCGACGCGCGCAACCAGCAGGCATTTCTTGCCTGGGTGCATTCGGCTACGGGTTGGAAGGTCGAGATCATCTCTGGCCTGGAAGAAGGCCGCCTCATCCATCTTGGCGTAGTGTCGAACGAACCGGCTGCGCGGGGTCGCTGCCTCATGATCGACCTCGGCGGCGGCAGTTGCGAAATCATTCTGTCCGACCACTCCGCGATCCGCGAAATGGTTTCGCTGCCGCTCGGCGCGGTGCGGCTCACCCGTGACTTTCTCCGGCACGATCCCGCCACTCCGGAAGAAGTAACGCGAATGCAGGACTGGATCCGGCGTGAGTTGCGGAGAGCGGAGAAGCAGATTGGCGGCGAGCGGATCGGGACGGTTTTTGCCAGTTCCGGAACCGCAGCCGCACTGGCGCTCGCCACGCAGGCAAGCGGAAAAGGGAAGTCAAAGGCCGGTTCGAAAAGTCTGCCTCTCAGCGCTGTCAAAAAACAAGCCACCGGCGGTACACGCGCCTGGGACCGCACCTCCACCGAGGCCGTATCGAAGCTGGCGGAAAAATTGAAACGCATGTCGCTGGCGCAGCGGAACGCCGTCCCCGGCATCGGGCCGAAGCGATCGGAAATCATCGTCGCCGGCGCGCACGTTTATGCGGCGTTGCTGGAGCGTTTCCACTTGCCCGGTTTTCGCTACTCCCCGTTGGGCCTGCGCGACGGCATCCTGGCCTTGATGCTGGCCGAAGGCGATACCCACACCTCGGCGCACCAGCACTTCGAGCAGGATCGCTGGGCCAGCGTGCTCGAGCTATGCCGCCACTATGGCGTCGATCCGAAAAAACAAAAATCCCTGGTCGAAAGCGCCGGCCGTTTCTTCGACTCTCTCAAGAGCGTTCACCAGCTTCCCGCGGAGTACCGGTTGTGGCTCGAAGCCGCGGCCATGATGCACTCCGTCGGAAAATTCATGAACTACCAGGGGCACCATCGGCATACGCAGTACATCATCGCCAATTCGGAACTCTACGGATTTACGCCGGAACAGCGCGTGATTGTCTCCGCCGTTGCCCGCTACCTGGGAAAATCTCGCCCTGCAGCCGCCGATCGCGTACTGCGCATGATTCCCGTCGAGCAGCACGCCTATGTGCGCCGGGCCGCACTGCTGCTGCGCATGGCGGTGGCGATCAATCAGGACCAGTCCCACACGCCGCTTGCCTTTCGCACTCGCGCGACTTCCAAGCGGGTCACTATTGAGCTGATGCCGGGCCGGCGGCGCGCCGATCTGGAGCTATGGGCGCTGCGCAAAGAGGCGGTCTACTTTCGTGAGGTTTTCGCGCGCGATCTTTTTGTCGTGCTCGACTGAAGCGCGCGCAGGAAGCGGGGATCGAGCAGCCATTGCAGCCTCGCCGGCCCCCGGCCCAGATCGATCATGGCGATGGCGCCTTTCCTCATGCGCAGTGCCGGCTTGCCTCCCGCGGGATACAGCAGCCGGTTCAGAAATTCCGGCAGGTTAGGATTGTGACCCACCAGCAGAACATCTTCCGCACCGGCCACGCTCTCAAGTAGCCGCTGGAAATCGCTCCACGTGCCGTTCGGCGCGAGCGCCTGCGACAGTTGAATTTTCTTCTCGAAGCCGGTTTCCGTTCCGACCAGTGCCGCGGTTTGCAACGCCCTTTTCAAGGGGCTCGAAAGCACGCAGTCAAATTGCAGCTTCATAGAGTTCAGCAGCCCACCCAGCAGAATGCACTGCTGCTTGCCTTCCTTGTCGAGTGGGCGCTTGTGGTCCGTAATCAGGTCGGACTTTCTTTGGCCTGCGCTTCCGTGCCGCAGTAAATACAGATTCATAAACCATCCTGAACGTGGAACGATTCCTCGACCCCGTTTCTCCAGGCCGAAAGCTCAGGATAAATCAGGACGTTCGACATTGGCAGACGGGCGTTCCGCGACCGGTGGAATGTTTCTGTCCCATATCTCCGCGGCCAGCAGTCCGCCCATCGAACGCGCCTGCGTCCGGGCATGGAATCCATGCGTTGTCAGGGCCTTTGCATAGTCTGGAATTTTCCGCACGTGCAGATGCGTCATTTTGTCGAAGGCAAAATACAGAGAGCGGATCAATGCACTCGCAGGCACGCGTCGCCAGCCATGTTCCGGAATCGAAAATTCGGAAATGAGCCAGCACGCATTCGGCGTCAGGTTGACGATCGTTTGCCGGACCAGGGCTTCAACTTCTTCCTGCATAAGACAGTCGAGAAAAAAATGTGAAACTACCAGATCGTATCTGTCCAGGTCGTATGCGATCCGGCTTGCGGCAAAGCTGCGCAGATCTGCATGAATGGTTCGCAGGCGCTGGTCAGAGTCCTTGATCTTTTGTCGTGCGCGCCGCCTCAGTTCTGCCAGCATTCCAGCACTCGCATCGATTGCGTCGATCCGGATATACGGATTCACGCGAAGTAGTTGCGCGGTGAAACGGCCATCGCCGTCGCCTAGGATCAGCGCATGACGCGCACCCGCGCACTCGCGCAAAAAGCGAAAACGGCAGCGTTCCAGCATCGGCCCGAAGCTGAGATATTCCATCCAGCAATAGATTTTTGCCAGTGGATCGAAGTTGGGTGTGTCTTGATGCTGCGACATTCCGTCATTCATTTCTGGCCCTGTCACTCAATGCAGCCTGAGCAAAAATATCAATGGCGTCAGCAGCGCCGCGTCGGCGGCAATGCGCAGTGAGAGCGTGCTGAAACGGCGTTTATATCGAATCAGTCCAAGAAACAGCAGCGCGCTGAGCGCAGTGGAAATAAACAGCGGCGCGACCGGTGTGGCCGCCGATAGCGCGGCAAGCGTAAAGCTCACAGTGCCGACGGCGACGGCAAACGCTGTTAAATGGTCCCCTAGATAGGTCGTGAGACTGCCAGCCGCTTGTTCCGGATTCGCATGTTGCGCGCCGGAGAGAATGCTGTGAACAATTTCGTTCGCAGCTTCGGAATCTTCCCATGTCTGGATTGCGACGCAGTTCAGCCAGCAGGCCGCGCCCAGCATGAACACCGCTGCCAGCAATATTCCGCGGCCCGCCGCCAGCCGTGACCATACCGGGACGGCCGCTGCAATCGCAAATAGAAAACCAACCGCCAGCTCCTTGGGGAGCCATTGCGCAAATGTCCGCAGAATAGAGCTTTCCGATCTGCGTCCGTGAATCAACAAAAAATACGCGACTCCAATCAGGAACAGAATGATGTCATCGGTTCGCACGCGCGGCTGGACGCGAAAAAAAATGAGATACGCCAGCGGAACTGCCGCCGCGAACCATGCAATCAGAAATCCGCCGCGATGCCGCAGATAGAACCAGTGCCGGTCCCTCAATGTCGCCGTGTCCCTGGAGAGCCACCCATCGAGCAGCCTGTCCGCCACATAGACGCACCACGTCCCCAGGGCCAGCGTGGGCAAAGCGCATTCGGACAAATGTAGATGAAACGCCGCCGCCAGGAACCAGCACCAGATCACAGCGACGGTCGCCGCATCCAGACTGAGCAGATGCCACCACACCCATACGGGACGCTTGCCTCGCGCGGGCGCAGTGTCGTATTGTCCGGAATTGCGAGCGGCAGATGCGGCTCCGGACGCGCGAATTAGCGGGCTATAGTCGAGAGGCAACGGAAAGCGACCTGCAGTTCCATTTTACAATCGCCCGCCTTGCTGGGGCATCCGTAGCAGGTGCACCGGGGCCTGCCCAGAGTCCATCGAAGGGTCTCGATTCGGTGGCTTGGGATGTGGAAGCCAAAGCTTCAGGAAGTGGGTGCTTCGGCAGAACTGGCGGGCGAAGGTAGCTCCTTCTTCACGCGCATGCGGACGCCGCGCTTTTGTTTCGGCGCGCCGCTGGAAGACTCATACGTCGCTGCTTTCTCTCTTCGTGGTGTCTCCGGTGCGGTGGTGGCTTTTGTCGAGATTGTTGCAGGAGCATCCGGAATATCGGACGAGGTCGTCTTGCCTTCCGCCAGTTGCATAAAAAAATTCTGCGCATGAAATCTTTTTAGCGGCTTGCCCCCTCGATCCCGCTCGGGCGCCAGGAGATAGGCCCCGTCCGGTTGCAGAAAGCGTGATTCGGCGGTGTCTGCCAGGTACGCCGCAAGAATTTCATCGCGGATTCGCTGCCGCAGTTGCGGGTCCAGCACCGGAAACACGACCTCGCAGCGCTCATATAAATTGCGCGGCATCCAGTCGGCGCTGCCGCAATAAATCTCTTCATTGCCGCCATTCTCGAAGTAGAAGATGCGGCTATGTTCCAGAAACCGCCCGACGATGGAACGAACGCGGATATTTTCGCTCAGCCCCTTCACGCCGGGGCGCAGCGCGCAGATGCCGCGAACGATCAGGTCGATGGGCACGCCCGCCTGCGACGCCGCATACAGCGCATCGATAATGTTTTGATCGAGCAGCGAATTCATCTTGGCTACGATCCTGGCCGGACGGCCTTCCGCTGCGTGTTGCGCCTCCCGGTGAATGCGTTGCGCAAAGCCCTCGGCAAGGTTCAAAGGCGCCACCAGCAGCGGCAGATAGTCGTCTGACTGCGCATGGGCCGTCAGGTAATTGAAGACGTTATGCACTGCGGAAGTGATCGCGGTATTTTCCGTCAGCAGGCTGATGTCGGTATAGAACAGCGCCGTCTCCGCGTTGTAATTTCCGGTGCCCAGATGCGCATACTGCCGCACCACGCCGTCCTCCGGGCTTCGCCGCGCCAGCAGCGCCAGCTTGCAATGTGTCTTCAGCCCGACGATGCCGTAAAAC
>JADEYI010001791.1_pt1 | contig 13599 bp, 14 predicted proteins | sample 8542331 | NCBI WGS metagenome assembly JADEYI01 (sample SAMN16510988, study PRJNA670497) | mine drainage metagenome | isolation source: biofilm near Copperflume 1 | place: Germany: Marsberg coppermine Kilianstollen | collected 2018-02 | reverse complement strand
GCCTAGAGAGCACCGCCGAAGGGTTTTCCTGCGTTGATCAGATACCGTCTCATTGTGATTGTTCCGCTCCCCCCTGCTTCGGCGTTACCTCTCCCGCCGTCTTTGCGTGGGAGTGAAAGCTGATGGGGCTGGCAGGCGCCATATCGCGGACTGGCAGCGCAGCGCGCGCGATCTCGGTGCTTGCGCGGCTCGGGGGTCTGCGAGAGCGCGGCGAGCTCCAAACAGCGTGTCGGCTGGCGGAGGAAACACTCGACGGCGTGCGCGATTGGGCTCCTATGATCAACGTGCGGATCGAGTACGCGAGACTTCTTGCCGAGATGGGAAGGAACGCGGACTCGGAACGCGAGTTCGACGAGTGTGAAGCACTGGTCGCTCGAGCGCACCTTATCTCCTCCGCAGGGTACTTCCATCTTACGCGGGGCATCGCACGATTAGTATCGCAGCAGGCTGATGGTGCCATCGCTGACCTTCGTCGAAGTCAGGATGCCTTCACATCGACGGAACGCGACGTCACAAGCAGTCGCTTCTGGCGAGGCTACCTCAGATTCACCCAGCTCGAACGTGCACTGCTCCGGCTGGCTCGTCCTGTGTTGATCATCCCGATTTGGCTGCTGTTGTGGCTCCTCGCCTTATCAGGCTTGGCCGCGGGCGCCGCCCGGTTTGGAGGTCTGACGTCGTTGTTTGCGATGCATCCGGTCATTGGCGCGTATGTGGTACCGGTGCCATATCTGTACCTGTACTTGTGCGCGCTAGTGCTGCTCGTACTTTGGCCCTTCATGGTGTTCCTGTCGGTTCGGATCACGACTTGGATGATTGATGTGGCTCAGGCGTCATTCACGCCTCCAGCATTGAATCGGATGATGCTAGCGCAAACGTGGTGTAACTTGGGCTTCTTTGACGAGGCAGAGGAGAACCTCCACCGGGCGACCGAGATGATCGGGTTCCTCCGTTACTCCAAGTCGACCGGGATACTTGCCTTCATCGCCGCCAAGATCTGCCTGGCAAGAGGCGATCAGCGAGCTGCAAAGGAGCACTTGAAGTCGGCGTTGTTCGCGCTGCCACGACGCGACCTACAGTATCGACCCTGTCGCGAGCTGCTGGCCCTGCTCGAGTTCGATGATGGCCACTTGGACGAGGCCATTCGCTTGATCGGAGAGCTGCCGTGTCTCGCTCCGGACGGATCTGCAGAGGCACGGAAATACCGCTCACAGGCGGCATGGATGCGCGGCCGAGCAGATGCCCGGGCGATGCAATGGGAACAGGCGCAAGCGCACTATCGAGAAGCGTATGAGCTCGCCGATGTCACAAACCACCTTCGATTGACCATCGGCTTGAATTACGCGGGCGCTCTCGTGATGACTCAGCGGACCGCAAAGGCTGCAGCAACGTTCCGCGCCTTACTAGACAGCATGGAACTCCAGTACGATCTTCTGCTCACCGATGCGGCGAGGAGCATCTTTGCGAGCAACACGGCGTGGATGTTACGGATCATGGTTCGGGTCCAGCTTGAGATCGGCGAGACGCGTGACGCGGCCAGGACACTGATCCGCTTCAAGGCACGCACGTTCGTTGACCGGTTCGTACGACCGGTGCGGACGCTTTCCCCTAGAGCGGATGAAGATCTCGCTACGTTTGATGCGCGCGTGCAGGAAACCGCGCGCGCCACGCTATTCTCTGGCGCGCTGGCAGCTACAGCTTTGCGCAGCGCGGATCCTGCATCGATCGAGGACCTCCAAAGTGCTCTGTCCCGGCGGCGACTGCATATGCGTCAGCGCATGATCGAAGAAGGTGAGACCAGGATCGAGGGCGTGCAGTTCTATGAGCTCGAGGACGTGCAGCAAGCGCTTGGGCCGCACGAGTGGCTGCTCGATGTCCATTGGAACGACGACTGGATCGGCGCATTAGCAATCACGCGAGACCGGGTGATTGGACGTGCAGTCAACCGCGACGTGATCATCCCGCTGATCGAACGCATGAACAGTGAGCCACCCGCGGTTTGCGGCGCCGCCGTGCTGGAGCAGGTCAGCGCTCAGTTCGCCGAGCTCCGAGGTGCGCGAACCTTGTTCGTTGCCCCTGACGGCCCGCTCGCCCGACTAGGTACGAACCGGTTGTCCGACACCGGTCATGTGTCGTTGGTGCCAGGAGCAGCGGTGTTGCCGGCTTTGCGTCGACCGGTGCCTAAGGTCGAGGACAACGTGCTTCTCATCGGCAGCCATGCGCGAGGCGATTTGCCCGGCGTCCGTTTTGAGCTCGCGGGAATTGCCTCGGAGCTCAAGGAATCGAGATTACGTCCCGCGCCGGACGCCGACGCCGTTGAGCGACTGCTCGAACCGGGATCGTGGCGCGTCATCCATATCGCATCGCACGGCTGGCTGTCAGGGCAAGGCACCGACAGTGCCCTGCTCCTCGATCGGAATGGCGAGCCGTGGCTGTTGAGCGTGGACGACATTGACGCTCACATCAAAGCCCGAGCGTTGCTGGTCGTCTTAAGCTCCTGCAAGATGGGGCAGCCGGCGTCGTCAGACAATCAACTCGGCGTCCTCGGCATGCCCTCTGCGTTCCTCGCCGCGTGCGGCGCCCGAGCCGTCGTCGCCAGTGTCGCGCCGGTTCACGATGCAATCAACGCACTCGTCATGCCAGCGTTTTATCGACTTCTCGTCGAGGGCTACACGGTTGCGGATGCACTGGAACGCGCGGAGGCGGAGGTCGCGCAGATGACCGACTCGGATCTGCGGGGACTCGTTACTTCGAATAAGTGGCGAATGAGCAGAGACATCGAGGCAGCCTGCATGCGGAGCCAGCGGCCGCTGGGCGAATTCATCCAGCGATCTACGTGTTTGATATTCGGAGATGGCTCTCTACGGCTGTACGAGAGGACGTGACGAGATGACCATGTGGTACGCGGAAGATGATCGGTCACTGATCGAAGCGGAGGCTAACGCGCTACGCGCCGCAGGAGAAGACGAGGCTGCCGAGCAGGTGCTGCAACTCCTTGACGCACTTGACGGCACACCCGGCTCGGTCACACGCGCACCCGGCCGGAACCGGCCCGGCCCATGGGTGCCGGATGACCGACTTCTCAGTTTCGAACCGGCAACCGCCCTTACAGACATCTGGGCCAGCCTCCATGAGCCGACTAGGAATCTGCTCGAACAGGCTAGGATGGCGCGCGAACGACTCGGCGATGATCCACAGTTCGCCCGGGCCGTGGGCATCTACATTGCGCTCGCGTTCGAAGAGGAATTGCGCGACCGAAGTCAATTCGCGTACGTGGATTACATCCAGCGTGTCGAGGGAAGGAGGCTGCGGGCCGATCAGGTGGGCTTAGGGCTGTTGTGGCGATTCCTACACACGCGTGGAGTCGTCATGGCGCGGTATTGCCTGGCGATCGAAGGACGAAATCGAGTCGCGCACGCGCTGAGCGCCTTTGACGCCCTCGATTTCAACAGATTCTTGCAGTACACAGGCCTCCTTCCCGCGATTCCGGGTGTGTTCCATGAGCTCATCCACGTGGTGCTTCCCTAGAGTGATTGGCGGTTCCCACGCGGTCTGGGACTGCCGACCACAAGGCTCGCCGGTACCACTCGCCCGGCTGAGCGACACCGATGGCGTCCCTTCCCGTGTGGGGCGGCGGCACGCGTGAGAACCGAGGCGATGGCGCGTACTGTGCTCTGTGACGCTCTTTGATGCTCCCTGTGGCAGAGTGGGATCAGCCGCCCGATCCGTGTGATTGTCGGGTGCCCGTTCGCGCGCGCTGCGTCAGCGCTGGCCATTGGTATTGGCGGCGTCACGGCACAAGCCGACGATCGCCCATCGGCGAGCATCTCCGATGACTGATGGACAGCGCAAGGTCGCTGCGCGCCGCGCGGCGCGGACCGTCGATGCGTACGTTGATGCGCGTGTCGCGCGCCTCGTCGATGCGATCAATCGAAGCCCGTTCGGGGTGTCGACGTTCGGGGCATGCTCGGGGCATCTCCACAAGCCTGGACTGCCGTGTGTTGCGTTTCACACACCGCGACTCGATTTCGCCGCCTTCATGGTTGGGTGCGTCAAGGCCGTGAATGCGGTGATGCGGGGGCAAACGATCCTCAGGCTACCCACCCCCTCGGGTGCAGACGGCGGCTCGATCAGGCTCGCGTCTTATTCGGGCCTGTGGGACGGTCGCCTCAGTCTGTGGCCGGTGTCGATGGGCCTGGTGCCGCCTCCCCGGCGGCTTGTGGAGCTGTGGTGGCTTGAGCTCGGCGAACTGGCACGCATGGTAGAGCGGCAGGACGCGCAGCCGTCGATGCGATTTTGCACGGAGGCCGTACGCCTTCAGGATTCTCCAAGCCGCGCTCCGTGGTGGAGCCGGTACGCGACGAGCGAGGACGGATTCGAGCTGGCATCGATGATCCGGCTGCTGGAAGCGATCGCGCAACGCCAGGGCCGTGACGTGCGCGAAGGCCGCTGATATGGCCCGCCGTCTAAACGTGCACCTCACAGTCGATTTGATGACGGCTGGATACGCGCGCCGCCTGAACGAGGCGATCCGCGCGCTCAGTGACTCGCTCATCGTGTTCGACGACGCGTCACCCATGCGCCCGCACATCACCCTGGTGATGGGTGAAGCGATGGACAGCGAGCCTTCAGCTGCGATGCAAGACGCCCTCTCTGTCGCGGTCAAGGCGAGCAGGGCGACTGTGTTGTCACTGGAACTGGAGCGTCCGTACTACGTGGCCGGAACCGGGTACGTCCTGGCCGACGTGGCTCCCATGAACACGCTCGACAGCTTGATTGCGTGCGTTCGCGGCGCGCTCGTCCCGCGGTTTGTGCAAGCTCAAGATCGCGAAGGATGGGTGCCCCATGTCACGTTCGCGCGCGTCGATCCGGGAGTGCCGGCCGTCGACCGCCACGTCGAGTCGCAGCATCCTCACGGGCCAGTCATCGCGAGTGCGATAGAAGTCTCGAATGTCGGCCCGGCGGGCTCGTGCATCGACGGCCTGTTGCGGTTGCCGTTACCGGCCGACATGCTCGACCGCTGAACGGCGCCAGCCGCACCGACACGCCGAAGACAGGCTGCGGCCCGCTCGCCTGCAGGCAGTGCATGCAGATCATCACCCAGGAGTTCGTCATGGCGCGGCGGCGCCACCCCCGCGGATGAAAATGCGGGCTGGTCGGCGTATGCTGTTGGCGACGCATCGGCAGCCATGAGGTCGGATCAGCCCTGGTGCTGCGAGCCCGCCTAGGAGTTTGACCCGGGACGCCTGTAGGTATCTCCGTCTGTTGCCACGTCCTTGGGCGTGAGCACGCAAGGCAGTCTCTGTCGAGAAGGCGTCCTCCCGACGCGCCCAGTCGAAAGGAGGATGTTCATGGAGGTGGTACACGAGCGCTGTTGCGGGCTCGATGTAGCACGCAGCCCTCTCCCGTCACCGGCCCGTCCCTATGGCGTCGGGCGCGTCTGCCGCGCCTGGGCGTGCGCACGCTCCACCGTCTACGCGCGGGAAGCCCGCACGGCCCCCCTTCACCCTCTGTCAAGCGCGGGCCGAAGACCGCGCTCTCCGACGAGGCGCTCAGGGCCAGATCCGCGCCGTCCTCGTCGCCTCGCCCTTCACCGGTGAGCGCCATGTACAAAATGTACACCGAACGCCATTGACACAGGCCTTACTTGACATGCAGAATCGAGCCCGAAACGTACAAGCGCGTCCAACCGAGTCAGGAGGTCGCCCCGTGGCCTGCGAGAACTATCCAACCGACGCCGACTACGACCGATTGCAAGACGGCGATCCTTATCGAGGTGGCTACACAATGTCCCGATTGCAAATCAGGGTTGGGTATCGGCCACCGCCAGTGCCCGGAGTGCGGTCTTGATTTCTTCCCGCCGCCCGCAGATCTTCGTTCAGCCCATGAAGGAGGCGCCTTCAGCCTGCTACTGGGCCGACTCGCGCCTTCAGCGGCGTCTACCTTCAGGTCCAGATTCTGCCGTGACTGCAACGTATTGATGCCGCCAGGCGCAGCAACGTGCTCTCACTGCCACTCGGCACTGCTCAAAGTCGCCCGGCCTTGAGCTCGGTCACGAGTTGACCTGTGGCGTCGAAGGGTTCGAGTTCGGCGGCACGGCAGGGCCCACCGTGCTTCTCAGCATTTCGCCGCGGGAGGATCCATTCACGGTGTTTTGCCGGGAGCATACGCCGGGGACACAGGCGCACGTGGTGGTCACGGGATACGCCGAACGCCGTGGCGATCCGCGTGTGTCGTTGGTGGTTGTCGATCCCATCAGCGAGCTCGAGTTGTTGATTGAACCGGGAGCAATCAGTTTCCCTCGCCGTGGTTCGCTGGCTAAGCAGATTCCACTCGAGTCCGTGCTGCGCGCCACAGTCGAGGCGATCGATGGCGGTTCGCGACGCGTTACGCTGTCCTTGCTTGATCGCGCTGAGGAGGCGCTCGCGGATCTTCCACGAGATCCTGCTGGAAGTGTCACCGGCCTCGCGACATTCACGCAGATCTTCTTCGACCGGAATGGTCGGTGCCAAGCATCTGTCCTGCTGGATGCGAGTGAGCCGGCGACCGGGTCTCTTCTCGCGTTCGAGGTGGAGGACCGCGGTCTACCCAGGCCGCTTCAGTCGTACGTAGAGGGCGAGCGGTACGAAGTAAGGTTGTCCGCACCGAGACCGGAATCGTACTACTGGCTAGAGCGCGTGCCGAATGAAGTTATGAACGAGATCGGGCCAGGACGCCCGATCGATCAGGCGCGATGGGAAGACCACCGGCTGTACGTCGCGGGGCGATTCAGCGCCGCGCTGCGCCGTCAGTTGTTGGCGCTGAGCGACGAGGAGCCCTACGTACGGGCAGTGAATAACCTGTACCGCAACAGTCAGCCGAAGGTGGAGATACTGGACCGGGGCGGATGGGAGCGCATCGCACGCGAGTTTCCACCAGGTACGCCCGTCAGCGGGACGTATGTGCGAGCGGTTGGCGGCGGCGTGTTAGTCCAACTCGCTGCGGGCTTCACGGGCTATTTGCCGGACGCGGCGTTGGCGGCCATAGGGGAGGCCCAAGTAGGTGATACGCTGTCGGTTCATGTTGACTTCATCGACTTGACAAGACAAAGTGTCAGATTGCGAGCGGTGATGGATCCGCTCGCCCGGCCTTGCTGTCGGTGCGATGTTTACGGGAGCAATACAGAGCGTAGTTGATTTTGGGGCGTTCGTAGAGTTTCGGCCAGGCGTGAACGGGCTCATCCGAAAAAACGATCTCAAGGGATGGCCGGCTGTGGGCAACCAGATTGTGGTCAAAGTCTTGACGCTGGTCGACGGCAAATTCACGTGCACGATGCGGCTTCCGGAGAATGCGGCGACGCCGCCGCCGTTCGCTGCGGGGCAAGTCGTTCCGGGCTTCGTGAGTGGCGGCATTCCGAACGGCGTATTCGTGAGGTTGGCTCCTGGCGTCCAGGGGATGGTACACGAGTCGAGGTTTCACGGTGCCCGTCCGAACGAGGGGGCGGAGGTCCGCGTGCGAGTACTGAATGTTCGATCCGGAGAGCCGCAGGATAGGGCTTGAGATAGATAGGTAGGGTCGACAGTGAATCGCCCCGGGAAATGTGGAGGCTCCAAGCCTTGAGAGATATGAGAGGATGGGGCAATGACACGACCCCGGGGTATCCAATGGAAGTCCGAGAGCGGGCGGTCCGCCTGGTGCTGGAGCACGCTGGCGAGTACCCGTCGCAGTGGGCGGCGCTGCGGTCAATCGCGTCGAAGTGCGGCATGACGCCGGAGACGCTGCGCAAGTGGGGAGTCGATGAACTCGGTCGGCCGGAGCGTCACCGGCAACGTGAAGCGCTGGCGGGATGGCCAGATGGTGCTGCGCTGGATGGCGGTTGGCATGCTGGAGGCCGAGAAACAGTTCCGCCGCATCAACGGCTACCGGGACCTGCACGTCCTCAAACGCGCGCTGGAGCAACGGGAGGAGGTGCTTGCGTCGACCAGGAGGATCGCGTGATACTCAGCGCACTGGATCGCCCCAAATTCCACGGCCATCGGGACATCCTCCCAGCATGGTGCGTCTCGCGATTGTGGGCTACACAGCCAATGACTCGCCCCACGGATCTCCCCAGCCACCTGATCGACCGTGTCCGCGGCGGCGACTGCGTTGCCTTTGTCGGCGCGGGATTCTCGGCAGCGGCGCGCCTACCAATGTGGGGCGACTTGCTGCGCGACATCGCAAGCGTCGCCGACGAGGATGTACGCGGGCGGGTAATGGGTCTGGTTGCGAAGGGCTCGGCGCACGCGCTCGACCAGGCGGCGCAGACGCTGGAGGATCACCTACGGCGCGAGCGCTTCGTCGATGAAGTGCGGCTGCGGCTCGGGCGGCCAGCGATCACCACTGTGATGGCGCGGCGGTTGGAATGGCTCAAAGGAATCCCATTTCGCGCGATCCTTACGACAAACTTCGACGGCGTGCTCGACGGCGCGCCGCCCGGTTCCAGCCAGTATGCGCAGGTGCTGCGGCCGACAGGGCACAGGTGGTGGGAGGAGGGCTTCTGGAAGGACTCGGTTGGCGCGTGCCGCATCAAATTGCACGGCGACGCCACGCCCGAGCGCGAGAACGACATCGTCCTGACGCGGCTCGACTACCGGCGGCGGCTTTACGGCGACGCGGCGTACATGACCTTCCTGCGCTCGGTGTTCGCGACGAGCACTGTGCTCTACCTTGGCTGTTCCTTCGATGATGCCTACCTGAACGAGCTTCGATCAGAGGTGCTGGCGTTGATCGGGCACCGCGGTGAGGAGGAGCCGGTGGCCTACGCCGTGCTCAACGACGTGCCGGAGGCGACGCGCGATTACTTCCTGCGGCACGAAGGGATCCGAATCCTCGGCTACGACACGAACGGTGGCCTCGATTGGTCGGGTTTTGATCGCCACTTGGAGGCGTTGTTCGAGGCGACGAACCCGCTGCCGATGTTTGGCCGCCTACTCGCGGATCGCCGGATCCTTTGGATCGATCCGTACCCGGAGAACAACCGCCCGATACTCGATTTCTTCGCGAGGGCGACCGCGGCGAGCGGCACCGCAGAGGCGGGCATCGTGATCGCAGCGACCGCCGAAGAAGGGCTGCTGAGGCTCGCCTCCAACAAGGCGTCGTTCCACCTCACGATCACGCATTGGGGCGAACCGCCTGAGCCGGGCGGAGTGGCGACCGCGGTGCAACTGATCGAGGGTATGCGGAGGAGTGATCTCCGTTGCCCCGTGCTTGTCTTCTCGACGATGTCCGCGGCGGATACGCGCAAGCCCGTCGTGCTCGGGCTGGGAGCGCAAGGGTATTGCCATTCGTGGAACGGGTTGTTGCGGCGCATCGCCGAGATCTTCGGACCGGGGTCGGACGGCGATTGAGAAGAGCCTCTTGGGCGCCGCGCTGGCACCGCCCGCTGTCTCGCCCAAGAGAACTGCACGAGAATGCCCATCAGTCGTGACGCTGTCCGGAGAAGGAGCCTCGGCGCCCCCGACCGGAGGTGGCATCCCAATCCCGGTGTAAGAGTGGCGGTGGCCGTAGACTCCTGAGAGTACAGCACCCCCATTCCACGACGAGTATCACCGATCGAGCACATCCGCAACTGTCAAGCGCCACTCAGAAGTTCCCATTTGGCGACAGCGAGCGTCCCCACCTGGCGGCATCGGGGGTTCGTTCGTCCGGCAGGTACCTCCCTGGACTCTAGCTGAGGGTCCGCAGGCCGGAGCGACTGCGGGCTTCCTTGATGCGAAACGATTCGCCGTCGGTGACGACGATGACGGCGTGGTGGAGGAGACGGTCGAGCAAGGAAACCGCCGTGCCTTGCTGGGGCAGGAAGTGGCCCCACTGGTCGAACGGCCAATGGCTCGCCACGCCGAGGCTGCGCCGCTCGTAGGTGGCGGCCCAAGAGCAAAAGAGGAGTTGGGTGCCGATGTCGTCGGTAGAGGGCCTCGACGAGGTCGCCGGCGCGCCGGTCGTCCGGATCCGGCAGACGATCGACCAGCCGCGGGACTCCACGCGGTGGACGATGCCGGTGATGCTCTCAGTCTCCTGGAAGATGAGCAGCGCGACGTGGCTCCGCTTCATCGATCCCTTGGCGACGTGCAGCACGGCGAGCATACGCGCCTGCGATGCCGAGACGCCGAGGTATTAGAGGCGGCGCTCCAGCAGCTTGTAGCTCATCCAGTACAGCTGCGACACGAGCACCCAGGGCAGCGTCTTCTGCTGCAGCGGGTGTCCAGAGCTGCTGTCCGTCCTGCCTGTCACGCGAGGCCTCCCCTCCCAAGCGGTGGAGCCCTGCGCAACAGCAGGCCGGGTCACGGGAATCCCCCTGCGGCCCGAACATCGCGGGCGAGGCCACCGACTCGATCGAGAGCCCCCGCAGCCTGCCCCGCCAGGCCGTAGGCGCCGCGCGTCCACGGGCCGCGCTCCATCAGCGATCCGTGCGGCGCCGCCTGGCCAACATGGATCCCATAGAACAGCGCGCCGGCGACGAGGGCCAGCCTCGCCGCCGAGGACAACGCGCCGCCGAGCGTCGTCAGAATTTGCATCATCATCCTGTTCGGCTCAGGCGGGGCGGTCCTGTCTCGCCCCGCACCGGCTTGACCCACCGGCCCCCGATCACCGACATGACAGGAAACGACACGTTCGGGCCGCTGTCACGCCGGTGTGGGGAACGGAGGACCAACCCGCGGGCCTCTCAGCCGGCCCGCGCAGCCCACCACGCGTCCGGCGCCGGGGGAGCCATCGCGCAGGTGGCACTGCCAACTGCGATGGCGCACGTCACGAGGATGGCGAACAGGACGAATCGCCAAAAGGCGCTCATCGCCCCTCGCCCACCACGAGCACCAGCGGAAGGCTCGCGGGGTCGGAACCCGCGAGTCGCTCAGTCTGCGCGGCGCACGAACGGCACAGTAGAAACAGCGCCAGCCGGTCTTCTTTTTTCGAGACCGTTGAGCGCAGCGCAGAGTGCAGGCGGCGGACATCCCGCCCGCGAATGCTCCCCTCGAATACCGACTCTTGCGAGTGAAACAGGGCTCCCTTGAGCCGCTCTCGCAGCCGCGTTCGGCGAGCGTTCGACGGCGTGTCGTAGGCGACCACAACGTATGGCATCACTTACTCCAGGTCAGCGGCCGATATCGACTCCGCTTCCCGGTGAGGACGAATGCGAACTGCTGCGCCTGCCGTTGGACGCAGCGTCGGTAACTCGTCCGCACACCATCCCACGCCCGGCGAGAGAGCTGCATGCGCGACTCGAATTCGGTCAGCAGTGCGTTCCGCGTCGCGTCCGAAAGGTGCGCGGGGATCCCCGAACCCGCTCGCATCAGGCGATCCCGCCGGGCCATCGCCATCACGATGGAGTCCGCAACGAGCGGGCGGAACTCCTCGATGAGGTCCAGCGCGAGGGACGGCTTTGCAGGGCCGGGCTCGTGCAGGAATCCAATGTGTGCGTCAAGTCCCGCTGACTCACACGCGGCGAGCCCTTCGCGCAGGAGTAGTGTGTACGCGTAACTCAGCGCCGCGTTGATCGTGTCGGTTGGCGGGTGGTACATACGGCCGCGGAAGGCGGTCGACGCAGGGACCAGGGTTCGCCATACCGCGAAGTACAGCCTCGCGGCCGCGCCTTCGACGCCGCGTAGCTGCTCCAACGAACCAGAAGCATGGACCTGGCGTAATGACGCGCGGAGCCGGCGCCCCGCCTCGGATGCTCCGTGCCTGTCCAGGAACTCCGCCTGGTTCGCGACTTTACCGCCAACGATGTCGCGAGCAAACTCCAGCCGCAGGCGTTCGTCCATGACGGCACGGGACTGCGTGAGCCGAATCGATGCATCGCGCCGCACCGGCGGCGAGAATCGCCCGATGAGGCGCCCGCTGCGGGTCAGAAAGACCACATCGATGCCCCGGTTCGAGAGGAGTGCCAGGGCTTGTGTGGTGACCTGCACGGCGCGGCTCCCAACCAGCACGCGTTCGACCTGCGTCACCGGGAGCGCGACGGTCGCGTCGCCCCGCTTCGAGACGATGATCTGCTCGCCACGTCGTCCAACGACAGCCCCAGCCTGGTCAACGTACAGAGCCGTCACGCGTGCCTCCCGCGCGGCCTTGCCGGTCGCTCGCCCAGGACGCGACGAAGCCAGTACGTCGAGCCCGCGAATGTGGTCGCCGCGCGCCGCCCACGTGGCGCTTCGATCGGCAACGTCGCCCCGAGGAACGTGCAACCCACGAGCGGCTCGACGCGACTCTTCTCCTCGGAGATACGCAGTCGAAAGCGGCGGACCGCGCACCGGACGGCGCGACCGGCCGCCTCGGCTTCGGCCTTCGAACGTGCCGCGACGAGGAGGTCGTCACCGTAACGCACATAGCGTAGGCCGGAACGCGTACAGACGACGTCCAGCGCATGGAGGTAGATGTTCGCCAGCATCGGCGAAAGAACAGCGCCTTGCGGTACGCCGACTGACCGGGACCCGCGCCAGGGCCATCTTCCCGTTCGTCGCCGCTCACCGACGGTCGCCAGCCAGCCACCCAGCAGCTGCCGCAAGCGCGCGTCACCGATGAACCCGCGAATCATCCCACGCAGGTGTGCGTGGTCGAGTTCGTCGAAGCAGCGTTCAATGTCTGACCGAAACACGTACCGGCACCCGTCCCGGTGCCACATTGTCACCTGCCGGAGTGCATCGAGCCGGTCGCGCCCCGGCCGGTAGGCGTACGAGCAGTCCAGGAAGCGGCGTTCCACGACGGGAGTGAGGATCAACGCAACCGCCTTCTGCGCGATCGCTTCTTCGAGCGAGGGCATTTCGATCTGTCTGGTGCCGCCGTTGCTCTTTGGCACGTCAAAGCGGCGGCGATGCTCCGGGCCACCCGGCATCCGGCTAGCCCGCAACGTCTGTGAGATCGCCGTCATGCGGTCCGGCCACGCCCGGTCGAACGCGTCACGCTCTCGTGCAGGCGCGGACGAGCGGCATGACCGGTATGCCTCCACCAGGGTGGGCACGGCCGCAGCTTCGGCCAGGAGTGAACGGCGTCGCAGACCCATCTCGTCTGAGTACGGACCGACAGGCACGGTGTCACGGGTACCCAAGATGTCCCGCCGGCCCAGATTCAGAGGTACCCGGACTTCCTGACAATTCGCCGTCGGACGCGAATCTGCGCCAGGGGACCGCCGGGGCCGTTTCGGGTACCCTCGATCTGTCCACCCGGCCAGATTCAGAGGTACCCCACGTGGGAAGCGACCCGTCATTCCGGCCCCCGGCCCCGGTGGTTCCGGCGCCTGAATCGCGCAAGTTGGGCCTCCTGGGGGTTGACTGACCCTCCGAAAGGGCCCACAATGGGGAATGAGCGGCGCAGTGTGGGACTGACGCCTTCCCGTACGCGGGACTGAAACAGGAAGTTGCTCCTCCGGCGGTGACGGTGGTAGGACGCCAGGAGGTGGGACTGACGCCTTCCCGTACGCGGGACTGAAACTTCACAAACGTGAAAAGCGCTTGGCAGACGTTCTCGATGCCTGATGTGGGACTGACGCCTTCCCGTACGCGGGACTGAAACGTTTCGTTGTAGAGCTTGTCATAGAGATCGCGGACCTGACCGGTGGGACTGACGCCTTCCCGTACGCGGGACTGAAAC
>JADEYI010001790.1_pt1 | contig 13604 bp, 8 predicted proteins | sample 8542331 | NCBI WGS metagenome assembly JADEYI01 (sample SAMN16510988, study PRJNA670497) | mine drainage metagenome | isolation source: biofilm near Copperflume 1 | place: Germany: Marsberg coppermine Kilianstollen | collected 2018-02 | reverse complement strand
GGGTAGCGGCTGGGATGATGACCTCCTGCGCCGCATCTGTGCCCTCATCCGCGAAGCTCTGCAGTCCGCGCCCGGCACGGCACAGCTGGTGCTGGAGAACAACGCTGGCCAGGGGAACTGTATTGGAGGGACCTGGGCGGAACTCGGTGCCATTCTGCGCGGCCTCGATAGCGACCCCCGAGTCGGAGTCTGTTTCGATACCTGTCACGCGTTTGCCATGAACTACGATATCCGCACCGACGCCGCTGTCGCAGCGGTGATGGAATCATTCGACCGCGAGATCGGCCTGGCACGGCTCGTCGCCGTGCACGCCAACGACAGCAAGACTCCGCTGGGCGGCCTCCGTGACCGCCACGAGAACATCGGCGATGGCCAGATCGGCCTCGAAGGTTTCGCCGCTGTCATCCGCCATCCCGCTTTTCGCGATGTGCCGTTCTTCCTGGAGGTGCCCGGAATCGACGGAAAAGGCCCCGACATCGAGAACGTAATGCGGCTGAAGGCCATCCGCGCCGGGGCCGGCTTACCGGCCCCGGCCGAGCTGCCGCGATAGCCCGGTCACGCGCTCGCCCGTACGCTAGCAGGATGGAATCAGGAGACACTGCCTTCATCGCGACCGGCCGCCTGCAGGGCGAACTCTTCACGGAGTGCGCCGAATGGGTCTGGGAGCAGCTCCAGGAGGAGGGCTACCAGATCGCCGGCGAACTCATCGAACTCATCCTCCAAACGGAGCGGGAGCTCGCGGTCCACACGCGGCCGCTGATCGAAATCGCCTCGGTGCTCGAAGATGAGTTTCGTCTGCGAGGCATCTCCGGCGCGCCGTTCGCAATCGAAGCTCCGCTGATCCTGGCGGTGCTCGAATGGGAAGAGGAGTTCCTCGGCTTCGCGGCTATCCCCCGCGCGGAGAGCTGACCGGGGTCCTGCCACTGCTCCCGGGGCCGCGTGCACCTGCCAATTGACGGCATGCTCCGTCTCTCAGAGACTGGTGACACGAGCCATATGGAGGTGCCTGCGAGTTCAATTTTGACCGTCCAGAGCACGTAACGAGAGCAACCACTCAAGCGCCAGGTCCGCAATCCATCGCGGATGACGAGGCGGGGGCAGTATCGAACCACTCGGCGGGTGGCCCCCCGGCCGGCACAGCCGTCAGGCAGCACACAAACCAGCGCGGGCAACCCGCTGACAAAGGTGCGCCAGGTGCCAGGGATCTCGCATTCCCTTCCGCTCTCCAGGGCCAGTTTACGCGTTCGCCAACGGCGGGCGGCACGTCGGTGTTGCCCTGTTGCCGTGGCGCGGATCGGCTCGTGCTCCCGATCGCCGTGGATTCCTCAAGCCCGCGGCTACAACAAGGAGCATCTTTCATGTGTGGAATCGTCGGTTATGTCGGCCCGCGCGCCGCTGCCCCAATCCTCCTTCGTGCCCTCCACGACCTCGAGTACCGCGGATATGACTCAGCCGGGATCGCGATCCTCGACCGCGGCGGACTTCCCACCTCGCCGCTCACGGTCACGAAGCGCCAGGGCAAAATCGCCAACCTCGAAGCGGCCCTCAGCGGCACATCGCCCCTCACCGGCACCACAGGCATCGGCCACACCCGCTGGGCGACTCACGGCGAGCCGAGCGACCGGAACGCCCATCCCCACCTCAGTTGTGATGGCGAAGTCGTCGTCATCCACAATGGCATCGTCGAAAACTACGCTGAGCTGCGGGCCGAACTGAGCGACCGCGGCCACAAATTCGTCAGCGACACCGACACCGAGACCATCCCCCATATGCTCGAAGACCAGTTGCGTGGCGGGGCCAGCCTTTTCGAGGCACTCCGCCTCACTGCGAGCCGCCTCACCGGCTCGCAGGCGATCGTCGCCATGTGCCGCGCTGAGCCAGAGGTGATTGTGGCTGCTCGCGTCGGCAACGCCGGTGGCGTCGTCGTTGGCTACGGGGACGGTGAGATGCTGCTCGCCAGCGACCTCGCTGCCATCCTGCCCCATACGCAGCGCATTGCCTTCCTTTCCGACGGCCAATTGGTCCGCCTGACGCCCACAGCGGTGACATACCTCGACCGGGAGGGACGGACCCTGGAACTGCCCGTGCGCACTGTCCCAACCGACCCCGTCAGTGCGCTCAAGGGCGACTACGCGCACTTCATGCTCAAGGAGATCATGGAACAACCCGAGTCGCTCTCGGATACGATCCACAGCCTTGTCACGCTGGAGCCCGCCGCGCTCCACCTCGACGATCTCGCGATCGCCGATTCTCGCCTGAGAGAGATCGATCGCGTCGTGCTCATTGGGATGGGGACCAGCCTGCACGCGGCAATGATTGGCCGGCACTATATCGAAGCGTTCGCTCGCCTCTCCGCCGAAACGGACAACGCGAGCGAGTTCCGATATCGCAACCCCGTGCTCGATGAGCGCACACTGGTCGTTTCGGTGAGCCAATCGGGCGAAACGGTCGACGTCCTCGAGGCGATGCACGTCGCTGCTCTCGGCGGTGCCCTCCAGGTGACCGTCTGCAACACCGAGGGCGCCCAGACAACGCGCGTGGCCGACGGCTGCGTCTACACACGCGCCGGGCTGGAGCGCGGCGTCGCCAGTACCAAGTGCTTCACGACGGCGGTGACCGCGCTCTACGCCCTGGCCTTGAAGCTCGGCCAGGTGCGAGGTGCCCTTTCGACCGAGGAGATGTCGGCTCGAATCGCGGACCTGGCGACATTGCCCGGCACTGCGGCGCAGGTGTTGGCCGAGGGCACTTCCTATGCACAACTTGCCGAGCACTTCCAGGCCACAGACCACATGCTCTTCCTCGGGCGGGCCCTCGCCTTCCCGGTGGCCATGGAGGGCGCCCTCAAGATGAAAGAGATCTCTTATGTCCACGCGGAAGGCTACGCCGCGGGCGAAATGAAGCATGGGCCGATCGCCCTCATCGACCGCAGCTTCCCGACCGTGGCGATCGCCACCCGGCACGCTCAACGGGCGAAGCTGGTCTCGAACATCCAGCAGGTGCACGCCCGCGGTGGCGAAGTCGTCGCGCTCGTATCGGCGGGCGATAGCGAGATCGCGGCGCTGGCCGACCACCTTGTCACGGTGCCAGTCGTTCCGGCCCTCCTGGAGCCAATCGTCGCATCGCTTCCGCTGCAGTTGTTCGCCTATCACCTCGCGGTCCGGCGCGGCTGTGACGTAGATCAGCCCCGCAACCTGGCGAAGACCGTGACAGTTGAGTGATCGGCTGAAGTTTGTCCATGTGGCCCGCACTATGGGGCCTACCCGGCGGTGATGAGGACCTGACCTGTGGTAGAATTTGGCGCCGATTCATCGGCTCGTACTATGAATCACGCTGTGAGGTATAGCCCAGTTGCTTAGCATGACGCGCTCTCTGGTCTGGTTTTCCGAAGTCGGTAAGGAAGACATCGGGCTGGTCGGAGGCAAAGGGGCGAACCTCGGGGAGCTCACGCGTGCCGGGATCTCCGTCCCGCCGGGATTCGTCGTCACGGCCGCCACATACTTTCACTTCATCGCCGAGACCGGGCTCGAGCCGCTGATTGCCTCCCAACTCGAGGGCCTCGACGTGCATGATTCAAAGACGCTCGCGGAGCGCGCCGCTGCTATCCGGCGCTTGATCGTCGAAGCGCCGATGCCAGCAGCAACAGCCGCCGAAATTCGCGAAGCCTACGCTCGTCTCGGTGGGGGAGCCGTGGCCGTGCGCTCGTCGGCGACCGCCGAAGACTTGCCCGACGCGTCCTTCGCGGGTCAGCAGAGTACCTTCCTCAACGTCGTTGGAGCGGAGAACGTGGTCCGCGCCGTGCAGGCCTGCTGGGCATCGCTTTTCGAGGCACGGGCCATCTTTTATCGCGAAGACGCGGGATATCCTCACCTCACCGTCGGCCTCGCGGTGCCCGTCCAACGGATGGTTCAATCCGAAAAGTCGGGAGTGATGTTCACGGTGGAGCCGGTGACATCGGATCCTTCGAAGATCACCATTGAAGCGGTCTACGGACTCGGCGAAGGCATCGTGAGTGGCGAAATCTCCCCCGACCTCTACATCGTCGACAAGGACTCGTTGCGCCTCCTGTCCGCCACAACGACGCCGCAACACCGGATGTTCGCACGAGCACCCGGCTCGGATGGGGCGCATGAAGGGGCGAATGCGTGGCTCCCCGTCCCGCCAGAGCGTGCGATGCAGCGGAAGCTAACCGAAGCGGAAATTCGTGAGCTCGCAGAACTCGGCCGTGCGGTCGAACACCACTACGGACACCACCAGGATATCGAATGGGCCCAGGAGGGCGGAAAGTTCTTTCTCACCCAGGCTCGCCCCGTTACGACGATGCAGGTCCAGCACGACGAAGACACCGGCGATGCCGAGAGCGCCCCGGTTATCCTCAATGGTCAGCCAGCGAGCCCGGGCGTCGGGTTCGGCCCGGTGCGCGTGGTTGCTCATCCCGGGGAGATAGACATCGTCCGCCCCGGCGATGTGCTCGTGGCCGAGATGACTACGCCCGACTTCGTCCCGGCCATGAAGCGTGCCTCGGCCATCATCACAGAGCGCGGCGGACGCACCTGCCACGCGGCCATCGTTAGCCGCGAGCTGGGCATCCCGTGCGTCGTCGGTGCCGGCGATGCGACGCTGGCCCTGGTCTCCGATCGGGAAGTCACCGTCGATGGGTCAACGGGACTGGTCTACGATGGCCGCGCGGAAGCGCGTTTAGCCTGGGCCGAGCGCCAGAAGCAACGGTACGCGGGGTCGGCGAACCTCAAGACCACCACCCGCCTATACGTGAACCTTGCCGAGCCGGAGCTCGCGGAGACCGTTGCTGCACGCAACGTCGATGGCGTCGGGCTCCTGCGCGCTGAGTTCATCGTCGCGCAGATCGGCACGCACCCGCGGACGTTTATCGACGAGGGGCGGCCCGCGGACTATACAGCTGCCCTCGCCCAGGGCATCGCCCAGTTCTGCAAGGCGTTCGACCCCCGCCCGGTTGTCTATCGCCTCACCGACTTCAAGACCAACGAATACGCCAACCTGCGCGGCGGCGCGAAGTATGAAGCCAACGAAGAGAACCCGATGATTGGCTACCGGGGTGCGAGCCGCTACATCCGCGAACCCGACATCTTCGGACTCGAGGTCGACGCCATCAAAAAGGTCCGCGAGACGTATCGCAACCTCTATGTGATGGTCCCGTTCGTCCGCACGGCGGCGGAACTCAAAGGTGTCGAGGCACTGCTTGCCGAGCGCGGCCTCGTGCGTGGGAGCGACTTCAAGCTCTGGATGATGGTCGAAGTACCGTCCAACGTCATCGTCCTCGACAAGTTCATCGATGTCGGGATCGATGGCATCTCGATTGGCTCGAACGACCTCACGCAGCTCGTCCTCGGTATCGACCGTGACAGTGAAGCGCTCGCCGAGACCTTCGATGAGCGCAACGAAGCCGTTATGGCCGCCATCCAGACTGCCGTGTCCGTGGCCCGCCGCCGCGGGATAACGGTCTCGATTTGTGGCCAGGCCCCGAGCGTCTATCCCGAGGTCACCGAGCAACTCGTCGAGTGGGGAATCACGAGCGTAAGCGTGAGCCCCGACATGATCGACCGCACCCGCGAGATCATCGCGACGGCGGAAGCGAAGCTGGGGCGCGCCCCGTAGCCCGTCAGCATCCACCAGCCAACGCCAACATCGGACGCACGACTCCCCTACAATCGGGCCGTGGATCTGAACCGTGTGCGGCTGCGCATCGAGGCCAACGAAGAGCGCCTGAGCCCCTTCGCCGCGCGCTCCGCGATGAGCCGGCGGCGCATCGCCGAAGAGCCGTCGCCGCTCCGCGGGGCGTTCCAACGCGACCGCGACCGCATCCTCCATACCAAGGCATTCCGCCGTCTCAAGCACAAGACTCAGGTGTTCATCGCGCCAACGCTTGACCACTACGTCACTCGCATGACCCACACGCTGGAGGTGGCCCAGGTAGCGCGGACGATCACGCGCGCCCTGAACCTGAATGAGGACCTGGCTGAGGCGGCGGCCCTCGGTCACGATATCGGCCATGGCCCGTTTGGACACGCCGGCGAAGAGGCATTGGCTGAGTGCCTGCCCGAGGGCTTTCGCCACAACTTCCAGTCCGTCCGCGTGCTCGATCGGCTGGAGGGCGGCGGACAGGGACTGAACCTCACCCTGGAGGTGCTGGACGCGATCGGTAAGTCCAGCAAGGTTCGCGAGGATATTTTTGCTGAAGGCTGGGGCGTACCCGAGACGCTCGAGGGTCAGGTCGTGAAGACGGCTGACGCCATCGCCTATATCAACCACGACATCCCCGACGCGGTCCGTGCCGGGATCATCACGGCAGCAGATTTGCCCGCCCTCGCCCTGCGTGAACTTGGCCGCAGCCATAGCGAGCGGCTCAACACCCTCATCTCCGATATCGTGGCGGCGAGCTGGGCGGCCACGGGCGAAATTGCCGGGGCTGCGCCCATCATCCAGTTCAGCCCGCAGATCCATGCCGCCGCCAACGAGCTGCGCGAATTCATGTTCGAACGCGTCTACCTCTACGACCGCACGCGCGCCGAAGCGGAGCGTGGCAAACGCGTCGTCCTCTTCCTCTTTCGTCATTTCCTCGCGCATCCCGAGGGCATCTCATCCGACTTCTCGTTGGCCGGGGACCTCCTGGATCGACGCGCTGCAGACTATGTCAGCGGCATGACCGATCGCTTCGCAATCCGGGTGGCGCGGGACCTGGGCTGTCCCGATGCGGAGGGCTGGCACACGTAAACAGCACTAAACCGCCCGCACGTGGGCCAGCGCTGTCGATCGCCCAAGCGTGTTGCCGCTACCAAAGCAGAACCGGATACTCGGGGAAGCCCATGAGTGATCGCTTCGGGTCATACCCGCCAGACGAACCAGTTATCGGCGCTACGTTCCCACCTCGACCGCCGGATCAAGAAGGCGGTTATGTCGGCGGCCCTCCCGAATACGACGAATACGACCAGCCTGGCGACGAGTGGGACGCCGACAGCGAGGGCGAAGAGCAGTGGGAAGAGGACGAGTACTACGAAGATGAGTACTACGACGACGCCCCGGCTCGGCAGCCGATGTTCTATGTCTTCATTGGCATGGCTGCGCTCATTGGCGGCATCGTCATCTTCCTCCTCTTCAGCCTGCTCAATAACGGCGGCAAATCGCCCACGAATCCCGGTCCGGTTGGCTTCAAAGTCCTCCTGAACTCGCCCGTGGATGGGCAGCGCATCCCCACCGGACAAGCGACCAATGTCGTGGTGCAGGCGACTTCCACGCAGCCGATCACAAAGTTCGAGCTCTTCCTCGACGGCCAGCCTGTCGCCAGTCAGCCGGTGACGGCAACGCCACCGAATAACGCCTATTCCGCGACGTTGAGCCTGCCCGCGCTCACCGAGCGCCGTAACTACAAGGTCTTCGTCCGCGTCACGGCTTCGTCCGGCGCAACCAAGGATTCAAGTACGATCACGGTGGTTGGCATCCAGCCGGTTGGCAACAGACCTGTGAGCATCCAGGGCAAGGTGATCGCCACGGTGAACGTGCGCAGCGGTCCCGGCGACAACTACAGCCTTGTGCAGACGCTTGATGCGGGGCAGACCGTCACCATTATCGGCAAGACGAGCGACTCGTCCTGGCTCTTGATCAACCTGAACGGCGAGGTCTGGGTCAAGCGCAGCGCCATCTCCGAGCAGGAGTCACTGGCGCTCGTACCGGTCACCGACCCCACGCCCGTCCCCCAGCCCACAGCCACCAACACGGCAGTGCCATCGCCATCGCCGTCCCCCTCCCCGAGCGTCTCCCCGACGCCGAACGCCACGCTGCCGGACTTCCTGCCGGCTGGCGCCGTGTTCATCGATGGCGGCAGCAAGCTGCGGATCACCATCGCGAACAACAGCAACAACGCCTACAACGGCCCACTGGTCGTCGCGATTAGCGGTGTCAGTGCGACGGCATCCAGCCAGGCATTCGAAATAAAGCTCCCTGCCGCGGGCAATGTCTCAGTCGATTTCAACCTCAATCCTCCGGTCACCACCGACAAGGCGGTGACCGTCACAGTTGACCCGGACAACGCTGTAGCCGAGCAGCGCAAGGACAACAACACCGCCACGTTCACCGTGAAGGCGCCGATTGAGCAGCCAGCGCTAACGGTCACCGCTGCGGCTCAGCCAAACGGCGCCCTCAACGTCATCATCAGCAATTCCGGCGGCGACCTCGCTACCACGAACGCGGTGATTAAGGTCACACTCGGGGCGACGACGACAAGCTTTTCCACCGCGCTCGCAATCAAGAAGGGCGGCAGCCAGATCTTCAACAGCGTCCAGCGTCCCGCGGGCACTGGCACCGCAACCGTTGAAGTCGACGTGGGCGGTCAGCCGCTCGCTACAACGCAGGTCATCCTCCAATAGCGCCATAACACGCCGGGAACCTTCAGGTTTCGGGGATCGGCGTCATCCCTTGTCGCGCTGGCGGCTACGATGGCCCCATGGACGCCGTCGCCGCAATCAAGAGCAAGATCGACCTCGTCGAATACATCGGGCGTTCGACGAAGCTCCAGAAGTCCGGCCGGAACTTTCGCGCGCTCTGTCCCTTCCATTCGGAAAAAACGCCGTCGTTCTATGTCTTCCCGGAGCGCGGGGCCTGGCGCTGTTTCGGCAGCTGCGGCGAAGGCGGCGACCTGCTTTCGTTCGTCCAGAAGAGGGACAACCTCGATTTCCGCGGCGCACTGCGTGTCCTCGCCGCCGATGCGGGGATCCAGCTCTCCCCCGAGGCAGCTCAGAAACGAAGCCACACCGAAAAGCTGGAAGCAGTTATGTCCGCGGCCGTCTCGTTCTATGAGCGTTGCCTCGCGGAGGAGGGCGGGCGAGCGGCGCTAGAATACCTCACAGGGGCGCGTGGCCTCACTCCTGAGACGCTGAAGAGCTTTCACATCGGCTGGGCGCCCCCGGAATGGCGCCTCCTCGGCGACTACCTGCGTCACCGGGGCTACGGCGACGCCGAAATCCTCGGCGCTGGCCTGCTCGTGGAGAGCGAACACGGACGCGAGCCATACGACCGCTTTCGCGGCCGCGTCATCATCCCCATTGCAGACGAGCGCGGCCACTTCGTCGGGATGGGTGGTCGCGGCCTCCACGGTGAAGAGCCCAAATACCTTAACACTCCCCAAAGCGACCTCTTCGATAAGGGCCGGACGCTGTTCGCGCTCAACATGGCCGGGCCGGCCATCCGCGAAACCGGCACTGTCGTGGTGGTGGAGGGTTACATGGATGTAATGGGCCCGTGGCAGGCAGGCTTCCGCAACGTGGTTGCGACGATGGGCACTTCGCTCACTGAACACCACGCGGGTGTCCTGCGGCGCTTCGCGCGGAGGGTTGTCCTTGCGATGGATCCCGATGCTGCCGGCCTCGCAGCAGCCGAACGCGCCGGCAGCCTCTTCGTCGCGCTGGATTCGCCGGAGGCGATGGCCCGCTCGGCGCGTTCGGCCGATGCCTTGAGCGCAGCGGCCGACCTGGAGCTTCGTGTCGCGCCCTTACCGCCCGGGAAAGACCCCGACGAGGTCGCTCGCGAAAATCCTGCCGCCTGGGAGGAAGCCATTGCCAGGGCGGCCACCTACCCGGAGTTCCTGCTGCGGCGGCTGATGGGCGCTGAAGCGCCGGAGTCTCCGAGCGCGGCCCGTGAGGTCGTCGACCGGCTCCGGCCAGTCCTGAACGCTGTCCGGGACCCCGTAGAGCGGGCCCTCTACGTCCAGCGTGTGGCCCGGCACCTCGGGATCAGCGAAGAAGCGATCCTCGAACGGATCCGCCGTCCCGCCGGCGGGGGCGCACCTCGCCGCTGGCGCGGCGACGACCGTAGCAGTTTGCTCTCCCCCGAGCAGGTGCTGTTGGCCCTGCTATTACGACATCCGCATCTGCGCCCGGACTTTCGTGACCACCCGCCAAGCCTATTCAACGACGCCATCAACCGCGAAATCTTCCAACGTTGGACGAGCGGCGAAGACCTTACGACGTTCGAAGACTCAGACCCGCTGGCCGACTACGCCCGCGCCCTTGAAGCCCGGCGGCTGCCACCGCTCTCCCGGGACGACGCCCGGAAAGCCGCTCGCACAAAGGTCCATGAAATCCTACGGGAACGTATCGCGCAGCATCAGGCAGCGATCACAAGCGAGCTCGCAGCGGCGGAGCGCTCGGTGGGGGCCAATCAGATAGATGCGCTTTCGAGCGCTTTCTGGCAGGGCCAACTGCCGGACGATGCCTCTATCGCGCTCGCAGAGCCGGCGATGGAGACGTGGCAGCTCGGCGTGAGTATCCATCGCCGCGAGGAGCCCGGGCGAGCCTGAACATCCCGGGTAGCCCCCCGCGAGGTATCCACATCCCGAACGGGAAGCCAACGCGAAGCAATAAACTCCGGTTACCTAGTTGACACCAGTTATTCACTTACGCTCATACTAGGGGGCTCTCCGGTGCAGGCCGGAGGGACAAAATTGGAGGTGCGCCAATTTGACCAAGAGCATTGGTTGGTAAACCCCGGCGAAAGCCATTGAAGAGAGGCGGGGCCAAATCCCGCCTTTCTTCATCGCCAAATGGTGGTTTCGCCACTCGTCATGCTGACAATCGTCCGTGAAGAGTGCATCGTTCTCCTTCTTCAACTCGCCGCGCGGGCATCAAAGCTGCCCGTTTCCCGTGTGGGCAGGTAGAGCGGTCCCGCTACCTTCTCCCGTCCCTCTTCCCGCCAGCGCGGGAACGCTGCTTCAAAAGCCGCTGCGACCGTCGGGTCGAACTGGGTGCCCGCGCAGCGCAGGATTTCGGCGAGTGCGGCGTCCGGCGTCTGGCCCTTGCGGTATGGGCGGTCCGAAATGATGGCATCGTAGGTGTCGCAGAGAGCGAAAATCCTGGCGCCCAGTGGGATCTCGGGTCCCTTGAGCCGGCGGGGGTAGCCGTCCCCATCCCACCGCTCGTGATGCGCGAGCACGATCTTGGCGGCGGGCCGCAGGTAGGCTACCTGGGCGAGGATGCGGTATCCCATCGCGGGGTGCCGGCGCATGAACTCCCACTCCTCTTCCGTCAGCTTTCCGGGCTTCAGCAGGATCGCGTCCGGGACACCAATTTTGCCCACATCGTGCATCAGCGCACCGCGGTAGATGTACATCAAGTCTTCGTCGCCGCGGATGCCGAGCATCCTGGCGATGTCCACGGAATGTGTCGCCACCCGCACCGAGTGTCCCTTGGTCTCCTGGTCCCGTACGTCGAGCGCAGTCACGAGCGACTCCAGAGTGCCCGTATACGCCTCGCGGAGTTGTTCGGAAATGGCGTGGATCTCGACGTTTGCGTGCTGCAGCTGCGTATTCGAGTCTTCGAGCCGCACAACGTTCTCTCGCGTGCGATCGACGAACTGGCCCGTGGAGTAACCACTCAGAAGGATCGGCAGGACCAGCACGAACACCGAGGCCACGCCAAGCTGCGTATACATCACCGCTATCCCGCCTGCGACCAGTCCAAGGACCACGTAGTGTGGCAGCAGCCAGGCGAAGCTTTCCACGTAGCAACTTCGGAACGATCGCCGCGTTGTCACGCTGATTACGGTCGAGACCGCCACGCTGCTGGCTCCGAAGAGGATAGCGGCAGTCACCGCGCCGCCGAGGAAGAGCCCCAGTGCAGGGTTGCCAGCGTTGGTGGCGCCGCTCATGCGAAGCACCATCGAGGCGGCAAAGGCACCCGTGCTGAGATGGCCGAAGTTAAAGAGTAGCCGCCGCCGCTCGTGCTGTTCGGACGTGACATACATCGAGAGCGCCACGGCCGCGGCCGTCAACGCCCCGCCGAGTGGCCCAAAGAGGAGGAGCGAAAGCACGACCCCAACGAAGCTGACTGACACGCGGCCGTCGAAGTAGAGGCGGACGGCGAGGCGCTCGGCGGCGGCCGTCATCAACACAACCGTGATGAGGCCGAACACGTTGCCATGCCAGGGCAGGAAGAACGAAACGGTGAACGCCATCGCCCCGAGCGCGAAGACGCACACCACCAGCATTTCCTCAATGCGGTGCTCTTTGCCAGTGGGCTCCGGAGCGTCAACAGGTTCGGTGGTCACATCACGTATATCGGCGGGAGCTGCCAAAAGCTGACGCCTGCTTTCCCCTGACTTTCACGCTCATCCCCGTCTCGCTACCGATTTTCGACGTGCCCGGCCGTGCCGGGTTACAGGCGTCACCGTCGGCTGCGGGAAGGTCTCCGAACGGGAATCGGGAGCCCCTCGACGGACATGCCGGCGCGTCCGCTGCGTCAACGGTCATCAAGGGTCCACTTCGGTGACAGTCTGGTGGACATTCACCGGGCGCACACCGTGGTGCCGCGGGGCTCGGCGTCGCGTATATTTTGCGCATGACCGCACCGCTCGAAGGCATCCGAGTTCTGGACTTCACACGCTATCAGCAAGGCCCGTTCGCGACCGTCATGCTCGCGGACATGGGGGCGGAGGTTGTGAAAGTGGAGGACCCAGCCGGTGGCGACTTCGGCCGCCGGATGTGGAAGGAACCGGATGGCTTCTCGGCATTCTTCGAGGCGCTCGACCGGGGAAAGCAGTCGATCTGCATCGACCTCCGGGCGGAGGCCGGACGGTCGCTCGCGTTGGACCTGGGAGCCTCGTGCGACGTCATCGTCGAAAACTTCCGGCCCGGGACAATGGAACGCTGGGGGCTCGACTACGAGGCGTTCCGCGCGCGCAACCCGCGCATCATCTTCGCCGAAGCGACGGGCTGGGGCACAAAAGGCCCGCTGGCGACGTACCCCTCCTTCGACCAGATTGCGCAGGCCTTTAGCGGTTTTGCCCAGCACTCGGGCGGCGGGCCGGGCCATCGCCCGGAAGTGTCCTACCCCGGCATCGCGGACCAGTCCGGCGCCATGAACCTCGCCTTCGGGATCATGACCGCGCTGTTCGCACGTGAGCGCACCGGATTCGGGCAGAAAGTCGAGGTCTCGCTGCTTGGTTCCCAGCTGGCGCTTCAGTCCCCCGAACTCCTGCATGTGCTGCACTTCGGGCGAGAGCGACCCCGCGAATTCCGCGCCGCTCCCACGGTCGGCCACTTCGAATGCGCAGACGGCCGCTGGATCATGATCGTCGGCATCGACCAGAAGTTCTGGCCACGCATCGCCCGGGCGCTGGGGATCGCGGCCTTGATCGACGACCCGCGCTTCGCCCGCGGCTTTCCTCGCTACCAGAATCGCCGCGAATTGGAGGGCTATCTCGAAGAAGCGTTCCGCTCCGCGGATTCCAGCCATTGGCTGAAGCGCCTGCGCGATGAGGACGTCCCCGCTTCGCTCGTCCAGGACTACGCTGGGCTCGCCGCCGAGGAGCAGGCGTGGGCGAACGGCTACCTCGTGGAGCAGGAACACCCGCGCTTCGGGCGACAGCGAATTGTTGGCCTCCACGTGGAACTCGGCACGACGCCGGGCAGGGTGAGCGGCCCCGCCCCGGAACTCGGCGAGCACACTGATGCCATCCTACGCGCCGCTGGCCTGAGCGAGGAACGAATCATCGCTCTCCGCGAATCCGGTGTGATCGCCTGACGGCTGGCTGTTCCATCAGGGGTTGAGGTCACCATTGGCTGGGCCGCGCGCGCCGGCAAA
>JADEYI010001789.1_pt1 | contig 13617 bp, 11 predicted proteins | sample 8542331 | NCBI WGS metagenome assembly JADEYI01 (sample SAMN16510988, study PRJNA670497) | mine drainage metagenome | isolation source: biofilm near Copperflume 1 | place: Germany: Marsberg coppermine Kilianstollen | collected 2018-02 | reverse complement strand
GTGCGGGGATGCCGGGACGGACTTACTCCTTGCCTCGCCGCTCGCCTCCGCGGCGGCGAGCGGATGGGGGAGGGCGACACTGGCTTGCTGCGGCGAACTGCTTCCAGAGAGCCTGTCGAAGGCGAAGACTGTGGCAAATGCAACGACGGCCGCCACGGTAGCAAACTGTGCCAGGCGCAGTGGTGTCCGCGACGGCGGCGTCCGGTCCATGCGAACAGCGCTGGCAGGAGAATCGGCCAGCATCTCAGGAGTCAAACGGAATGAGCGAGGGACGGGAGCCGGCGGGAGTGCTGCGAGCAGCGAGCGGACCAGCGTGAGCTCTTCGACACGCCGGGAGCAGCGTTCGCAGCCAGCCATGTGGGCTTCGAAGCGGGCACGCTCGGCGGGCACGCCGGTGGCGTCAACGTAGGCAGTTGCCTCGTCCAGCCATCGTCCGTGAGGGCGCATGAACCTGGGTTTCATCATCGAACTCGCCCCTCTCCCCCTTCAAGACGCCGGACAGCGCCAAAAAGTTCCGGATCGGCAAGGATCAGGGTTCGGAGGTGCTCGCGGCCGCGGTGGATGCGGGACTTGACGGTGCCGAGCGAGGCGCCTGTGGCCCGCGCAACCTCTTCGTAGGGGAGGCCATGCACGTCCGAGAGGACAATCGCCTGGCGCTGGTCGAAGGGCAAACGCAGGAGGGCGCGCTGGAGCGCGGCGGCGTGTTCTTTGCGTTCGAAAAGCACGTCGACGCCGGGACCGGCGCCGGGGGGCTCAATAGCGGGCTCAATGTTGTCGAACATCTCTGAGAGCGAGGCGAAAGTATCCTTCCGGGAACGCCGGCGCATTTCGTCTTTGCTTTCGTTGGCAGCGATGCGGAGCAGCCAGCTTCGAAAATTGCCGCCGGCAAACCGTGGAAGTGCCCGAAAGGCAGAAAGGAAGGCCTCCTGCGTCGCATCCTCTGCGGCCTGGCTGTGTCCCAGGATGCGCAGACAGAGGTTGTAGACGGCTGACTGATAGCGCTCAACAAGGCTGTTGAAAGCGTCCAGCGAGCCGTCCTTTGAAAGAGAGACCAGTCGCTCATCCGTGGGATCGGGGCCGTCGACCACGGGGGCGAGGGTAGGTCAATCGGCCGTAAAGTGCGACTCTGCAGATTCCCGCGGCGAACCCTGGAGGCTGTGGTACCCTGATGACGATGGATGAAGGCCGGGGCCGCCCCGAAGACGACGGGGCCGAGCACGACCAGCCTGCTGAGGCGCCCGACGCTGCAACACGGGAGTGGTATTTTGACCTGCCGAGCGGCGCCTGGGAGCGCCAGGAGGAGAAAAATCGGGAGTTGCGGCAGCGGGTGCAAAGCAACCTCAATGCCGAGCCGCCGCGGCCCGACCCGTTTGTCCTCAATCGCCCGGCACCCGAACCCAAGAGTAGCGCGGGCCTCTTCGGCTTCGGGAAGAAGAAGAGTCAACCTTCGGACGAACCAAGGCAGACCATCTTCGGGACGTTCCAGCTCGACCCCGCCCGCGCTGCTTTAGAAGAGCAGACCGGGGTGTCTGGAGACGACGTGGATGAATGGACGACGGAGCCCGACGTGCCGCTCCGGCCGCGCCTCTTCGCGCACGACGCCGACGCGCAACCGCCGCACGCCCCGCCCGTCTATCGCGAAGCTGAAGCGAGCTCAGGCTCGCTGTGGGGCGATATCTTCGGCGCCTCTGATGAGGAAGAGGGTGGCCTGGCGGCGATGAAGTCCTGGGCGGCGAGCGGTAAATCGCGGCCTGCAGCGGGGTCTTTCGAACTGCACGGACACCATGAAGGGGACGTGGACGAAGCCCCGCACGATGGCGCCAACGACGATCCGCGTGCGACAACAGCGGCCGGAAGTGAGGCGTTACCGGAAACCAGCGTCGAGCCGCTGTATGAGGACAACGCCGGCCTCGAAGCTATCGATCTGCCAGCGGCGAACTGGTCGTGGTCCGACCACAGCCGGCCGGCATCGGCTCCGGCCATCGAGGCAACCGATGGAGACCCGGACGCAGGTCCGGACGGCGGCAGCGACGCCTGGTTTGACGATCGCCCGCCGGCGGGCCAGGACTTCGTCCAGCCGCAGGAATATGCGCTTGCCGACGAAGTCCCGGACGGCGATATGCCCGTCGCACCGCCGGAGGATTATGCAACTGCCGAGGGAAGCCCGGATGGCGAGTTGCCCGGCGCACCCGCGGAGCCGGCGTACGAACACATTCCTTTGCGGCCGGTCCGGCCGCCTGAGCCGGCGCCGGAAGCCGCCGCCGAGGACCGACAGGATAGTGCCCAAGCGTCCCCAACGCGGTGGGATGAGATGTTCGAGGGGGCGACGGAGGTCAGTAACATCGAGGCGATGCGGGAGTGGCTTTCGAAGCCGCTGTTCGCAGCACCCACAGAGGAGCCCGCGGACGCGCCGGAAGAGCTGCTGCAACCTTTTGATTGGGAACAGGAAGCAGTCGAGGAACACTCGTCTCCCGGAGAACTGGCGCGCAGGTTCGCCTGGAAGCAGCCAGAGCCCGGCCCGGATGGTCTCCCGGCCACGCCGCCGGTAGCGAGCGAATCGCCGTTGGGGGCTGACGGTGGCGCTGGCTGGGAACCGATCGACCTCGCTGCCATCGCCGACGCACGAGCCGCGGCGCGCGCTATCCCGCCCGATTGGGAACTTGCCGGGCCGGCGGGCGACAAGTCCGACGCGGCTGAAGCCGGGATGCCGGCGCAACAGCAAAGCATGTCCGATGGAGATTGGGCTGGCGATCGCGGACTGATGCAGGCGAGCGACGAGAATCCGGGTGACACCAGCATCGACCGTGGTGGTGCCGATGCAAACAGCGAAGCCGCTCCTGCGGTTCCCGGCATCGCACCCGCTTCCACAGCCGGATTCGCGGCTGACGTGGGCCCGGGCGGGCCGGACAACGATGGCTCGTCTGACTCGCAGCCGGGGGCGAGCCCCCCCACGGCCGCAGAAGCGGCCGCTCCGGAAGAAAGACGAGGCATCATCCGGAAGCTATTCGGGAGAAAGAAGCAGGGCGTCTCCGCGGCATCCAGCACTCGTGAACTGGCGGCCTCCGTTGCGTGGCTCGAACCGACCGGCACCGAGGGAGGCAGCCGGACGCTCACCCCGCCAGGGGGGAATGCGGGCGACTGGCGATCGGTTAGCGGTGAAGCCGCGCGAGCGAGTGAGGGCTGGGAACCAGAGCCGCTGGACGGCGAGCGGACAGCCTCGACGCCAGCGTTCGAGGGGGGATGGCCGACGCCGCCCCAGTCCGATATGGACGGCACCACTGGTCGGTCCGATCACATCGACGCCGGGGTGCCAGCCGTCGCGGACGGGAGCTGGAAGCCAACGCGGCTCGAAGACGCAAGCGACGTTCGCGAAGATGCCCCCGCTCTGGAATCGCCCGGATGGGAGGACGCCTGGAGTCCGGAGCCGTTCGATGAGCCATTGGACCTCGACGGAGCGGTACTTTCCGGCGTGCCTGGCGCCACCACCGACGCGGTCGAGGGAGCCGATTCCGCTCTAACGGCATCGACTGACACCCCTCCACCAACGGCGGAGCAGACCGAGGCGGAAACCGCCGATGGCCCTGATCTGGTAGCCCCCGAGTGGAAGGCGGAAGCCGATACCTACGCGGTGCCTGAAGCGGGACTCGCGGCCCCGATGGGGATGGACCTGCCCTCCAACGCTGCCGCCGCGACGTTCGGCGAGGATGCGCCGGCACAGCGAACTGTGCCTCTCCTAGAGACAGTTGCGGCAGACGTCCGGGACGCAGAGCTGCCTGCGGAAGCACCTTCAGCGCGGGCAATGCCCACTGACGAATCCTCGCAAGCGATGGACGCGGAGCCCGAGCGCGACGCGGCCACGGCGTCTATCGAACCGATGGGAGTCCCGAACCAGGTGGACGAGGACCCGTGGGAGGCGGTGGAACAGGTTGAAGCAGCAGAGGCAGCGGCGGCGGAAGTGACCGAGGATGCTGCTGTCGTCGACCGGGACAACGAGCATGACGATCCCTGGGCTTCGTTCGCGGCTTCGCGAGCGATGGACGAGCATGCTTCGTCATTGGCCACGCCGGGCGGCGCAAGCGCCGCTGAGCCGGCGGCGGCCGGCGACCATGCGTGGCCGCCAGCGTTCGACGTCCACGCAGATGCCGCTGCGGGGCAGGCGCTGGCTCCCACTGGCGAGGCAAGCAACTCCTGGCAGGACATCGGCGAACTGGGTGGCTTTGCTCCCCCGGTCACGACAAACGCCTTCGACTGGGCACCAGTTGACACGGGCGCGGACGCTTCCGACCTGACGCTGGACCTCGCAGCCAGCCTGGACAGTCAGGTGGCGGAGGCAGAGCCGGGCGAGAGCACCGAGCAGCCAAGCCGGACGGTCTACCCAACGGCAGGGCGGCCCCTGCCGGGCTTCGGACGCCGTCCAACACCACTGGACGGACCACAGTATGCAGAGCGGGGTGCGCCGAGGGTGGCCGAGGAGAAACCGGCCGATGAGGGCGACGTCGTCCTCAGGGCATTCGAGCGCCATGCTGCAACCCCGGACCGCGAAGAGGAGCCCGATGAGCCACCGGTGCCACTCGAGACGCTCCTGGGGGAGCAGGCGGAGAAGCTGGTGGACGAATCGGACCCCGATGCAGGAGTGCAATCGTTCGCGCGGCTGCAAGGGTGGGCGCCGCAGCGGACCATCCCGGCGCGTGACCCGAACGACGCGCCATGGGAGCCGGAACGCGGCGGTGTTGGCGTCGGGCCGGAGCCCGAGTCGTTCGTCGGCGAGGACGAGGACCTTCCGCCACCGTGGGCGACCGACGCGGCGGGCGAGGGCGAACCCTTCGGGGAAACGGTCGCGGCAGCCAAGAAGTCACGCTCACGGACGCTGGTGCGCGAGCTCGTGGAGACGGGACTGCTGGCAATCCTGGTCTTCCTGGCCGTGCGGGCGAGCTTTCAGAACTTCAAGGTCGATGGCACATCGATGTATCCGACGCTGCACAACGGCCAATTCCTGATCGTGAACAAGCTCGTCTATTCGCAGGTGAACACGAAGAAACTGAACACGTTCCTGCCGTTCATCAGCGCGGGCAGCGGGACGGCGAACGTGTTCCACGGGCCACAGCGCGGTGACATCGTGGTGCTGGTCGACCCGCAAAAGCCGAGTACAGACCTGATCAAGCGTGTGATCGGCCTCCCCGGCGACACCGTGCAGGTGGTCGAGGGGCACGTATACATCAACGACCATTTGCTGGTAGAGCCATACATCAAGACGCCGTGGCACGGCAGTCAGCCGAAGATCACGATACCGGCGGGGGAGTACTTCGTGATGGGGGACAACCGCGATAACAGCCTGGATAGCCGGAGCCCGCAGGTCGGGCTCATCCCGAAGGACAACATCATCGGCAAAGCAATGCTGTCCTACTGGCCGAGCGACCAGTTCGGATTCGCCCCGAACGGGTCGCCAACACTCTCCCCAACGCAGCTCGTCCCGGCAAACGCCGCTGCAAACTCGAGCCGGTAGCCGGCTGCGCGAACTCGACGGGGCCGCGGTGCGGGCGATACGCTTCCACGGTGACCACGCACACGGACAATGAGAGTCTCCTCCAGTCCCGCGGAGCGTTGCTCCGGGGGCATTTTCAGTTTGCCAGCGGGCGGCATGGCGACACCTACATCGAGAAGTTTCGCATCCTCCAATGGCCCGACCTGACGGAGGAGTTTTGCCGCCAGATAGCGGGGCGCTTCCGGGGCACCGCCGGCCTGGTCGCCGGACCGACGACAGGCGGCGTCATCCTCGCGTACGAGACGGCGCGACAGCTAGGGACGTACGCGATCATCGCGGAGCGCAAGGAGCCCGGACCGGGGCGAGAGTTCAAGCGCGGCTTCCAGGTGGGGCCGGGCGACAGGGTGCTTGTCGTCGATGATGTCCTGACCACGGGGGGGAGCGTGCGCGAGGTAATCGATGCGATACGCGAGCGTGGCGCGGAAGTAGTGGGCGTTGGAATGCTCGTGGACCGCACCGGGGGAAAGGTCGACTTCGGGGTGCCGTTCTTCGCATGCCTTCCGCTCGAAGTCGTCTCCTGGGCGCCGGAAGCATGCCCGCTGTGCAGAGAGGGAGTCCCGCTGGTCATCACCTGAGCGGCGCCGGGATCGCTCAGTCCTCGATGGGCTCGCCGGGGACGTCCGGGTTGAAGCTGGCGCGGGCGAAGGCGATCACGACGATCGTGCGAGCACCGTGCTCGCGGAGGACGCGCGCACACTCGTTCGCCGTGGCGCCGGTGGTGACAACGTCATCGAGCAGGGCGACCGTTTGCGCCGACAGGTCCGGGCCCGCGTAGGCGAAGGCGCCTGAAACGTTGGAGCGGCGTTGACCGAGATGGAGGCCAACCTGCCGGGCGGTGTCGCGGAGCCGGCGCAACTCGCCTCCTGCAGGTGGCCAGCCGGCGGCCGCGCGGATTAGCTCAGCCTGGTTGAACCCGCGGTCGCGGAGGCGCGAGCGGTGCAGCGGCACGGCGAATACGGCGTCGAACTGGAGGCCAGAGACGGCGCGGGTGAGCACAGCGGCGATGGCCGGGGCGAGGCTGCGGACGCCACGGTACTTGAGTGCGTGGACGACGCGACGGGCCGGGCCTGTCATATCAGCGGCCGCGCGGACGAGGTCGATGGCGTCAAGGGGGAGACAGCGGGGGCAGTTCAGCGGGCGCGTGTGGCCGTTCAGAGCGGCGCTGTCCCATCTTGACCAGCACATGGGGCAGCGTGGCCCGGGCTCGGGGGAGATCGCAGCTTCGCAAACGGCACAGAGAGCCCGGCCGAAGGCGCCACAGTTCACGCAACGCTCAGGGTAGAGCAGGTTGAGCGGGCCGGAGAGGATGGACCGGGGCTTCACGGCGGCAGTGTAGGGCAAGAACTGGCCCGCGAAAATCGCTGCAGTCACATCGCTCCGTCGGTGGCCTACAATGGTGCGATGACGGTGACAGTACTCCTATTCGCGTCGGTGGCGGAGCGTGCGGGCACGCGGAAGCTGCAGCTACCTTCGAGTCCGGGCGACTCAGTGGCGGCTGTGCGCGATCGCCTGCTGGAGCGTTTCCCACAGCTGCGTGAATACGTGCCAACGCTGCTCTACGCGCTCGACGAGACGTACGTGAAGGAATCGGCGCTGGTGGAGGATGGGGCGACACTCGCACTCATCCCGCCGGTTTCGGGGGGATAGCGATGCTGATCCGCCTGACGGGAGACGAGCTACAGGTAGCTGAGGCGGTGGCCGCGGTGGCCGCGCCGGGCGCGGGGGCGATCAACGTGTTCCTCGGTGTGGTGCGCGACAACAATCAAGGCCGGCATGTGCACTACCTTGAATACGACGCCTACCCGGCAATGGCCGAGAAGGTGATGCGCGAGGTTGCACAGGAAGCGTTGGAGCGATTCGGATTGGAAGCTTGCGCTGTGCTCCACCGGACTGGCCGGTTGGAGATCGGTGAGACCAGCCTGCTGATCGCAGTCAGTTGCGGGCATCGTGCGGAGTCGTTTGCGGCGGGCCACTGGTTGGTGGACGAGATCAAGAAGCGCGTACCGGTTTGGAAGAAAGAAGTGTGGGACGACGGCGAGAGCTGGATTGAGGGGCCCGAGTCGCTGGGGATGCAGCAGGCGCCGGCAAGCATGCGATGACGACGCAGCATCGCGGGCGAGCAGGCGCGGCGGACTCGGGCGGACGCGGCTCCGAGCCGATGGCCGGGGGCGTGGGAGATGAGTAGCCACCCGCACACATTCAGCAGGCACTGCATGCATTGCGGGCAGCGCCTGACGACGGCAATACCGGAAGGCGACAGCAAGCGGCGGCTGGTCTGCCTGGATTGCGGGTTCATCCACTACATCAACCCGAGGCCTGTGGCGGGCACAGTGCCGGTACGGGAAGACGGGCGCGTCCTGCTCGTGCGGAGGGCGATCGAGCCGCGCATCGGTTCCTGGGTGTTTCCGGGCGGATTTATGGATGTCGGAGAGACAGCGGAAGAAGCGGCCGCGCGGGAGACGCTTGAGGAGGCGCACCTGGAAGTGCGGAACCTTTCGCTGCTGGGCGTTTACACGCGCATCGAGCCCGGCGTCGTCGTCATCGTGTATGAAGCAGAGGCCGTGGGCGAAGCGGAGGCAGGGGATGAGACGAGCGAGGCGCGTTGGTTCGCTGCCAGCGAGATCCCGTGGGATGAACTCGCGTTCGACACAACAGCGTGGGCTTTGAAGGCCTGGGACGAACGGCGAGCACCGGGAGCCTCAGCAGCACCCTGACGCGCGGGCGGCGTTCAGTGAACAGCCGGCGCTGCCTGAGCGGCGGCACCAGCCGGGGCGCGGCGCATGGTGGAGGCGGCATCTTCGTCGTGGATGAGGAATGCGAAGGCAAGGCCGATGATGCCCACCACCACCGCAGCGAAGAAAGCATCGTGATAGGCGAGAAGCTGGGCGTGGTTGGCGGAGGCCTGCTGCACGGCGGGCGACGCGCCTGCCGTGACCCCTTGCAGGTGCGATGAGACCCGCTCGGCGAGGACGGTGGCAAAGATGGCAACACCGAAGGACGAGCCGACCTGGCGATTTGTGTTGAAAATCGATGAGGCTCGCCCGGTGCTCTGCGAACTGATCGTCGAGAAGGTTGCTGCCTGGAGGGGGATGAAGGTGAAGGCCATGGCCATGCCTCGCACGAACATGATGCCAGCAATCCACCAGATGTTCGTCTGTAGCCCAACGAGGAGCAGCAGCGCGGAGCTCAAGGCGAATAGCGCGAGGGCCGTCGCGAGCAGCCTGCGGGGGCCGACAATCGGGTAGAGACGGCCAGAAAGCTGCGCAAACGTGACCGTGCCGATGGCAGAAGGCAAGAGGATCAGGCCGGTATCGATGGCGGAAAAGCCGCGCAGCTGCTGGAGGAAGAGTGGCAGAAGGAAGAGGATACCGAGCAGGCTCGCCGAGGCGGCGAAGTAGACGATGTTCGCGTTGCGGAACATGCGGTTGGTGAAGAGACGGAGATCGAGCATGGGCTCGGGCTGGCGCAGTTCGACGACCACGAGTGCTATGAAACTGGCGATGCCGCCAATGCCCGTGACGAGCACGCTGGCCGAGCCCCAGCCGTCCTGCGGCCCGCGGGAGAGCGCATAGAGCACGAGGGCGAGCCCGGCCCCGGAGAGCACGAAGCCGGCGGAATCGAAGCGGCCGGGCGATTCCTCCCGGTGTTCGCGCAGGAAGATGAAGCAGAAGATGAAACCTATGATGCCGATGGGGACGTTGACATAGAAAATCCAACGCCAGGAGACAGAGTCGACCAGCCAGCCACCGATGATCGGGCCGATGGCCGGCGCGATAACCGTGGGGACCGTGAGGATGAGCGAGGCGCGTGCGCGTTCGGCAGGGGGGAATGCGCGGAAGAGCATGGCGGTGCCGACGGGCGTCATCATGCCGCCACCAACGCCCTGCAGGAGGCGGAAGGCGACGAGGCTGCCAATATTCCAGGAGAGGCCGCAGAGGGCGGAAGCGACGGTGAACATGAACAGCGCGAAGAGGAAGGTCTTCTTGGTGCCGAAGCGGTCGCCGATCCAGCCGGAGGCGGGGATCCAGATGGCGAGACTGAGAAGGTATCCAGTGACGACCCACTCGAGCGTGGAATCCTGCGTGTGAAAGTCGTGACCGAGCGTCGGCAGGGCAACATTGACGATGGTGAGGTCCATCAGGTCCATGAAGAGACCAAAGATGAAGCCAGCCGCCACCAGGTACTTGTAGGGCACATTGCGAAGGCGCACGTCGCTCGATCCTGAAAGCGAGTAGAATTGGACTCAGCAGTCCAGATTGTGTAGATCTTTGACCAGTGAGTCCAAATGTGTCAAGAGATGACATCTGCGACACCGGTGTGATGCAGCCTGCCGGGGGGCAGCGGCGGCGCGAGGCGCGGCGCCAGCATATCCTGTCATGCGCAGCGGAGACGTTCCTTCGGGACGGGTACCGGCGGGCAACCATGGAGCACCTTGCGGCGGCGGCCGGGGTCAGCAAGCAAACGCTCTACAACTATTTTTCGGACAAGGACGAACTCTTCGCCTCGCTGCTGGAGATGTATCACGACGAGTACGCGCTGGGCGAGATAGTGGCCGCCTTCGAGCAGATCGGGCAGGGCGACTCGCAGGAGGCGGTCCTGACGGCTGCGCGCTCTCTCTTTCGCTACGCCAGCACAGCAGACATAGTGGCAAAAGCGCGGCTCATCATCGAAGTTGGGCGCGAGGCGCCTGAACTGATTGACGCGTTGCGGCGGCGATTCTTCCTGCGCGCGGTGGAGGCCGTTGGTCACGCGGTGGAGGCGGGAGTGGCGGCGGGCCGGATCCGAACGGTGGATGGGGAAGCGGCGGCCTACTGCCTGCTCAGTATTGCGGCGGCGCACGCCCTGTTGCAGCCGACGCATTCGGAGGCATTTGCGGAGCGTTTCAGCACCGAGCGGCTTGCACAGGTGCTGGCGGATGTGTTGGGGCAGGGGCTGATTGCGAAGAATTGAAGCTCCGGGTCGCCCGTGCGGATCGCTCCACCGCGCGCTCCAGACGCAGCGGTCATTTCTGTGCTTGGTGGCGGGCGGTGCCAGCGCGCGTGTCGTCTTCTTCGAGCGCGCGCGTGCGGGACGTGGTTTCCCGCTCGAAGATAGTGCGGGCAGTATCGAGGAGTTGGAGCACGGCGGGCTCGGCGATTGAGTACCAGATGTTGTTGCCGTCGCGGCGGGCGATGACAACGCCACTGGAACGCATGATGGCGAGGTGTTGGGAGACGTTGGAGGAACCGGCGCCGGTGCGGGTGTGGAGTTCACCAACGGTCAGTTGTCCGGCGCGGCGCAGTTCTTCAAGGATTTCTATGCGGAGGGGGTTGCCCAGGGTGCGGAAGAGGGAAGCCTTGAAGGCGCGGAGTGTACTCATCGGGGGTGCCTGCGTGGTTGCTTCATCTCCTCGCCAATATTAGCATATTCGCAGATGCGTCTATCGTTAATCAGCCGTCACGCGACTCGCCCTTCGGGTTGCTGCCAATGAGCAGCGGCTGGCTCATCGTCGGCCTCGCTGGACTGGTGGCCGCTGCCGGCGCGGCCCCGGTGCCGAAGCGGCTCTCGCTCTGGATGACGGCTGCTGCTTCGGCGGTCCTGGCAGCCGGAACCGTGCTGCTGGTGACCGAAGGGACGACTGTGCAAATCGCGCTCTGGTCGCCTGCACCATACATGCATCTCGCCCTGCGCTTCGATGCACTGAGCGCCGTCTTCGCGCTCGGCATCGGCGTTGTGAGTGCCGCGGCATGCGTCTTCGCGGTGGGTTATTCGCGGCCGCGGGCAGCGGACGACTTCGCGCTCCCCATATTTGTGCTGGCGATGGTGTGCGTGGTGGCGGCGGCGAACGTTGTGACGTTTCTGTTCGCGTGGGAGGCGATGGCGCTTTCGAGCTTTGTGCTCGTGATGGGCGACGGCCTGGCGCGCCCTCGACGGATGGCCGCTGTGTTATACGGGGGGATGACTCACGTGGCGACGGTCGCCGTGACCGGCGCCTTCTTCATCGTCGCGCATGCAGCCGGGAGCCAGGACTTCGCCCGCATGTCCGCGGTGGGCGGGAGGCTGAGCCCGGCCCTGGCGAGCGTCGCGTTCCTCCTCGCCGTGGCCGGGTTCGGCACGAAGGCCGGGCTCGTTCCCTTTCACGTTTGGCTGCCCCGCGCACACCCGGTGGCGCCTTCGCACGTTTCAGCGCTGATGTCGGGCGCGATGGTGAACACGGGTTTGTATGGAATCATCCGCGTGGGTGCCGGCTTTCTTGGCCCTGGCGAAGCATGGTGGGGCGTCGGCCTGATGGCAGCAGGGTGCCTGAGCGCGGTACTCGGCATTCTTTATGCGCTGTTTGAGCAGGACATGAAACGGGTGCTGGCCTTCAGCACGATTGAGAATGTGGGCATCATGACGGTCGCGATAGGCGCGGCGCTAACGCTCCAGGCGCACGGGCTGGACGCTCTGGCGGCTGCAGCGATGGTTGCAGCACTGCTGCATAGCCTGAGTCACGGTGTCCTGAAGGCAGCACTTTTCCTCGGCGCCGGCGCGGTGCAGCAGACGACGCACACGCTCAGCCTCGACCGGCTGGGAGGCCTTGCACGGACCATGCCGGTGACCGGCGCGGTGGCACTCCTCGCCAGCCTGGCGATCTCCGGGCTGCCGCCGCTGAGCGGCTTCCCCGGTGAGTGGCTCCTGTTCCGGTCGCTGTTTGTGCTCGGTGGGGAACCAGTTGGTGCACTCACGCGGATGGCGGCGCTCGGCGCGCTGGGCGCGATGGCCCTGACCGGGGGCCTCGCCCTGGCGTGTTTCGTGCGTCTCTCGGGAATCAGCTTCCTCGGGCTCCCGCGGTCGCAAGAAGCGGCGCAGGCACACGACGGGCCATGGACGATGCGCTTGCCTCTGCTCGGGCTTGGGGCCATGGCGCTCGCGGGCGGAGTAGCCGCGTCGGTCGTGATACGGGCGGTGACTCCGGCCGGCGAGGTGCTCTTCGGGCAGCGCGGGGTGGCCACGTCTGGAGCCTCGCAGCGCATCGTGGACGCCGGTGGGGGCGCGCTCTCGCTACTGGTGGTCGCGGCGGTGCTTGCCCTCACCGCCGGTCTGGCATGGCTCGGGCTGCGGCTGTACTTTGGCGCCACGCGTGTTGAGCGAGGCCCGATCTGGTCCACGGGCGTGGTATTCCGGCCGTCGATGCAGTACACGGCAACCTCGCTCTCAAAGCCGTTGCGGACGTTTTTCTCACGGGTGCTGCTGCCGGAGCGCCGGGTGGTCACGGAGTTCCACGCGGGCTCACCGCTCCCGAAAGTCGTCCACTATTCGGGGCGCGTGCCTCCGATCATTGAGGAACGGCTATATCACCCGGCGCGGAGCCTGGCGATATGGTCGGCCCGGCGAGTTCGGGGTCTGCAGAACGGGAGCGTGCAGCTCTATCTGCTGTACATCGTTGGCACCCTTGTGGTGCTGCTGGTGGTGACCCAGTGACACTCCTCCACGGCTTTGTGCTCGGCGGGTTGGAAGTTGGGGCCGTTTCGTTGGCCGCGCCGCTGTTCAACGGCATCATCCGGAAGGGCAAGGCGCGGCTCCAGGGCAGGGCCGGCCCGCCACTGTTCCAGTTGTACTACGACCTGCGCAAGTGGTGGGGGCGGGGCGAGCAGGCGGCGGCGTCCGTTTCCTACGTCCACTGGGCCGCACCTTATGTGTTTCTTTCGGCAACGGCCGGCGCTTTACTGCTTGTACCAATTTTCTCATCCGCGGTGCCTCTCGATGCCCAGGGCGACCTGTTTGTGCTCCTCGGGCTCCTTGCGCTGGGGCGTACAGCGTTGACGTTGGGGGCGATGGATTCCGGGGCAACGTTTGGGCAGATGGGGAGCAGCCGCGAGCTCGCCCTCGGGGCGTTGATAGAGCCACTCATCGTGCTGACGTTAATTGCGCCGGCGGTCGCCGCGCATTCATCGACGCTGTCGGGGATCGCAGCGTTCGGCAACCAGCAGGGCATCTCAGTGCTCACGCTGGGATGGCTACTGGCAGCCGCCGGTTTCCTGGTGGTGTTGGTGGCGGAGACCGGCCGGATCCCTATCGACAACCCTGACACACACCTCGAACTGACCATGATC
>JADEYI010001788.1_pt1 | contig 13623 bp, 10 predicted proteins | sample 8542331 | NCBI WGS metagenome assembly JADEYI01 (sample SAMN16510988, study PRJNA670497) | mine drainage metagenome | isolation source: biofilm near Copperflume 1 | place: Germany: Marsberg coppermine Kilianstollen | collected 2018-02 | reverse complement strand
AGCTGCGTAATGCCTTCTACGTACAAGCCAGAGTACGCCGTGAAGAAGGAAGAGAATTCTATTATTATGAACGAGTACTGATGCTGCGAGAGTTCGATTTTGATAAGTTCTTGATCGCGCTGGACCACGGTGATGTGCTAGTGGACTTTGACGCCAGAACAGGGCACAACCACGGCACAAAATTTAGACTTCGGCAGAATAGATTGCCTGATCTCTATAAGTATACAGATGTCATTGAATAGCCAAATCGCTCTCTTTACTGCCAGACCTATAATAAGCAGCTAACCACATGAGCATCATCAACATGCATCCTCTGTAATACGAGCCATCTCTCTAACTCGGGATAGCTCATATTACAGAGGATGCACGGAACTACCTACACCTGCTGCCTAGAAGACCCTCTTCAACAGTCCGATAGCCCCTTGCTTCCAGGGAACGCGGTGCGACACGCCTGATGCCGACTCGAACTCGTCGCGGTGCTCTATATACCACTTGAAGTTGCGAAGTAAGGCATCTTTATTGGAGTACTGCGGCTTATAGCCAAGCACTTTTTCCGCCTTCTCAATCGAAACAAAAGAGTCCTTTGATGCCGTCTCGTATACCCACTTATAAAGCGGGGAGACGTGCAGCATTTCGAGGAAGCGCAGGCCCAGAATGGCAGGCTCGGCGGGGAATGGGATAATCTTCTTGCCCTTGCCCGCATAATCGAGCACAGCCTGATAATCCTTCTTCATCGTGGTATATCGCTTCGCGCCGATGTTGAAGGTGTCGTTCACTACGTCGTCGGGGAGGGTGAGGCAGAGATATATCGCCTGGCAGAGGTCTTCTACATCAAGCAATTGGTAGCGATTGCGCCCACTGCCGATCATGGGGAAGTTGTGGCCCTCGATTGCCCAGTCATAAAGCAAGGCGAATACGCCTAACCGCTCAGGCCCGATGAACGATTTGGGGCGTATGATCGGCACTATCATCCCTTTGCCCCTGTACTCAAGGCAAACCATTTCAGCCTGGATTTTGGCCTGGCCATAAGGGCCAACCCCTTCGAGGCGGTCGTTTTCATAGAGCGGGTGGTGATCCGGGATACCGTACACGGCGGTAGACGATATCTGCACGAAGCGCTTCACCTTGTGGCGATAAGCGACCTCCAACACCATGCGCGTGCCTTCCACGTCGGTGGTGTATATATCCTCAGGCGAGTAGAGTGGGAGAGCAGCGGCTGTGTGAACCACCATGTCCACGCCCTGCATCGCCTTCTCGACATCCTTTTCTTTGCGGATGTCGCCCTTCACCACAGTGATCTTATCCTTCATATCCGGGTAAGTAAAGTCGCTTATATCCAGCGAGACGATGCCGTAACCCCTCCCGTGCAGGTAGCGAGCCAGGTTGATACCGAGAAAACCCGCGCCGCCCGTAATCAGAACTTTTTCTTGAGCCATAAAGCCTCTAACTCCTCAATCAATGTCTATTCAGCAACGAGGAGTAAGCGTTTGCTGCGCACCCCTCACTCCTCGCCTCAGCCCCAATCTTCGCCAAGCTCTCTGCGCGTTCTTATCTGCCCCTCGAATATGACAAGGCTCTCCCGCCGGGTACCCTCAGAGATTACACCCTCAGGGTCTTGCCAGGGTTGGCCCAGGCGAGCTACTTCTGCCTCCAGCTTCTCCTCATCAAGCTTCTCGAAAAGTGGCGCAGGAGCGCCTAACGCTTGCCCTGCGGGGAGTTCTACCGGCTCCCAGCGCTCCTTATGGACATCGCCGCTATAGCCGAGCATCTCGTGCAGTTGCTGCGCCGAGAATGGGATGAAAGGCGCTGTCAGCACCTTCAGCATGTTGATCACCGATAAAGTAACGTATAGAGAAGTAGCAGCACGCTCTCGGTCGGTTTTGATCACCTTCCAGGGGGCGGCTTCGTCCAGGTAGCGGTTGGCTTCCGAGGCCAGCGCCATAACCTCGCGCAGAGCCTCTTTGAAGTGGCAGCCTTCTATCAGACCACCAACACGCTCAAAGGCAACACGGGCGCTGGAGAGCATAACCTGGTCCTTCTCGGTCACTTCTCCGGGCTGGGGCGCTTTGCCATCGAAGTTGCGAGACGTAAAGGTAAGCACGCGGTGTACCAGGTTGCCGTAGGTGGCAACAAGCTCATCATTGTTGCGGCGATAGAACTCGGCCCACGAAAAAGCTGTGTCGCGTGTTTCGGGAGCATTGATAGTCATAAAATAGCGTATGGGGTCGGGCTTATATCTGTCGAGGTAGTCAGGAAGCCAGGGCACGCCGCCCCCGCCTCTGCTGGTGCTGCCCTTTTCGCCGCTCTCACCCGTCAAGAACTCGTTAGCAGGCACGTCATACGGCAGCATAAGGCCGCCGTAGCCGATGAGCATGGCAGGCCAGATTATGGTGTGGAACGATATGTTGTCTTTGCCGATGAAGTAATACGACTTGCTGGGCCGAGGCTCGCCTTCCTCCTGCACCCACCACTCTTTCCAGGCATCGGGCTCGCCCTTGAGCATAGCCCATTCGACGGTGGCCGATAAATAGCCCTTCACCGCGTCGAACCAGACGTATATGCGCTTGTCTTCGTAGCCCTCAACCGGCACAGGCACACCCCATTCCAGGTCGCGGGTGTATGCGCGTCCATGCAGCCCCTCGCGTATCCAGTTCAGGGTGAAGGCCACCACGTTTGGCCGCCAGAAGCTGGTGTTGGTCTTGAGCCATTGGAGGAGGGGTTTCTCCAATTCAGGCAAATCCAGAAAGAAGTGCTCACTGGGGCGAAACTCAGGGGTGGAGCCGCAGAGGCGGCAGCGAATATCTATAAGGTCTATCGGGTCGAGAGGCCGGCCACAATTATCGCACTGGTCGCCGCGCGCGCTTGTATAGCCACAGTGCGGGCAGGTGCCTTCGACATAGCGATCCGGCAGGAAACGCTTGTCCACAAGGCAGTAAGGGGCTATAGCGCTGTCTTTGTATATATAGCCCTTCTCAAGGAGCTTGAGAAAAAAGTCCTGCACGACCCTGGTATGGATAGGTGTGTTAGTGGTCGTGAAGAGGTCGTAAGTGAAGCCCATCGCGTGCCAGAGCGCGACATTCAGGCGGTGCATCCGCTGCGCCCATGTAGAAGGCGACACACCTGCTTGTTCGGCTGCCACAGTAATAGGAGTGCCGTTCATGTCGCTGCCCGATACCATGAGCACGCGGTTGCCCTTCATCCGGTGATAGCGGGCAAAAATATCAGGGGGCAGGTATGCGCCCGCCACGTGGCCGAGGTGCCGAGGTCCACTGGCGTAGGGCCAGGCCACCGCGATTAATATCTTCTCTGGGGTATGATCAGTCATGCTTCTAAATGCCATTCAACAATGACAGGATAATGCTCACTTTATAGTATCGAGCTTCTAAATCTTCGTGGAAATCGGGTATTACAAACTATTATACACAAGACGCCAGGAAACCGCACCCTAACGGCTCCGCTTGTATAGACCGCGCAGCTCGTTCGCCCGCACCTTAGCGATGTCCTTGAGCATCCGATATGTATCTTTGAGAGGCTGCACGTTAGCACCTTTGGAGTAGTACCACTTGACGGGCACTTCCTTGACCTTGTAGCCCCACTTGAGGGCAAGATAGAGCACCTCTACGTCGAAGCCGGTCACCATCGCGCCTTCAACATCGGCTGCATTGTCGCCGTAGAGGTGGAGGCTACGAAAGAGGGTGTGCGCCGCGTCACGCCGGAAGGCCTTGAAACCGCACTGTGTGTCGTTGAAGCGAGGCAGGGCCACTAACCTGACAAAAGTGTTGAAGACGCGGCCCATCAGGTGCCTGTAGAATGGCTCATCATAGCGGGCGGAGCCTGCGCCCTCACGTGAGCCTATAGCGATGTGGTACTTGTCTTCGAGAAAAGGCAGCAGTTTCTCAACTTCCTCAATAGGAGCAGAGAAATCGGCGTCCGAGTAAAGGATGAAGCGGCCCTGCGCCCGTAGCATGCCTGTGCGCACCGCGTATCCCTTGCCGCGATGCGGGTTGCGTATAAGGCTCAGATGTTGGTGACTGACGGCAAGGTCCTCGACGATCTCCGGTGTCTTATCCGCCGAGCCGTCGTCCACGACGAGCACTTCGTAAGGATGTTCGCACCGCTCCAAATAGGCCATCACCTTAGCGAGAGTAGAGGGTAGGCGAGCCGCTTCGTTATAGGCGGGCACAACCACCGACAGATATATCTCGTCTCCGGCTCTAGGCACGCGGGGGGCAGGTTGGTCTTGAGCCGTTGGCTCCATAAAAGCAGGGTAAACCTCGATACCGTAATCGCGCGCCCAACGGCGCGCATAGGCAAAAGTATAACACAGGGCGCGAGTGGGTGCAAAACAGTGCGACGGTGTAACTGTTCAGAGTTGAGGTGGAGCAATCTGCAAGGAGAAGCTGTGGAGGCGTACCCTCACCTACCCTTACGCACCCTCACCGGCCCCTCTCCCTTCATGGGAGAGGGGGCTAGCCGCCTCCACCCTAAATCTGAACAGTTACGTCTGGTGAGGAGAGATCATGAGAACTACTGACACTTACACAAAGAGCTAATAGGATGGTATAGTTGGAGCATGAAGAAGATCGAAACAGCCCCAATCCGACCAACCGAATGGCGTGAAGGGCGAAACCTATGTAGTCCAAGGCTGCATCAACCAGCCTGGCTTTTATTAGCTGTTTATGTAAGTGTCAGTAAGTAGCCTCTACCTTCCTCTTCTTCCTCTCCCGATGCTGGGCGGCTGCCTTTGTTCATTGGACGCGTTGTGTAATATTTGGCCTGGGGGTGGTGGACCACCAGGGCGGCTGTTGACTGTTCGGGGACCAGTACGAAGCCCTCGGTCAGGCCAACACCAATCGTTTTACCGGCAGGCAGCACTTCCAATAACTTCACCTGCTCAGAAGGATCGGGGCAGGCCGGATAACCCCAGGAGTAGCGGCGGCCCTGCCAATCGGGGAGCCCAAGCTCGCGCTTCACCAGGCGATGTGTCCACTCAGCAAGCGCCTCTGCCAACGATACGCTCAGGCCATATATGTAGTAGCCTTCCGCGTAGTCGCCGCGCTGCTGCATCTCCATGTAAATGTCGGAGGCGCGGTCGCCCATCGTCACTACCTGCAACGGCAGCACATCGGTGCGGCCCGACTCGACGGAAGCAAAGTAGTCCGCGAGACACAAGTGCTCGCGGTCGGGCTGGCGCGGGAAGGTAAACCGTATCTTCGGCTTTGTATCGGCTTTCGCCGCTCGCCCGTTGCCGGGCGCGTGGTGCGCCTCACCAGGGTCATATACCAGGAGGTCGTTTCCTTCCGACCGGCAGGGGAAATAGCCGTAGACTACTTTTGGTGTAAGTATCTGCATACCCCGCATCTCCGACTGCATCCTCTTCAGGCGCGGCATCAAATCTGTCTGTACTGCACGCTCGTACTCCGCGCCGTGCAGCTTGTGCGCCCCCCACGACAGCCGGAAGAGCGACTTCAGGTCGAGGCAGTCGAAGACCTCGTCTAAAGGGATGTGTCGTTGCTTAAGCACCTTGTAGCCCCAGAAAGGGGGAGTGGGAATAGGCGCATTAGGGTCCACTTTAGAGCGTATAATCGCTGCGTTGGGGTCGGGCATTTCGTCTGGAACAGCGTTTTGTTCCTTATCACGTACTATTCTCGCCTCGTGATGCCGCTTCTCTATAAAGTCGTCCCTCCGTGAGCGGTCGGTGAGTAGCTCCATCGTATCCAAGCCCTCGAAGGCGTCGCGGCAATAGTAAACGCCCGGCGAGTAGCGCACATCATCGTCCACGAAGCCTATCCTGTATCCGAAGGGGCGATTGATCGCCGCACCTCCAATAAGCACCGGGAAACCAAGGTTTCGCTTGTGCAGCTCTTGCACGCAAAGGGGCATCTGCTTTGAGGTGTTTACAAGTAGCGCGCTCAAGCCGATAGCGGTGGCATCTACCTCTAGCGCCTTGTCAATGATGACGTTGATGGGCACCTGCTTGCCGAGATCGTAGACTGTGTAGCCGTTGTTGGTGAGAATCGTGTTGACGAGGCTCTTGCCGATGTCATGCACATCACCAAAGACCGTAGCGATCACCACCTTGCCTTTGGTGTACCCCTCTTTCTTCTCGAAGAATTGCTCAAGGTGCGCCACCGCCTTTTTCATCACCTCGGCGGATTGCAGCACGAAGGGCAGGATCAATTCGCCCGCGCCGAACTTGTCACCAACGTCCTTCATAGCGGGGAGGAGCACCTCGTTCAGCACCTCCACCGGATCGTGGGACAACAACGCTTCGTCCAGTAGCGCTTCGATGCCTTCTTTCTTACGGTGCAGAATCTGGTAGTGGATCTTCTCCTCCACCGTCAGGTTCTGCATAGCGTCTTCCGCGCTTGTCTTTTCTCCAGGCTCGCGCTTGTTGGCTTCAAAGTAGGCTATGTATTCAGGAAGGGCGTTCGGCTCGTTGTTGATGAGCCTGTCGGCCAGGCGCCTCTCCTCCTCCGGCACCTCGGCATATGGTGTTATGTGCGCCGGGTTGACAATTGCAAGATCAAGCCCCGCCTGCACAGCATGGTGCAAAAAGACAGAGTTGAGCACAGCGCGTGGATAAGGGTCTATGCCGAACGATACGTTGCTTACCCCCAGCACAGTAAAGGAGCCTGGGCATTCACTCTTGACCCGGCGTATCCCCTCAAGTGTCTCGATGGCCGACCTGTTAAGGTCCTCCTGGCCTGTAGTAACGGGGAAGGTAAGTACATCGAAGATGAGCGCATCAGGAAGCAAACCGTACTCCGAGAGAGCGATGTCGTAGATGCGGCGGCAAATCTCAACCTTGCGCTCTGCGGTATGCGCCATGCCAACCTCGTCAATGGCGAGGGCGACCACAGCAGCGCCATGCTCGACGACCAGGGGAAGAACCGCTTCTATCCTCTCACGCCCACGCTCCATATTGATAGAGTTGACGATTGCGCGGCCCGGATAGACCTCAAGGGCTGCTTTCAGGGCGGAAGCCTCCGTGCTGTCGAGCATGATAGGAGCTTCGACCCCCATGCTGAGCTTCTTGACGCTGTTGCGCAGCATAGCGTCTTCATCGTTGCGCTCGGTGAGGGCTACCGAAACGTCGAGGACGTGCGCGCCTCCCTCCACCTGCTCGCGGCCTACCTGAACGATGCCGTCATAGTCCTCGGAGAGCAACAGGCGCTTGACCTTGCGCGAACCCTGAGAGTTCACCCGCTCGCCAACGATAAGGGGCGGCGGCTCCTGTTTCAGCGTGGTGGCGCGTATACCACTGGAGACGTGAGGCGCAAAGTAGGTAGGCCGGGGCGTTTGCTTGCGGTCGCGCCCCACAGCTTCGACAATCGCTTTGATATGCTCAGGCCCTGTGCCGCAACAGCCGCCCACTACGCTAACGCCGAACTCCGTCACGAACTCGTACAGAGCCTGAGCCATCGGCTCGGCTTCAAGTGGGTATACCGCCTGCCCGCCGACGTTGATCGGCAACCCCGCATTAGGAATGCACGATACCCACCTGACTGAGTTCTGCCCCAGGAAGCGAATCGGTTCGCGCATATGCTCCGGCCCGGTAGAGCAGTTCAGGCCGATGACGCTTACAGGCAGCGCCTGAATGGTGGTCAGAGAGGCCACAATGTCTGTGCCTAAAAGCATGCGCCCCGAAGTGTCGAGCGTCACCTGCGCCTGTATGGGCACCCAACGGCCACTCTCGCGGAAGTATTCTACAGCGCCATTGATAGCCGCCTTCAACTCAAGAATGTCCTGCACAGTCTCAATTATAAGGAGGTCGCAACCCCCCTCAACCAGAGGCTGAGCCTGTTCTTTATAAATCGCTTTCAATTGCTGGTAGCTGATGTTCGAGAGGGTCGGGTCGTCAGCCGAGGGAAGCATGCCTGTCGGACCCATTGAGCCCGCGACATACCTGGGGCGTGATTCTGTGGAGAAGGTATCGGCCACTTTACGCGCCAGGCTTGCCGCCGTGAAGTTCTGGTTGTAGACCTCATCGCCTATGCCGTATTCACCGAGCTTGAGCCGGGTGCTGCCGAAAGTGGCGGTCTCCAGCACGTCAGCGCCCGCCTCCATATAAGAGGTATGTATCTCTTCGATGATGCGCGGGTTGGTGACGCAGAGATAGTCGTTACAGCCCTCGAGCTGAGGGCCGCCAAACTCCTCCGGCATCAGGTCATACTTCTGTACAGAAGTGCCCATTGCGCCGTCAAAGATAAGCACGCGTTCCTGAAGGCTCTCCAGGTATGTTTTTCTCGTCATAAGGTCACCCCTCGAATCACTAAACGCCTCTGGCCTCAAAGCGCCTGAGGATTACAGTTATACTTCATAAGCTAATACTCACAAAGAGCTAATTAAAAAGGCCTCTCAAGGAGAGGCCATATTGCCGTTGAGCGGCCTAATCCTTCCCCAGAGGGCTGGGTGGGGCACCGCGCTGTTGCCGGTTGCCGGGTAGGTCTTAGAGCCAGTTCTCTCGCTACCACTCTCGATTTCTATTCAATTCAACCCTAGTGTACACCAACATCGCGCACGCTGTCAAGCTGAACGTTGGTGGGCCGCTCTTCACTCGGCAATTTCGCTCCTCTTTGCGCTGCTCACTTCCCGGCTCTTGTCTGGATGCCACCTTGTGGAGCGCAAAGATGGTTACAGGGATGCAAGCCGCTGATGCCAAGGAAAGTTCAGGTCGTTTGGCGGGGCGGTTTTTGTTTGGGCCGCTACGAAGCCGAAGCGATGCTTGGCAGTTGCGCTTGTGCGCGAACAGGAAGCGGGGGAGCCGTATAGCTCCCTGACAGGGTGGACCTGAGGAGACTCGAACTCCTGACTTCCGCAATGCAAATGCGGCGCTCTCCCAACTGAGCTACAGGCCCCTAATGTTCCCTTTGATGATACCAGATTGCGTTTTGCAGTACAAGTAGAAGACCTGGAATTACAGGGCAAACGCATCTAAATTGCTCAACCAGACAATCGCGTGCCTGGCAGCCAATCATTAGCCGGGCAGATTTGCCTGCTGTGCATCGTAGTCCAGGCGAATCCGAGCCGGTGCCGAACAGCTCCCATGTGTAAACCAATTTAGATGCGTTTGCCTTGGGGACTCGGTCATGCATGATTGCCTCGGTGTGTATAACTGTGTATAATATGGGCGGCGCGAATAAACACGCTGGCCCGCGCCGATTCCGCAACAAGAATGGGAAAGGAGCACTAACATGGCAACACCTGCAGAGGCACCTCAGGATGCGGCGGCGCTGGCACGCACAGTATACAGCCTGTTCAACGAGAACAAGTTTGACGAGGCGATCGAATATGCCGCCGACGACATGGAGATCGAGCTATACGGGGTGAACCTGTCGTTCCGAGGCCCCGAAGGAGCGCGGCAGATGATGGGGTTTCACAAGTCTGCGCTCCCTGACGGCAGGGTAGAAGTTGTAAGCCAGCTGGTAAGTAGCGAAGGCGTTACCAACGAATGCATCTACCGAGGCACCAACACCGCCCCCCTGCAGATGGGCCCCGGCATGGAGATACCACCCTCGGGTAACGCGGTCGAGGCCCGGTTCTGCGAGGTTTGGCGCGTGCGCGACGGGAAGGTCGTCAGCCTGCACAGCTACTTGGATACGCTGGGCTTCCTCGCGCAGATGGGCGCGGTCAAGATGCCCGGGCAGTAAGCGCACCGCGCCCGATTAATGCCGGGTAGTCGGGGAGCATTCCTACTCCCCAGCCCCCTATTAGGGGGCAGGCGCAGGGCAAACGCATCTAAATTGGTTTACGCTTGGGATTGGCCCGTCATAGACCCTAATGCGACCAAACTATGAAATGAAGTAGGCGAATCCGCCAGACCGAGGACTTGATGCCAGGCACGCGATTGTCGGGCTAAACCTCTCCAGCAATTTAGATGCGTTTGCCCTGCCTGGAATCATCTGTACAAGTACCCACTGCTCTGATCCCTTGTCTTATGTTGCAGGGGTCAAAGGCGCGGCAGGAGCGATTACGGAGATTGTTTTTGCGGCGTGGCTGGTGGGGAAAGCGGAACAGGCAAACGCAATGTATAAGCATCACCCGCCTCCGTTCTCACCTCCTCCATTACCAACGTCAAAGTTGTGACATCAGCCGGTATTCCCTCGAATACCAGTTGAAAGCCAAAGGTCTGTCCGGGGAGCACTTTAGCTGGGGGCACGACGTATATTTCTGTCGATGAGGGCGGTGGGGTTGCGGCCTGGCCGCCATCGACAATCTGCGAAGTAGTGCCTAGTCCCGTACGCTGGTAGCGCTGGCCCTTGTCATCAACCAGGTAGTAGGATTGAGGAAGGCCCAGCAGGTCTCCTCCTATAGCATTCCAGAGGATTACCGTGCTTTTGCCGTTGTTGGTGAGATTTAAAGATAGAGTGGTCTTTGCCTGCATTATATAGGTTGTGCCGTTCCGTGTCCCAGAATATCCCCCGCCGTAATTGACCTCCGAAAGGGCCAGGTGCAATGGGCCGGAGGTAGCTGTGGCATCTGCTTGAACATCACCGGTACGATAGTCTGGGGTCGGTGTGCCCTGGGTTGGGCCACAGCCTGCTAAAGCTATAGAGATGATGAATAGGAGCGCGGCCCATGTAAATAATCTGGCTTTTCGATTTGCCTTCATTACGTCATCCTCTTGTGGCAGTGCCACTATATGGGTGCAAACACCCATATAGTGGCACTGCTTTAATCTGTACTGAACCCCGACAGGCTAAAGGCGTATCTGCAAAGTCGATTTTCACACTCAGAAGTTGCTGGTCCTCACGCACAGCTGGCGAAGTTTGCAGATATGCCTTTTAGTAGAAGGGTTGGTACTGTGTGCAGTACGTGGTCGCCGGATCACCATATGCCACTAAATGGTAAGTTTGCGTTCCGATCCGGCTGTCTGTGTAGTACGGCCAGTAATCATCTGTGGCATACGCACCTGTTGTTGCGTCCATCCATTTGCCAATTGGGTGGTTAATATAGCCTCCTCCATCCACACAAAGGGTGTATCCACCGCCGTCTGGATCGTCACCGACATTAGTCCTGAACAGCATCTCAGTTCTGACCGAATAGTACCTCCAGTACACCTGTTCATACAGGCGCTCGACCTCATCGTTACCTGGATAGAACTGCCACCCCGTCTTCAGGAATCCCGACATATTACATTGACCATCACCACCCCACACTGCACACTCAGGACCATAGCTCGGCTCCGCGTACTTGGGTGATATAGCTTGGATAAGGTCGGGACCGGTATTATTTACAGTAGCACCAGTTATAGCATCGCCTGAGCGAGCTTCATACGTGGTCGTACTGGCAGTAACGCTGGCGACCATCGTCTGGAAGTCTGTGAGCAAGCCTGCCTTCGTCAGTTCCCCCACGTTACTAAAGAATCCAAAGCCATATAGAACCACGATCAAGGGCTGGCCTTTATCCACCACGTGGGCGATAAGCTGAAGCTGATTGGGGGCCCACTCGACTACGTAGATCGCCGAGTTAGACGACTGTTGCAGCAAATAGAAGGAGATGCCTAAACTGTGCCAAAGCGCTTCACGCTCCTTTTGCCACGCTGCTAACGTCCCCTTCTGCTCAAACCCTCGCATAGCTGCTATATAGGTGTTGCTCGGTAGACTATTGGATGCCTTCAGCATATTTGACACACCGAGCATCACGCGATCAGCTTTACCAGTCGAGTCGGGAGGTAAATAGGCGCGCATGTCACCCAAGTCCATGCTTTCCCAGGTTGCCGGTCGGAGAATCTGATACCCAAACTGATTATCAACTTCCCAGGTGAACTGACCCACAAGGTCACTCGTCGGCGCAGGCGCATCGGGTAAAGCACTCGCTCGAACGGCGGAATCGCGGGGAGTGCCTATAACAGTAAGGGACGCAAGCACTACCAGGCAGATAACCAGGCGTAGATACCCTTTCATTGGAATCCTCCATTCATTGTCGGTACCACTTACCGACACAATTCACAATCTACTTGAGCGCTCGAGCTAACATTTTGAGTCTAGCGGCAATTGATAACTGCACACAAGGGACAAATGCCCTCAATGTGTGGAGGAAGTTACAACTACAACTTTATAGGCGGGATTTCGCCGCTAAGGACTTGTTTTATCCCCCAGTAGTACAACGCGGCTTCCGTGCGGCTTTTCATGTCCAGCTTCTGGTAGACAGCAGTCAAAGTGTTCCTGACTGTTTTCTCTTGCACACTGAGTTGTTCAGCGATCTCTTTGTTCTCCAGACCCCGCGCAATACAGTGCAATATCTTGCGTTCGGCATAAGAGAGCAGAGGGACCCGATCAGGAGTAATTCGGTATCGTTCGCCGTTGGCCGCACGAACTATAGCCTTAGCCAATCTCTGGTCGTACTTCGCTCCCGCAAGCAGAACATACGGGTGCAAATCCCACAAATCCTCCCAGTACTCGGGACAGGGGTTGCGAGTGGCTACAATCGTTCGTAGCCTTGTTCTGTCCAGGGTTTCGAGTGAGGGAAGAGCGAAGCCCTGGGGCGCATCAACAATGATCTTGATTGGCGAGTCGGGGTCTTGACAGAAACCCTGCCGTTGGAGATCACTAGCGATGCTATGAGCCGAGATAGGCGCTCCGCACAACATGGAGAAGGAGAGGAGGTTCTTACATACTGAACAAGATAAGTCACCTGTATCATTATCACGCAACATCAACTCTTCTCATTTCCAGGTCTATACACAGACAGTCTAACCCATTTATGCCAGAGCTACACACTACTCAAGACCAATTATACCAACGGGGTTGTAGTGGGTCAAAGCAAAAATAAAAAGACACCTACGTAAGTAGGTGCCCCTTAGCCAACTGAAGAGTGGTGAGAGGCAGAAAGTGCAAGCTCTTATGGCTGTTGCGCCTTTGGCGCAATGCCCAGGTCCTCTAATGCGGGGTATAGAATTGAGCCTTGTACGACTATCTGCTCTATACTCGCATCAGGGTGAATGCGTCGGACCTCATTCGTCAGCAATTGTTCGAGCGTGTCTATTGCGAACACCCTGGAGTCCGCCCGAACTTTATCGTATGTAGCCTTGTCGAGGCTGACATCTGTGCTGATCACGCCCACCACCTGCACATCCTTACGTCCGCCCAAGTAGCGGTCTAGAGCTGCCGGGTCAACAGGCTTGCCATTAGGTGCCGGCTGACCCACTAGGACACGTCCGTCGGCATTACTCGCGAACTCGGGAGGGATACCTACTTTTAGTACACCCTTCTGAGGGTCTACTACCCTTAGAATGTTCGCAGTCGGGGCGATACCAACCGATTGCGCTAATGTTGTGAACTCGCTCACTGAGATAGGGTGAGCAAAAACCAGCGTGGCTTTGAAAGGTGAGCCAGAACTGGCTAACTGGGCAGAGGACTGTCTCATAGCATCCACGGCAGCTTTGATCTCCGCTCCTGACGCCCGCGGATACTCATAACCTATCCTATACCTATCATCTTTAGCAGCACTCGGAACTGAGTACTGAAAGTGCCAGGCGCCGATCGCTAAATCACCATGGGTCATTCCTGCCTCAGTTGTTGGAGTTGCCCACGAACCAACGAACATTGTTAAGGTAGCAATTATTAATAGGCCGATATGCTAGATAAGCGTTGACAAACAAACCTCCGATGTGATAGG
>JADEYI010001787.1_pt1 | contig 13628 bp, 11 predicted proteins | sample 8542331 | NCBI WGS metagenome assembly JADEYI01 (sample SAMN16510988, study PRJNA670497) | mine drainage metagenome | isolation source: biofilm near Copperflume 1 | place: Germany: Marsberg coppermine Kilianstollen | collected 2018-02 | reverse complement strand
GCCGCGGGACCCGGGACGCCGGATCGCCGAGATACGGGCCGGGCTCGGCAACTAGCGCCTGGGCGGGGCAGCGCCTGGTTGGGGCAGAAAAGGGGGGAAGACCGCCCGCGGCTATCCCACGACGGTGTCGATCAGCACCGGGGCGTGATCCGACGGCTTTTGACCCTTGCGGGCGTTCCGGTCGATCAGGCCGTACGTGGTACCACGCGCCAGCACCTCGGTCACCAGGATGAGATCGATCCGCATGCCCTGGTGCTTGTGGAACGAACCGGCTCGATAGTCCCACCAACTGAAGAGCTTTCCATCGTCGTAGAGACGGCGGAACACGTCCACCAGGCCCCACTTCTCGAGGTCGGCCAGCGCCTCCCGCTCCGGCTGGCTCACATGGGTGGCCCCCTGGAACTTCGAGGGATCCCATACGTCCCGGTCCTCGGGGGCCACATTGAAATCACCGCAGACCGCCACCGGCCGGTCGGGCGCCGCCGACTCCTCGACCACGGCCCGCAGCCGGGCGAGCCACGCCAACTTGGCCGGGTAGTGTTCGCTGTCGAGGCTCCGCCCATTGGGAACGTAGACCGACAGCACACGAACGCCCCCGCAGTCGGCGGCGATCAACCGTGGGCCCTGGGCATCGTCCAGTGAGCCCATCCCGGTAGAGACCTCGGCCAGACCGACCCGGCTGGCGATGGCCACTCCGTTCCAACGGCCGTCCCCGTGATGTGCGGTCTCGTAGCCGAGTGTGGCAAAGGCCCCGTGAGGAAAGGCCGCATCCGCCAGCTTGGTCTCCTGCATGCAGAGCACGTCGGGCTGGGCGTACTGGATCCACTCCTCGATCCTGAAGAGCCGAGCGGGCAACGAGTTGACGTTCCAGGTGGCGATGCGCACGGATCGACCGCTAGACGTTCTGTTCGGCCGGGGTCGAGTCCACCAGCACGAAGAGCAGCTCGGCCTGGCAGGCGAGCTCCCCGCCCACAGTCGCCCTCCCGGTGCCCTTACCGGCGCGGGCAGACATCCGACCGAGCGTCACCTCGAGGTCGAGCCGATCGCCGGGGACAACCTGTCGACGGAACCGGGCGCGCTCGATGCCGCCGAACAGGGGCAGGCGGCCCGCGAACTTGGGGTCGGCCAACACCGCCACGCCACCCAGTTGGGCCAGAGCCTCGACCATCAACACCCCGGGCAGCGTCGGCCGACCGGGAAAGTGCCCGGCGAAGAAGGCCTCTTCACCCGTGAGTTGCCAACTGCCGGAGGCGGACTGGCCCGGCTCGACCGACCGCAGTGCGGTGATGAAGAGGAAGGGAGGGCGATGGGGAAGGTAGTCCTCGGCTCGCACGACTGCCGAGGATATCGGTCCGGTGGCCGGTCCTCGAACGCTCCGGATAAGACCCAGTCCCGATCTCTCGGATGTTCACTCCACGACTCCGGGGAGGGCCAGCTCGGCCCGCCGCCTTGCTGCATCCAGGGACACGAGGACGAAGGACCGCGTCTCCCCCTTGGTCAGCACCTGCCGGGCTCTCTTCGGGGCAGGATCGCCCAGACCCCGGAGCGGAACGTGGCAGAGCATTCCCCCGACGTCGATGTGGGCCCCGTGGGATGTGTACGAGACGACAGTGCCGTCAAGGGCGCTGCCCACGGGATGGTCGGCCACGAAGGTGAGGAAGGTCATCGGGTCGTTGAGAGCCTCGGGAGCCGGTCTGGCAGTGCCGCCACCATCGCCGTCGAACTGGCCACGTGATCCCCCGTGGCCCTTGCGGCCAGGACCGCCGGCCGCATCGCCCGCCTTCGTAGCGGTGGCGCCCGTCCTCGCCTTCTTCGCCCCCCTGACCACTTTGGTGGCGTCGGCTTTCAAGGCGGGCCGCGCGTCGGGGGCGGCGTCACCGGACGAGTTGGATCCGGGGCCGTCGGCAGGCGTGCCGGCCATGGCGGCTTTGGTGGTCTTTCCCTTGGCACTGCGGGTCGTGGCCGCGGACTTCGTCGTCTTGGTCGTTTCGACGGCTTTGGCGGACTTGGTCGCCTTGGTGCCGTTGGCGGCATTGGTGGCCTTCCCCGCCTTGGCCGCTTTGGTGGCCTTCCCGGCCTTGCTGGCCTTGCTGGCCTTGCTGGCCTTCGTGGCCTTGGCCGATTTGGTCGATTCGGTGAGGATGGACCCTTTGGCGTCCCCCGCCGCCTTGGTGTCGGTCATCGCCCCTGTGTCGGCCGCCTTCGCTGCCTTCGCTGCCTTCGCTGTCTTCGCCGCTTTCGGCGCCTTCGCTGCCCTGGTCGTCTTGGCCACCCCGGTCGTCTTGGTGCTGCGACCTCGTCGAGCACCGTCCGCCGCCACCCCGGACGACTCCTCGGCACCGTCCGAGACCACGAGGAGGTCCCCGTCACCGGCCTGGCCGTCCCGCTTCGATCGGCTGGTCACCGATCGGCTCCTCGCCCCCCGTACCGGGGTCCGGGGGGTGAAGATCCAGCCCACGCCGGGCACCGGCTTGCCCCCGATGAGCCGTCCGGGCTCGAACAGCCAGGGGCGCTCGGCGTGAAATTCCTGAAACGAGTCGTTGGACATCACCAGGGCGCCCGACTTCTCGGCGATGCGAAGGATGAATCCGTCCCCGCGCCCAACAGCGCCCGCCGGCGGCGTGATCATCTCGCCATGCTCGAGCGCCTGTTCGAATGCGGACACCTCCGACGGGTCGATCCGGTGGCCGAAGGAGGCATCGACCACCACCGTCACGTCGGAGGTGGTGAAGCCGCGATATTCCTCCAGAAAGCTCCGGATGGCCTCGTCCAGCTGGGCCAGGCTGGGAAGGTTGCGACCCTCGGTGGCGATATTTGACCCGTCAACGACGATCCTGCGGCGGACGGGTTGATCTTGTTCCATAGAGGACCACAGTCAACCATCTGCCCAGGTGGGCGCCGAACATGCTGGGTCGATGGCCACCGAGAGACTGCGACGCCTCCGGGGCCGCGGCCGCCCGGCCCAAAGAGCTGCCCGGTCCGACGCCGGCGCCATTTAGGATGCCGCCGTGAGCTCGGACACCAGCCGGACCAATGAGGCAACGGAGCTGCTTCAGCACCTGATCCGGAACCAGTGCGTGAACGACGGCACCGTGTCCTCAGGGCACGAACGACGCAGTACCGACCTCCTGACGACGTATCTCGAGGGCTCGGGACTCGACATCGAAACATACGAGCCCGAACCGGGGCGGGCCTCGCTGGTCGCCAAGATTCACGGCTCCGATCCGGAGGCGCCGTCGCTGACGCTGCTCGGCCACACCGACGTGGTGCCGGCCAACAGTGAGGACTGGCGCCACGACCCCTTCGGCGGCGAGCTGATCGATGGAGAGGTGTGGGGCCGAGGTGCCATCGACATGCTCAACCTCACGGCCACCATGGCTACCGGTGTTCGCCACCTGGCCCTGACGGGGTTCCGTCCCGAAGGCGATCTCACCTACATCGCCGTCGCCGACGAAGAGGCTCTGGGCTTCTACGGGGCCAGATGGCTGTGCCGACACGCCGTGGACGATGTCGACGCCGACTACGTCATCACCGAGTCCGGGGGATTTCCGATGGGCGGTGCCGATGGCACGACACGCCTGCCCGTGATCGTCGGGGAGAAGGGGACCTTCTGGTGCGTCCTCACGGTAAGGGGAACGCCCGGGCATGGATCACAACCCCTCCGAACCGACAATGCTCTGGTGAAGGCGGCCGAACTGGTCCGACGGATCGACGAGTACCGACCGCAGGCCGAGATGCACGAAGCCTGGACCCGATTCGTCGAAGGGATCGGGTTCCCGCCGGAAATGGCCGAGCCGCTGCTCGACCCCGACCGTATCGATGCGTTCTGCGCCGAGTTCCCAGCCGTGGGCCTGGCCAGACAGGCGCACGCCTGCACCCATACCACGATGGCTCCGACCGTGATGGACGCCGGGACCAAGGTAAACGTGATCCCCGACCGGGTCGAGCTCACAGTCGACATCCGCTCCCTTCCCGGGTGGCGCACGGCGGACGTGCGGGCCATGCTGGACGAGGTCATCGGCGACCTGTCCGACGACGTTGACATCGAGTTCCAGTCCGAGGACGAGGCGACCACGTCGCCCATCGACACTCCGTTGTGGGATGCGCTGCAACGGGTCAGCCTGCTGTTTTACCCCGATGCCCGGACGGTCCCCTTCTTGACGGTGGGAGCCACCGACGCCAAGTTTCACCGGGCCCTCGGCAGCGTCGCCTACGGATTCGGCATGCACAGCCGGGCCATCGGCTTCGAGCAGTACGGCGCCATGTTCCATGGCATCGACGAACGGGTCGACGTGGAGTCGCTCCACCTGTCCACCGAGATGTGGATGGCGCTGGCCATCGATTTCCTCTGACCGATCGCCGACACGCTCCAGGGATCGACTCGGCCGGACCACCCGATCGGCGTGGCTGTCGACGGACCTGGCCGGACGGCAAGGGCTTGGCTAGCCTCTGAACAGGTTCAGATCGGAGGGCACTCATGTCCACGCATCCTGAGACGCGCGGTTTCAATCACGTGGCCACGATGACGGCGAATCTAGATCGCTACCTGGAGTTCTACCGAGACGTGTTCGGGGCTGAGGTCACCTCGATCATGGAAGCCGAGGGTGATCACCCACGGATGGCCATCGTGGACATGGGTGGCAATGGTGCCCTCAACGTCTTCGAGGTCCCTGCAGAGTCAATACTTGGGGATCGAACCAAGATGGGCGGGCGCGGCCCCATCGATCACTATGCCCTGGCGGTGGAATCGGAGGAGAAGCTCCTGGAGATCAGGGATCGACTCGTCGCCAGGGGAGCATCGCCGGGAGATGTGACCCAGCTCGGCCCAGCTTGGATGTCGGTGTTCTTTCCGGATCCAGACGGTGCTGAACTCGAAGTCGGATATCTCAAGACCGCCTGAGCAACCTCTCGATCGGACCCCAGTGGGCGAGTCCAGTTGTTGCGCCCGCCTCAGCCGACCGAGCGGGTCAGCAGGTCGTCCTGTTCGAGCCGGTGGAGGGCGGCGCTCCCTGAGGCGGGGCTGGCCGACTCGGCCCGACTCACATGGCGCAGCGTATGGCTGTCCCGCAGGAGCCGGTGGAGCTTGCCGTGCACGAAGTTCCAGGCGCCCATGTTCTCGGGCTCCTCTTGCAGCCAGACCACTTCGCCGGCGTTGGGATAGCGGTCGAGGACGCCCTTGATGGTCGCCTTCGGCCACGGATAGAGCTGCTCGACCCGCACCACCGCCACGGCCTTGCCCGCATCGCCCAGCTCGTCGCGTCGGCCGATGGCGTCATAGGCCACCTTGCCCGTGCACAGCACCACCCGGGTCACACCCGACGCAGGATGGTCATCGTTTCCGACCCGGGGGTCGTCGAGGACCTCCTCGAACGATCCCGAGGTGAAGGCCTCGATGGGCGAGCGGGACAGGCGCGACCGGAGGAGCGACTTGGGGGTGAACACGATCAAGGGCCGGCGATCGGCGCCCTTCACCTGGGATCGGAGCAGGTGGAAGTACTGGGCCGAGGTGGTCGGGTCGGTCACCCGTAGATTGCCCCGGGCGCACAGGGTCAAGAAGCGCTCGATGCGGGCGGACGAATGCTCCGGGCCCTGACCCTCGTAGCCGTGGGGCAACAGCAGCACCAGTCCGGACTTCTGCCCCCATTTGTCCTCGGCCGCCACCAGGAAGTTGTCGACGATGATCTCCGCCCCGTTCCAGAAGTCCCCGAACTGCGCCTCCCAGGCCACCAGATCGTCAATGGCCTCGACCGAATAGCCGTACTCGAAACCCACGCAGGCGTACTCGGACAGGAGCGAGTCGCGGATGGTGAAGCGGCCGCCCTCGAGGGCGCTCAACGGCACATACTCCTGGCCTGTGTTGTGGTCAACCAGCACCGCATGCCGCTGTGAGAAGGTGCCCCTGCGGGTGTCCTGTCCCGTCAGTCGCACGTTCGTTCCCTCCACCAGGAGCGAGCCGAGGGCCATTGCCTCGCCGAGGGCCCAGTCGATCTGGCCGTCGGCGACCACCTTGTCCCGCTGCTCGAACTGTCGGGTCAGTTTGGGATGGACGACGAACCCGTCAGGAACCGTGCGCAACACCTCGGCCAGCCGGGACAGCACCGACGAGTCGACACCGGTGTCCACCGTTGGGATCCACAGGTCCGGGACCACGTATGCGGGGAGCACCGGCGCGCTCACCGGCACCGATTCGGCCTCGGCGCGGGTCTCGTCGAGCGCCGCCTGCAACCGGTCGGAGAAGTCGTCGAGGGCCTGCTCGGCCTCCTCCAGGGAGATGTCCCCCCGCCGGACGAGCGACTCGGTGTAGAGCTTGCGCACCGACCGCTTGGCCTCGATGAGGGCGTACATGAGCGGTTGGGTGTAGCTGGGGTCGTCTCCCTCGTTGTGCCCGTGACGCCGGTAGCAGACCATGTCGATGACCACGTCTTTGTGGAAGGCCTGGCGGAAACCGAAGGCCAGCCGGGCGGCACGGGCACAGGCCTCGGGATCGTCGCCGTTCACATGGAAGATGGGGGCCTGCACCATCTTGGCCACATCGGTCGGGTAGACCGAGGTGCGGGCGGCCTCGGGGGCGGTGGTGAAGCCGAGCTGGTTGTTGATGACGATGTGCACCGTGCCACCCGTGCGGTATCCGGCCAGCCCCGACAGGTTGAGGGTCTCCGCCACCACGCCCTGACCGGCGAAGGCGGCATCGCCGTGGAGGAGGATGGGCAGCACCGGAAAGGGGTTTCCCGTCCCTTCCTCGAGTAGGGGCCCACTCCCCTGTTCGCCTCCGAGGGCGTCCTGCTTGGCCCGGGCCATGCCGACGACCACCGGGTCCACGGCCTCGAGATGGGACGGGTTGGACGAAAGGGTGACAGGGATCGTGCCACCCGAGCGGGCCACGAAGGTCCCGCAGGCGCCCTTGTGGTATTTCACGTCGCCGGAGCCCTGCACCGACTCAGGGTCGAGATTGCCCTCGAACTCCTCGAAGATCTCCCCGTAGGACTTGCCCACGATGTTGGCCAGCACGTTGAGGCGACCCCGGTGCGACATTCCCATCACCGCCTCGTGAAGACCCTCGTTCACCGCATCGTCGAGGATGGTGTCGAGGAGGACGATCGCCGATTCGGCCCCCTCCAGCCCGAAGCGCTTCTGCCCCACGTAGCGTGAGTGGAGGAATCGCTCGAAGACCTCGGCGGCATTCAGCCGACCGAGGATGTGCCGTTGCTCGTCGGGTGCGAGGACCGTGGACACGCCTTCCAGGTGCTGTTGGATCCACCGCTTCTGCTCCGGATCCTGGATGTGCATGTACTCCACGCCGAGGGTCCGACAGTAGGCGTCGCGGAGGGTGTGAAGGATCTCGTCCAGGGTGGCCGTGTCCCTGCCGGCCAGCCCATCGGTCACGAATTGGCGGGGCAGGTCCCAGATGGTCAATCCGTAGCGGAGGGGGTCCAACTCCGGGTGGAGCTCGGGGGGCTCCGCGTCCAGAGGATCGAGGTGGGCGATGAGGTGACCACGGACCCGGTACATGTTGATGAGGGTCTGCACGTGCACCTGCTTGATCAGACGGGGGTGAGCGCCGTGGCCCTCGTCGTCGGAGCCATTGGCGTCCTTCTCCCACCGGACCGGCTCGTAGGGGACGTCGAGGGAATCGAACACCTCGTCGTAGAAGCCGTGCTGGCCCATCAGGCACTCGGACACGTAGGACAGGAAGAGGCCCGACTCGGCGCCCTGGATGATCCGGTGGTCGTAGGTGGAGGTGAGGGTCACCGTCTTGCCGATACCCAGGTCGGCGAGGGTGCGCGGGTCGGCGGCCTCGAAGCCGGCCGGGACCCCCAGGGCACCGACACCCACGATCAGGCCCTGGCCGGGCATGAGCCGGGGCACGGACTGCACCGTCCCCAGGGTCCCCGGGTTGGTCAATGTCACCGTGGTGCCGGCGAAGTCGCCGGGGGTGATCTTGTTGGTGTGGATCTTGCGGACCAGCTCCTCATAGGCACTGACGAACCCGCCGAAGTCCCGGGCGTCCGCATCGGTGATGCACGGCACCAGCAACGTGCGGCTGCCATCGGTCTTTTCGACATCCACGGCCAGACCGAGCCCGACGTGCCGGTGCCGGAGGACACCCGGGGTCCCCTTTCCGTCGGCGTCGGCCACGAATGCGGCGTTCATGGCCGGAACGGCCATGAGCCCCTTGATCACGGCATAGCCGATCAGATGGGTGAAGCTCACCTTGCCGCCGATGGCACGGAACAGCTGATTGTTGACGATCGTACGGTTGACCTCGAGGAGCTTGGCCGGCACGACCCGTACGCTGGTGGCGGTGGGGACGGACAGCGACTCCTCCATGTTGGCCACGATGCGGGCGGCGGCCCCGCGAAGGGGAACCGGCGAATCGGGCTGGTCGGAACCGGTGGGCGCCCTGGCGGCCTCGGGCACGGGCCGACCTGGGACGGCCGTGGCCGGCGCCGCTGCCGGCGTGACAGTCGGCACGGCCGTCGGGCCACCCGGTGCCGGCGAGGGTAGAGCCGATGCCGATGAGCCGTTGGAGGAGGACTGAGTGCTGTCGGAGGGCTCGGTGGACGGAGCCGGCGGCGACGCCGGCACCGTCGGGGCCCCGGGCGGTCGGTAGTCGGCAAAGAACTCGCGCCACGAATCGGAGACCGAGGTGGGATCGGCCCGGAATCGGTCGTACATGTCCTCGACCAGCCAGGCGTTGGGCCCGAACGCTCGGGCACCGGGGGCGGCGGGCTGACCGCCCGATCCGTCCGATCCTCCTGCATCCACCTGGGCCATGGTCTGCAGCCTACCGGGGAGCCGCCAACGGGAAGATGGTCGACCGGCACCATTCCGGCGCTCCGCGGCTGTCGGTGATGCGCCGCCAGTGGGGCGAGCGGCTGTCCATGGCCCGGTACCCCGGGCCATGGACGACCGGCGACTACCGGGCCTTGGCCAGCTTCGGAGCTGGGGCCTGACCCTTCACGATCTTCTTGAACGACGCGCCGGCCGAAACCTTGGGGCTCTTCGACGCCTTGATCTTGATGGCCTCACCGGTCTGCGGGTTGCGACCGGTGCGCGCCGCGCGCTGAGCCCGGTCGAACGTCAGGAAGCCCGTGATGACCACCTTCTCTCCCTTGGCCACGTTCGCCACCACGACGTCCTCGATGCCGGAAAGCACGGACGCCACGTCCTTGGAGGTCGATCCGGTGTGAGCGGCCACAGCCGCGATGAGATCGGTTTTGGTAAGGGGCACTGTCTCTCCTTCGTGTTAGGAAGCCACAACAATGCACGATCTGGGCGGCCGATGTGTGCAATTGCCCATGGATCGGCCCGAATTCCGGGCCATTCCGGCTCCCGATCCGAGTGGCCACATCGGGATCAGCCCGGTGTTCCTCCTCGTCACGAGGCCTGTATGGCGTGACCGGCGACCACCTGCCAGGCTGCACTGACAAATGGCCTCGACGACTGCCCTCGCCGTCACCGAACACATACCCGACGGTGCCCCGCCCGGTGCTCCCCTGGTCGTGCTGGTCCACGGCTCCCTCGATCGATCCGACAGTTTCGTGCGCGTGCTGCGCCGGATCGATGATCTCCACACCGTGGTCTACGACCGCCGCGGCTACCACGGTTCTCGGGAGGCACTGCCGCTCAACCGCACGTTGGACGGGCACATCGACGACCTCCTGGCGGTCATCGGAGGCAGGCCGGCCGTGGTGGTCGGTCACAGCTACGGAGGAGACATCGCGCTCGGGGCCGCCCTGCGGCGCGACGGATCCCCGACCATCCTGTCCGTGGCGGCCTACGAGCCCCCGATGCCGTGGTTGGCGGGGTACCGGACATCGGCGCCGGCCTCCGGTGGCACGCCCACGGCCACGTCCGGGACGGCGGACCCCGACGAGGCCGCAGATGCGGCCGAACGCTTCTTCCGACGAATGGTCGGCGATTCGGCATGGGATCGGCTCCCCGAGGACACCAAGGCGGCACGTCGGGCGGACGGTCCCGCCCTGGAGGCTGAGCTCGCTGCCATTCGGGTGACGGAGCCGCCCTTCGACGTGACCCGCCTCGAGGTGCCCGCCACCTTCGGTGTGGGCGAACAATCGGCTGCACGCCATCGCCTGGCCGTGGCGTGGCTGGTGGAGCACACGCCCGGTGCCCAGCTGGTGGAGATCCCGGGCGCCTCCCATGGCGCCCACCTCACCCACCCTGACGCCTTCGCACGCTTGGCGCGGGCGGCCGTCGACCGGGCGCGACCCGGAACACTCGTCCCTTGAACATTCTCCTGACGGGTTCCTCGGGTCTGATCGGCGCCGCCCTCATCGATCGCCTGTCGGGCGATGGCCACAGGGCCACCCGGTTGGTGCGGGGCGCTCCCTCACGCGGCGGGATGACGGTCGACGTGAGCTGGGATCCCGACCGGGGCGCCATCGACGTGACCGGGCTCGAACGGGCCGGCCCCTTCGACGGCGTCGTCCATCTGGCCGGTGCCGGCATCGGCGACAAACGGTGGTCGGCGGACCGCAAGGCGATCATCCTCGAGAGCCGGGTCGAATCGACCCGACTGCTGGTCGACGCCCTGGGCCGGCTCTCGACGTGTCCACCGGCCCTGGTCAGCGCCTCCGCCGTCGGTTGGTACGGCGACCGTGGCGACGAGATGCTCACCGAGGCCTCGACCCCGGGCACCGGCTTCCTGGCCGAGGTCTGCCGAGCCTGGGAGGCGGCGGCCGAGCCGGCGGCGCAATCCGGGATTCGCACCGTCCATCTGCGGACCGGAGTCGTCATCAGCGGCACCGGAGGCGCACTCGGAAAGCAGCTACCCCTCTTCCGGCTCGGACTGGGGGGTCGGATGGGCACCGGGCAGCAGTACCGGAGTTGGATCGCCCTCGAGGACGAGGTCAGCGTGATCCTGCGCTGCCTGGGGGACACCGCTCTCCGCGGGCCGGTCAATGCCACCGCCCCACATCCGGTGACCGACGGTGACCTGGCCAGGTCCTTGGGTGCCGCACTGAAACGGCCTTCGGTCGTCGCCGTCCCCGCCGTCGCGCTCCGACTGGCCCTCGGAAGGGAGATGGCCGAGGAGCTCGTGCTCGGCGGCCAGCGCGTCCTCCCTGCCGCGCTGCAATCGGTGGGATACGAGTTCGCCCACGCCGATCTGGACGGTGCCGTCCGCGCCGCGATCACGCCCGTCGCCTGACAGCCGGAGGGACCGCCGCCTCAGTCGAGGACCGACGCCACCCGCCTCGACGGCTGTCGGACCAACTTGTCCCCGGTGGGTGACTCATCCTTGGCCCCGGCCACCAGGGGCGAGCGGGACAGGAAGATCACCCCGGCCACGACGATGCCGATGGCCACGATCTCAACCGGCAGCCGCCAGCCACCGGTGCGCAGCCGGTCGCCGAAGAGCCAGATGCCGATGGCCACGCTGGCCACCGGGTCGACGATGGTCAGCGTGGCCTGGGAAGCGGTGATCGGCCCCGCATGGAGTGAGCTCTGGATGAGGAGCAACCCGATCAGGCCGGTGGCCAACAGGGCGTAAGGGTCCCAGTTGGTGACGACATTGCCCCACCCCCCGCTGATCAGGTTGGTGAACTGCTTGGTCAAGGCGGCGGAGAGCGCAAACATCACGGCGCCCGATGCGCCGAACATGGCGGCGCGGAACCACCGGGGCCCGGTGAACCCGAGAGCGGCGGTGGCGACCACGATCAACCCCACCACAACCACCGTCACCGTCCAGCTCCGGAGCGTGGGCACGACGGTTCCGCCTCCGGGTGCGGCGACGACCAGGAAGGCGGCCAGACCGCCGGCTGCCGCCGCCGCTCCCGCCCACTCCCTCCAGGTCAGCGGGTACCGGAACCACACCCCCAGGATCAGGACGAGGAAGAGGAGCTCCGTGGTCACAATGGGTTGCACGGAACTGAGCTGGCCGAAGCGGAGGGCACCGGCCTGGAGCAGAAACCCCACCAAGATCAAGGCCAGTCCCGCGAACCAGATCAGGTGGCGAAAGGCCTCCCGGAAGAGGCCGAGCCCGATGGTCATGCGGCTGGGCGCATTCTGCACGCCGATCCGCTGGAAGACCACGCTCAGGGCATTGGCGAACGCAGCCAGCGTGGCGAGGGCAAACGCCATGACTACGGTCTAGTGCAGGTCGCTGCGGCGAACGGACCACCGGCGGCCGGTGGCCCGCCGGCGGGGATCGCCGACTCCGGTAGGGCAGGGTTACGCTGTCGGCGGCCCGACGGACCGGGCACCTATACCAACGAGGGGATCCGCCTTGGACCACGCCACCGTAACCAGCCAGCGCCAGTCGGCCACCGGCGAGGTCACCGATTCGATCAGCCCCGCGCAGTTCGAGTCCGACGTCCAGTCGTTCTTGGAGGCCAACGCGCCCAAGCGGGCGAAAGAGACCTTCGTGTGGGGAGAGGGGTCGGACAGCGTCGGCCTCTTCCCCGAGCGAACTCCGGAGCAGGACGCCGAGGAGTTGGCCACGGCGCGCGCCTGGGCCCGCATGGTCTTCGACGCCGGCTTCGGGTGGATCACCGGTCCGGTCGCCTACGGGGGCCGCGGCCTGTCCCGGGAGTACCAGCGGATCTACACCACGCTGGCCACCGGCTACAAGATGCCCTCGATGTCGGTCTACGGGATAGGGCTCGGGATGGTGGCGCCCACCATCCTGGCCCACGCAACCGAAGAGGTCAGGCAGGCCTACCTGCTACCCATGCATCGCGGCGACATCGTCGGCTGCCAGCTCTTCAGTGAGCCGTCATCGGGTTCGGACCTGGCATCCCTCGAGACCAAGGCCGTGCGCGACGGTGACGAGTGGCTCGTCACGGGTCAGAAGGTGTGGACCTCCGGGGCCCAGCTCTCCGACATCGGCGAGATCATCTGCCGCACCGATCCCGACCTGCCCAAGCACCGCGGGCTGACTGGGTTCATCGTCGACATGCGCGCACCGGGCGTCGAGGTCCGGCCCTTGCGCCAGATGACCGGCGGCGCATCGTTCAACGAGGTCTTCTTCACCGATGTCCGGGTGCCCGACTCCCACCGGCTGGGTGAGGTGAACGGGGGGTGGACGGTGGCCCTGACCACCCTGATGAACGAGCGCGCCGCCATCGGCGGAGGCGGTGGTGGTCTGGGCCTGCCGACCAGCAGGCGCCTGGTGGAGTTGGCCCACGCCAAGGGTCGTTCCGGCGACCCCATGATCCGCCAGCAGCTGGCCAGCGTGATCATCAACGAGCGGGTGGCCGCTTACACCAATCTGCGGGCTATGGCCAAGATCGCCGTCGGCCAGCTCCCGGGGCCGGAGATGTCAATGGGCAAGCTGTCGCTGACCGCCAACATGGTGCGGATCTGTGACGTGCTCTCCTCGCTCCTGGGACCCTCGCTCGTGGCCGACACCGGTGCCTGGGGCACCTACGCATGGTCCCAGTACCTGCTGGGCGTGCCGGGTATGCGGGTGGCCGGGGGAACCGACGAGGTCCTGCGCAACATCGTCGGCGAACGGGTCCTCGGACTGCCGAAGGAGCCCGCCCTCAACTGACCGGGTCAACTGACCGGCCTCGTACTGACCGGCCTTGTCGGTGGGAGGACGGACCGACGGCCTAGGAGACTGTTGAACAAACGGCATTCGTCGAGTTCACAGCCTTGGAGTTGGT
>JADEYI010001786.1_pt1 | contig 13631 bp, 13 predicted proteins | sample 8542331 | NCBI WGS metagenome assembly JADEYI01 (sample SAMN16510988, study PRJNA670497) | mine drainage metagenome | isolation source: biofilm near Copperflume 1 | place: Germany: Marsberg coppermine Kilianstollen | collected 2018-02 | reverse complement strand
GCGCGCTCGGGCTCGCGGTGGCCGTCGCCCCCGATTTGTGGACCGCTCGCTTCACGCAGGCGCCGGAGGTGCTCGCTTCGGCCGCGCTCTACTTTCGCTGGGCAGGCCCCTGCTATGGGCTGTTCGGACTGGGGCTTTGTCTTTATTTCTCGTCCCTCGCCGCCGGCAAGGTGGGCGGCCCGGTGCTCGCGGGGACGCTGAGGCTGGTCCTGATCGCGCTCGGCGGCTGGATTCTCGCCGCCGCCCATGCGCCGTCGTGGACCATATTCGCGCTCGTCGCGCTCGGGATGGCCGCCTACGGGATCGCGTCGGTCGTCGCGGTGCGCTACACGATCTGGGGCATCGACCGATGAGCGGACTGCTCGCTCATTGCCACAGCTCGACCGCCTCGCCGCGCGCGCGCATGCGCTCGGCCTTGGCCTGCAGGAAGCGCTGGAACGAGGGCTGCTTCAGGTAGGCGCCGGAGGAGACGTAGTCGAACGAACCGGCGAGGTGGAACGGCCGCAGGTAGGCCTCGATGCGGAACACCTCGCGCCCGCGCGGGTCGAAGAAGACGATGCTGGGGGTGTAGGTGATCTTCAGCAATCTTGCGAATTCGGATGCGGGGACGGATTTTCCATCCGGGGTGATGATCTTTTCATTCTGCAACAGCGAGACGCGCGCCACATCGAACTTCGCCAGCTGCGCCTTGACCTCGGACCGCTGGAAGCCTTCGCGGTGCAGCTCGTCGCAGCCGGCGCAGTAGGGCGTCTCGAACACGACCGCGAGCGGCTTCGCGCCTTTGCCGCGGCGCAGGTAGAGCGGCGGGCGCATGAAGAACGGCTCGTCGTGCAGCGTCGCGCTCGCCGCGTCCTTGAGCGCGGTTTGCAGGTACTCGCCGAGCGGAACCTTGTTCTCCATGCGGCCGTCGACCCAGTCGAGCACGGCCTCGAAGCGGTGCGGCGGGTAGTAGCCGTTCAGGCGCGCGATCACCTTTCCGCGCTCGTCGAGAAAGAGCAGGGTGGGGGTGAACTGGACCTTGAGGAAGGCGGCGAAATCCTTCTCGCGCCTGACCTGGCCGTCGGTCCAGGTCACGTCGCGGTCGCCCCAGATGTTGAGCGCGATCGCGCTTAGGTGCTTCTTCGTCTTCTCGACGATGCGCGGTTGGCTGAAGTTGGTCTTCATCAGCGCCGCGCAGTACGGGCAGCCGTCCTGGCCGAAGTAGAGCATCACCCGCTTGTGCTCGCGCGCGGCGTCGGCCACGTCCTCGCGCAGGTCGAGGAAGCTCTGGCTGAACCACTCGGGAATCTCGATTGCGTGCGGAGCGACGACCTGCGCGCGCGCCGGGAGGGCGGCGAAACAGAGCGCGAAAAGAAGGGCGCGGAGCATGCGGCCAGTATAGTGTGACAATCGTTGGACCACGCCATGCTGCGCCTGTTCTTCGCTTTGAACGCCCGCCTCGCGCACCAGCGCGGGCGCGCGGCGCTGTCGGTCGCGGGGATCGCGCTCGGGGTGGCGCTCGGCTTCGGCGTGCAGCTGGTGAACCGCGCCGCGGTGAACGAGCTGGCCGCCGCGGTGCGCGCGGTGGCAGGCACCGCCGACCTCGAGGTACGCGGCGGGCGCGCCGGCTTTCCCGATGCGCTGTACGCGCGGATCGCGCGCCTGCCCGGGGTTGCGCTCGCCAGCCCCGCCGTCGACCTGCGCGCCGGGGTGGCCGGCACCGAGCGAAGTCTGCGCGTGCTCGGGGTTGACGTGCTGCGCGCGGCACGCATGCATCCGCAGCTTTTCGCCGCGCTGCCGCAGGGCGACCGCTTCGCGCTGCTGGAGCCCGACCGGGTGCTGCTCTCGGCCGGTGCGGCGCGCGCGCTGGGCCTGGCGCGCGGCGGGCGGCTCGCGCTGGTGGTGGGCCTTTCGCGCGTCGAGCTGCACGTGGCGGGCGTGCTGCCGGCGGCGGCGCTGCCGGGTGAGGTCGCGCTCACCGACGTCGCCACCGCGCAGTGGCGCCTGGCGAGCCTGGGCGAGTTGAACCGCGTGGACCTTCGGCTCGCGCAAGGCGTCAACCGCGCCGCGATGCGCGAACGAATTGCCGCGCTGCTGCCGGCGGGCACCTATGTGGCGCCGGTGGAGACCGCGGCGGCCGAGAGCGCCGACCCGTCGCGTGCCTACCGCGTCAATATGAACGTGCTCGCGCTGGTGGCGCTTTTCACCGGCGGGTTCCTGGTGTTCTCGGCCCAGGCGCTCGAAGTCGCGCGCCGGCGCGGCGAGCACGCGCTGCTGCGCGTGCTGGGGCTGCCGCGGCGCGGCATCGCGCGCCTGGTGCTGATCGAGGCGGGGGCGGTGGGGCTGGTGGGCAGCGCGCTCGGGCTCGCGCTCGGCTGGGGGCTGGCCAAGCTCGCGCTGCGCTTCACCGGCGCGGATCTCGGCGCCGGGTACTTCCGCGGCGTGTCGCCCGAGCTCGCGTTCGACGCGCGCACCGCGCTCGCCTATCTTGCCGCCGGCAGCGCGATCGCGCTCGCCGGCGCGGCGCTGCCGGCGCTCGACGCGGCGCGCCGCCCGCCCGCGCGGGCGCTGAAAGCGGGCGACGAGCAGGCGATGTTCGGGTCGCTGGTATCGGCCTGGCCGGGCCTCGCGCTGCTCGCGGCCGGCGCGGGCATGACGCAGCTCGGGCCGGTCGGCGGGCTGCCGGTGTTCGGCTACGCCGCGATCGCCTGCGTGCTGCTGGGCGGGATCGCGCTCATGCCGCGCCTCGCTCAAGGCGTGTTCGAGCGGCTGCCGCCGCCGCGGCGCGTGCCGGCCGCGCTCGCGCTCGAGCAGCTGCGCGGCGCGCCGGGGCAGGCGATGGTGAGCCTGGCGGCGATCGTCGCCAGCTTCTCGCTCATGGTGGCAATGGCGATCATGGTGGCCTCGTTTCGCGAGTCGGTAAGCGACTGGCTCGACCGCGTGCTGCCGGCGGACTTCTACTTCCGCACCACCCAGAGCGGCGACACCGCCTTTCTCGATCCGGCGTTCGAGCGCGAGGTGCTGGCGCTGCCGCAGATCGCGCGCGCCGAGTTCATGCGCACCACCCGCGTCGCGCTCGATGCGAGCCGCCCGCCGGTGTCGCTGCTCGCGCGCGACCTGCCGCAGGCCGGGGTGGTGACGACCTACCCGCTGGTCGGCCCGAGCTATCAGCCGAAGGCAGGCGACCCGCCGCCGGCCTGGGTCAACGAGGCGGTGGAGTCGATCTACGGCTACACCCCGGGCAAGCGGATCGGCCTGCCGCTCGCAGGCGCGCGCCACGCCTTCGTCGTCGCCGGCGTGTGGCGCGACTACGCGCGCCAGCAGGGCGCGATCATCATCGACCGCGCCGAGTACGCGAAGCTTACCGGCGATGCGCGCGCCAACGACGCCGCGCTGTGGGTCGCGCCCGGGGCGAAGGTCGAAAGCGCGATCGAGGCCGTGCGCGCGCTGCCCGGCGGGGAACAGCTCGAGATCTCCACCCCGGGCGAGATCCGCCGCGCGTCGCTGCGGATATTCGATCGCAGCTTCGCCATCACCTACGCGATCGAGGCGGTGGCGGTGCTGGTGGGCATGTTCGGCCTGTCCTCGAGCCTGGGCGCGATCGTGCTCGCGCGCCGGCGAGAGTTCGGCATGCTGCGGCACCTGGGCATGACGCGCGGCCAAATCGGCGCCATGCTCGCCGCCGAGGGCGGCCTGCTCGCGCTGCTCGGCGCCGCCGCCGGGATGCTGGTCGGATTCGCGATCGGCGAGATCCTGATCCACGTCGTCAACCGCCAGTCGTTCAACTGGGGCATGGAGACCCATCTCCCGTATGGCATGCTCGCCTCGCTGACCGCGGTCCTGATCGGGCTCGCCGCGCTCACCGCGTACCTATCCGGGCGCGAGGCGATGGGAATCGGCGCCGTGCGCGCCGTGCGGGAGGACTGGTGAAGCGCAGGGATTTCATCGCCGGTTTGGGATTGGGTTTTTTCATCAAGAATTCTCTTTCTTCGGAAATCGAGTTTCCACAAGTCCTCCCCAATCGTTCCCTACATTTCCCCCGCGACCACGGCGCGCACCCGGACTTCCGCACCGAGTGGTGGTATGCGACCGGCTGGCTCGCCACCGAATCAAACCAGCCGCTCGGCTTCCAGGTGACGTTCTTCCGTTCGCGCCTGCCGTTCGCGACCGACAACCCGAGCGCCCTCACCCCGCGCCAGATCGTGTTCGCCCACGCCGCGCTCTCGGACCCGTCTTTCGGGCGGCTACGCGACGACCAACGCGCCGCGCGCGAAACACTCGGCCTCGCCGGCGCCGCCGACAACACTACCGACGCCTGGATCGACGACTGGCGCTTCGCCCTAAAGGGCGACACCTACCGCGCTACCATCCCGGCGCGCGAATTCGCGCTCGATCTCGCCCTTACGACGCATGCCCCGCCGCTGCTCGAAGGCGAGGACGGCTACAGCCGCAAAGGCCCGCACCCCGGCGAGGCGAGCTACTACTACAGCCGCCCGCAGCTCGAGGTGCGAGGCACGATCGAGCGCGGCAAGGGAAAGGAAAGCGTCACCGGCAGCGCCTGGCTCGACCACGAATGGTCGAGCGACTACCTCGCTCCCGAAGCGGCAGGCTGGGACTGGTGCGGCATCAATCTGGAGAAGGGCGCCGCCCTCATGGCCTTCCGCATCCGAAGCAAAGGAGGTGGCGTCGTCTGGGCCGGTGGCACCCTCAAGACCGAGCAAGGAAAAACCGTCTTCACCCCGGCCCAGATCACCTTCGAGCCGCTGCGCACCTGGCGCTCCCCGCGCACCAGCGTCGAATACCCCGTCGCCATGCGCGTCACCGCCAGCACCGAGTCCTGGGACCTCGAGCCCCTGATGAACGACCAGGAGCTCGATTCCCGCGCCAGCACCGGCGCCATCTACTGGGAAGGCGCCGTGCGCGCACTGCAAGGCGGCAAAGAAGCCGGCCGCGGCTACCTCGAGCTCACCGGATACGGGGAGCCGATCCAGATGTAAGGAGATACGTCCATGCGCAAACTGAACCTGAGCAAGGCCTTCACCCTGATGGAATCGGGCCCCGTCGTCCTGGTCACGACCCACGACGGAAAGAAGAACAACATCATGACCATCTCCTGGACCATGGTGCTCGACTTCACCCCGGCCTTCGCCATCACCACCGGCGAGTGGAACCACTCCTACGCCGCGCTGCGCAAGACCCGGCAATGCGTCATCGCCATTCCGACGTTCGACATGCTCGACAAGGTCGTCGGCATCGGCACCTGCTCCGGCGCCGACACCGACAAATTCGCCAAATTCAAGCTCACCCCCGTGCGCGCCACGCGCGTCAAGGCGCCGTTGATCAAGGAATGCCTCGCCAACATCGAGTGCAAAGTCACCGACATCGTCGCCAGGCACGACATCGTCGTGCTGCAGGGCCTTGCCGCCTGCGTCGATCCCGCGCACAAGGAAAAGCGCACCCTGCACGCCGTCGGCGACGGCACTTTCATTGTCGATGGACGCCGGTTCGACCGGAGGAAGATGATGGCCTCCAAGATTGCGGAGGGCGCCTAGGCCGCGGTCACGCCACCGACGCGACGGACCAGGCCAGGATCAGCTGCGCAGAGTAATAGGCGGGCGATCCCCAGGCCTTGTTGCGCAGGCTCCTGGCGACGAACCGGTCGCGCGCCACCGCGACGTCCGAGGCCGCGAACATGACGGCGCCGAGCAGCACCTGCCAGCGGCCGGTCGCGGCGGCATAGCCGGCCGCGGTCGCGCACATGACGAGGATCGCCGCGACATAGGCTACCACCGGGATCCTGTAGGCCGCGCCGAGATGCGGCCACAGCCAGCGCCCGACGCCGATCCCGAACCCGAGCGCGGGAGCGAGGGCGACCAGGAACGCCGCGAGCGAGAACGCGCCGAGGCAGAACGCCAGCGCGAAGCAAAGGTGCGCGATCAGAAACGCGCCGAGGCCCGCCAGGAAGGCGCCCCGCCGCCTGGAGAGCAGCGCCGCGTCGCCGAGCCAGCCGAAGACCAGGGCCGCGAGGATCCAGCGGCCGTACCCCGAGGCGGGCGCATCGAGCGAGAGGGCGACCAGAACGAACGCCGAGCTCGCGCCCAGCTTGAAAACCGCGTGCGCGAACGGCCGCGCGAACCGTTCGGCGAGCAGCAGCCCGGCGACCGCTGCCAGGCACGCGAGGGTGAGGGCCTGCGCCAAACGCCTAGTGACTGCCCGTCAGGAGCGCCGCGAGGCGCGGGAACGGAATCGTTCAGCGGCTGCCCGGCAATCCTACGACGACTTCGCTGATCTGGATCACCAGTGGTATGTCGGTGTAGTTCGGGATGTCGGCCATGATTTCCTGTGCGTGAGGCCCGAAGCCGGCCTGGAAGCTGTCGACGGTGTAGTACTTGCAGGCGTCGCCCAGCCGGGCCTTGACCAGCGGCATGTGCTTGTCGCGGTAGTACGTGTGATCGAACCGCGCGCCGGGAGTGTTGGGGTACATCACGCTGACTTTGATCATGGCTCCTCTCCTGGTGATAGGCTTTCGGCCAATGGGAGGTCGATCGTGCACGATAATCAGGACCTGACACAAGTGTTCATCTATGGCTGGCGCGTGCGATGTCTGATCTGAACAAGAGCTACTGGAACGACACGGGCGTGAGCCTGCGCGTGGTGGAGCTGCGCGCGGCGGGGTTCGATCCGGCGCAGGCGGGCAAGCGCAACGCGGTGGTGACGGTGGCGAGTCCTTATACGAACGCGCACCGCTGCAACAACCGGGTGCGTCGGATCGCGGACCTGGTGGTGGAGGCGATCGGCAAGCGGGGCGGGCAGGGGTTGCTGGTGGGGGCGCCGGCGGTGTCGGATGCGTTGACGCAGGGTTCGGCGACCGCGGGGTACAGCCTTCCTTCGCGCGAGCTGGTGGCGGATTGCTTCGAGACGGGACACTACGCGCACCACGGGCAGGCGATGGTGGTGATCTCGGGCTGCGACAAGAGCGGGGCGGCGGCGATGATGCCGCTCGCGCGCACCAACGCGTTCGGGCTGGTGGTGTATCCGGGCACCAGCTCGCCGGGGCAGGTGGGTTTCGGGCCGTGGGCGGCGAAGGGGGACAACCTCACGATCATGGACCACGGCGAGGCGCAGGCGGCGCGCGAGGCGGGCAAGATCGGGGAGGCGGAGCTGCTGCAGATCGAGCGCGCGATCATGCCGGGCAGCGGAACCTGCGGCGCGATGTTCACCGCCAACACGATGAGCACGATCGCCGAGGCGATGGGGATGATGCTGCCGCGCGGCGCGTCGCAGCCGGCGGACGTCGACGCGGCAGGGGACGTGCACGACGACGTCAAGGCGCACGTGCACGCGAGCGTCGATGCGTTGTACGGGTTGATGGCCGCAGGGCTGCGCCCGCGCGACATCATGACCGTGAAGGCGTTCGAGAACGCGATCGCCACCGCCTACGCGATGGGCGGCTCGACCAATATGTACCTGCACCTGCTCGCGATCGCGCGCGAGGCCGGGGTGCCGCTGACGGTCGATCGCATCCAGGCGGTGGGCGAGCGCGTGCCGCTGATCGCCAACCTGCAGCCGCACGGGCCGTACGCGATGGTGTCGCTGCACAAGATCGGCGGGGTGCCGGTGGTGATGCGCGAGCTGCTTGAGCACGGCTTGCTGCACGCCGGCGCGATGACGGTGACGGGCAGGACCGTGGCGGAGAACCTGCGCGACGCGCCGACGCTCGCCGCGCTGGGCGAACAGGACATCGTGCGGCCGGTCGCGCGCCCGGTCGCGCCGCCGGGGCATCACATCAGCGTATTGAAGGGCAACCTCGCGCCCGAGAGCTGCGTGCTGAAGTTGAGCGGCAAGACGCTCGCGGGCGGCGCGTTCCGCGGCCGGGCCAGGGTGTTCGAGAGCGAGGCGGACGCGCTCGCCGCGATCCGCGCCGGCCAGGTGGTGGCGGGCGACGTGGTGGTGGTGCGCAACGTCGGCCCGGTCGGCGCGCCCGGCATGCCGGAGATGGTGCACCTGACGCTCCAGCTCCAGGGGCGGGGCCTCGGCAAGGACGTGGCGCTGATCACCGACGGCAGGTTCTCGGGCGTCTCGCATGGCGTGCTGGTGGGGCACATCTCGCCCGAGGCGGCGAAGGGCGGCCCGATCGGCATCGTGCAGGACGGCGACACCGTCGTCATCGATCCGCGCGCGCGCACGCTCGAGCTCGCCGTGGACGCGGCCGAGATCGCGCGCCGCACGGTCGCGCACAAGCCGTACGCGCGCAGCGAGCCGCTGCGGCCGGGGTCCGTGCTCGAGAAGTACGCTCGGATGGTCTCCTCCGCACACTACGGCTGCGTGCTGTGACGAAACTGCGCGTCCAGAGCTTCGCCCTTTCCCTCGACGGCTTCGGCGCCGGGCCGGAGCAGAGCCTGCAGAACCCGCTTGGCGTCGGCGGGCCCGAGCTGATGGAGTGGTTCTTCCAGACCGACGTCTGGAAGCGGATGCACGGTCTGGGCGAAGGCGAGAAGGGCACCGACAACGCGTTCGCCGAGCGCGGCTTCGAGGGCATGGGCGCCTGGATTCTCGGGCGCAACATGTTCGGCCCGGTTCGCGGGCCCTGGCCGGACGAGAGCTGGCAGGGCTGGTGGGGCGACGAGCCGCCCTACCATGTGCCGGTGTTCGTGCTCACGCACCACGCGCGCAAGCCGCTCGAGATGGCCGGCGGCACCGTGTTCCATTTCGTCACCGAAGGCATCCATGCCGCGTTCGAGCGGGCGAAGGCCGCCGCGGACGGGCGCGACGTGCGCCTGGGCGGGGGCGTGGCGACGATCCGGCAGTACCTGCAGGCCGGGCTGGTCGACGAGATGCACCTCGCGCTGCGCCCGGTGCTGCTCGGCGCCGGCGAGGCGCTGCTCGCGGGAATCGACCTGCGCGCGCTCGGCTACGAGTGCGCCGAGTGGGGCGCGGGCGAGCGCGCCACCCACGCGGTGCTTCGCCGGCTCGGATGACGCCGGCTGCGTGCTCTAGACCTTTATGTCACACGCAACGAATGCACTCCCGCCCGAAACCCCGCTGAGCATCTCGCGCGAGGCGCTGAACGAGCTGCCGATCAGGCGCTACGAGGGGCCGCTGTGCCTGGTCGAGGTGCCGGCGGATCTGGAGCGCGCGCTGCAGGATATGCGCGGGGAGAGCGTGCTCGGCTTCGACACCGAGACGCGGCCCGCGTTCAGGCCCGGGGAGAGCTACCTCCCGTCGGTCGTGCAGATCGCCACCGCCGACGCGGTGTATCTGCTGCAAGTCCAGCAGCAGGACTATTCCGCTGCGATGCGGGAGATCTTTGCGTCGGACAAGATCGTGAAGGCGGGCGTGTCGGTGGCCGACGACCTGCGCAACCTGAAGAAGCTGTTCGAGTTCGAAGAAAGAGCAGTGGTGGATCTGGGCAAGGTGGCGAAGCGCCACGGCCTGAAGCAGACCGGCGTGCGCAATCTGACGGGGATCTTCCTCGGCACGCGGATTCCCAAGGGCACGAAGACGACCAACTGGGCCGCGCGCCGCCTGACGCCGCAGCAGATCATCTACGCGGCGACCGATGCCTGGGCGTGCCGCGAACTGTATCTGCGCTTCAAGCAGCTGAATCTTGTCTGAGACGTCAGTGTGAGGCGAACGAGATCATGGACCAAGACGACAAGCGGACAAGCATGCCGCAGCACATCGGCATCGTCGCCTGCTCGGCCGAAGGCGCCGCGCTGTGCTACACCACGATTTGCGTCGAGGGCGCAGCGCTGCTCGGGGCGCCGCACGCGCATCCCGAGGTGTCGGTGCACACGCACTCGCTCGCGCAGTACATGCAGCGCATCTACCGCGGGGACTGGCAGGGTGTCGGCGCGCTGATGCTCGCCTCGGCCGAGAAGCTGGCGAAGATCGGCGCGGATTTCGCGATCTGCCCCGACAACACGATCCACCAGGCGTTGCCCTGGGTGCTGCCGCGCTCGCCGCTGCCGTGGCTGCACATCGCCGAGGTGGTGGCCGAGGAGGCCGCCGCGCGCGGCTTCCGGCGCCTCGGCCTGTCGGGCACGCGCTGGCTGGTCGAGAGCGCGGTCTACCCGGACAAGCTTTCGGCGCGAGGGATTGCATGGACGCTGCCCGAGCCGGCCGAGCGCGAGGAGATGAACCGCATCATCATGGACGAGCTGGTGTGCGGGATGTTCCGCCCCGAGGCGGTGGCGTTCTTTCAGCGCGTGGTCGGCCGCATGAGGGGCGAGGGCTGCGACGCGGCGGTGCTGGGCTGCACCGAGATTCCCCTCGTGATGAACGACGCCAACTCGCCGCTGCCGGTGCTCGATTCGACGCGCCTGCTCGCGCGGGCAGCGCTGCGGCGCGCCGCAGCGCTGGCGGCGATCAGGAAGTAGCCGGTGGTCGCGATCGCCAAGACCAGGTGCCCGACCGCAGGCCTAGGCGACGACCCGGTAAAGCTGCCACCCCTGCTTGATCGACGGCAGGGGAAATTCGCCGCGCTCCTCGAGCGCTATGCCTGACCCCGCCACCAGGTCGTGCACCGTGCGCGAAGCGAGTATCTCGTTGCTCGTCGCGTGTCCGGCGACGTTGCTCGAGATGTCCATCGCCGTTCCCTCCAGTCCCGCGCCGGCGACGCTGATCTCGCCGGTGTGCACGCCGATGCGGTGCTCGAGACCGCGCCCGCGCAGCAGCCGCGACACGGACACCGCACATTCCAACGCGCGCGCCGGGCCGTCGAAGGTGGCGGCCACGCCGTCCGGCAGCACGGTGATGCGGTTTGCGCGGAAGCGGCGCAACTCGGGCTCCAGCGCGCCCGCTTCGGCGCAGCGGATCAGGACGATGGTCGCCACCGCGCGGTCGGACGCTGCGCGCCGCTGCGGCCGGCGCAGGAACTCGCCGATGACCTCGATAATGCGCCCGGCGTCGCCGACGAAGGGCAGGTGATCGACGCCGGACAGCTCCGCGTACTGCGCGCCGGGGATTCCGGCCGCGAGCTGGCGGCCCGCCTCGATGTCGATCAGCACGTCGTCCTTGCGGTGGATAACGAGCGTCGGGACACGGATGCCCGGCAGGACGCCGGTGATGTCGATGCGGCTGTTCATCTGCATCAGGGCGATGCAGGCGCCCGGCGTCGCGCCGAGCCGCTCGAACTGCCCCCACCAGCGGACCATCTCGGGGTCCTCGCCCACCGTGGGCGCGAACAATGGCAGGCTCTTGCCGCTGCCCCAATCGCTCTCGACGTAGTCGAACAGGCGCTGCAGCGACGCCTCGTCGGGATGCCAGTGTCTGAACTGCGCGAAGCCGCCATAGACGATTAGCCCGTCGCAGCGCTCGGGATGGTGGGCGGCGAACAACGCGGCGAGCGAGCCGCCCTCGGAGATGCCCATCAAGTGGGCCGTCCCGAATCCGGCCGCGTCCATCACGGCGCGCAGGTCGTCCATGCGCTCGTCCATCGGCGGCAGCGCGCTCACCGGGTCCGACAGCCCGGTGCCGCGCTTGTCGAACATCGCCACCCGAGCTATCTTTCCGAGCCGGTTGAGCCAGTCGCGGAACCGCGGGCTGTCCCAGTAATTGTCGATGTGCGAGACGAATCCGGGCGCGAAGACCAACCGCGCCGGCCCGTCGCCGAAGAGCTGGTAGGCCACGTGCACCTCGCCGCTGCGCGCATATCGGGTCGCGGGGCGATCCTGCCGCGCGGCCGGCGCGGCGGATGCGGCCGCGTGCTCGGCCACCTCGCCGACGAAGCGGAACCCGCGACCGCGGATGGTCTTGATGTAATCCTGGCGCGCGCCGTCGTCGCCGATGACCTGGCGCGCGGTTTTGATCCGGCTGCTCAGGGTGGTGTCGGACACGACCCGGCCGCTCCAGATGGTCTCGAGCAACTCGTCGCGGGTGAGGACGCGGTCGCGGTGCTTGAGCAGCATGATGAGAAGCTCCAGCACCTGCGGCTCGACCGCCAGCGCCTGCCCGCCGTGGGCGATCTCGAAGCGGGCAGCGTCGATGCGGAACTCGCCGAAGCTGTAGATCATGATGCGGGTCATTGTCCACAAAATCCGCAGGATCTCCAAGTCTGGTGCAGGTGGTCTCCAAGCGGCGTCCGCAGCGCGGACTTACCGTGGCGGCGTGGTAAAAAAGGAGGATTCGCCATGACCATCAACGTCGCTACGCAGGAATCGCAAACCGCCAGGATTTCCCTCGGGACTCGCACGCCTTCCGCGCTGCCGAAACGCCACCGCAGTCCGCGCAGCGTCCGGGCGCGCCTTGCCGCCGCCTTCCGCAAGGCCGGCTGCGCCGTAGGCGAGAAACAAGCCTTCGAGCGCACTAAGGACTGGTTCCGCGCCAACGGCGGAGTCTGGGCTCGGAGCCTCGCCTGATCAGATCCGTGACTGCACCGGCCGGGCGGTTCACCTGGGCTCAGTCGGTGCGCGCGACGCGAAAGCCGACTACCGAGTAGCGGCCCGAGAGGTCGTGCAACTCGCGCCCCGCGGCGCGGATGGTCGAGGTGCCGCAGTTCCATGAACCGCCGCGCATCACGCGATCGATGCAGGTGCCGGACAGCCAGGCGCTGCCATCGGCCGGCGCGCCATCGTAGTTGCGGTGCCAGCAGTCCTGCATCCATTGCCAGGCGTTGCCGTGCATGTCGTACAGGCCGAAGGCGTTGGGCGGAAAGCTGCCCGATGGGGCGGTGTGCAGCCAGCGGTCCTTGCCCGCGGCCGCCGGCGCGCAGCAGCGCTCGGTGCCGTAGTTGGCGTAGGCGCGGCTTGCCTTCGTTCCCCAGTAGTAGGGCGTTTCGGTCCCGGCGCGCGCCGCGTACTCCCACTGCGCCTCGGTGAGCAGCGCGTACGAGTGGCCGGTCTTGCGGCTGAGCCAGTCGGCGTAGGCCGCGCCGTCGTTCCAGCTCATGCACACCACGGGGTCGCGCTCGGTCTGCGAGAAGCCGGGCCGGCGCCAGCCCGCGCGGCGATCGTCGAACCAGCTGCCGTTGCGTTGGATCAGGCAGCCCGGCGCCGCGCGGTAGCCCGACTCGGCGACGAAGCGCGCGAACTCGCCGCGCGTGGTCGCGTATTTCGCGACCGCGAACGGGCGCGCGAAAGTCACCCGGTGCCGCGGCTGCTCGTCCGCGCCGCGTGCCGGATCGCTCGCCGCCGAGCCCATCTCGAAGCTGCCCGCCGGCAGCACGATCATCACCGGACAGACGTCGCAGTCGCGAAAGCTCGCGCCGGGGGCCGGCGCGCCGAGCAGTGCGACAGAACCTGCAATGGCGAGAGCATGCATGACGCAATCCTAACTTCCGTCGGGAGCGGGCGACAGAGGGCGCCCCGAAATGGCGCAAAAGAGACAATGAACTGTCGGCCGGCGGCGACGCGCGCGCAATTTCGATTGACAGCGCAGCGGTGCGACGAGCAAAGATCGAACATAGGGGTATCACGCGAGCAAGGAGAGCATATGAGTAACTCACGATCCGCCATGCCACGCCAAACCAACGACATCGACGCCGCCTTCGACGAGCTGGAGGAAGCGCTGCGCCAGCTGCAATGGGCGGCCAAGGCGATGGAAGAGTCCGCGCACGTCTGGCCCGCGGTGCTTTCGGCGCGCATCTCGTCCGCGCGCACCGTCGCGCGGCTGCTGCGCCGCGACCTGCTGAGCCCTAGCGCCGGGCTCAGCGC
>JADEYI010001785.1_pt1 | contig 13653 bp, 12 predicted proteins | sample 8542331 | NCBI WGS metagenome assembly JADEYI01 (sample SAMN16510988, study PRJNA670497) | mine drainage metagenome | isolation source: biofilm near Copperflume 1 | place: Germany: Marsberg coppermine Kilianstollen | collected 2018-02 | reverse complement strand
CGTGGGTGGACCGGACCGCCCGATCGGCGTTCGGCAGCTCGGCCACGCGGGGATTTACAAAGGACGCTAGATACGCGTTCAGCTACAACGAACTTCATTGGACACGTCCCGACGTCCTGGACGCATCTGTGGATTGACTACGATCCTGCCTTGTCGGGCCAGGTGACCACCTGGCGGGTGTATTGAGCTGCTCGGTTCGGGCGGTGGCATCGCCCGACATCGAGGCGGCACGCGGCCAGGGTCGGGACCGTCCGGGCCGACCCGAGGCGGACGGCGAAGCTCAGCGCCCCGTCGCAAGCTGCTCCATCTCGGCTACGACTCGGGCAAGTTCCTCGACGAGTTCGCCGGCGTGCTCGGGGTTCGCCCGGTAGCACCTGACGAGCTCGCGGTAGTACCAGAGGTGACCCGTTCGCCCGGCCTCGGGGTTGAAGCGAGCCCACAGCGCGTCGCCGTAACGGCGGAGGTCGGCGACGATCGCCCGGGCGTTGTGGAGCTTGTCCGAGGCCGAGACGAGGAGCGCCGAACGGTCGTCCCGCCCGATCGATGCGAGATACGCCTCCTTCCGCGCTCGCCATGGTGGCTTGGGATGGGCATCGGAGTCGGTGCAGGCGTCGACGATGGCGGTGACCCGGGGTCCGAACGCCGCGACCGCCGCCCTGGCTGCCTCCGTTGGCTCAACGTCCTCGATCATGTCGTGGAGCAGCGCGGCGATCGCCTCGTCCTCGTCCGCGCCGAATTCGAGGGCGATCGCGCACGCGCCAAGGAGGTGGGCGACGTACGGAATGGTCGTGCCTTTGCGGGCCTGTGACGCGTGAAGCCGAGCCGCGACCCCGAGCGCGGCGATGAACCGAGTCGAGTAGCGCGCATTCGACGGCGGCACCATTCGTTCGTCGAGATACGGCTCCAGCCAGGGGAGGAACTCCGCGTCAGACCAGGGGATCTGGTTCGTGGAATGGCCTGAGTCGTCGGGTTCGGCCATGGACGGCGATACGGTCGCGCCAGCGTCGAGCGCGTCGCTCAGTGCATCTACGGCGGGCTCGGGCGGTATCTCGCGCTCGTCCAGTGGGTAGGTTACCGCCGGGTCGCCGTCAAGGCGGTGCGGGCCCATGCCCCAGGTGATCCCCGTGTCGTCGTGTGAGTCCATCCCATGTCCTTCGCGCGGCGGCTCGCGCCTTGGTCGGAGGGCGCGGTCGGCGCGGACGGGCGCTCCTCGTCGGGTCGCCTCAGGTCAGGATACCGGGTAGATCGGGTTATGAAATCGGCCGGGGTCGTCCGTAAAGGCGAGGGCCGTGTCCCGTGTGGGCATGATCATTCCCACCCGTGGAGCCCCCTTGTTCAAGCGGAGGTTCGAGAGCCACACGCCTGCCCATTCGAGGTCGGTTCCGCATCGGGCGCGGCCGTCCGGTGAAGCCATGTCGCTGGCCGCTCGACGTCGGTCATCAGCGTGGCGAGCGTCACGTCCAGTGCCGGCGATGCGGCCGATGTTAGCGAGGCGACAGCCGCCGGCTAGCAGCACGAATTCCGCCACTGTACGGCGGGCGCCCCGACGAGCGGGTTGTCCGCATAGGTCAGGAGTAAGTAGCTCGATGGATGCGGCACCGTGAAGACCAGCCAGCCCGTGATGCTGTTTCCGGGCGCGAGTTGGTCGATAGCGAGTTGCGGCAGCCAGGCGTCGTTCACCGCGAAGCCAACTTGGCCCTGCTGTCCGCTGTCGGCCGCGACCGTGAAATTGGTGACGCCGACGTACGTTGGATTCGTCGAGGTGTTCCGAATCCGGAACTCGTATGCGGCGAACACGCTCCCGGCGGGCGGGTTCTGATTGGGCAGGGCGGTCGGGAACTGAGCTGCGAGCATCGTCAACTCGACCCCATTGACGGACACCGCGTGCCCCTCGGTCGCCGTAGAGGGCGTGCTGACCGCGTTGCCTGCTCCGCCACCTGAGAAGGGCGTGCTGACCGCGTTGCCTCCTCCGCCACCTGAGATGGGCGCGCTGGCTGGCTTCGCGTACACCTCGTAGATCCCTGCGGCGATGACTACCAGGACGATCAACCCGACCAGGGGGCTTCCTCTCGAAGGGCTGGTCCGCACGCCCCCTGCGGCGGGTGGTGCAGTCCCGAATGAAGAGGGGACCCGAAGGTCCAATCCGCAGCTTCCGCAGAACTGTTGTCCCCCGGTTTTGAAGGCGCCACAGCGCGGGCAAGAACCGGTCGCCTGGGTCATCGCTCGCCCCTCCCCTGGGCCGGACTCTTGTCTCTCGACCCCGAAACCCTCTATTGAAACGCGCGAATCATACTTCGGCCGCTGACCGACTACAGGCCGCGACCACAGAGATGAGGGACCCGCGAGCAGGCGCGGTCGCGGAGTCGAGGAAGCAGCTCGCTAGCGCGGGGGAGTCCCCGCTGAGCGTCTCCGACCAGCCGTGGCGATCGTGTCCGCAAGCCGCTCGGCAAAGGCGTCCAGTTCATCGTCGGTCATCTCGTCGATGGGCTTCATCGGGGCGCCACGCACCGAGGTAGTGCCGTCCTTGAACATCCATCGCTACAACGCCATCGTCGCGCCCTTGACCAGGTTCGTAAGCCATCCTCCATCTCCAGCAGGTACAGTTGCGAGGGCCGCGCGGCCGACGCGAGGCGCGGGAGGGGGTATGGACGAGGGATTCTGCACCCGGTGCGGCGAGCCACGAGCCCTAGGATCGCGCTTCTGCGGAAAATGCGGCTTCGAGTTCGAATCCCGGGTAACCGCCCCGGCGCCCGTCGAACCGTGGACGCCTCAACCGATGGCCGCGTGGTCGGCTGGCACGTTCAGCGGCAGGCCTCCCGAGCCGCTCGAACGGACCGCCCCGCTCGTTCATCTCGCGGACTTCGGCGCTGACTTCGCGGCCTTGCCTGACCTCATTGCGGGTCGCTCGTTCCTCGTCCCCGGCGGACTCGTCCTCGCCACTCTCGTCCTCGCGATCGCCACCACCGGGATCCCGAACGCTGTCAGCGCGACGGTGGTCGCACTGTTCCTCGGGCCGCTCCCGCTCGGTTCGATCGCGGCGGCGGGTCTCATGGCCCCGACCGCTGCATATGCCATGGCGGCGATCGCCTCATTCCTCGGGACGCTCGGCCTGGTCATCTACGCGGTCACCGTGACGCGGAGCGTTCCCTCGATGGCCGACGTCGTCTACGCCTTCGTCTTCTACACCGTCTTCGGAGCCATCATCGGCATGGGCTGTGGCTTCGTGCGTCGGCTCGCACTGAACCTCATCCTTATCATGCGTGGCAAACGGAGCACCAAAGTCGACTCATAATTTCATCGCCATCCAGAAAGAACTCGCCGACATTACGCATGGATGGACGGACGAGGTAGTGCTCCTCAACTACGACGAATCCGCGGACTCTCGCGAGAACCACGCGGACGACTCCGAAGTTCTGCGGCGCCACGGCTATGAACCCAATGGCCCCGATGCCCTTCCAGCTCCAAAGGCGAACCTTGACGCGCCGAGTCGACTCGTTTCGTTCAGGTTCGTGAAGGCTCGGGCGGCAACCCCCCCTCTGCCAACATCGGGTGAGACGCCCCGCAACCTCTGACGGAACGAGGGCGGGAATCGGAAGTTCCCCGACATGACGTCCTAGGCGGCACTCCACGACCGGGCGCGCAGCCTTTGCCGATGGACACGATGAACCGCCCGCCTCTGGTGGAGCGACCGGCAAGGCGCAGGCGGACTAAAGAACCAACCGTACCCAATTCGTCCGCCGGTTAGACCGCAAGAGCCCGCGGCGGGGGGTGTTCATCGCCCTCGGCGGCGCTCGGATGGCTACTCCCCGCCGGTCAAGACCGGCGGGGTTTTGCGCTCTTCGGGTCATCGGACCCGGGATCTGGTCGGGGCGAGAGTGTCGGGGCGAGAGGGCTTGAGGCCGAGGTAACGAGCGAGGAGCTGCCTCGACGCCGCGCGGTCGGCTGAGCGAGTCTGTGGCCACCCCACGTCGCCGATCCCGCACGGCATGCCGTCGCCCGGCGCTAGCCCGTGTCGTCCATCAACCGTACGTGTGCGTGCTCACCAGGGTCGAGAATGCGCCGCTCCCCGCACGTCGGTACGTCGGCTCGGTCGAGAGGCCGCTCCCCAGGCGGGAAGAACAAGCGCTCAAGCACCTTGGCCCAGATGGTGCGCCGACCGCTCTGCCGCGCTGCGAGGAAACGGCGCCGGCCGTCGTTGACGCCGTGCAGCGTGCGTCTCCAGGTCCCGGCGCTCTCCCCCCAGTTGCATTCGAAGACGAGGGTCACTGGCGTCCGTGCCTGCAGCCACTCCGGATCATCCCACTCGTCGATCCTCGGCAACAGCCACGCGAGTCTTGCCGCGAGACCCTGTCGCTCCCCCGCGCTCCAGGATGCATCGATCTCGCCGAAGTCGACGAAGGCAAGCGTTACCTGCTCGAACGGCTCGTCGCTCCGGTAGGTGATTTCCCATTCATCGGCCGGCGGGGGCCGGCTCCGTCCGCTCACAGGTGCCTCCGCTCGGCGTTCACGCCGGCTGCGACCGATCCCCGATGGCGCATATCCTGGCGCACGAGAACGGGAGGGACCATGCTGGATACCCGACCCGAGGGTACGCGTCGGCCCGCTTCCGCGACCACGAGCATCGACGTTTGTGAGTGACGTCCGGGTGAGGCCACCCGGCGCGACCGTGGTCCAGCGCGGCAGCAGTCGCCATATTGCGCTTGGAGGGATGAGATGAAGCTGACCACGTTGCGGCTCAAGGACTACCGCTGCTTCGAGGATCTCGAGCTTGCCCTTGAACCATCGACGGTGCTGGTCGGTGCGAACAACGCCGGGAAGTCCACGATCCTCGACGCCATCACCGCCATCTACGGAACGCGTCTCCCGGGGGCGAAGGGCGGGCGGGACGTCTTCCCCCAGCGCCGGGACGTGACCGGGATCGCCGGGCGTCCGAGCGAGTTCGAGTTCGTGGGGTTTATCCCCACCCCGCACATCATCGCCGGCTTCTCCGATCTCACCGAGCGCGAGCGGTCCGTCTGGGGCCCGGCGATGCAGGGTGACGTGGTGCGCTTCGGCCGGCTCTGGCGATGGCTGGGGCCGGAGGACGACCGGCACGAAGGCCTCTGCCTCGTCCTGGACGAGGATGTCCTTGCCGCCTTGCTGGAGGCGAGCCTCGTGACGGACGCGTGGGACGCCGACGGTGCGCGTGACTTCCTTCTCGAGCAGGGGGTGCTGCTGAACCTGGACGGGGAATATTGGCTCGGGCTTGACGAGATCGACCTTGTCTTCGACCCAGAGTACCCGAATCCCAGTGAGCCGCCGCTCCAGTGGCCTGGCGAGACGCCATCGCCCGGCGATAGTCCGTCGGAGGACAGGTTCGTCTTCATCGGCGGCCCCGACCAGGCGCCTCCCGGAGCGGAGGCGCTGCTCCGACCGCTCCTCCGGCGGCTCGTCGAGCGGCACCTCGGCGATGAGGACCCGACCGGCCACGCCCTCGCGAGCGCGCACGCCACCGTCGCGACCGCTGACCGCGCCGCAACGCTGCTCGCGACCGCCTACGGGCAGAGCATCGAGCGCTACCTAGAAGACGGCGCCGGAGTGCGCCTTACCTTGGGCCCACGGTCGGACGCTGCGCTCCTCGACGCGTTCATCGGCGAGGTCCGCATCGAGATCGGACGCGGCGAGCAGATGGCGGCTGACGGACAGGCAGCGTATGTCCGCTGGAGCCAGCTCGACCGTCTCGGTGCTGGCGCGCGCCGCGCGGCCGCGATGGCCGCCCTCGAGCTGTACCGTGACCCGGACATCTGGCCACCGCTCGACCGCTCGGTGCTGCTGCTCATCGAGGAGCCCGAAACGGGCTTGCACCCTGGGGCGCAGCGGCGGGTCGCGAAGGCCCTTCGCGAGCTCCCGGCCTACGGCGTCCAGACGGTCATCGTCACCCACTCACCCATCTTCGTTCGGGCGGGGGACCCGGCCGGCCTGCGCCTCGTCCGGGCGGAGCCGAGCCTCGGCGTCGGACGGGAGCAGGCGTGGCACCACAGCGTGGTCGCTCCGGACCGACTGCAGGAAGCTGCGGACGAGCTCGGCGTCATGCCCTCTGACATCCTCCTCGCCCGACGCTTCGTGGTCGTGGAAGGGGAGTCAGACGTCCACGCGTTGACCGTCTGGGCACGGACGCTCGGGAGTCGGCTGGAGGACCACGGCGTCAGGGTGGTCCCCGCTGGTGGACACGGCAGTGCCGCGCTGGTCGGCCGCCTCTTGGACCTCCTGTATGAGGGTGCCTCGGTGGTCGTGGTCCTCGACAACGGCTCGGACACGCACAAGGCGAAGCTGGAGACCGAGGCGCGGTTCGGCGGCCGCGTTCAGGTCAAGCTCCTTGCGCGAACCGAGATCGAGGCCTACTACTCGCCAGACGCGGTCGTCGGCTGGCTTCGACTCCGGGGTGCTGCCCTTGAGCCGCCAGAGGAGCGGTCCATCGCCGACGAGTTCTCGCTGGATCCCTCGAAGCGCCGTCTGCGCCAGCTCGCCACGAAGCATCTTGGCCGCAACTACGATGTGGCGGAGGATGGGCTGGCGATCGTCAACCTCATGCCCGAGCGGGAGGTGCACGCGGAGATCAAGGAGCTCGTGAACGATCTCGTGGCCGACTGATTCGGTTGCCTGGAGCGGCCGTGTCGTGGTCAGGAAGATCGAAGCTGGTACGGGCTGTCCGGACATCGCAGGCCCCGTCATCGGTCACGGACGGTACGCCCCAACCCCGCGACCCGTCCCGAAAGGGCGGGCCCTGAGCGTGTGCCATTCGTGCGCAGGAGGCCCGCGCCCGGGGCGGGTAGAAACGTGCCTTTCGGGACGACCGTCACGCGCTGGCGGTCACCGTCCTCCGCTGTGTGGAGCGCCGTCCACCGTTCGGCCTCGAATGGTCGCTGGCAGATCGAGAAAGCAGGCCAGCGGCAGGGCTCGTGGAGCAGCTGGGCGCCCGGTCGCGTCGGACGCCGCGACCGATGAGCCACGCGGCACGCCTGGCGCCAGGCCGAGAGTTCTGCCTCCAGCATCTTCACGATCACGTGCCCGCGGCGCGGTGGCCGGTCGGCCTCCGCGATAACGTCGAGCGACGTGGCCAGGCACCCGGGACTACCCCTCCGCAGGGACCTGACCAGGCGAGTGGTGCTCTACCTCATTCCCCACCGGGATCGATTCCGCCCCGGACATCGTGCCGGTCCGCAAACACGTCGCGAAGGACCCGGCCCTGCGCGTCGCGGGGGGCGGGCATCCCGATCCACTCGGCTATCGTCGGCGCGACGTCGACGAGCTCGGGGCACTCCGCGCGCGCATACCCAGCGCGAATGCCGGGTCCCGCAAGGATGAGGGTGGCGAGCTCGGTCCCGCGCCCCAGGGACACCGTCGGCAGGCTGCATCCGTGGACGCTGCCGAACTTGCCGGCGATGAATTTGCGGTCGCCAAAGTCGGCCTCGATGTGGTGCTGGGGTCCGACACCCACGACCGTCGCGCCGTCGGCGGTCAGCGGGAACCAGTTTGTGTCCCCGCTGTACCCGGGGCGCATGGCATAGATGACGTCTCCGGCCCGCTCGCCACCCTGCCCGAGGGCGGCCGCCTCGCGGTTGGTGATCGCCAGCTCGACTACGCGTTGGCCCGTCTCCGGATCCCGAACGGCGAGCAGGGCGTCCTGGATCTGCGCCTGGACAGTCTCGTAGTCTTCCGGGCGCACGATGCCCGCGGGGTCGCGACCGGCGAGGTTGACGTACACGTGCCCGAGGCAGGTCGCTGCGTACGCGCGGGTCTGGCTCCAATCGACCACCGGCCCGTCGTCGGACACCGTTCCCTTCAGCAGCCCGGCCGCGGCCAGGACGTTGTTGGGCGACATGGCCTTGAGATGGGGGAGCTGTCCATGGTCGCTCACGACCACCATGCCGAAGTCAGGTCCGAGCACCGCCTGGAGATCGGCGAGGAAGGCATCCGCGAGCTCGTACCCGCGGCGGAGGTTGGCCTCGAAGACCGGCGCCTCGGCCGAGCCGTACCACGGCGACAGCGGATCAAAGCCGCCCCAGAAGGCATGTTCCAGGTGGTCGAGCAGGTGGGTCTTGACGAAGACGAGATCGTAGTCGTGACGGCGCTGGAGAGCCGCCACGGCCGCCGCCATGGTTTCGAGCTTGTGCTCCGACTCCTCGAGCATCACCGCCGCATCGACCCACTCGCGGTCGAGCCCGCGAGCGCCACAGTAGTCGACGTACTCGAGCCCGTCGGCAGCGATCTCGTCGGCGAGTGATGGGGGCGCCGAGAAGCCCGCATCGGGGTAGATCTGCGAGCAGTACAGCCCGAGGACGCCGGACGCCGTACGGGTCGCCCGCAAGCGGTAGTGGCCGCCGACGTCGTCGCCCCGGCCACGGCGCTTGAACTCGGCGTGCTGCCACGGTGTCCAGGCGTTCTCGCGCACTTCGATCAAGGTCCCATCGGCCGCGCGGAGACTGATGTCGTGGTCGCGCCAATCGACGGCGAAGGTGGGACCGAGCGCGCCTCCGGGTGTGCCCAGGGTGAGCGTCCCGTCGCGCACCAGCCGCGCGTCCCGCGGCACCGGCCCTGCCGGCACGAAGTACATGCTCGAGGAGAGTTGCAGGTCGCCGTGGCTGGAGGGCGAGCCCACCCCCCCCACCCAGTGCACCCGCGCATCCCGCGGCGGCCATCCACCGGGGAAGTTCATGACCAGACACTTGCGGCCAGCGCGGGCGGCGGCTTCCCAGAGGAACTCGGCGGTGATCAACGTCGAATCGAACGCGTCATGGCCCAGGTCGAGGGGCTCGCCCGGCAGGTGCACGTCGAAGTCGACGATCCCGTGCGTGTGCGGATACGCCCCGGTGGCGATCGAAGCCCAGTTGATCGGCGTCACCCCGGGGAGGATCGATCGGGCGGGGGCGCTCGTCCCACCCGCCATCAAGGCCCGCAGTGTCGGCAGGCGACCTTCGTCGGCCCACTCCTTGATGAGCGTCGGGACTGCCCCGTCGAGGCCTACCACTACCACTCGATTGGTCCGCGATGTCATGTGCCGGTCTCCTCACTGAGGGACGATTTGCGGATACGGTCAGGCAGGCGAGGTTGCACTGCGCTCACCGCGCCGCTGACGGTCCAGAACCGAGGGCCACCGAGTTGCTGACTGAGGTGCACGACGGGCGGCGCCTCAAGCCCGGCCTCCGAGAGCACGTCATCGCGCCAGAAGACCTCGCTCGGGGATCCGTCGGCGCGGATCTGGGCGGCGCTCATGATGATGACGCGAGCGAAGTTGCGCGCCACGAACGCCATGTCGTGGGTGACGACGACCACCGCGGTGCCCCGCTCGCTCGCTGCCGTGAGCAGGTGCTCGATGCGCCCGACGCCGAGCCGATCCTGTCCGGTCGTCGGCTCGTCGAGGACTAGGACGGCGGTCTGCATCGCCGCAACCCCCGCGATGCAGACGAGTTTCCGCGCTGCGTAGCTCAGCGTGTACGGGTGTTCGCCACGCCAGCGGGTCAGCTCGAGCGCGTCGAGCGCCTCGTCGACCGCAGCCTGCAGGGACGCGCCGCGCAGGCCCAGGTTGAACGGGCCGAACGCGACCTCCGACTCCACCGAGTTTCGGAAGATCTGGTCGTCGGGGTTCTGGAACGCGAAGCCGACCCGATGGGCCAGGTCGGAGATGCGCTGTGACGCAATGTCCGCGCCGTCGAGCCACACGGAGCCCGAGGTCGGCCGTAACAACCCGTTGAGCTGCTTGACGAGGGTCGTCTTGCCGGAGCCGTTCTGGCCGACGAACGCGACGCGCTCGCCGTCCCCGATGCGCAGGCTCACATCGGCGAGCGCGCGGACGCCCGAGCCGTAGACGTAGCTGACCCCCCGCACCTCAATCGGCATGCAGTGCCTCGAGACCGTAGTGCGAGATGAGTTCGCTCGGGGTCAGGGGAAGCGCTGGCGGCTCGCCGGTGAAACCGAGTTGGAGGGCGAGCTCGGCCATCTGGGGCTGGTTGACGCCGAGGTCGGTGAAGACGGGGCTGGCAAACACCGCTCGCGGCGACCCCTGGCACACCACCCGACCGTCGCCCAGCGCGATGAGTTCGTCCACGTGGGCGGCGAGCAGCTCGACCTTGTGTTCGACGAGCACGACCGTGACCCCCGACGCCCGGAGGTCCGCGACCGCTTGGAATACCTCCCGCGTGCCCTGCGGGTCGAGCTGCGAGGTCGGCTCGTCCATCACCACGATGTCGGGGCTCATCGCCAGCACCGCCGCGACCGCGAGACGCTGCAGCTGACCGCCCGAGAGGTGGAGCGGATAGCGGTCCCGCAGATCGGCGAGGCGCACCACTTCGAGGGCGCGCGTGACGCGGGCCACAATCTCGTCGCGCGGAACGCCGAGATTCTGGAGCCCGAAGGCCACCTCGTCGTCGACGCGGTAGGTGATGTGGCTCAGCTGATCGAAGGGGTTCTGGAAGACGTAGCCGACCCGCATGGCCATCTCGTCGATGGGGATCGCCGACGTGGGCTGCCCGTCGAGTGTCACCTCGCCGTCGAGCGAACCTTTGAGGAAGTGGGGAATTAGTCCCGAGAAGATATTGCAGAGCGTGGACTTCCCGGCGCCGTTCGTGCCCACGATCCCGTAGAAGCGCCCGGGCTGCAGGTCGAGGCAGACGTCGTCGAGGGCCTTCGAGGACGCGCCCTGGTACGTGAACGACAGGTGCGTGAGCGTCAGGCCCAACCGAGCACCCGCGCCGCGACGAACCCAACGAAGATCGCTCCAAGCGCGATCCGCGCGGCGGGCTCCCAGGGCTGGTGGACCAACGTGTGCACCCAGGTCTTGTGGCGCGGCGTGAAGAAGCCCCGCGCGGTCAACGCCATCGCTCGTGCCTCTACGCTCATCAGCGAACCGTAGAAGAGAGGGCCGACCAATGGCACGAGCCCGCGGAACCGCATGATGATCGAGCCATCGGTGCGCAATCCGCGGGATCGCTGCGCGTCGATGATGCGGCGCGCGCGCTCGACCATCTCGGGGCTCAGCTGCAGGGTGGCCAGCAGGAGATACCCGACCCGCGGCGAGGCACCGCCCTGCTCGATCGCCTGGACCAGGTCAGCCGGGTGCGTGGTGAGGACGACCACGAGGAAGGCCCCTACCATCGTGAAGATACGGAGCACCATCGACGCCGCGAAGAGCACGCCCGCGGTCTTCAGCTCGGCAGGTCCGATGTGCAGGAGCACGGTGGTCGGGCCCTGGTAGAAGAGCCCCTGGATCACGAGGAGGAAAAAGGTGAGGAGCGTGAGGTACCGGGCGGTGGCGCGCAGGAATGCACGCCCCACGCCCGCCAGGTAGAGCACCGCACAGACCGATAGCGCGAGCGCCGCCTGGAACGGCAGGCGGGTCGCCACCAGGCTGCACGCGATCGTGACGACCGCGTACAGCAGCTTCGTCGTGGGATGCGTCGCGTGAACGAACGATGCACCGGTCTGGAAGAGGGTGCCGGCTGTGCCAGACACGGTGGCCCTAGGCGACCGCGGCCTGGCGATCCCGGGTGATCCCGGGGAACTTCGCGGCGTACGAGACCGGGACGTTCCGGGCGACTGCGTAGGCAATGATCGAGCTGATCATCTTGTCGGCGAGGGCGGTGATGAACGTCGCCTTCAGAACGGCCGCGACGAGCTTGCTGCCGCTGGCGAGGAAGAACGCGGTGACTGCGTCGGAACCTGCGCCGGTCGCCCCGCCGAACACGACGACGGTGATCGGAGCAGAGATCACGGTTCCCACGAGCGGGAGGATGAGGCCGGCGATCGCGGCCTTCCACCAGTGACGGTAGAACCCGAAGTACACGAGGACGCCGGCCGTGATGCCGATGGCGGCATTCGTGATCCCGTAGGGGATGTACGTCGGCGTGGTGACGAGGCCGACCACGATGTTGGTCAGGATACCCGCCACCGCAGCCACCCACGGGCCGGCGAGGATCGCGGCGAGGATGGTGCCGATCGTGTCGAGGTAGATCGGCAGGTTGAGAAAGACGGTGATGAAGTGGAGCCCGGCGTTGATGGCCACCGCGACCGGAATGAGGACGATGGCCATCGGCGTGAAGCTGCCGGACACATCCCAGAACGAACGCATTGGGTGCTCTCCTATGTCCGCAAGCGCGTGACCATGAAGGTGAAGAGGCTCGGGATCAGGTAGCTGTCGGCATAGGCACACACCCTCCCTGCAGTATCCAGGCTCGAATGGCACATCACGACGACGGGCGTCGACGGAGCAATCCCCAGTTGGCGGCCGACCGACCGGCCCGCCTTGGCCGCCGAGATGGAGGCCCGCACAAGCTGGATGGGCGCGCCGGTGACGGCGTCGAGGATGGGGAGCATCTCGCCGTCGAAACCGGCGAGCAGCGTGTCGAGCCGTGCGGATCCCGGCAGGTAGTCGATGAGCAGGGCGGCGGGACGGGTGTCTGCGCAGTAGACGCGGCTCACCGCCGTGAAGCGGCTGCCCGGCGGCCGCCCGAGCGCACGAGCAGCGGCCTCGCTCCTGACCCGATGCCGGATGACGATGTCGTGCACGCTCGGCGCGAACCCGGAAGCGGCGATGAAGACCGGGATCGGCTGCAGGCGCTCAAGGTGCTGCGTAACCGTCGTGGCGTCGTCAAGCACGAAGTTTCCGACACCGTGGCGCCGTGCCACGTGCCCTTCGCGCTCCAGCTCGAGCAGCGCATTTCGCAGGGTCGTCCGGCTGACGCCGAGCGACGCCGCGAGGACCTCCTCGGGAGGGAGCCGGTCGGTGAGTGCCCCGCGACGGACCCCGTCCAGGATCTCCGCCTTGGCCCGTCGATGTAGCGGCAGGCGATCCGCGACCACTCGGAGATCTGGCGTGCCAACTGTCATTAGACGTCCAACATCTACGTGCGCGAGATACCCGCTACTGTACCGCCTGAGTCAAGGGCCAATCTGCGACAGGCCAATCACAGCCTGTCGCAGACTGGGCACCAGCCGTGCCCCTATCAGGGGGAGTCGACTCCCACTACCGACATGCTGGGGAGCCTCAGAACCCCTCCTTCTGGGACGGCCCAGCCGGGGACTCTCCGCCGCACGAATCGGAGGCCGCCGCGGACGTCCCCTTCCGGAGTGGCCTCCGTCCGGCCGACGCGCGGCTGGCTTCGTCCCCGAGGGCGACAGCGTGCTCGACGCCGCTCGCTCCGATCGTCATGGGGCTCGCCAGCGTCCGGCCACCCGGCCCGGCCCGATTGGTCGCCGCCCGATCGGTCGCCGCGGCAGCCGTTCGGCCGTCCTGGGGCATCCACGGCGGGCCAATCGTCACGACCACGGCGGTGCGACGGGCGCGCTTACCAGGGTGGGGTGTAGCTCGGCCTCAACGGCTGGAGCGCGTCGGTCGTCGTCGCCTCGGCTGACCTCGACCGCGGCGCCACGGCGGCCCGCGCCGTCGTCTCCCGAGCGCCGAGGAAGACGAGCACCCGCCAGACGATCCAACCGTCGGTGATGGCGATGAGCGCCGTGGCGACCGGGTGCCGATCGGCCGTGCCGACGATAGCGGCGGATGTCGGCTCGGCGTCGTGACCGACCGGCATCGCGGCCAGCTCGAGCTCGACCAGTGGCCGTGAGCTGATGACCTGGGACAGGCCGTCGTCCCCGACGGGGAGCGGCTGCTCGGGCGCGGGT
>JADEYI010001784.1_pt1 | contig 13659 bp, 12 predicted proteins | sample 8542331 | NCBI WGS metagenome assembly JADEYI01 (sample SAMN16510988, study PRJNA670497) | mine drainage metagenome | isolation source: biofilm near Copperflume 1 | place: Germany: Marsberg coppermine Kilianstollen | collected 2018-02 | reverse complement strand
GCCATAGCTCCATCCTACCCCTATCGCGCGGCTATTTACGTGTCACCACACTAGCTCCACCGTGGGGGGTGGCGCTCGACTCATCGTGTCTCAACTCTTCGAGAACCGATCGAGTACCTCGGTGGCCTCGGCGACGATCCTTCCGATCAGCTCGGCGACGGTGGGCAACTCGCCGATCTCTCCCACCACCTGGCCGGTGGGGAGCACGCCCACATCGGTGCGGCCGTCGACCAGGGCGGCCTTGGTCATCATGGGCGCATTGGCCGCCATCACCACCTGCGGCCACGAGAGCTCGTTGCCGTGCTTCATGGCCCGGCCTTCCTTCAACAGGGCGGTGAGCGACGTCTGCGTCTCCCGCCGGAAGGCTCGTGCGTTGGCCAGGGCCCGCGGCATGTTGCGCAGCCAACTGGCCCGTTCGAGGTGGTCGACGAGCTCGGTGCGGATGACCCTCTGGGGTGCTCCGTCCACCGCCTTGGAGACCACGGTTCCGTCGACGGGCGTGGCCAGGTAGACCCCCTTGACATGATCGGGGACACGACTCTCCTGGGTGAGCAGGAAACGGGTGCCCATGGCGATGCCGGACGCTCCGTAGGCCAGCGCGGCCACCAGTCCCCGCCCGTCGAAGTAGCCGCCGGCGGCCACGACGGCCACGCCGTCCCCGACCGCATCCACCACCGCGGGAATCAGGAGCGAGGTGGGCACGACCCCGGTGTGACCCCCGCCCTCGGCGCCCTGGGCGATGACCGCGTCCACGCCCCACTGGGCCACCTTCTCGGCGTGGCGCCGAGCCCCGATCGTTGGCATGACCACCAGGCCGGCCTCGCGACACCGCGTCACCAGATCGGCACTGGGAGCCTGGACGAAGCTTGCCACCCGTACGCCGTTGTCGATCATCAGCGCCACCCGCTCGCCGACGTCGGCGACGTCGGTGCGCATGTTGACGCCGAAGGGCCGTTCGGTGCGGGACCTGACATCGGCGATGGCGGTGACCAGTTCGGGGAAGGTCATGGTGGCCGAGGCCAGGATCCCCAGTCCACCGGCCTCGGCGGTGGCGGCCACCAGTCGGGGCCCCGCCACCCAGCCCATGCCCGTCTGCACGATGGGGTATTGGACGCCGACGAGCTGGCAGAACCGCGTACTCAAGGCGGGGTGGACCCGAGTCGGCACCGGCTGGTCGGGTGCCGGCCGGTGGGCCGACTGGCCCGGATCCGCCTCGGACATCACCGGATCTCGCGGTCCCGCAGGCCCCGGGGGTCGATCACGGTGCGGATCAAGTCGATCTCCAGCGGAGTGGGCAGCCGGGTCTCCGGCACGACCGAGGGCACGGCCAGGTCGAATCCGGTGGCCTCCACGATCTCCTCGACGGTCACCCCGGGGTGTACGGAACGGAGGCGCATCACCCGGTCGGGGGTCTCGAAATCGAACACGCCGAGGTTGGAGACGACGCGGCGGATCTCGTGGTAGCGGGTCGCGGCCGGCCCGGCCGACGCCGCACGCTGGTAGCCCACGCCCGACACCACATCGACCTGCTCCACGAAAGACCGTGGCGAATGATTCGGAACCCAGTAACTGGTCGAATGGTTCAGCGTGTTGCCCGGGGCGCCGCGCACCCCGACCAGCTGGGCCTTGGGACGGGCCCAGTCGCCAATGGCGCTGATGTTCTGATTTCCGGTCCGATCGATCTGCGAGGCCATCATGATCAGATTGCGTCGACCCGACCACACCACGTCGAACACTCTGCGGTAGGGCATGTGTGATTCCACCACCAGCGATGACAGGGCGGCGCCGATGGCGGGAGCCCCATCCACCAGGGCGGCGTCGCCGTCGGTCAGCACCAGGTCGGGGGCGAAGGTGAGACGGGCCAGCCGGGCGCCGATGGCGGGGGCCGTGCCGAAGGCACTGGCCATCACCTCGCCGTCACCCCGGAACACCTCGGCGCACGCCAGAGCGCAGTACTCGGCGCGGGTGACCCCGGACTCGTCCGGCGCGTCGTGAGTGGCACTCACTTCGCGACCTCCCTCTCCTTGGCATCGCCAGCCAGCTGCCCGGCTCGTTCCGATGGAGCCTCCTGGGTGGCGGCCTGGTAGTCCGGCTCGTCGACCTCGAGGTAGCGCTGCCGGAACGTCGCCCACGCATCGGGATCGGCGGCGGCGGAGACATAGGCCCTCTGGAACTCCTCGTCACGGCCGTAGTCGTGAACGCACGCAGTGAAATGGGCCCCTCCGGGCGTCTCGATGACCCCGTCGGTGAGCAGCCGGCTGATGCACATGGTCTGGAGGGGCCCTTCGGCGGCGAACTGATCGGTGTCGATGATGCGCTCGGTGGTCATGTAGCGGCGCTCTGCGGCACCCAGGAACAGTTCGTCGAAGAAGGGGTCGGGTCCGAGGATCTGGCCCGATCCGGTGGCATCGGCCCGATTGACGTGGATCAGGGCGGCGTCGAGTCGGAGGGCAGGCATGGCCACCAGCTCTTCGGCGTCGTCGTAGGGCGAGGTGATCATCCGCAGGGACGGATTGTTGCGGAGCACGTCGGACCCCAGTCCCGCCCGGGTGGGTAGGAACGGGACGCGGTGGGAAGCGGCCAGAAGACCCAGATAGAACATGCCCTCGTCGATCTCCATGCAGTCGATGGAGCCGGTCTGGCGGGCCACCTTGAAGTGGGGATCGGTGGGGATCGAGTCGAGCGTGACGAATCCGAATATCACCTTGGCCACCTTGCCCGCGGAACACAGGAGGCCGACATCGGGCCCTCCGTAGGACACGATGGTGAGATCGGTGAGATCAGAGCGGAGGATGGCCCGGACGGCCGCCATCGGCTTGCGCCGCGAGCCCCAACCGCCGATGCCGATGCTCATCCCGCTCCGGAGCTCGCCGACCAACTCGTCGAGCGACAGCCGCTTGTCAGCCATCGGCGCGTACCCCTGGCCTGCTTCCGGCTCCGGTGGATCTCATCCCGTCTGTCCCCATCCCCTCTGTTCCCATCCTCTCCGTACGCACTCCATCGTCGATCGCTGGTCGTTCCCCACTGGGCATGCCCCGAGACCTAGGTGGTGGTGTCGGCGTCGCGCTTCTCCACGAAGGCGGCGCGTTGCTCGTCGGCCACGCCGGCGACGTGGAGCTCGTAGGTGAAGCCCTGCTCGAATCGGTAGCTGCTCTTGACGTCGACCGGATCGATCCCGTTGAGGGACTCTTTGGCCCTTCGAATGATGGTGGGGCTCTTGGTGGCGATGTCGGCGGCGACGTCGTAGGCCGCATCCACCAGCTGTTCGCGGGGGACCACTCGGAGCACCGATCCGTAGCCGTGGAGCTCGGCTGCCGTGGCCGGCCTCGCCGTGTAGACCATCGAACGCATCCGGTGCTGGGGAACCAGGCGCGACAAATGTGTGGCCGCGCCCAAGGCGCCCCGGTCGACCTCGGGCAGCCCGAAGGTGGCATCCTCGGAGGCCACCACGATGTCTGCATTGCCGGCGATGCCCACTCCTCCTCCGAGACAGAACCCATGGACAGCCGCGATGACCGGGACTTCGCATTCGTAGACCGCAGCAAAGGCGGCGAAGCAGCCCCGGTTGGCGCCGATCAGGGCTTGATCCCCCTTGGCCTGGATCTCCTTGATGTCCACACCGGCACAGAACCCCCGACCGTCGGCTCGCACGATCACCACCCGGTTGTCGGGCACCCGGCCGGCGGCGAGGACCGCTTCGGCGAGATCGAACCAACCGGCAACGTCGAGGGCGTTGACCGGAGGGTGGTCGATGACAACCTCGGCGATGCCGGGCCGATCCTGGTGGGAAATGATGGGCATGACTGCTCCGGTGGGCTCGGAGGCGTCGACCGGCGACGCCATCCACGAAGAACCCAGGCATCGCGGAATGGGGCGCGGACAACGCACTCGGCGTGATCTGATACAGCGTCAGGACAGTACCAGTCGAGGACCGGGAGGCACCTGTGGCCACAATCGATTTCGCTCGAGAGTCCGGAGTTCTCGACTTCAGTGGCCAGGTGGCGGTGGTGACCGGTGGGGCCAGAGGCGTCGGTCGTGGGATCACCGAGGCCTTCCTGGCCGCCGGCGCTGATGTGATGGTGTGCGGGCGAACCCCGGTGGCTGACGACGCGCTCCCGGTGGCCGCCGACTCGACCGGAACGGTCAAGCGCGCCGTCTTCATTGCGGCCGACCTGCGTGACGCCGATCAGGCGTCATCGATGATCTCGGCGGTGGTGGAGCGATTCGGGATGATCAACACCCTGGTCAACAATGCGGGAGGCTCGCCCCAGGTGGATGCGGCCGCGGCCTCGCCCCGATTTTCGTCCTCGATCGTGGCCCTCAACCTGCTGGCTCCTCTCTATTGCGCCCAGGCCGCAAATGCCGTCATGCAGGGCCAGGGCGATGGGGGATCGATCGTCAACATCGCATCGGTCAGCGGCCTCCGGCCGTCGCCGGGGACCGCGGCCTACGGGGCGGCCAAAGCCGGACTGATCAGCCTGACCCAGTCGCTGGCCATCGAATGGGCTCCCGCCGTTCGCGTGAACTCCGTCAGTGCCGGGATGGTGGCCACCGATGCAGCCGAGGATCACTACGGCGGAGCCGAAGGGATGGCCGAGGTGGCCGCCACCGTGCCCTTGGGCCGGTTCGGCACGCCGGCCGACGTGGCCGGTCTCTGCCTGTTTCTGGCGTCGCCTCTGGCCGACTACGTGACTGGTACCAACCTGGTGGCCCACGGCGGGGGGGAGGTACCGGCATTCCTTGCCGCCTCGGCGCGCCCGGCTGGTGCAAAACCCGACTCGGGGCCCGTCGATGACGCACCGGCCCGTTCGGGCGGGCAGCCCTCCTGAGCAGGGCAATCAGGTGGGGACGGCAGCCGATGGGGGCTGGAAAAGGCTCAAGTGGGGGGTCGTGACGACCGATGTTTCTCATGTGAGTCCAGATACGGCGCCGCTCGTCATCGATGATCTGCTTGGATGCGCCGCGATCGTCAGTGGATCGGCATGACCGTGCTGACGGATGTGCCGCCGACGTTCACGCTACCCGGGGAGCCGTACCTCGAATATCTCCCCATCGTCGACCTGTCCACGGGCCGGCTCCTGGGCATGGAGGCGTTGGTTCGTTGGAATCATCCGACCCAGGGGCTCATCTCCCCCGATGACCTCTTGCCGCAGGCTGAACTCAGCGGTGACATCGGCCCGCTGACCCAGTGGGTGCTGATGGAGGCCTGCTACCAGGCCAAGAGCTGGTCGCCGAGCATCCAGCTGGGGGTCAACTGCACGATCGAGCAGTTGCGTCGCGGCGAGGTGTCCAGGGCGGTTGAGAACGCCCTCGAGCAGACGGGGTTCGCCAGTGGCCAGCTGACCGTCGAGGTCACCGAAGACGCCATCATCGATCCCTCGGCTTCCTCCGATCTCAAGGCCCTCTCGCAGATGCAGGTGCAACTGTCGGTAGACGACGCCGGCACCAATTGGTCGTCGTTCGAACCCTTCAGGCGGCACTCCATCGGTACCGTCAAGATCGACGGCCCGTTCATCGCCGGTCTCGAGTCCAACCAGGGGATCAATCGACTGGTGGTCGAGACGGTGATCAAGATGGCCCATTCACTCGGGATGACTGCCATCGTCGAATGGGTGGAAACCGAGGCCCAGGTCGAGATCGTCCGCTCCTTCAACGCTGACGCCGCCCAGGGATTCTTCTTCTCCCGACCGCTGTCGAGTGGAGACGCCGCCGCCATGGCCGCGGGTCCCGAAGTCCCACAATTCTCCCGCACCCAGAGCCGGACCCTGGTGCGGCCCGGTGACGAGTCGGGCAACTCGGCGACCGACGAAGGGGCGGAGACACCGGCCGAGGCCAGCGAGTCGGTCGACGTCGTCATCGACGAGCCGGCCCTGAGCGAGGTGCCGTCAGATGATTCCGGGGACGAGCCACCGACTCGACGGAAACGCCGGCACTGACACCTCGGCCGACTCGGGTCTGAAGGCAGCAACCGGGCGGCCGGCCGGAATCGGGTCCGCCACAAGGTGCCGAGACGCCCCGGCAGGGCCCAACCACGCCTCGGTGGGCGTGCAGCCGGACGCCGCACACCCTGGCTGGAGGGGCTGATGTCCACGATGCGATAACCCCCGCCATCGGGTTATTGGGGCGTGAAGGACCGATGGGCGGCGGCGGGGAGTGGTCGAGGCCACCGAATTGCCTGTATACCTCAGGCCGTGAAACTCGCTGTCATCAAAGAGCCGCGCCCGGGAGAAGCTCGTGTGGCGATCGTCCCGGAAGTAGCTTCCAAGCTGGTCAAGGCCGGTATCGAGATCGTCGTGGAGTCCGGGGCGGGGTCCGCCGCTCGATTCTCCGACGAGCAGTACCGGGAGGCCTGCGCCACGGTGGTGCCCGACGCCGGATCTGCCCTCGATGGCGCATCGATCGTCGCACTGGTCCAACCCCCGGCGGTCGAGGAGGTGGCCAACCTTCCCGACGGCGTGTCCCTGATCAGTTTCTTGCAGCCGGTGGCGGCAGCGGAAACAGTGAGGGCGCTGGCCGCCAAGGGTGCGACCGTCTACAGCCTCGATCTCCTGCCCCGCATCAGCCGTGCCCAGTCGATGGATGCCCTGTCGTCGCAGGCCACAGTGGCCGGATATCGGGCGGGGTTGTCGGCGGCCGAGCACCTGGCGAAGTTCTTCCCCATGTTCATGACCGCGGCGGGCACGGTGCCGCCGGCCAAGGTGCTGGTGATGGGGGCGGGCGTTGCCGGCCTGCAGGCCATCGCCACGGCCCGGCGGTTGGGGGCAGTCGTACGCGCCTACGACGTCAGGGCCGCGGCCAAGGAAGAGGTGCAGAGCCTCGGAGCCAAATTCGTCGAGCTCGACCTCGAGACCCAGGACGGCGCCGGCGGCTACGCCAAGGAGCAGTCTCCGGAGTACCTGGCCCGCCAGCAGGAGCTGCTGGCGGCAGAAGTGGCCGCCTCGGACGTGGTCATCACCACGGCCCAAATTCCCGGTCGCCGAGCGCCGGTGCTGGTGACGACAGGAATGGTGGAGGGGATGTCCGAGGGTGCCGTCATCGTGGACATGGCCGCCGATTCGGGTGGCAACTGTGAGCTTTCGGTGCCGGGCGAGGACATCCACTTCAAAGGGGTCACTGTTGTCGGGCTCAGCAATCCGCCGGCGTCGATGCCGACCCATGCCAGCTTCCTGTACGCCCGCAACATCGCCAACCTGCTGGGCCTGCTGGTCAAGGACGGCGAGCTGGCGCCGGACTTCGAGGATGAGATCGTGGCCGGCACCTGCGTGGTGCGCAACGGCGAGGTGATGCACGGCCCGACCGCCGAGGCATTGGGCCTGGCCCCACCGAAGCCCCCCGGGCCACCGGCTGCGCCCTCCGCGGCGGCGACGGCCACCGACCCCGTCGGGGATGCGCACAGCCCATCGAAGGAGGTCAGGTCATGAGCACCGGAATTCTCGAATTCCTCACCATCTTCGTGCTGGCGGCCTTGGTCGGCAACGAGGTCATCGGCCGAGTCCCGAGCATCCTGCACACGCCGCTCATGTCCGGGAGCAATGCGATCCACGGCATCGTCCTGGTCGGGGCCATCTTGGTCATGGGGAGCGCCAGCGGTGCCATGCAGGTCACCCTGGCCTTTCTCGCCGTCCTCCTGGCCACGCTCAACATCGTGGGCGGGTTCGTGGTGACCGATCGCATGCTGGAGATGTTCAAGCCCAAACCCGTCGAACGGGCCCCGAAGGCATCTGATGCGAGCGGCGATGACGCCACCGGTAGTCCCAAGTGACCCTCAACACGTGGATCGACCTGGTCTACCTGCTCGCCGCCATCGGTTTCATCCTGGCGCTCAAGGGCCTGAGCTCACCCAAGCACGCCCGGAACGGCAATCTCCTCGGAGCGGCGGCGGCTGCGGTGGCCATCGGGTTCACCTTCGCCTATCCGGAAGTGCGCGCCCACACGCTGAACCTGGTCCTGACCCTGGTGGCCATGGCCATCGGGGCGGCCATTGCGGTGCCGGCGGCCCGCATGGTGAAGATGACCGCCATGCCCCAGATGGTGGCCATCTTCAACGGGGTCGGAGGCGGGGCGGCCGCGTTGATCTCGATCGTGGTGTTCCTGCTCGAAGCGCCGGGCAAGCCGGCGGTCTACCGCATCGCCGAGGTGCTGTTCGGTGTGCTGGTCGGGTCGGTGTCGTTCTCCGGGAGCGCCATTGCCTTCGCCAAGCTGCAGGAGCTGATGACAGGCCGGCCCATCACCTACCCGGCCCAGCAGGCCATCAATGCCGTTGTCGGCGTGACCATCGTGGCGTTGGCCGTCGGGACGCTGGTCACGGGGAATGTGCCGTTGCTGGTGGCGACGGCAGTGCTGTCGCTGGTCCTCGGTGTCATCTTCGTGCTTCCGATCGGTGGCGCCGACGTTCCCGTGCTGATCTCACTGCTCAACTCCTTCACCGGCCTGGCTGTGGCGGCATCGGGGTTCACCCTCAACAACAACCTGCTCATCATCGCCGGAACCCTGGTTGGCGCCTCGGGCATCCTGTTGACCCGCATGATGAGCAAGGCCATGGGGCGGTCGTTGGCCAATGTGCTGTTCAGCGCGTTCGGCTCGGTGGTGACCGCGGCCGGTGGCGCCGACGGCTCGGCGGAGTCCCGACCGGTGAAGGCCGGTACTCCTGAGGACATCGGCGTCCTGCTGGCCTATGCCCGCAAAGTGGTCATCATCCCCGGCTACGGATTGGCCGTGGCCCAGGCCCAACACACGGCACGCGAGCTCGCCGACCTGTTGATGGAGCGCGGCGTCGAGGTCTTCTACGCCATCCACCCGGTCGCTGGACGCATGCCCGGCCACATGAACGTCTTGCTGGCCGAAGCCAACGTCCCCTATGACGAACTGAAGGAGATGGACGAGGCCAATCCCGAGATGTCTACCGCCGATGTGGCCCTGGTGATCGGCGCCAACGACACCGTCAATCCGGCCGCCAAGAACACACCCGGAAGCCCCATCTACGGCATGCCGATCATCAACGCCGACGATGCGGAGAACATCGTCTTCCTCAAGCGATCGATGCGCCCTGGATTCGCCGGCATCGACAACGAATTGCTGTTCGACGAGAAGACGACCCTTCTGTTCGGGGATGCCAAGGACACGCTGGCCAAGCTGGTTGCCGCCGTCAAGGATGCGTAGGCGGCCCTGATCGGCCGGCACCGGTCACGCGGCGCCGACTTTGCTTACCCTGCGAGCGGCCGCTCGGCCGACGAGAGGTCACAGTGCTCTTCGTCCGACTCCCCGCTTTCGGGGGTCAGCTTGGCGAAGACCATGACCCCTTGGCTGGTCGGTCGGGTCGAGAGCACGGTGACGCCCACCATCCCCCGATCGACCAGGTGGGTTGCATCGTTGACCACGACCATGTCGCCGTCCGGGAGGTAGCCGACGGCCTGACGGGGCTGGCGTCCCTCTCTGATCAGCTCGACAGCCAGTCGCTCACCGGGCAGACGGTCGCGGGTCAGGGCGTTGGCCACTTCGCGCAGGTCGACAACTGCCAGTTCCCATCGCACCGCTTCATCCACGACATTGCTCGAGCAGGTGCCGATCCTCAGTCCGACCCGACGGGCCACCGTCAGGAGCTTGATGGTCGGATCATCGACTTCAGGCACCTCGTCCCGCGCCACATGCACAGGTACACCCAACTCCCGTAGCGCCTCGAGCGACTCCAGCCCCCGCAAGGCGCGACGGGAGCTCACCGGGTCGGGTGACTCGGCCACGGCGCGCACATGGTCGATGACGAACTGGGGGATGACCAGGCCGCCGGGAAGCAGTCCGGCGCGACCCAGCACCATGAGGAATCGATCCATGACAGCAGACCCGTCGACGAGCAGAGCCTGGCCCGGGTGCGGCTGCAATTGCGGGGCCAGAATTCGAGAGAGGCCGGCAGCGGCAACGATCTGACGACCTTTGACGGCGCCGAGCCGCCAACCGAGCGACGCCAGGGTCCACGAGGAGACGGCGGCGATGAGCACCGCGAATCCGGGTCGGAGGACGAGCAGAAGCGGGAGGCCGATGACGAGTCCGAGTAGCATTCCCGTGGTCGAGATGATCGACGCGGCGAATATCTCGCCGGGCGGCGTCTTTCGGAAGAGGAAGACCGTCTGCTGCAGGGCCTTGTCGATCAGGCGTCCGGCCGCGCCGCCGAGGACGTAGGTGATGGCCGCCCCCAAGAGCAGCCCGACAACCGGCGCGTGGGAGCCGCTGTTGACGTTGCGGCCGATTTCGAATCCGGCCAGCGAGCCGGCCAGCACGAAGAAGAGACGGAAGCCCTCGACGAAGATCATGGACCTACCGTCCCGTTGGGAAGTTGAGAATCGGACACTTCATCTGGATGACCACTTTGGTTTCGCCACGAATCGACGGCCCGCGGGGTAATTGTCGGAATGGCGGGGACAATTCTTTAGGAGGGCCGCTTTCGGGGCCTCCCGGCCTTGCGTGGCCCGCTATTTCACTCAAATTTGGCCAAATCAGGGTAGCGATTACCCTTGTGCCTGGTATTAAATGGAGCAAGTGGCACTCTGACCGCGGCCATACGGCGGCACCCGAAACCGACGCCGTCCGTCCGCGCAGCTTCTCAACCGAGAACCCATGAGACCCTTCCGCCGTCCACCCCGAGCACATTTGCCTGTTGATCAGGTCGTCCTGTCGCGCCTGATCGGCCTTCCGGCACCCGCGCCCGACAACGATGGCGTCGGAGCCCCCCAACCGTTCTTGGACCGGCGGACGGCCGCGATGCGGTTCGACCTGCGAACCACCGGGTTGGGACTAGTCATCGGACCGTCGGAGTGGTCCGACGTGGTGCCGTCGTTGGTGCCGTGGTCGGTGGTGGAAGGTGTCACCGCCGAGGAGGTCGCCGAACTGCCTGACGGCTCTCGCGGTCGGGTCGTGGCCATCACCGTGGCCGCAGGTAGCGGGTTCGCCGACGACTGCGCGACCAGGTTCGTGGCCCCGGCTCCCGGAGTGAGCCGCTTCCTCCGGGCCGCCGCAGCCGGGCAGGAATCGGCTCGGTCTCTGGCGTCACCGACCGAACGGGAGGCAGGTTCCATCGTCGGTGCTGCGAGCGTGGTTGTCGGCGCCTGGCATCGGTGGTTCCGCCTGCACACCGGCAGTGGCGACCCCGGTCATGGCCTCGGCAAGCGCCGGATCGGGCCGATCGTGGTGGCTCTGCTCGCACTCGTCCTCCTGGCCGGCAGCACGAGCACGTCGTTCGAATCCTCTGCGAGTGGCGCCTTACGTCATCGCGGGATCCCGCAGAGCCGTGGCAACGGCGTGCAGGCGTCCCAGACGCATGATCCGGTGATTCTTCCGGCCGCCACGGCGCCGCCGGCGCCGGCGCCGCCATCCTTGGCGGGCTCCCCTCCACTGAAGTCCCATGAGATCTTCGGCTACGCCCCGTATTGGACGCTCCCCCAATCCTCAGGATTCGACGTCAACAACCTGACCACACTGGCCTACTTCAGCGTCGATGCCAATGGCAATGGCACCCTCGACCAGAGTGGATCCGGGTGGAACGGTTACGAGAGCCAGGACCTCGCCAATCTGGTCACCAGGTCGCATGCGGCGGGAGATCGGGTGGTGCTCACCGTGACTTGTTTCAGCCAGAGCTCGCTCGATGCCATCACCTCGGACCCCACCGCGGGGCCCCGGCTGTCGTCGGCTCTGATCGCTGCGGTCTCCGCCAAGAACCTCGACGGTGTCAACTTTGATTTCGAAGGTGAGGGGAGTGGCGATCGACGAGGCCTGACGGCCCTCATCACCCAGGTGTCCGGAGCACTGCACGCCGCGAATCCCCACTGGCAGGTCACGATGGCCACGTATGCCAGCGCGGCGTCGGACACCGCTGGTTTCTACGACGTAGCCGCTCTGGCGCCGGCGCTCGATGGCTTCTTCGTGATGGCCTACGACATGAACGACCGGGTGACTCCGAGCGCCACCGCACCGCTGACCGGCGGGGGATACAACGACACCGAGGCGCTCCAGCAGTTCACTGCGGTGATGCCACCGCAGAAGGTGATCCTCGGCGTGCCCTTCTACGGATACGACTGGCCCACCGCGGATGGAACCCGGAACGCCCAACCGACCGGTGGCGAGAGACCTCTCAGCAGCGGACAGATCGCCGCGTCAGGACACCCGACCTACTGGGACCCGTCGACTCAGACAGCGTGGACGGCGTACCAAGTAGGAACGCAATGGCATGAGACCTTCTTCGACAACCCGACGTCTCTGGCGCTGAAGGCCAAGCTGGCGGACTCGTTCCACATTGGCGGATTGGGAATCTGGGCGTTGGGGATGGACGGCAACAATCCGGCCATGTTGGCCGCTCTGCTGGGCAACGCCCCCGCCGCCAAGGACTACCAGACCGGGCCCACCGTCACCGCCCCGATCATCCCGCCGGGTACCGGCTTCACCACGACCGGAGTGTGGAATGGCATCACCGTCGCCCTCGCTCCCGTTACACCCCCCACCTCGTTCGGCACCGTGCAGTACCTGGGAACATTGAGCTCGTTGATGACAACTGCCCCAGCGCTGGCCTGTCTCCAAACTGGGCCGCCAATAGGCGTGTGGGCCTTCAGCGCCCTGCCCGGGGTCGATGTGGTGGTGGCGGCCCAACCAGCAAACTGCGCGTTCGGCATGTGGACGTTTGTGCCGCCCCCGGATTCGACGGGAGCACCGGGAAGCAGCCCCACTACGACGACCGTTTCCCCCACCACCACGACAACCATCAATCCCACTTCGACGACCGTCCCACCGACCACTACGACCACCACCCACCCCGCCACGACCACGACGACCACGACGACTGTTCCACCGACCACCACGACCGCCCCGGTGGGGCCGTAGAGATCCGAGCTGGCTCAACCCTGACCGGGGGATCGCGCGCTGCATCCCTCCGCTCGATCAGGCCCGCTTGGGATGAAGGCGGCACCGGCCGAGGCGGCTAATCTCTTCGGGCACCCCGGGGGGTGTAGCTCAGCTGGTAGAGCGCTACGTTCGCAATGTAGAGGCCGACGGTTCGAGTCCGTTCACCTCCACCCGATAAGTGCAGGTCAGCCGGGTGCACATCCCGACTGTTCGGAGCGTTGACTGATTTCGTGCGCGATCCGTGCGCGATCGAAACTCCAGGTCGCCTGAGTACCCTTTCCTGCATTGACACAAAGACTGGAATGTAGAGCTCATCGTCCAATTTCGCTAGATGCAATCCGGCCAGCATCCGATGATCCGTGTGGATCGAGTTGGCATCGTTGGCTTTGGGCGTGGTTCGCAGCCCGGCCCTGAGGGAGAATTGACGACATGGCGTACACCGAGTCGTTTGGACATTCGATTCAGCCGATCAACTGCGAGCAGTGTGGGTCCCCTTTGACCGACGTTGACTACGACAAGAAGGGGCGGCTCGTAAGCAGATGCCCGAATAGGTTCAAAGATCTGGAAAGTCCGCTTCCTCCCGCCCGCGAGCTAGCGCGCCGACATGTCCGGAACGCAGCGCCGGTCGAACTGCACAAATGTGGCGCCGTCGATTTGTCCTGAAAGATCGATCGTTTCACCCCAATACGCGGGGCCGATTGCGGACTTGAGGTAAGAAATGCTGTAACTGTTCAGGTGGGAACCGGAAGCCAAGCCTGACCATCGAACAGCCGACGT
>JADEYI010001783.1_pt1 | contig 13667 bp, 9 predicted proteins | sample 8542331 | NCBI WGS metagenome assembly JADEYI01 (sample SAMN16510988, study PRJNA670497) | mine drainage metagenome | isolation source: biofilm near Copperflume 1 | place: Germany: Marsberg coppermine Kilianstollen | collected 2018-02 | reverse complement strand
CTTCGCGGGCGTGTGGATTCCCCTGGGCGCGGTCGTGGTCATCGTGGCGGGGATGATTGGGCTGGCCGCCATCACCCGTCTTGGCCCGCGCGCGGCCACCAGCCCAGGGGCGCTGCTCGCGCCCCGCCGCATCTCCACCTTCGCCACCGCTCGCATGGCCTGCCCCACCAGCGCCGCTTTCTCGCCCGATGGCACGCGCATCCTCGTGCTGGGCACACTGGGGGCCTGCGCGCCCACGGAGGCAGCGCCCTCTAGGGCGACGGCCACGCCCGCCCCGCACGCCGCCGCGCTCTATGAGAGCGCCAGCGGGCGCCTGCTCAAACTCATCCGGCTCGAGCCGCTGCTCGGCCTGGGCGCCGCGGCGACGCCTGGAGCGCCCTCCGCTGGCGCGGTGAGCTTTTTCGGACTGGGCTGGTCGCCCGATGGCACGTCCGCCGCCTTTGCCTACACCGCCTTCGATGCCACCGCCCGCCTCACCGCCGACCACGTGCTCGATTCCGGCCTGCTCCTCCTCGACCTCACGCGGGGCGGCGGCACGATCATCCACGGCGATTCCGGCTTCTTCGCTCCGCTGGGTGGCGGGGGTGGCGGCTTCCCCATCTGGCATATCGCACAGGGGACCGAGACGCCCACCTTCACGCCGCTGCCCGGCCTCACCTATACGTGGGGGCACGGCAGCCAGCCCGCGCCCATCAAAGTGATCCGGGGGGCGCTGGCCCAACTTCCCATTGACGCTGGCCCGCGCTATCCCGTGGGTGACCCCGCTGGCGGCGCGACCTTCAGCATCTGGCAGCCGGGGCTGTTGGTGGGGCCAGGGCGCACAACCCTCGGCGGCGGGCGGGCGGTCTTCCTGACCGCCTTCTCTTCGTGGTCGCCCGATAGCGCCCAGGTGACGCTGATGACCGCGGGTGCCGCCCTGCCGCTCGCTGCCGATGAGCGCGCTGACGATCCCGCCGCCACCCCCGGCGACCTGGCGCTGCCCCTGCCCACCCCAGCGATCCTCGCCCGCGCGCCCGCCCGCGATACCGCTCTGGATGCCGTGCGGCGGCAGATCGGCGGCGATGGCTGGGCGCTCGTCGCCTGGAATCCTCTGGGCACCCTGCTCGCCAGCGTCACCTGCCAGGATACCAGCACCGCCACGCTGGCATTGCGCGAGACGGGGAGCCGGTTGGTGGCCAGCGCGGTCTCCCTGCCACTCAGCGGGAGTGGCGAGCAGGGCACCTGTGCGTCCGCCGTGTCAGCGATGTCTGGGCCGCCCACTGGGGCGTATCCCAGCGCGCCGCTCGCGCTGCTCTGGTCGCCACGGGGGGATAGGCTGCTCGTTCGTGACCGCGCCGCTGGCACGATCACCCTCTGGCCGGTCAGCGCGGGCTAGCCCAACTGGCATGAGAGCGGCGTCAGTGGGCGAAGCTGCCCACGCGCGACACCAAAGAAACGCGGGCGGGGGCAGGCCATCTTGCGGCCGCCTCTCAGCCCGCGTTCGCGCGAGAGATTGGGTGTGGCTGGTGTCCGAGGGCGCGCTAGCGGTGCTCTGGCACCAGCGCGAAGCCCTTCGTGACACGCTTGGAGGAGTGACGCGCACGCGCGGTTTCGAGTTGCCACAGCGCCTCGGTATGGGCGCGGGCAATCTCGGAGAGGAGCGGGTTGTTCTCCAGCGGGGTGATGGCGTCCAAGCGCGTCTGGCGGCGTGCCAGCGGATCAGACGCACGCTGGGCGCGCTCATCTTCCACGCCGTGAATGCGCAGGGCTTCGGGGTTCTCCGCGTGTGCCCGCATACAACTGGGACACAGATGGACCACCGCTGACTTCCGGTGATGCACCGCCGCGACGAGGTGCTCCTCGCAGCGCCACTGCCCACAATCGAAGCAGGGCTTGATGGCATGTCGCGCGCAACCGGGCGCGTTGCAGACATGAATCGCGGTCAAGCTATTCTCCCTTCGTCGCTGGGAAAGTGAGGTTCGCGGATCATCCGCGCCTTTCACTCCCCACCGGCCGCCACGTAGCGGCATATCATGCTCATTCCGCCAGAGGTCCGCGCCAGGCAGGCGCATACGCCTTGAAGCGGGATCGAGGCGCCGCGTGAAGTCGCGGCTGTCATTGTTCACGCCGGTCGTCCTGGCGGTCCTCCGCGCGTCTTCGCGCGCACCGAGTGGCGGCGTCATCCCCCACGTGTCCGTGCGCTTGTTGTTCGTCGTCTTCATCTTCCATCATCCCTTCACCCGCCTCATGCGGGGAGGTTATTTCGCTCGCTTCTTGGGAGGCGGCCCGCGGGCACTGGCGAGCATCCCCCGCGTTCAGGGCGCACCTCTAGGGCGCGCACCTCCACAGGAGGCCGCATGGCTTCCTGCCAGGTCGGCGGTATGCCAGCCAGCCAAGACGGCGGCGAGCCGCTGCCATCGGCACACGCGCCTCACGCGGTGCGCCTCCCACTGCCTGCTATAGCCAATCTAACATGGTCTGTCAAGCGGAGCGCTCCGTGCCTCACGGCGTCCGCCTCTGGCGCATGCCACGTGGCCTTTCGGTCGCGTTTCATGCTATCTCTAGTACGTTTCATCAGACAAGCGGGTTACAAAACGAAGCCCGCTCGACCCAATGGGGGGCGCATCGCGGCCGCTCTGGCTTCCTCGTCTCCTCGCCGTCATCCTCTCGACCCGCGCTCGCCGCCAAGCGTTACACCTCGGCGGTGGCGACGGGCAACTCACGCTTGGGGAAGAGCACGCCGCCAGGCTGGAGCCGCGCCCCCGCGGCAGAGCCGCCCCAGCGCGTTGTCGTCGCCCAGTCACCCGTCGCATCGAGGGTGATGCCCAGTTGTGTCGCCAGCGCCGCCGCCGTCGCCGGAATGAAGGGCAGGCAGTAGTGGGCGATCAGCCGCAGGGCTTCGAGCGTGTTCGAGAGCACCGCCGCCAGCCGCGCCTCCGCCTCGGCCTTGCGTCGCTTGGCCAGCGCCCACGGCTCAGTCTCCGCCACATACTTATTCGCCGCGCCCACCAGCTCCCAAATCGCCGCCAGCGCCTCGTGTGGCGCGCAGCGGCGCATCGCCGCGTCCACCCGCTCGCGCAGCCCCTCCGCCAGCGCGATCAGCGCCGCGTCTGGCCCTTGGGGCGCGCCGGGCGCTGGCGCCACCCCGCCGAAGTAGCGCCCGACCATGCTGACCGTGCGGTTGAGCAGATTGCCCAACTGATCCGCCAGATCGGCGTTATAGGTGCGCAGAAAGCGTTCCAGGCTGAAGTCGCCATCCTCCGTCGCGGGAATCTCGCGCAGCAGATAGTAGCGCAAGGGGTCGGTGCCGTAGCGCTCGGCAAGCTCGACGGGATCGAGCACGTTGCCAAGCGACTTGCTCATCTTCTCGCCCTCCACGGTGACGTAGCCGTGGACGAAGATGGCGCTGGGCAGCGGCACACCCGCCGAGAGCAGCATCGCTGGCCAGTAGATGGCGTGGAAGCGCACGATGCCTTTGCCGATGACGTGCGTGCGGTTGGGATTCTCCGCCCAGTAGCGCTGGTAGAGCGGGCCATCGTTGGCGTAGCCCAACGCGCTGATATAGTTGCCCAGCGCGTCATACCAGACATACATCACCTGCTCGGCGTCGCCCGGCACGGGGATGCCCCACCCGTGGGCGCGCGAGCGCGAGCGCGAGATACTGAAGTCCGCTAGCCCCATGCGGATGAAGCTCAGTACCTCGTTGCGCCGTGTGGAGGGCGTGATGGCGATCTGGTTGGATTCGATCAGTTGGAGGAGTTGTTCTTGGTAGTTCGAGAGGCGGAAGAAGTAATTCTCCTCCTCGATCTCCTCGGGCCGGGTATGATGCTCCGGGCAGAGGCCGTCCACCAGCTCATCTTCCGTATAAAACTGCTCACAGCCGACGCAGTATAGCCCGCGATAGGGTCGCGTGTAGATGTCGCCGTGGGCGGCGCACGCCTCCCAGAGCTTGCGCACGCCTGCCGCGTGGCGCGGGTCGGTGCTGGTGCGGATGAAGTCGTCGAAGGAGAGGTCGAGCGGCCCGCGCAGCGCCGCGAACTGGTCGGCGTTGCTATCCACCAGCTCCTGGGTGGGGATGCCAAGCTTCTCCGCCGCCTGGACGTTCTTCAGGCTGTTCTCATCGCTTCCAGTGAGGAACCAGACATCCTTGCCGAGCAGGCGGTGGTAGCGCGCCAGGGCGTCGGTCAGGATGATCTCGAGTGCGAAGCCGATGTGGGGCCGCGCGTTGACATAGGGAATCGCTGTGGTGACGTACCAGCGCGTCCGGGGGGGCGTGGTCTGGTCGTTTGGGTTGGTCTGCTGGTTGGTCTCGTCCGCCATCGCTCGTCTCTCTCTCATCCGCGGGCCAGCGCCCCTGTCGCGCTTCGCCCCCAACGCGCTTCGCAGCCGATCGCTCGTCGCCGCTGGGGCGCCCGCCAGACATCGTTCTCCATGCAAAAAGGACCGCCCCACGCTGGAGCGGTCCTCGTATCTCGCTGCCGTCGCGCATCAGGCAGCGTCAGGCATGGACGGCGCTCCGCGCGGGCTGCCCGCGCATCCGCATCGCCATGCGCATCATCGTGAATGCCGTGAATGTCGTCATCGCTGCCACCCGCGCCTTCTGGAAACCGCGCGCCATACGCACATTATAGCAGATCCGAGCGGATGCCCGCTGGAGAGCAAAGACGACCTACCTGAGCGGTGCCCAGAGCGTTATGGCGCTGGAGTGAACGCGATGCGGTAGATCTTGCCCTTCAGGTCATCGCTGAGGTAGAGCGCCCCATCCGGCCCGACCGCAAGCCCCACCGGGCGCCCAAGTACCGTGCCGTTCGTGGTCAGCCAGCCTGTGGCGAAATCCTGGGGCGGGCCGGTGATCTGGCCTGAAGCGCCCAGCGGCGCAAAGACGACCTTATAGCCCGTGGGCACAGTGCGATTCCAAGAGCCGTGATAGGCCACAAAGAGGCCACGGTAAGAGGCGGGAAACACCGACCCCGTAACGAACGCTAACCCCAGCGGGGCTGAGTGCGCCTGCATCTTGAGGAGCGGCTGCGCGACACCGGCGCAGTCACCTGGGTGCCCCAGACCAGGATCAATGATATCTCCGGCGTGGCAGCGCGGCCAGCCATAATTGCCACCATCCTGGAGGGCATAGATCGTCTCGGGTGGCAGGTTATCGCCCAGGTTATCGCGCCCGTTATTGGTCACCCAGATCTGATTGTTGCCTGGGTTGATGGCCATGCCCACCGCGTTGCGCAGGCCACGCGCGTAGAGCCGACCACCGCTGCCATCCAGATTGTAGACCCAGACGGCGGCGCGACGCGGGTCGGATTCGATACAGTTATCGCAGCTCGATCCGACCGAGATGTACAGCTTGCTATCCGGCCCGATCAGGACCGTGCGGGTGGTATGGCGGCCACCAGCCGGCAGATTGGGCACGAGCACCGACCTGCCCGTCACGCGCAGGTCAGCGCCCAGTGTGAAGCGGCTGACGCGCGTCTCCTCGCCGACGTAGAGCGCGCCATTGTAGAAGACAAGGCTGGTGGGCGCGTTCAATCCATCCACGACCACCACAGGCGTCCCCGCGCGGCCCCCGCGCGCGAGATCGCGGAAGGCCAGGATGCGCCCGGTGCCCCGCTCCGCCACGAAGAGCGCGCCTGTTGGGCCGAACGTCAGGAAGCGGGGCGTATTCAGCCCAGCGGCGACTTCCGTCGCACGGAACCCAGCGGGCAGGCGAATGAAGGGAACAACGGGGGCCGGTGTGGGCATTACCGTGGGCGTGCTCCCCGTATGAGGGGTGCTGGTCGTCTGGGGCGACGCGCTCGGTCGTGCGGTGGACGTGGGGGCGCCGCCCGCGCAGCCGGCCACCAACAGCATCACCAGGGCGAGCGGCAGAAGGAGCACGGCGCTGCCGTGGCGCCCGCTCCCTCGCCGCCACAACCGGTGAAGGCGAATGATGGTTCGACGCATGAGCGCACTCCTCCTCGACGTATTGTACGCGCCTCCGGCACCACACCGCCGCGCTCCTCGCACAACCGCCCTGCCATCCCCCACGCACAGAGGGTGCCAGGAAGAAGGGCCATCCGCCCCTTGACAGGGCGCGAGATATTAGGTATATATCTAATTAGATATCAATCTATATACTGATTGGGAGCGACATGACCATGCCCACGTCACACGAGTACGAATTCGCTACCCTGGTGCGCTTCCTCAAGGCGCTGGCCGATGAGACGCGCCTGCGCATGCTGGGCATGCTCGCCGCGCGCGAGCGCAGCGTGGAGGAGCTGGCGGCGATGCTCGACCTCAAGGCGCCAACTATCTCGCATCACCTCGCGCGGCTCAGAGAGCTTGGGCTGGTGGAGATGCGTGTTGAGGGCAATACCCACGTCTATCAGCTCAACGGCGAGACGCTGCGCGCGCTCAACCGCGACCTCTTCGCGCCAGAGCGCATCGCCGCGCTGGCCAGCGGCGGCGCCGAAGCGGTCGCGCACGCCGAGGGCGCCTGGGAGCGCAAAGTGTTGCGCGACTTTCTGGAGGGCGAGCGTCTGAAGGAGATACCCGCCAGCCGCAAGAAACGCGCGGTCATCCTCACGTGGCTCGCGGGGCGCTTCGAGCCGGGCCGGGCCTACACCGAGGCCGAGGTGAACGCGCTGCTGCGACGTTCCCACGAGGACGCCGCCACCCTGCGCCGCGAGCTGATCGGTGAGCGGCTGCTGCGGCGCGAGGCGGGCGTCTATTGGCGTGCGCCAGCGGCGGAGTCGGAGGACGGAGCCGGAGGGGGCACGGGCGGACCGCCATGAAGCGTACTGGGCGTCGACACTGGCCCTCACCGGCTCCGTGGCACTCTTGGGGCTGACGCTGGCGCCGCGCACCGGCTGCGGGCTGGACCGGCATAGGTATTGCAAACCCTCCATCCACAGCATTTTTCATAAGATGGCGCCGGGCGCGCGGCGGGTTTGACGGCCGGTGGTCGGCGCTTCCGAAGGAAGGTGAGGCCGCGTATGCCCGTGTCTATGCCACGCCAGGAGGAGCGCCAGGAGGAGACCGGAGGCCAGCGCGAGGGGGCCGCGACCCCTCGCGGCCTGGCGTGCCGGGCTGGTCCATTACCATCACCCCACGCACTCTCTGGCTAGCGGTGGGCATGCTCGCGGCTGGCCCTTGGCCTTTGGCTCCTCCTCACCCGTGGCCTCTACGTTTTCATCCTCCTCAACATGTTGGTCATCGGTCTGCTGAGCGGCGTCGGCGATTGGCTGTTGGGGGCGCCCTATCCCGTGCTGCTGGGAACGGAGTTGCTGGGCATCGCTGGCGGCGTGCTGGCGGGCCGGTGGTGGCGGTGCTCCAGGTGCTCATTGTGCGCGTGCTGGGGCCAGTGGCGCGTTCGGCGGCGGAGCGCGCTTCCCCGGCGGAGACACCGCCTCCGCTGCCGAGCGGCTCTGGTCCGGCTCCGCCCCGGCCAGCTAGCGCCTCATCCGCGCGCGAGGGGCCAGACGAGCACATCGAGGCGGTCGGCGTAGTGTAGCAGCGGCGGGGTGGCGGGCAGGGCCAGGCCAGCGGCGCGCGCCAACGTCTCGCGGTTGATCTCCGCCTCCGCTGGCTGGAGCGGCCACGGCAGGTGATGGATCTCGCCGCGCAGGAGCCGCCCATGCCGGTCGGTGGTATAGAGGCAGTAGCGCTCCGTCAGCCAGTGTTCCAGTGTGGCGGGGCGCGCGCGGGCGACCGGCCCGGTCGGGCGATAGATCGCGGCGAACGCTCCTGGCGGCGCGCCTCGGTGGCTGCGCTGGCTGGCGTAGCGCAGCGTCGCGCCCGCGCGCGCGATTTCGAAGCGCGCGGTGTAGTAGGGCAGGTGGAAGAACGTGCGCGCCAGGGCCACGGCCAGCGCGTTGCCAGCATCCAGGCTGAAGAAGAAGACGCCGGGCTTGCCGCCGACGGTGGCATACGTGCGGACATTGATCTCGGCGAAGTGCGAGAGGCGTGGCACACCAGGCAGGCCGCGGGGGCGCACGCCGGTCATCTCAAAGGGTACGACGCCCACCCATGCCTGCTCCTCAAAGCGATCGAGCGTGAGGCCGGGCGGCAGGAGCGGACGTACCATCTCGGCGGGCACGGGCCAATGGGCGAAGAGCAGCGCGCGCCACGTCTGGCGCAGCACCCACGGCTGCGTGGGCAGTGGCCAGGGGCGATGCGCGGTGGCGCGCAGGAGGGCGCTGGCCTTCATCGCCACACGGCCCCCAGATGGATCAGCCCCAGCAGCGCAAAGCCGATGAGGATCAGCCAATCGCCAGCGCGCCGCCCGAAGAGGAACTGGTTCGCCGCGCGCAGGAACCACCATCCGGCGATCCACAGCGCGACGAGGCGCCCGGCCTCCGCCGTGAGCAGCCAGCGCGCGGCCAGCAGATCCACCAAGCCGATAGAGACGAGGGCATAGCTGGCGGCATGGTTCATCACCCAGATGATGGCATAGCGGTCGCCAGGCGTGACGACGTAGCGTGTCGGCCAGAGCCGTAAGGGGCGGGGCGCTGGGCGCTCGCGCGCTGGGCCAAGCATGGTGGTGCGGTAGTCCAGCGCGGCGGGCAGGAAGAAGTGGAGGAGGCCCAAGACGACGGTGAACGCCCCCGCGAGCCAGAGTAGCGCCATCTCCCGCGTCATCGCTGAAGCCCTCCCCAGGTGGAAGCGGAGTGCGGTGGCGCGCGTCACGGCGCGCGCACCGCTGGGTCACCGGTTTACGGTCGGTGGCTCCGTCCGCCGCGGTCGCTTTCGACGCGCGCGAACGCGGGCCGAGACAAGGCGGGGCGAGACACCGCGGGCCGGGGCATGCGTCGCTCGCCATCGCCGCGCGAGGCGACGGGCTGTGGTCGCCGCTCGCCGCGGGCGCCATTGGGGGCGAGGTCGCCCCTGCCCACAGGCGCGGCGCTGGGCGTGAGGTCCAGCGGCATCTCGTGCTGTGGCCACGCGCGCGGCGGCAGATTGATTCCCAGGTCGCGCTGCATGCGCCGCCAGGTGGGCACGTCCTCCCCTGTCAGCAGCGTGACGGCCTGACCCTCACGCTCCATGCGGCCTGTGCGGCCCACGCGGTGCGTGAACAGTTCGGCGGATTCGGGCAACTCGAAGTTGATGACCTGCTCGATGGAGAGGACATCCAGCCCGCGCGCGGCCACGTTGGTCGCCAGTAGGATGGGCACGCGGCCTCCCCGGAAGTCGGTGATGACGCGGTCGCGGGCGTTCTGGCTCATGTTGCCCTGGAGCGCGGCGACGGGGTAGCCGAGGGCCTCCAGTTGCTTGGCCAGCTTCTTCACGCCGTGCTTGGTGCGCCCAAAGACCAGCGTGGTGCCTTCGGCGTCGCGGCGCCGATCCAGCAGGGCGCGTAGCGCGGCCAGGCGTCCGCCATCCGGCACGAGATAAACGGTCTGCTCGATGGCCGGGGCGGGCCGTGTCTCTGGCGAGCCGGCATCCACGCGCACCGGCTCGCGCAGGTAGCGCTGGGCGAGCTTGGTCGTCCACTCTGGCAGTGTGGCGGTGAAGAGCGCCATCTGGCGGCCATTGGGCGTCCGTGAGAGGATGCGCTCCACGTCGGGCGCGAAGCCAGCATCGAGCATCTGGTCCGCCTCGTCGAGAATGACGACGCGCACCGCGCTGAGGTTCAGGTTGCCCTGGCGTAGGTGATCCAGCACGCGGCCAGGCGCGCCCACAGCGATCTGCGCGCCCGCCAGCAGCGCGTCGCGCTGTGGACCGAGCGCGCGCCCACCGATGAGCTGCGCCACGCGCAGACCGCGCCCGGCCTCTAGCCCTTCGAGGACGCCAGCCACCTGCGCGGCCAGCTCGCGCGTCGGCACCAGCACGAGCGCCTGCACCTGCCGCAGGCGTGGATCCAGCCGCTCGATGAGCGGCAGTCCAAAGGCGATGGTCTTACCTGAGCCGGTGCGCGACTGGCCGATCACGTCGCGCCCCGCCAGCAGCGGCGGAATGGCCCGCGTCTGGATCAGGGTCGGTGTCTCGATGTCCATACGGGCCAGCGCCGCGGCGGTGCGTGGCTGTGCGCCGAGCCGAGCGAACGCGCCGACGGGGGCCGATGGGGTCGCGGTGGGGGCCGTAGCCGTAGCTGTGGCCATAGGGGTAACTGTAGGAAATGGAATGGTCGCGGACACGTGTTATCCTTCCTGGCGATGTCGCTTGCCGCCCGTATTACGGGGGCGCCGCGGCACCGCGGCATGCTCTTGATGTTCTCGCGTCGGAAACGTGCCGCACACAGAACGGTCCACCGTGCCATCGGCGCAGTGGACCCTCTCACGAGGCCGACTGTTCATAATGTCATTGCGCGCGGGATGAAGGCCGCCATGCCCCACTCCGCCCATAATAGAACGTTTATATGGTACCCTCGGTTGCGTTCCCGTGTCAAATCACCTTGTGAAAGTCCCGCGCGCCGCTCTTCAACTGGCAAGCTTCAACTGGCAAGCTTCAACTGGCGAGCTTCAACTGGCAAGCTTCAACTGGCGAAGCTGGTGCGTGGCGCGGTGGCGCGCGCGCCGGGCCGGTCGAGGAAGGCCATCGCCGCCGCGACGAGGAAGAAGGGGCCGACGAAGATGCCAAACCAGCGCAGCACGAAGAATAGCCCGATACCCGCGATGAGCATCAGCGCCGCCGCCGCCATCGGACGCGCCACCGCCAGCAGCGCGCCGATAAAGCCCAGGACAACTAGGCCCAGGCCAATCCAGCCGTGCGTGGTCGCGACGTTGCTCGCGCCTGAGAGCCGCAGCACATTATGGGTTGTCGAGTAGAGCAGGTTGATCACCATCCCCAGTATGGCAGCCAAGACGCCGATGATGAGCGCGAAGACGCGAAACAGACTGCTCACGTTCATGGGACGCTCCTTCCTTGCGTGGTCGCGCCGCCCTGGTGGCGGGCGCGAATAGCTCTCCGCGTCCCAGTTGACGCAGGAGCCGTGCCAGCGGCCCTGGGTGGGCGCGGCACTGGCTGGCGGGGCGGCGCGCCCTTTGCGCCGAGCACATGGGAATGGATTGATCGCTCAGAGAAGCCGCTCCATCTGGTAGAGTATCAGCCATGAGCGATCAAGAGCGCCACGGACGCTATGCATGTGACGCGATGGAGAAGTACAACCCACGATGATGTCCTCCCCACCCAGCGGTGAGGCCGCGCGCCCCACCGCTCCCCGCGCCACCGCGCTCTGGCGCGATCACGATTTCGCCCTCCTCTGGAGCGGCCAGTTCGTCTCGTCGCTCGGCACCGCCGTCTCGACGCTCGCGCTGCCGTTGCTGGTGCTCGCGCTGACGCACTCGCCCGCCCAGGCGGGCTTCGTCGCCGCCGCGCGTGGGCTGCCCTACGTCATCTTCAGTTTGCCCGCGGGCGTGCTGGTGGATCGCTGGAACCGCAAGGCGATGATGATTCGCTGCGATATCATTCGCTGGTTGGCGCTCGGCTCGGTGCCGCTGGCCTTCGCGCTCGGACGCCTCACCCTCCTCCAGGTCTACGTGATCGCGCTGGTCGAGGGCACTGCCTACGTCTTCTTCAGCCTAGCGCAGATCGCCTCGCTGCCGCGTGTGGTCGCGCCAGCACAGCTCTCGCGCGCCTATGCGCTCAACGAAGCGTCGGACGCCGCCGGAACACTGCTCGGCCCTGGCCTGGGGGGCACGATCATCAGTCTGGCGCGTACGGTGGTCGGCGGCACGATGCTGACCTATCTGTTGGATAGTCTGAGCTATCTGGTCTCGGTGTTCTCGCTGCGCCTCATGCGCACGCCCTTCCAGATGGAGCGGGTACCCGCCGCGCGCACGTCGCTCTGGGCGGAGATGCGGGTGGGGCTGCGCTTTCTCTGGGGCGAGCGGCGGCTGCGCCTCATGGCACTGCTGCTGATGGCCCTCAACTTCCTGCTCTTTCCGGTGGATCTGGCGATCATCGTGCTGGCGCGCCAGACGCTCCATGTTGATGTGCGCACGCTCGGCCTGATCTTCAGCGCGAGCGGCGCGGTGGGGCTGCTGAGCGCGCTCGTGGCGCCGTGGGTGCGGGCGCGAGTACGCTTCGGCGTGGTGGTCGTGGTGGGCGTCGGTGTCTGGGTGGCGGCGGTGAGTGTGTTGGCGGCGGCTGGCTCGCCGGTCGCGCTGCTCGCTGGGCGGGCGCTCATCAGCGCCGTCTGGCCGATCTACGGCGTCGTGCTGGTGACGTACCGTCTCTCGCTCACGCCGGATGCCCTCCAGGGGCGGGTCAACAGCGCGTTTCGTGTGCTTTCTTTTAGCGGCGACCCGCTGGGCGGCGCGGTCGGTGGGCTGGCGCTGGCGGCGTTTGGCCCGCGCGCGATGCTCTGGCTGGCGGCGCTGGGCCTGGTGGGCTGCGCGCTCTTCGCGGGCCTCTCTGAGCTACGCCAGGCGGGATGAGCGCGGCCTATCCGACGCGACTCATGCGCGGCCAGGCTCCGCCGCGCGGTATGTTGCCGCAGGAGCCAGGTGAGGTGAGCGAGCAACACAACATCCGAACTGCCATCGGTCAGCAGCGTCAGGCGCAACGCTTCGTCATCCCTCATCCCTGGTCTGAGCCGGTCTTGGGCAGCTCAGCGGCTGGCCAGAGCAGCGGCTGGAGATCTGGCCGATCTATGACGCGCCGAAGTGGCCGCTCATGGCCTGACTCGTGGTGGCTTAGGGGTGGCAATTCCGCTGGCGCTACGGGATTGAGATAGGTAAGCAGCGTGCCACGTGCCACCACCTGACGCGGATCAGGATCGGCACGCGCGCGCCAGGTGTCGCTCAGCCAGTGGAAGCGCACGCCCGTCGCATACTGGGAGGCACGCATGACGGGCGCCGGCACCGCGATGAGTACGTCAGCATCCGCGATCTCGCTCACTACCGTTGGCGAGTGGGTGTTGATGATCACCTGCCGCAAGGGATTCGCTGGCCCGATAGGCTCATCCGTATCTACCGCCAGATCAGAGAGCAGACGTAGCATCGCCGGAATCCGCCCAGGGTGGATGCCGTTCTCAGGCTCCTCTAGGCAGAGCAGCCCCTCCCCTTGGGGATCGAGCTCCAGCACCGCCAACGCGAGAAAGCGCAGGGTGCCATCCGAGAGTGCCCGCGCGGGATGTGATGTCCCCTGGCGATCAGACAGGGAGAGCGTCAGCAGTTCGCGAGTGTCGTCGCGCTCAACCCGGATGGTATCCACATCGCTGATGAGGTCCGCCAGCCGGTTCGCGACGCGCGCGTAGACCTGGGCGGCGGTGTCCTCATGCTCGCGCCTCGCCTGGCCATTGCTTCCATCCTCGCTGCCCCCCTGACGCGCCAGCCGATAGAGCGTCGCCGCGAGGTGCGAGCCATCCGTGCCCAGGTGGGAGGGCGCGCCGAATGGATCGGGCGTGCGCAGCGCCGTTGGTTCGAGCTGGAGCAGGCGCCAGGACCGCATCTCCTTGCGCGCGAGCAGCGCCGTCGGACTTTCAGCGGCGTTGGTCGCGGAAAGCACCGTGCGGGGCAGTGTCGCCGCGAGCAGCGAACGAGGTCGGCCTCGTCCACCCCCATCTTGGTGCAGCCTGATCATGCGATTCGCCCCTTCGCCCTCCGTCGAGATGAAATCGCCGCCGGATCTCCGCCCATGCGCGATGGAGTCGCGCCAGAGCTTGGCATGGGGAAACGGCAGGTGCGCTCTCGCGTCACTGAGATTGATATGGACTAGGGTCTGTCTGACGAATGGCAGGAGATGTGCTACCCTGGTTTGGGAGG
>JADEYI010001782.1_pt1 | contig 13679 bp, 8 predicted proteins | sample 8542331 | NCBI WGS metagenome assembly JADEYI01 (sample SAMN16510988, study PRJNA670497) | mine drainage metagenome | isolation source: biofilm near Copperflume 1 | place: Germany: Marsberg coppermine Kilianstollen | collected 2018-02 | reverse complement strand
ATGGACTGCTCAGCGCATTTACCTGGATGATCGTTACTGGAGACGGAGAGGGAATAAGACGTTCCAAAACGTATGGAAAATAACGGTCGTTAACGCTTTCCACTCCCTCAACTTCCCCTGACCCATCTATCGGCAGACCGCTTTAATTGACGGCCTCCTGAGGAGTTTTCTCTCCCTCTGCTCGCTCTTTCATGCGCAGGGGTCGAAGATTCTCCAACGAGCGCCCCGGTTGCGGTGCGAACTGATACTTGCCAATGAGGTTGATGTGCTCCCAGCCCAGCGGCGCGATATGTGCAATGGTTGTCTCTGAGATCTCTTCGCCTTGCCTGCGCAACGTCGCGAATGCTTCCGTCAGATAGATGGTATTCCAGGCGGCAATGGCAGCGATCAACAGATGCAAACAACTGGCCCGATGGATCTGATCTTCCAGAGCACGATCTCGTAATTCTCCCAGGCGACCAAAGAAAAGCTGGCGTGCAAGCGCGTGCAATGCCTCCCCTTTATTGAGCCCAATTAAAATACGCCGACGGAGCGCTTCGTCGCAAAAATACTCCAGCAAGAAGGAGGTCCGTTCGAGTTTGCCGAACTCAGTAAGTGCTCTGGCTACCTGATTTTGGCGTGGATAGGCTGCCAGTTTGCGCATCAGCAACGAGGCAGAAACAGTCCCATGGCGAATCGAGGAAGCGACGCGCTGCATTTCATCCCATTGTTCCATGATCAGCTTCTTGTTGACTTGCTCAAAGAGCAACGTCTTGAGCGGTTCAGATGGTTCCACGGCATCGAGCACGTACAGTTTCTTTGCCAGGGCGTCGCTGATGCGCGGGGCAAAGCGGAAACCAAGCAATGTTGCCAGGGCAAACACCTGCTCAGTACTGCCTCCAGTATCGGTGTAATGCTCACGAATATGCAAGTCACTCTCGTGATGGCACAGGGCGTCGATCACATACAGCGCCTCCTCGTTTGTCCCAATCACCTGCGGCTTGCCAAAAGGCATCCAGATGTCTGCGGCGTGGACATAGATGTTTGTACCCCGCCCGAAGCCAAAATACTTGGCATTGTACTCTGCGTTCGCTGCTTTCACTCCTACATGCATACGCATGCCATCAGAAGATGAGGTGGTTCCGTCACCCCAGGCATGTGAGAGCGAGGCCGAGAGGACAAAGTTATCCAAACAGGCCTGCGATGCGAGCAGCGTCTCTTCACGAATATGCCAATCCACCGACCAGGACAGTTGACGATACGTATAGGGGCAAGATTGTTCCATCTTGGTCAATCCAAGATTCATGCCCATACCCATGAGCGCGGCGACGATGACCAGTTTCTCATCGCCTACCGGAGCATCGCCGCTGGTCAGGTGAGTCAGGGGCCGTAGAAACCCCGTCCAATTATCCAATTCGAGGAGGAGATCAGGAAGCGTGATCTGAGGAAGCATATCGTAGACACGGAGCCTCAACCGTTCCACCTCAGCAGGAATCTCTTTCTCCAGTGCTGGCAGATGCAACTTGCCTTTGTCATCCAAGCACAGACTCCCTTCGACCTTCCCAATACTCTCCTGGAGCGCCTCCAGTTTCTTGGTGATCTCTTGCTGCTTGGCTGTCAGATAGGCTTCTGCCGTCTCGGTCACTGCCAGCCTGGTTTGGTTCGCGCTTGCGAGTTGTTCAAAGTGTGGTGCCGGTAAAAGATAGCCCTCAAAGGCCCGATAGCGTCGGCTTCCATCCACTGCGATATCTCCTGATCGTACACGTCCTTTGAGCACTTCAAAAGCTGCCGCCTCATAATAGTTTGGAGCGATCTCGTTGTCTGTGAGCGCATGCTTGCGCCACCGCTCGGTCAGGTGTCCCAGCGGCGCGGTCATCTTGACCTTGCCTACGTTCTGTTCGCGGGCAGTCACACGCTTGCGGCGCTTCGCTAACTGCGAGACATATTCCAGAGCCTGAAGTGCTGGCTCACTCTTGCGTACTGGCTGAAAGTCGAGTGCCTGATAGAGGGAGAGCAGACTCTGCCGCATCGGGATATAGCGGGACTCGATGAGATCCAGCGAATCCAGATTTTCTGGTCGGAGCAGGCGCTTTGCGGAATCAACGGTGGTTTGAAGCTGTGCTTCAGAAACCTTCGCGAGCACCGCTGTGACTGGATCGTCCCCTTCCGTCCTGGCGACTAAAAAAGCCTCCGTCGCCTTCGTCAACACGGCAAGATGGCTATTGAGTGCGCGAGCATTGAGACGAAAATGTTTCTCCTGTCGTCGTTCTCCCTTCCTCATCAACTCTCCGAGCAATCGATCAAACTGATCCAGTGCTTGATCGGTCAAATCCTGCGATAACTCAAACAGGTGAGCCATCAGGAGGGCATGTCGTCGTTCTGCTTTGAATTTCAGCAGTGGTTGCGTCTGATATTTGCTACATTTGCGAGCTAATTGTAAAACTCTATTCTGGTGCAGCGTCGGCGGGAGTGCCGGGAGATCGAGTCCGCGCAGAAACAGCAGACGTTCCACGATCTGCTTCACACTTTTCGCGGAAGTCACGCCAGGAGGTTCCCGCAGCCAGATTAAACGTGCGGTTCCTCGTCGGCCAGCATCTGCATGCAACAATCCATCGAGTCTGCTGCGATGTTCCAGTGTAAGAGGAGCAGTGAGCACGCGAAATAAGCGCTTCTCCGCAGCCTTGAGTACGATCCAAACGAGCCTCTCCAGATGAGTCAATACAGGGGCAATAATGTCCTTGGTGCGCAGCAGTTCTAGCGCCTGCTCGATTAACGGAACGGGGCGGTCGCTTTCCATCGTCAGAGGAAGCAGTTCGCGAGCGAGCCACAGGTACTCTCGCCATCCGCACTCACGGAACTTGTATGTGTGCCGGATCTCGTCCAGGTGCTCATACAAGGTGTTGTCTCGCTTTCCATAGAGAGCAAAAGCGGAAGCAGGTACCTGTACTTGATCCGCAATTGCCAGAAGGACGCGGGAAGGGATGCCTGAGAGATCCTTCCAGGGCCGTCCAGGAAAGCGCAAAACGGCAAGCTGAACAGCAAAACCAAGGCGGTTATGATGACGTCTCCGCTGGTTAATCAGGTCGAGATCATCTCGAGAGAAAGTGTAGTAACGCGCAATTTCACGATCAGGCAGATCAGCCGGGATCTGTATCAGCGCGTGACGCTGTTCCGGGGTCAAATAGGTCGGTGTTCTTGAAGTAAAAGGCACAACATTCTCCATAAAGACAGAATACCTCTGCTTTTCTTATCATGCGAGGGTGGAGAATGTCAATCAAACCACCTCTCATGAGACGAGAAGGCTACTATTTGGCCCTTGAGTATTAATGGATACTGTTGCTAAATAGCTAATCTCATCCCTGGCGTTTTCAGAGCAGCAAATCGCGAGGTACGCGTCTTGGCATGAGGGACACCCGCCATCCAAGACGCAAAGCGCACCAAGTTGATGGCTCCAGCCGTCAAGATATGTTGCAGATGGGTTTTCGCCTCGCCGATATAGCGAGATCGGCGTAATCCGAAGCCGCGTGTCCCTTGTGAAATGGTTCCCTCAATGCCAGCCCTGCGCTCATAACGGGCCTTCCATTCTGGGGTGGTTTGCAGACGGCGAACCCGCTGCAACATCTCGTGATCGGTCTGGACACGTAAGGTCACATGTCTGGGTGACTCCGCCGCCTTGGTACACAACGAGCGAGCGGGGCAGAGGCGGCAATCGGTTCGAGAAAACTTGACGCTGATGACCGGAGTGCCCCAGGCGTCCAGGTGTGGAGTCCAGCACGTATTCAGCTTCCCTTGAGGACAGACCACCTGGTGGGTTTGCCAATCAATGCTAAAATGGGTGAGATCATAGCCTTGGTCAGCCTTCACCTGCCAACTGGAGTCGGGCCTCATCGGCCCGATGACCTCGATACCCAGGTCGCGCTGACTCTTCACCAGCAGGTCGGCATCAACATAGCCCGAGTCCAGGAAATGCTCGCTTGGGAGAAGGTCTTTCTTCGCTAAAGCGTCATGAATGGGGGCGGAAAGCTCACTATCGGTGATCCCGGCGGCTGTCGTTTCCACATGGGTGATGAGGTGGATCTCCTCGTCCTCGCAGGTCTCTGTGAGATGAACTTTGTATCCGGTCCAAGTAATCGAACGTTTATTGCCAAAACGCGCTTCTGGGTCGTAGGGCGAATCAAAGTGCAGTCCTGCAGGGGGGAGATCTTCGGCTTTGCGCCAGCGCACCAGGCCTTCCTCAGCATAGTATTGAAACACCCACGTTTGTCGAAGAGTCTGGACGGCAGGAAGCTCCCACAGGTGGGCCGGGGCTGATGGCTCGTAGAGGGCGCAGAGCAACCGGGAACCATCAGCTCCGATGAGTTCGGCATACAGCGTTCGGGCCTCTTTCCCTTTAGGGAGGCGAGAGTCTTCAATCCGGGTACTGTAGCGATCAAACCACTCAGGGGCCGCCTGCTCACGGAGCCACTCAGGGGCGATGCTCGCTACCGCATTGAGAGCTGCACGCAGTGTCTCTCCGACGCATTCAAGCCGATTGAGGGTACGAATGGCCGCTAGCACATGGGTCGAGTCAGTTCGCTGTTTGCCGCGTGCTTTCAGCAGACCTTGAGCTTTGAACCGCTCTAGCATAGTTTCTAGCAGAGTCATCTCAGCCGACCCTGCAAGCAGGCGTGTCCGAAACTTCGAGAGGACGGAGAAGTCGAAGCCTGGATCGGCTAAATCCAGCGAGAGAGCATATTTCCAGTCAATTCTACTCCGAACAGCCTCTGCTGCTTGCCGATCAGAGAGTCCTTCAACAAATTGGAAGATAGAGACGAGCGCGAGTTGCCAGGGTGCTTCAGCAGGTCGCCCTCGTTTGGGAAAGAGGGCCGTAAAATTCTGATCTTCGTACACCGTGCCTAACTGATCCCGCATGGTCAGATAGATATTGCCACGAGGAAAAGCGGCACGGGCTATGCGAACCGTTTCTTCAGGGATAGAGGTGATGGCGTGAGGGGACATCGACATGGAGGCTCTCCTTTCTTTAGACTGGACTCATCCTCTTCTGATCTCTATCGTAGCAAATTTCCGCCTGCTTTGCACCCTTGGCAATTTAGCAACAGTATCCGGTAATACTCAAGGGCCTATTTGGCTTAGCGGGAATGATTCAGGCTTCTTTCTTCCCCGGCAAGTCTTAGCGGGGAAAAATGTACGAAAAAATGTTATGACCCCGCGTCAGCTCCAGTTTCTTGGCCCAGGCGCGAATGGTAGACTCAGAGACCTGGAACTGGTCGGCCAGCTTGTGCGTCGTGGCAAGGCTGCCGTCGTAGGATATTTGCAGCGTGTGGGCAATACCTGGGGCAAGCGGCCTCGCTTGCCGTCCTCGCCCGCTCGTGGTGGTCTGGGGAGATGGGATGTCGATAAGTGCAAGGGTATTCATACAGCGACCTTCTCTTCCTGGCTCTGGGCCTGATGCTGAATGGAAAGAAAACGGAAAGCAGCCTGCCACTTGACGCCGGCGGCTTGCGCGAGCCGTTGGACGCTCATGCGTGCCGACGGGTGAGGTTGAAGTTGTTGATACGCCCGCGTCAGTTTGAGGTAGGTCTTCGGGGTCATACCAGTAATGGTTTTGCCGCCATAGCCCACCTCGCGCAGATAGGCACACGCGACGTTCTTCTTGACCTGCGCTGCCTCGGCCAGCAGGTCGGCGGAAATGGCTTCTTCCTTTTGCATGAAGCGTGCATAGGCGGCATCCAGACGCTCGCGCCTGGCCTGGTCATTGGTATGCTGGCGGCTCACCCGCTGCTGTTGCTGGAGTGTGTGGGTGTACCCATGTGCGCGGAGAAAGGCGGCAGCCGCGCTATTGTGAACATGCGCCGCCTGCGCGAGACTCTCTTCGGTAATGGTGGCCGCGGCACGCTGCAGCTCGGCATAGGCGTTCTCAAGGCGCGCCTCGCGCTCCTTTGCCTGCCGAGCGGCGCGCTGCTGTGGCGTCTCGCGCTGTCCTTTGAGCATCAGGATGCCGCGTGCAACGACCGTGCGCGCAACTCGTTCGTGGATGCCCAGCTTCACAGCGATCTCCTCAAAGGAGTGTTCGTGCTGGTCGTCTTCATCCAGGCCGAAACGCAACTGCAATGCACGTCGCTCCGGCTCTGGGAGGGTGTCAAGGAGCTGCTCGACCTGGCTCCGTAACTGCTCTGCCTCTTCGGGTGAGAGGGAGGCACTAGCGGCGGGAGCTTCGAGGAGGTCGCCGAAGCAGCACTCCGGCTGATCGCGCAGCGGCATGTCCAGGCTGAGCGGCTGCATCTCGTACAATTCATCCGCAGCCTGCTGCTTGCGGGCCTTCTGGAGCGTTGAGCGCGGGATGCGGATCGGCAGCGCGCCATCCATCGCCGCGCAGATCGCGTGGCGAATGACATTACTGACGTAGGCGGTATAACTCTGTTTGATGCCGGTGCAGGTATCAAGCGCGTTCAGAAGGCCAAGATTGCCTTCCTGCACCAGATCGAGCAGATCCACGCGATGAGAGGCATAGCGTGGAGCGATAGCGAGGGCCAGGTGGAGGGACTCCTCGATCAGCCGATTGCGTGCTTCACGATCCTCTGATGAGAAAAAGTCTTCCGAACGTGCGCGTATCACCTGCTGGATCAGGACCAGAGCCTCTTCCTCGCTGATCTGAGGCAGGGCTTCCACTTCACGGCGATACTGCTGGAGGCCCTGGTATTGCGCTTCCCATTGACTCATGCTGAATCCTTTCCTTGTGCAAGCAGACGCAGCATGTTAGAATATGTGCATGCAGCGTCTGCTGTGACGGCTGCTCTGGCAAGTTGAGGCGCTAGCAGAGTAACCGAGGACAGAGCCGGGCCGCTTCGTTTTACAGAGGCGGCCTATTGTGGCCTATTAGGCCCGCCGACCAAATTTACAACGCTAAGCCTCCATAGAGTCGTCACAGGTGCATTGTTGGGGTAAGATCGACTATGCTTTAGGGCTGTTTTTCTCCGTTAGGCCAAGTGATGCCTCGGAGCGACTTCGCTGCCGCTAACTGTTTATCTGTAACGTTTTTAGCACCATTTAAGTAGGCATAACTCAAATCCGCCCCACTCAGGTCAGCTCCACCAAGGTCGGCTCCCCACAGATTGGCTCTTCTCAGATCAGCTTTAGTCAGGTTGGCTCCGCCTAGATTAGCTCCCCCTAGCTCAGCTCCCCGCAGATTGGCTTTAGTCAGGTCAGCTTCGCTCAGGTTTACCAAGTTGAGGTTTGTCCGGCTCAAGCCGAATTCGGATGAAGTGGGAGCGCGTAAGATAGCTTCGCGTAGGTTGGCTCCGCTCAGATTAGCCATCTGTAGATCGGCCCCGCGCAAGTCGGCCCCGAGTAGGTTGATTCTACTCAGGTCGGCTCCAACCAGGACAGCTCCGCTCAGGCCAGCCCTTTGCAGGTTAGCTACTAGTAAAGCGTTCCGGTCTGCATCTGTATTGCTGAGTTTAATAATCGTCTTGTTGGCGTCTTTTGGGTCATAGTCGATGAGACCAGCCTCATAGAGAAACTGCAACAGAACTCCTCTACGGGTTCCACTTAGCCTCCTTAGGGCAGTCAGCGTGCGAGCACGTGCTATCTCCCGAATCTTGGAGTCTTGTTGAGATAGGTGCAATGGAGGGACTTGATCAAGCAGCAGTTCCGACATCTTATCGATGTATGTTTGCAGCACATCGTCTTGTTGGCGACTCTCCGCAATTCCACGTTCAGTTTGATCTCGCAAGTGATTGAATACTAATCCCACTCCTACCAGTGCAAACGGAACAATGAGGAGTTGCAGCCAATCCCAGAGCGTTTTTCCCCCGTTAAAGCCTGTCCAGTCCCAGCCAAGCTGGTGTACTACCAAGACAAATGCGAAAAGTAGTACAACAACAACTGCAGTAATAATGAGAAGTTTTTGGTTTTTCTGCCACCATTTCTGGTGTTGCTCTGCCTGATCTTCCATTGCATCTGTTCCTTTTGTGTTGAGAGACGGAATTTCATGCTTTTCGCTGCATAATATCTCCAGGGAATTCTGGTTCCCGTAGCACTTGAACAAAGACCAACACTAAGAGCGGATACCATCGGTTGATAATGGAGAACATTATTGAGGCATAGCCTATATTCCGTGGGTGATTTGGAGAGGCACTTGGCGAAGAAAGTGCCTCTCTTGCTAGCTGCCTATCCTACCGAAGGCGGTTCTCCTGTGATAGGACCTAGATTCACATCCAAGACGTCGTACAGCTTTCTCCAGTGGGTCGGGCCAAATCCCCCTGTCTGACTGGTGAGAGTCAACTCGATCGAGCTAGCTCCCTCTGCGTTAAGACTCAGAATCCCATTGTTGCGATTTCCATTAACACCGAGGGGAACGTCAACCCACTGACTTATGATAGCGTTGCCTTGCATGGTCCCCTGAAAGGTATATGGCAAGGATTCGTTCCCACAACAGCCATTTGAAACCGTAAAGCCTGAAATGCTGCTTTCATACGAAGAAAGTACCATATACCTCTACGTATGAGAGCAGGTATTTCTTCCGCTAACGAAGGTTAGCAGAATTGACACCCTTGATTTCACCCGGTTTATTTCTGTTAATGTGCTCAAAAACCCGCTTTTTCGACTTCCGCTAAGGTTTTTGAGGCATGGGGCAAAATAGCTGTACCAGGAACGAATCCTTGCCATACACCAAACTTTACCGTGACTGGCATTCGTCATCTCCCAATGAAAACGTGTTATCAACCGCTCGAGAGCGCGATGATATCGCCATACTTGTTCGTGGTGACATTCACATGGGTATAGTCCCCCGCTACAATCGGGGGATTGAGGCCACCGAGCATGCCGTGGATAGTTCCACCAGCGCCCATTTTCGTAATAGCCACGTTACCCGCTGTGCCAAAGTTGTCGTTGGTGAGGTAGAAAGAGCCAAGCATAGGATCAGGGTCGGTCGCGGTCACCGTGTAGTTCGACCCGTGCTGCCCCTGAATAACAGCCAGTAGAGCATTTTTAATCTCCACGTCTGTGGTGAGCCCTCGAATGTCCACCGTAAAATAACCAGGCGTAGGAACAAAACTCCCTGTTTTCTGAAACTCGAAGGTTTTGGAATGAACACCATCACTAATGGCTACATTGTCGTTGTCTAAGTATGCACCCCCAGAAGCGGCAATGTAGGAGCCAAAAGCGCGGACCTGTGAGTATTGGGTAACCGAATAGTTCGTGTCGACAATCTGAAAATCCCCGTCATTACCGGAAAAGTGGTAATTCTTCCAGCTGTCGGAGAACTCAAGAACATATGGAACCCCGGCAAGGGAAATAAAATGGTTATTAGTAAATTTCCCGGTCATTTGATTAGGGAAGAACTTAGAAGTGCCGGAGAACGTGTACTGGTTGACAAAGAACGTGCAACTATCCACGACAATAGACGCGCTATTGCCCCCCACCAACTCTCCGTTACTGCCATCGGCTCCCTGAATGTAAACGGACATATCACGAAAGTTGGCCGGCCTGCCGTTATCCTTGAACAGACAGTCACGAAGCACAACGCAAGACGCGTTGCGATTGCCACGAATCACAAAAGCCTCGTTCAGAGAATTTGTGAAACTACACCCAATAAACTGCGACTGATACGTGTCGCTACCGTCGCTACCCGAGAGCACGTGAACCAAATTATTATCGAACGTGCATCCAATGCAAATGAAGCCTTGGATATCAGAATTGGGGGCCCCTGTTCCATACGCCAGGCCATTACCCCCTGGCTTTACCGAGCCCGTAAATGTGCAGCCAATCATTGTGATAAGACCAATTGGCAGATTCGGAAATGCTACTTCAAAATCAGTTCCCTGAGCCGCATCCTCGACCCGCACGTTGATGTACATGACGTCCGTGGCAATACCTGTGATCGTAAGCCCACCACGACCACAGTGATGAAACCAACTGTCCCACACACGGATGTGGTTGCAGCTCGCAGTGGAACTTGGCGACTGCATACCGTGGCAGTCCAAGACAACTTCCTTGATCTCTAGGTCATGCGCTCTACAGTTCGCAACGTTGTCCCAGTAGATGCCATAGGAAGAGGTTGCTTCAGGGGTGCCACGGAAGCCACCACCCGTAGGCAGCGCTGTCCCAGCCGTGTGCGAAGTAACCAGAAGCGTGGCATTAGCAGCGGGAACCCCGCTATGTACGATGCGCTCGTAAGCAAAGATGTCGCCAACATCGGTGCTGAGTGGATCCCCCGTGCCTGGAACAATGTAGCCCCTGGTAACAAAGTCCCACGTAACTCCTCCGTCGACAATGCCGGAGCCAGTCCCACTAGGACCACTGGCACCACTAATACCAGTCGTAATGGCTGTGCAAATATACGTTCTGAAGTCAGAGCCTACAGGTTGTGAGACATGATCACCGGGTGCATAAAAGCTATGGAATGGCAGCCAAGCCGGAGCTCGGAGACCATTATCGCGGAGATACAGAATTGTGTTGACGGCATTTATGGGAGGTGTCCCAAACTTCCAGTGGAACGACGTCCCAGCAATCGGGCTAAGCCCGGCATTGCTAACACTGGCCTCCGTCTCTTTGCCCGCCCCGTCGGCATAACACACATAACCGAGGTATTCGTGGCCGGCATGCAACGACCCAGGAGTAGCATCGTCTAGCATAACGTAGCCATGGACCTGATTCTTAATGCTCGAGGTATTGAACGGGCATGTCAGCTTCGTTTGGCCACTAGCATTACCATCCAGCGTCATGTCGCAAATTTCGATGTTCGTATCTGGCGCTCCGGGCGTGATCATCCACCACGTCGAATTCCGATTGGCAAAAATCCCACAATTCGGCAATGACGGGTTTGCTGGAGAGATTTGATATGCATGGTCGCAGAGCTTGATCGTCGTAACCCCAATTCCCGAGCCCTTCCACAGCACGTTGGAATCTTGAAAGATCGGAAGATTCCTGGCGTAGTTGGGCACGCCCGAAGTGAAACCCCCCGGAGGGAGGAAAACGATCTGCCCACCCGCCGCATGTGCAGCAACACCAGCGGCCTGAAGTGAGGGGGCCGCATCCGTTGAAACGACCGCGCCAAGCACTGCGAATGTAGCTGGTGTATCAAGAGTCAAAACGAGACCGTTGATTGCGGTCACGCGCCCTCGCATCGCAGCTGCGCCGCCCGATTCAGTTCCCTGCACACCAACATAGGCGCCAACAACAATAGGCCCCAACGCGGCGACAGTGAGCAAGAGACTGTCGGCACCAATCGATCCAGTCGTCGAGAAGGAGGGAACCGCAAAATAGGGCGACTGTGTGGCATCGACCCACGAGGAACTCACAGCCTGGATTGTAACGCCAACAGCTCCGAGCATAATCTCTTGGCTTGTGTCTTGGAAGTTTAGTCGGAGAGATAGTTCCACCGCGGCGGTTGGAACAAATGGGTTGAGGACCTTGCTGGTATAACAGACTGGCGACGTACTGGTCAGATCGGTCGCATCATCGTGACGAACGAGTGCAACGTTTGGTGTGGTCATCTCTGTAAGCCGGGTCTGAGAGATGAAACTCTGGGGATTTGTTACCTGGTAGCAGATAATCACCTCCTCGATTTTCACCTTGGGAGGCAAAGGTAAGGCCATCGAGATCCATTTGAAGTCACCGATCGTTGTACTGGTTACAAGAGTGCCTGGGTGACTGACAAAAGGGTAGCTGATCTGCAATGACGGATCACCTGTCACAAAATTCGTAGGGCTGAGCCAGAGTGTCTGCACGGTACAACCTCCTAATCTAAATAAACCGGTGAAACTTATGCGGCTAATCCTGCAATCGAGCGAACATTGTCAGGAAGAGCAGCCATTTCTTGAAAGAAGCCCGTGACGGCCTCAAGCAGCCGTTCAATCGTCTGGAAAAAGGTGTTATGAGTGACTTTTCGTCGCAAATGCTTCCAGAAACGCTCACCCGGATTGAGCTTTGGAGAGTAGGTCGGCAAACACACCAACTCCATACGATCCTGATGAGCCTGCAAAAAAGCAAGAACAGGTTTGGCAAAATGAATCCGATAGTTGTCGATGACGATGTAGATCTTGCGTGCTTGAGGCGAAGCGGTTGGCTCAAAGAGTTGAGTCAGGACAGCGCGAAACAAGGCGTTATCCTTATGATCACTGGTCGCCCAATAGAGCTTGCCGCTCACCCAGTGGATGAGTCCTGCCCCATAGTGTTTCTGGTTTTTGCGAGGCGTCTGGATCACCTTTTGTTGACCTCGTTTGCACCAGCAGCTCGTGATGGTGGGCAAGAGCGCCAGGTCAATCTCATCCTCGTAATACAAATCGATTTCTCCGGCCTCGGCTTGTCTTTGCAACGCTTGGATTCTGCTCACCTTGCTCTCATATTCGGGATCAGGGCTTTCGACGCTCAAGACGGGACGCAGCAGCTTATACTCATGTTGGTGCAGGTAATAACGCACACGACTCTCATCCAGACGGATTCCTGTTTCCGCTTGCAGGTACTGGGCAAGCAGGGGAGCGGTCCAATTCGAGAAAGGGCAACCCAGGGCTCTGGGATCGACCTCGATGAGTTCGAGCAGCCGCTTCAAGTACTCGGGGGTGATCTTGGCAGGACGACCTCCAGAAGCTTTGGGCAACAGAGCATCCAGGCGATGCTGGTTAAACTCATGAAACCAACGAGCTACGGTGTCTTCGCTGTAAAAGGTCACCTGAGCAATCTGTGGCACGCTCATCGGCTGAGCAGACAGCAGCACCATCTGGCATCGCGTCTTGATCAGCGGATCAGGCGTTCGATGGTACAGTTCTTGCAGCACTTCCCGCTCTTGCTGCGAAAGATCTCGCACATAGACTTCGCTTGGCCTAGCTATGACGGCACCTCTTCCCTTGTTGCTTTTTTGTCTATCATTTTACAACGTTTCCCGCAAGGGTTTCACCGGTTTATTTAGTTCATCAATAAGCCGATGAACAATACGTCCAAGATAAAAAAAGTGATACCTCGTCACCACTTATACGCATCGCATCTTTGCTCTAAAGCCAAGCGATCTAAAGATCTCAACAGTATCTCAAGCAGATACCAGCTTTCATCATGCGATATTTTAGTGTAACGATGATGATCAGTATAAGTTGAGCCACTTTTAGACCCAGTATCACGTAAGCTGTCATGAAGCGCAAAGTAAAGGGCAAGAACGAATTGGACATGACTGACGAGCAGTTCAAGCAGATCCCTGGCGTGCAAGGCCGGTCTTCTCGTTCGCGAAAGGGATGAAGCCCTCAAACGGGTCAGTTTCCTTGAAGGAAATCGCAAGAGTTCGGTCTTGGATTGCTCTTTTTCTCCTATCCAGAGCGAATTTCCCCTCCCTTGCGCTTCATGACAGCTTACGTGATACTGGGCCTGCAAAAGCCGGTTGATCGTCCTCCTCGCGCCGAGCATCCTGTCACCGAGCAAAGATCACTGCCAAGGGCATTCGCTGCGCTCACCCCGCTGACGCGATGGGCGCAAGCGCCCACCCTTGAGCAGTGATCTTCCTCGGCAAATCTCGGCGTTTATCAGGAGGACGGCAAGAGTCGCGGATGCTGTGTGCGCGGAAGTGGACTTTGCTGGCTGTCTCAAATGATCTTTGACTTCACCCGCCCGCGTCCAAGAAGCGACACGTGAACAGACGACGGAAACTCAAGCCATGTCATTGCCAGCCGACGAAGGGCTTCCCGAGTTCGCCCTGGTTCAGGTAGATGTTGCCG
>JADEYI010001781.1_pt1 | contig 13692 bp, 16 predicted proteins | sample 8542331 | NCBI WGS metagenome assembly JADEYI01 (sample SAMN16510988, study PRJNA670497) | mine drainage metagenome | isolation source: biofilm near Copperflume 1 | place: Germany: Marsberg coppermine Kilianstollen | collected 2018-02 | reverse complement strand
ATTTTTGCCGCCACCCCTAGCGGCCATACAGTCTTTCTAAAAACTGCTCCAGGACAGAGCGTCCTGCGACCTGCGTCATCTTTCGCAGTGATGGCTCAAGCGATTGGCTACAATCGAGAGGTATATGAAACATGCTGTGGTGATTCTGGCAGCGGGTATGGGTACCCGCATGAAATCCAAGCTTCCCAAGATGCTGCATCCTCTGTTGGGCAAGCCAATGCTGGCCTATTCGGTAGAATCCGCGCTTCAGAGTGGGGCCGAGCGTGTGGTAGTAGTTACGGGCCATGGCCTCGAGCAAGTCCAGGAGGCGCTAAAGGGCTATGAGCGCCTCGAGTTCGCCCTCCAGGCCGAGCAACTCGGGACTGCCCATGCCCTGATGCAGGCCAGGAAACTGCTGAGTGACTTTGACGGAGCGATTGTGGTTCGCTATGGCGACTGTCCACTCACCCGCGTCAAAACCCTGACCGGATTGGTTCGCAGCATGGGAACGGCGGGCCTGGCGCTAGTCACCATGCACTTGGATGACCCCACCGGCTATGGACGGATTTTGCGCGATAAGAAGGGCGAAATCATCGCCAATGTGGAGCAAAAAGATACCACCTCCGAGCAGCGGGCCATCAAGGAGATCAATCCTGGGGTGTACTGCTTCGACCCAGACGTGTGGCGGATGCTCGAGCAGGTGGATAACCATAATGCTGCTCAGGAATACTATCTCCCCGACCTTATCCGTATCTACCGTGCTGCGGGCAAGAAAATCGTATCGCTGGAGTCCAAAGACCCCGGTGAGTTGCTGGGGGTCAACTCCAGAGCCCAACTCGCCGAGGTCGAGCAGGTATTGCTTACTCGCCTGCGGGCCCACTGGATGGCCGAGGGTGTGCGGATGATCAAGCCGGAAACGATTTACTTGGAGCCCAGCGTGCAACTCTCGTCGGATGTGACCCTCTGGCCCGGTGTGATTCTGCGCGGTGCAACCGAGTTGGGTGAAGGGGTAGAGATTGGCGCTTATAGCATCTTGAGCAATACTACCGTGGAGGCCGGAGGGAAAATCAAGTCGCATACCCTTTGCGAAGAAGCCTATATCTCGAGCGGGGCCGATGCCGGGCCATTTGCTCGGCTGCGCCCCCAGACCCACCTCGAGCCCGGCGCACACGTGGGCAACTTCGTGGAAACCAAAAATGCCCGGCTGGGGCGGGGGGTCAAAGCCGGACACCTGGCCTACTTGGGCGACACCGAAATTGGCGAGGATACCAACATTGGGGCCGGAACCATTACCGCCAACTATGACGGTCTGCGCAAACACAAAACCATCATCGGCAAGCGGGTGTTTGTGGGCTCCAACAGCCTGCTGGTAGCTCCAGTACGCCTTGGAGACGGCTGTTTTATCGCTGGGGGGAGTGCCATCAACCAGGACGTGCCCAGCGATGCCCTGGCCATCGCCAGAGAGCGTCAGCGCACCATTGAGAACTATATGAAGCGAAAGCGCGAGCCCCAAGATTGAGCCCTTTGTTTGAAGTCCGCAGCGCTGGCCTATGGCGGTTTTCAGAATTGCTCAAGTTGCGCACAAATGAATAAAGCTTGCTGGAACAGGTAAACCTAGCACATACTCGAGTCAAGATGCCAAGCCATGTTCGGCTCACAAAACGCCTGGGTAGGTCTAAGGGGTTTGCCTCCAGAGATTTTGCTCCTGGAGGCAAAAGCAAAGGCAGACCACTAACGGCTTTGCATGGGAAAAGCCGATCAACTTGCTCTACCAGGCATCTTTCCACATCTCATAGACTAAATAGTTCAGCCCAGACAAGCTTATTCACTGCTCCTTAACTTGAGATAATTAGAGCGGTTTTCGGACAAGGGCCAAGATTGCTCTTGGCAGAAATCTAAACTCTAACTCGGCTACGTAAGGCAGAGGGTGAAGCGCTTCGCTTAGCTCTTGTGCTGAGGCCACAGCCAGAGCGGGAGGTAGACATGTCTGTGCTCAACCGTAGACAGGCTTTGCAGCAGTTTGGCGTGGTGGGAGCAGGGGCCTTAGTGGGTGGTGTGATGACCGCTTGCTCCACTACCTTGGCGGCTAAACCCAATGTTGATGGAGATGTGCTCAACTTCGCACTCAACCTCGAATACCTCGAGGCAGCCTTTTATCTGGCAGCAGTGGGTCGCTTGGGCGAGCTAAGCTCTATCGGTGGTAGTGCGACGATCAACCTGCCCACCGGGTTTACTGGGAGCAGCCCAATTCCCAATCTGAGCGACGCGGTATCGCAGTATGCCAACGAGATTGCCACCGACGAGCTAAACCATGTCAAAGCCATTCGTGGAGCGCTGGGAGCCAAGGCGGTAGACCGCCCGGTGCTCGATCTCAATGCTTCTTTTACCACTGCCGGAAACCTGGCTAGCAGCGGGGCCATCACCAACTTCAACCCCTTCGCCAACGAACTCTTTTTCCTGCACGGGGCTTTTGTCTTTGAGGATGTGGGTGTAACCGCTTACCACGGAGCTGCCCGCTTGCTCACCGACGACTCGGTAGGCGGCGTGCTCGACACTGCGGCGGGAATTTTGGCTGTCGAAGCCTATCACGCCAGTGAAATTCGCACCCTGCTCTACGCTCAGAAAGACGTGCAGGTTACGCCCAGCCTCAAGGTTTCGGATGTGGTTCAGGCGATTAGCAACCTGCGTGGTTCGGTGGGGGGTGGCAAGGATCAGGGTATTCTCGATGCCAACGGTAAGGCCAACATAATCCCCACCGATTCCAACGGGGTGGCCTATGGGCGCAGCACTGCCGAGGTGCTGGCAATCGTCTACTTGGGTGGCTCGGGTAAGGGAGGCTTCTTTCCGAGTGGCCTCAACGGAAATATCAAGTAGGCTCTTTTGCTCGAGGGAAGTGTTCCCTCGAGCAACCCAACCCCATCTGCTCTTGCCCAAGCCTGACCAGCAGAAAGCCAGGCGAATTACGTCCAGAACGACGTTTCTTGGTAGGCCAATTATGCCGTCCTGGTGTAGCTTTTCAGATCTTTATATTTTGCTTTCAGCCTTTACCTTCTGCGTTTAGCGTCTTGCGTTTAGTTCTGTGCCCTCAGCCCTGCCCAAACCGCTCTAGATTTCAGACCAGCTTCAGTTATAGCAGTACACTATTAAACTATGGGAGGGAGACTATGAATCTAGGGATGCCCGAAATCCTGATAATTTTAGTCGTTGCCTTGCTTTTGTTTGGCCCTAAAAAGTTACCTGAACTGGGCCGTGGGCTGGGCCAGAGCATCCGTGAGTTTAGAAAAGGGGCTCAAAGTATCCGCGACGAGCTCGAGCAGGTGACTCAGTTGCAGCCCTCCAAGCCTGCAACGGGGGTCAAGGTTGAGGAACCTAAAGTCTGAGGAGGTTAGCTATGTTGGCTGGACAAGACCTAATCATCGTTTTGGCGATCGCCCTGCTGCTGTTAGGGCCTAGGCAACTTCCAGGCTTAGCCAAGGGCCTGGGGCAATCCATCCGGGAGTTCAAAAAGGGTGCTGAGGGCATTATGGAGGAGGTCAACAAGCCCGCCGAGGCCAAGCCTGAAGAAGGGGCCAAGCCCGTCGAGGCCAAAAGTGAAGCCCCCGCTCCCAAGGCCGAAGAAATTAGCAAATGATATTTGGGAGTGAGTCATGCGTGAGTCCCCACTGATTGAGCACCTCGAGGAACTCCGTACCCGGCTGTTATGGGCGCTGGGCGCTTGGGGCCTCACCACAGCGGTGGCCTTCACCTTTCGGGTGCAGATTCTGGATTTGCTCAAACGGCCCCTAGACGCATATAACATCACTGCCCATGTCAAAGCCCAACTAATCGTCCTCAACATCACCGAGCCGTTTCTGACCGCCTTCAAGGTAGCGGCTTTTGGTGGTCTGGCGCTGGCTTTGCCTTTCGTGGTCTATCAAATCTGGGCCTTTATCGCCCCCGGTCTCTACCGCCACGAGCGCCGCTTGGCAGCGCCTTTTCTGATCGGGGCGGGGTTTAGCTTTGCGGTGGGGGCGGTGTTTGCTTACTTCGTACTGCTGCCATTTGCGGTGCCTTTTCTGCTGGGTTTTTTAGGCGATGTGGTCACGCCACAAATCTCCATTGGAATGTATATGGGCCAGATTCTCACCTTTTTGGGGGTGATGGGTATCCTTTTTGAGATGCCGGTGGTGAGCTATTTGCTGGGCCGCCTGGGTTTTCTCACCAGCCGTTTCTTGATTGCCAACTGGCGTATCGCGGTAGTGGGCCTGGTTACGTTGGCAGCCGTGATTACCCCCACCGTGGATGTAGTTAACCTGAGCCTGGTGACTTTCCCCCTGCTTATCCTGTACTGGATTTCAATTTTGCTGGTGAAGGTGGCCGAACGCTCGAGGCTCAAAGAGGTGGGGTCGGCTGCGGTCTAAACCCCCAAAAACCTCGTCCTTGGGACGAGGTTTTCTTCTTATTGTAGCTAAAATTTATGAGAGGGACTAGCAACCCGGCCAGTATTGGCTGGGCCGCTTTCTTGCATCATGGGGCTTGGGAGGAAATGATGCCACTCTTGACATGCCCAAACGACAGTAGCCCCATGCAAGAAGTCAACCGCAACGGAGTCACCCTCGACATCTGCCCGACCTGCCGGGGAGTCTGGCTCGACCGAGGCGAACTCGAGAAACTGCTGGGCCAGGTGAACGGCCTCGAGCGCGACTACCGCGACATGAACGAGTCTGCTCGCCAACACCCCGACCAGTCCCGCCCCCGCTCGGTCTACGACACTGACCAGGACGACGATTACTACCGCCGCACTGGTAAAAAGAAAAGCAAGTTAGGCCGTCTGTTTGACATCTTTGATTAATCCCTCACCATCCATCGCTAAGCGCCGGGAAAATCCCGGCGTTTAACTTTGGCTCGGCTGTATGAAACAATCGTTACGTGTAACAAGTGTTTCGCTCATAGAATGGGGTAATGGGACGCATCTCTAACCCTGATGCCAAAGCGGAATTTTTGGAGGGAGCGGTGGAATATCTACTGCGCGGCGGACTGCAAGACTTGAGCCTTAGACCTCTGGCCGAGGCTTTGGGAACTAACGCGCGGATGCTCTTGTATTACTTCGGCTCCAAAGAAAACTTGATCGTGGAGGCACTAACTGCGGCGCAGGCCCGTCAGCAAGCGTTTTTACAGGCCCAGCCTCAGAGTTCTGCCGACCCAGTGGCAGGCTTACGGCGCTTCTGGAACTGGTTTTCCTCGCCGGAACTGGCCCCTTATGCCCGGCTGCTCTACGAAATCGAGGTGCTGGGGCTGAAGGGTAATGCCGAGTATCAAAACTTCGCCAAGGCGGCCATCCACGGCTGGATTTCCTTTGTTCAACAAGGTTTAGGGGCTGCACCTGCGCAAGCCAGTCTGATTGTCAGCGTGTTTTCGGGCTTGCTGATCGACCGGCTGATTACCGGCGAAACTGAGCGTGTAAACGCAGTTTTCGAGGCGTTCGTGAAGGCCCTGGAAAGGGGAGAGGCGATATGACCAACCAGACTGGCCTATCATCAGCGCTCCCGTGGGGGCTTGCTGGCGTGGAGATTAGCTCGAGCCTTTTCGGTTAGTAGTAATCCAGACGCTGCAAGATTCATGAAAACTGCTCGATATCTTCCCAGGCCACTTCGCCACGCACCTCGAGCCCCTCTTTTCTGGGGGCAAAACTGGCGAACCATTCCTTGAGGCCCGGCTCGAGGCCCACCAACACTTTATGCACGGTTTTTTTGGATAGCGGCGCGGCCTTCAGCAAGCCCTTCAGCAGCGCATCGCTGCCATCTTCGACCAACCTGGCGGCCTCAGTGGTGAACTGTCCCTGGAACCAGAGCTGGTCTATCAGCCCTTTGGGCTTGCGCTCGTAGCTGCCCAAGCTGGACTCCCCAGGGGTCAGGTGGGCCAGCAGAATGCCCCAGGTTTTGGCCTGGGGATATAGTTCTGGGAGGGCTGTTTGCAGCGCCAATAAGTACAGATAGTTGGCTAGGAACTCGTCAACCCACTTTACCCGCACCCGCAACTTCCAGGCCACCGCGACAGCGTGAGCGTACTCGTGCCCCAGGTTCAAGTCGAGAAAATCGCTGGGCTGACCGGGCGGCTTGCCGACGAGCTTGATGGCCGGAACCAGCACCTCACGCAAACGCCAGACTAGGCGGTCGGGGTAGTGTTTGGGCAAAAATAGATACAAGCCTTCCTTCAGCGAGGTTCGCTGGAAGGGAAAACCGTAGGGATTGCGGTTTCGAGCCCGCCAGTCGGGTTCCGAAAGCACCATCAGATGCACCGGTGGCACGCTCTGGTAGGGCTCGAGTGCCCCCCGCAAACCCAGCAGATATTCCTGCATGGCCCTGGCTCGCAGCACTGAGCCTTCCGAGGCTTGGGTGGGCAGAAAGGGGTGAGGAAGAACCTGCACTAAGGTCAGTCTATCGCAGCTCGAGCTGAAGCAAGCTAGGGGCTATGCGCCGCTTTAGCCTGCCCGATAAAGCCTCGAGTTTTTTCATCGAGCGGATGCTCGGCCCAGGCCAGGTTCTGATTGGGCGGCCATTTCTCCAGCAGGGTCTCGAGCCACTGCACCAGCAAGTCGGCGGTCATCGGCCCCGAGCAGGGATGATGGGTTTTGCCGCTCCTGAGGTGAATCTCGCCCACCGCTTCGTAGTGGCTGGGGGAGGTATGCGCCACCACCACCCGCAGGGCATCCCCGGAGTGCTCCCCGATACCCTCGAGCACGTAGTCTTGGGTCAGCCGGTTAATTTTTTGCACCGTGAGCATAAGCACCTCCTATTCAGTTTTTACGCCCAGGCTATTGCATATCAATTGTACTCCCCAGGCCCAGCAAAAAGTCCTGGACGTGAGGAAAATTCAAACGTAGCCCAAGATTTCCTTGCGCTTACTTCCCCACTCCAAGGCACTCTGGATACCTTGGTCTATCGAATGTTCGGCCTTCCAACCCAGCAGCTCGAGGGCCCTGTCCGCGTTGGCATAGGCCCCTGCCACGTCGCCGGGGCGCGGCGGAGCCTCGCGTTTGTTAATCGTCTGCCCGTAGACCCGCTCGAAGGCTGCCACCAGTTCCTTGACGGTCACACCGTTGCCGGTTCCCAGGTTGATGACCGCGTAAGTGTCGCCCACCTTTCCCATCACCCCGTCGAACTGTTCGACGGCTTTGACGTGGGCCATCGCCAAGTCCCACACATGAATGTAGTCGCGGATGCCCGATCCGTCGCGGGTGGGCCAATCCACGCCGGTAATCTGGAACTCAGGTAGCTTGCCCAGTGCGGTGTCTACCAGCTTGCCCAGCACGTGCGAGGGCTCTTTGGCATGGATGCCTGAGCGCATCTGGGGGTCTGCGCCAATCGGGTTGAAGTAGCGCAGGGCGATGCCGCGCAGGTTGGTCGCTCGAGACAAGTCCTCGAGTACCATCTCCATCATGTACTTGGTGCGGGCGTAGGGCGAACTCGGCTTGAGCGGCGATTCCTCCGTCACCTTGAAGCCGGGAACCGCGTCGTAGATGGAAGCCGAGGAGCTAAAGACCACTCTGGGATAGCCGAGTTGGCTCAAATACTTGAACAGCTCGAGGCTCCCCACCACGTTCTCGTGATAGTAGCGGTAGGGCTGGGCCACCGATTCCGGCACCACGATTAAGGCCGCACAGTGGATGGTGCAAACGATATCCGGGTGCTCCTTGAAGATGTGCTTTAGTAGCTCCTGGTCAGCAATATCGCCCTTGTAGAAAATGCGTCCCCGAGTGAAGGCGGCTGGCCCCGTAACCAGGGAATCTAGCAAAACCGGGGTGTGGCCGGTATCCAGCAGTGTGCTGGCAATGGTGCTGCCGATGTAGCCTGCTCCGCCTGTGATCAGAACTTTCATAAGGGCGATTCTACCTTGTGAGGGTGGGCATCACCCTAGATTTTGTAAACGCCTAAAAGCAACCCCCCACGGTTGCCGACCTTCGCGCAAACTTGGTGCATCACGAGCTTCTGGCTGCTCCCCCCTGCTCGCAGGGGGAACTGTGCAGGACTCGCCAATGTACAAAACTGTTGCTGAATCCGAAACTTCGGGGGGTCGCCTTTGACTTTCACCTCAGTTGTGACCCGCGCCGGGCGCAAAGCCTTGTACTCCTATAAAGGTTTGCCTTTGCGGTGAACGGTAAACGGTTGACGGTCAACGTTTCTAGCCTCGAGCCTCTGCTATACTTTTCGGAATATGCTGGAATCGCCTGCCAAATCCCGCCCCAAAACCGACAAAATCCTCCAGGAAGGGCTGACCTTTGATGACGTGCTGCTGATACCGGGTTACTCGGAGGTTCTGCCCCGCGACGTGGACACCCGCGCCCGCCTGACCCGCAAACTTTGGGTGAACATTCCGGTCATGGCTGCGGCGATGGACACCGTGACCGAGGCCGAAATGGCGATTGCCATGGCTCGAGAAGGGGGCATCGGCATCATCCACAAGAACATGACCCCCGAGGAGCAGGCTGCAATGGTGCGCAAGGTCAAGCGCAGCGAGGCCGGGATGATCCAGGACCCGGTGACGCTGCCCCCCACTGCCACCCTCGAGGATGCCGAACGCTTGCTGCGGGAATACAAAATTGGCGGGCTACCGGTGGTGGACTTCTACGGCAAGCTGCTGGGCCTGGTAACCAACCGCGACCTGCGCTTCGAGCGCGAACTCAAGCGCCCGGTTTCGGAGGTCATGACCCCCTTTGACCAGCTTGTCACCGCACCTCCGGGAACGATCCTCGAGGAGGCCGAAGAACTGCTGCGCCAGCACAAAATCGAAAAACTCCCCCTGGTAGACCACGAGGGCAAGCTGCGCGGCCTGCTGACCCTCAAAGACATTACCAAGCGGCAGAAGTTTCCCTTCGCGGCCAAGGATGCCCAAGGGCGGCTTTTGGTGGGCGGGGCGGTGGGGGTTTCCAAGGATTTGGACTCCAGGGCCAAGGCGCTGGTCGGGGCGGGCGTGGACGTGCTGGTGCTGGACAGCGCCCACGGGCACTCGAGGGGGATTTTAGAGGCCCTGCGCGGCTTGAAGAAAGCCTATGGCGAGGCGGTACAAGTAATTGCCGGGAACGTCGCTACCGCCGAGGGTGCCAGAGCCCTCGCCGATGCTGGAGCCGATGCCGTGAAGGTGGGGATTGGGCCGGGCTCGATTTGTACGACTCGGGTTGTGACTGGCGTGGGTGTGCCGCAAATTACCGCGATTATGGAGGCGGTATCAGGGCTCGAGGGGCTGGACGTTCCTGTAATCGCTGACGGCGGCATCAAATACTCCGGCGATATCGCCAAAGCTCTGGCCGCCGGGGCCGATACGGTGATGCTCGGCTCGATGCTGGCCGGAACCTACGAGTCTCCCGGTGAGGAAGTGTTGCGCGAGGGGCGGCGCTACAAGCTCTACCGGGGCATGGGCAGCATGGGGGCCATGCGCCAGGGCAGCGCCGACCGCTACTTCCAGGACTCGGGCAAGGCGGGTGCGCCGGTAGAAGCCAAAAAACTGGTTCCTGAGGGCATCGAAGGCATGGTTCCCTACAAGGGGCCGGTGGGGGACGTGCTGTACCAGATTGTGGGGGGCTTGCGGGCGGCGATGGGTTACTGCGGGGCGGCGGACATGGAGGCTTTCCGCACCGAGACCCGCTTCACCCGCATCACCAATGCCGGGCTGATTGAGAGCCACCCGCACGACGTGGTGGTGACGAAGGAAGCGCCGAATTACAGCCGCTGAGGAAAGAGCGATGCGAGATTCGCTGATAACGGCTTTGCTCGAGCGTACCTACTTGGGCGGACAAACTCCTGAACAACCGGCGAGTGCCGCACAGGTTTCCAAGGTAGAGGGGCAACTTGGATTTCCGCTGTCACCAACCCTAAAACGTATCTTGTCTGAAGTGGGTAATGGCGGATTTGGCCCTGGCTATTTCTTGATGGGTATAGATAATGGCTTCCCTGATGACAGGGGTGAGACCATTGAGAAATGGTATTTATCACAAAGAAATCTAGGCCCAGATGACTATGGTTGGTGCTGGCCGGAAGGGCTACTTCCCTTTTGCCATTGGGGATGTGGCATTTATTCCCTTGTAGACGTAACTAAAGCCAACGAACCGATTCTTCGCTTTGACCCAAATGAGCCTTCAGAAAATGAATCTTACGAAAAGTGTTTGTTTTCCGAAGGGTATTTGTTACGTGATTGGCTCTTTGCATGGGCACAGGGTAAGGATTTATGGAATTTAGAGCTTAGCAAATAGGTAGGGTAGGTTCTGCGCGGTTACTCGAGCCCCGCTATGCTAGCCTTATGGCAGTCGCAAACAAACTCCTGACCGCCGAAGAATTCTGGCTCTTGCCCGAGGGCGAGGGCAAGCGTGAGCTGGTGCGGGGAGAGGTGTTGGAATGGCCGCCAGGGGGGAGTTCATGGCGGTATCATCGCGGAATTGGTGTTGCAACTGAACGGTTGGGCAAAGCAGGATAGACGCGGATGTGTAGGAGTTAGTTCCGGCTATGTCCTGTGCCGCGCTCCTGACACCGTGCGCGGGCCAGACGTGAGCTTCATGCGCCAGGAGCGCATTCCCGAAAGCGGAATCCCCGAAGCTTTCTGGAACTTGGCCCCAGATTTAGCCGTCGAAGTCGTTTCACCCTCAGAGACCGCCGATGAAATTTGGGAAAAGATCAGCGACTATCTGGCTGCCGGAACGCCATTGGTGTGGGTGATTTACCCGCGCAGCAAACAGGCCGTTGTCCACACGCCGGACGGCATAGGCCGCGCCCTGAACGCCGAGGACGCGTCGAGTCCCCCGCCGTACTGCCCGGCTTCTCCTGCAAACTGGGCGAGTTGTTTCGGTCCTAGGTACACGACAAAACTTTTCTTTCCAAGCTGAGACGATAAAAATAGGGGCTGCCTTAACGGAGGTAGCCCCGTGGAAGATTAATGGAGAATGTTCCCAAAGATATCCAGCGCAACGAGCGAACCCTGCGCGAACTCTCGAGCGAGTTCCACGCTGTACGAGAAAAACTCGAGGGCAACGATTGGAACTGGAGCAGCGTATTGCCAGAGCCAGAGAACTCGAGGAAAGTTTGGCGAAAGTCTCTTAGCTAGTCTTCTGGTTAGCCTCGAGTTCTGCTAGCCGGTAGCTCAAACCCTGTTTTTCCAGGTCGCGCAAAAATTCCTGGGGGGCGTTTGCGTCGGTGAGGAGCAAATCTACCTCGTCTACACGGGCGAAACTCGCCAGGGTAGCCCGGCCCAGCTTGGAGCTATCCACCAGGGCATACACACGATCCACGGCCCGAACCATAGCCTGCTTGGTCTCGGCTTCGTAGGGGTTGGGAGTGGTGTAGCCCTTGGCTAGGGAGACCCCGGTGGCGCTCATGAAAGCTTTGTCGGTGTGATAGGTCTCGAGCGAACGCACTGCGGCGGGGCCAATCAGAGCCATGCTGTGATGACGCATCTGACCCCCGGTGAGCAAAATTTCCCAGCGGGTATCGGAAAGCTCCAGGGCAATCGGTATGGAGTTGGTAATTACGTATACCGAACGCAGCCGGGGTTTCATCAACTGGGCTAGGGCAAGGGTGGTGCTCCCCGCATCCAGGATGACCGAATCGCCCTCTTCGATATATTCCAAAGCCAAGCGGGCGATGCTCTGTTTTTCGGTTTTCTGAAGGTGAATTTTCTCGCGGAAAGAGGGGTTGTAAAGGCTCTTGTGGGCATAGGTGGCCCCGCCGTGGGTGCGGTGCAGCAAGCCGCGCTCCTCGAGTTCGCTCAAATCTTTACGAGCAGTCACGTGGCTCACCGCAAATTGATGAACCAGTTCGTCCACCAGCACTGTGCCGCGTGCCTCGAGCAGTTCGATAATCCGGCTGCGCCGCTCCTCGGCTTTCACCTGCGGCCTCCAATGGGCAGCTCGAGGGGCTGGCCTACCCAGTCACCGCGCATCCAACCCCAGTCGGGGTCGTCTACCGGTGAGGTGGCCCTGGCCTCGTTTAGGGCTTCCCCAGCCATAAAGTTGAGGTAGTACACATTAGAGCCCGGCGCAGCCGCCACCGGATGGTAGCCCTTGGGGGCCAGCACCAAGTCGCCATCGCGCACCAGCAAAAGCTCGTCCAGACTGTCTTCGGGGCTGTAGTTGCGGTGAACCGCCCAGCCGGTCTGGGGAGTAATGCGGTAGTAGTAGGTCTCCTCGATGTACAGCGAGTTCCTGCGCCCGTCGTGGCGGTGCGGCGGCCAGCCTGACCAAAAGCCCGAGGGGGTGTAGACCTCGTACAGCAATAACCGCTCAGCAGGCAAATCCGGCCCCAAAATATGGTTGACCTGGCGGGTAGCGTTGGCTCCGCCCCGCATCTCGACACGCATTTCCGGTGGGCGGAAGAGCCTGAGCGGGTATTTCCCCTCGGCAGGAGCACTACCCAGAGCGAAATGGGCCGAGGAAATCGCCTCCACCACGTACTCGCTGCCGGGCGGCAGATAGAGCACGTTAGGCAGCTCGGAAAATACATCCTTACGGCTTAGCTGAATGGTTTGCCGGTTGGCTTTTACCTCGAGCGTCCCGGCAAGGGGAACCAGCGCGGCCTCTTGGCCCTGGGTATTGCCCGCCAGGTTCTCCCCAGCCTTTAGCCTGATGGTCTTGAAGGAGAGATACCGCCACCCTGCTTTAGTCGGAGTGACCTCGAGCTGACCATCTACGGGCTTGATCTGATTGGGTGAGTTCATGGATTGCTTACCCCCTGTCGCGGTTTCAGACCGGCACAGTAAATATCCTTACTTGCAGAAGTCGCCGATAGCTGGTAGTTGATAGCCAACAGTTACCTCCGGAGGGCTTTATCGCGGTTTCGGCTATTTTTGCCACCACTCCTGGTGGCAAGGTACGGTCTTTCTAACGGAGGGGAGGGGCCTATTCTTTCTGAAAACCGCTCCAGATAAACTCGCAAGTCCAAATATGGCTACCCCAGGATTCTTTCCGAAAAGCGCCCTAAACGGACAAAAACCTATTGAACCTCTAGGATTAGCGTACAGGAGGTGGCTATCCACCATGAGCTATCAGCGGCTCCTTTATTGAATCTCCTGCACCCGGACGATTCGGCCCTCTTTGAGGCTCTGGGTTGCCGCTAGGGCGATGCGCAGCGACTCGAGGGCATCTTTGGCGGTGGGGGTGGGCTTTTCTCCGGCAGCAATGGCCCGGAAGAAAGCCTCGAGCTCGAGCTTGTAGGCTTCCTTGAAGCGATCCATAAAAAAGTGGTAGTAATCCCCCCGAATGCCCTGGTCGTACTGCCAGAGAGGGGTTTTGGGGGTTGCGTCCATTACCAGCTTGCCGCCCGCCCCAAAAACTTCGGTGCGCACATCGTAGCCATATACCGAACGGCGTGAGTTCTGGATTACCCCCAGTGCCCCATTGGCAAAACGCAGGCTGAGGTTCACCGTGTCTACGTCGCCCACCTCGGCAATTTGGGGGTCTACCCGCACTGCGCCCCAGGCCAGCACCTCCTCGACCTCGCCCACCAAAAAGCGGGCACAATCAATGTCGTGGATGGACATATCCACGAAGATACCCCCCGAGCTTTTGAGGTATTCAAGCGGTGGGGGTGCGGGGTCGCGCATCACGTCGATAAATTGCTCGATGGGGCCGATTTCTCCTGCCTCAATTTTCTTTTTGGCTGCGGCATAGGGAGGGTCGTAACGGCGGTTGAAGCCAATCTGGAACGGCACCCCTTTTTGCTCCACGATAGAAAGCACCCGCTTGGTCTGGGC
>JADEYI010001780.1_pt1 | contig 13706 bp, 10 predicted proteins | sample 8542331 | NCBI WGS metagenome assembly JADEYI01 (sample SAMN16510988, study PRJNA670497) | mine drainage metagenome | isolation source: biofilm near Copperflume 1 | place: Germany: Marsberg coppermine Kilianstollen | collected 2018-02 | reverse complement strand
AATGAGTTCCTCGTCGACCCCGTCGACGTTCAGCCCACGCACAGCGTCGTACGACGCTGGATCGCCGACCCACTCCCAGACCCCATCCATGACCGGCGCCAGCAGCCCGCGCGCCGCCGCGCGGCTGATGTCGCGCCGGCGCAGCGCCACGGTGTACCGCTGCAACCTCCGCAGCAGCAGGCGCGCGCTTCCCCGTCTCGCGCGGATGTCGGCGACGAGCTCCGCGCGCTCGTCCGCGCTGCCGTAGGGGACCACAACGTCCTCCGTATCGTCGGCGATCATCCGGAAGCGGTGTGCTACTTCCGGGAAGTCGAGTGCTCGGCGGAGTTTCTGGATGTCGTGCGCGTCCGTGTCGACCGTGTCGTACACCCGCCGGAACCAGGGACCGAGCGCGGCCGCGTCGTGGATGTCGAACTCCGGTTTGGCCAGCTCGAGTTTGGTCTGCTGGGTGGCGGTCTTGTAGGAGCCGGGTGGCATGCCGCCTTCAGCCGCCTGGAACACGACGACGCGCCCGCGTTCGAATCGCCCCTCGCGATTGCAGCGCCCCGCCGCCTGGATGATCCTATCGAGCGGGCCCATCGCCCGGAACACCGCCGGGAAGTCCAGGTCGACGCCCGCTTCGACGACCTGCGTCGCGATGAGTCGGCACGGCTGCCCGCTCGCTAGGCGCTCCTTCACCTCCGCGAGCACCGCCTGGCGGTGCTCGCCGCACAGCAGCGTCGAGAGGTGGAACGCGTCCGGGTCGCCCAGCGCGTCGAGTACGGCTCGCGCATCCTTCTTGGTGTTGAGGACGGCCATCACCTGGCGTTCTTGCGACACGGCGGCGGCCAACTCGTTCCACGTCCAGGGCGCCGCCGGAAACGCGTAGTCGACACGCCGAAGCTCGCGGAACAAGGCTGGCGGGTCGGGCGCGATCTCCGGCAGGGCTCGGAACGCGGCGGCGCTAAACTGCGGTTGCGTCGCCGTCGAGAGCAGGAATGTGGTGCCGTAATCCGAGGCAAGGCGATTGAGGACGTCGAGGATCGGTTCGAGGTAGCCCGGCGGCAGCATCTGCACTTCGTCGAGGATCACGACGCTGTTCGCCAGGTTGTGGAGCTTGCGCGAACGGCTGACGCGCCGCCCGAACAGGCTCTCAAAGAGTTGTACCGTCGTGGCAACGACGATCGGCGCATCCCAGTTCTCCGCCGCGAGGCGTTGCCAGTTGTGATCGCCGGTCGGCGAGCCGTCGTCATCCTCGCGCGGCGCGGCGGCGCTGTGATGTTCGAGTACAACGCCGTCGCCACCGAATACCTCGCGGTACACCCGTGCGGTCTGCTCCGTGATGCTGGTGTATGGGATCGCGACCACCACGCGCCGCTTCCCGTGCGCGGCAGCGTGCCGCAGCGCGAATCCCATCCCTGCAAGCGTCTTCCCTCCGCCGGTGGGCACAGTCATCCGGTAGATGCCCGGCTCGCTCTCGCCGGCTGCCTCGCAGGCGACCGCGACTCTTTGACGCAGCGACGTGAGTGCATCATCCCGGCCCTTCGAGATCCGCTCTTGATGTTCGCGGAGCATCGTGAGGAGCAGATGTGCGTCGAACGTGGTCTCACGCCGTGTCGACTTCTGCTCGTCGAAGTGTGCTTCCGTATCGAGGAAGTCGGCGTCGACGAGGCAGGAGAAGAGCATGCGGAGGAAGAGCTCGTGCGACAGGGCGTCACGCGTGGCGTGATCGGGCGCCGCCACGGCTTCCGCCGCCTGTGCTAGTTCGGGCAAAGCAGCGGTTGCCAGTTCGAGAGCCGGTCCTACGCGGCTGCGGATGCCTTCTTCGCTCAGCTTGGCGTCGACCTCGGCTGGTTTTCTCAGTCCGCCGTGGTGCGCCATGATAAGCAGTCCCAGCGGCCCGCTCCGCCCCTGCGCGTACTCCGCACCGGCGGCTTTGTGATCAACTCGCGGGCCACGCTCGCCCGGATGGGTCTCGCAATAGCGGAGATAGTCCTGGAACTCCAGGTGGAACTTGCCGAGGTCGTGGTAGAGCCCTGCCGCGCGAGCCAGGTCGCCACCGCCAAACGCGCGCGCGAACGCCTCAGCCCGATCCGCCACGCCGTGCAGATGCTCAACGAGGTCATGCCGTACGCCAAGGTGATTCGCGCTGTGTGCCGCTGCGGCCATCGAGCGACCTCTTCGGGTCAGCAAACCACGCACGTGCGACAATCCTTGTCGCGTTCAATGCCGATGATGAACGTGCGGTGCTGAACACATCCGAGTGATTGAGCGTCACGATACGCCTTCGGCCGCTCAGGGGCGAGAAGCTCGCACGGGGGTCGAATGCTTCCCCCGGCACCATGTGGCGATAGTGTCGACGGGCGGATGCGGTATCGATGATCTCGGCATGGCGGGACGGCTCGGCGCTCGGGCTCAGGAGCAGCGGGCCGCAGGCTGCGCGCTCAGTGCTCAGTCCTCGCCCCCTTTGAGCCACGCTCACACAAGCGAGAGGAGGCCCCCCATCCGATGACCCGGGTACGGTCCTTTCCACCAGTACGCCATCAGCTCCCACGGGTTGTCCATCACGGCCAGGTCCAGCACCGTCTTCATCCGAGGTTGCTTGATCGCCGGCGAGACGGCGAGACCGACGACGATACTGAGGATGACCCAGGCCGGGTAGGTGACACTGATGATGGGTCCGGCAAGACGTCCCTGCCACGTGTGTAACGTCTCGTGAGCCAGGAGCTGTGTGAAGAGCGGCTCTTCCACCCCCGTCATGACCATGACGCAGGTGCCGAGGCTGACCGCCGGGCCGCCTGAGCCCTCGTAGACCAGCCGGTTCTTCCGCCGGGAGAGGTCGTTGCGAAGGCGGGCGCCTCGGCGCGACAACAGGTGGAAGATCACGCCGGCACCAGTGTTCGGGAGGCCCCACGTCGAATCGAGGACGGACGAAACCCACCCCGACGGGCGCGACCAGCGGTACCCGCCGTGCGAGCCCATGATTGCGCCGTTGGCCGCGGCGATCGCGGCGCCGATCACGACCACCGGCAACGGCAGACGAAGATCTACCACGCCCATGACGGGGCGCAGGAAGGCAATCGATATGGCCGTACACAGCGCGGTGGTAAACGCCGCCTCGATCGTACGCCGCGGGCTGGTCTGTACGTGAGACGGACTCATGGTCGTCCCTGGCTGTTGATCACCTGTCATCGATCACCTCCGCGAGAGTGGCGACGGCGAGGTCGACATCGTCCTCGTCGTTGTACAGGTGGAACGACAGCCGGACTCGGTCTTCTCGCACAGCGAACCGGACGCCGGCGGCGCTGAGCGCGCTTGTCACTGACCGGTCGGCGGGAAACGACAGGATCGCCGACTTCGCCGGCGGAAGGTCGAGCGCATCGCGGCAGCGTCGTGCCAACCCCAGGTTGTGGTCGTACACCTGATCGATGCCCACCGCAGCCAGCAATTCGAGCCCGGGGAACGACGCGACGTACGAGAGCCACGCCGGGGAAGTGTCGAGGCGCCGGGCGTCGGCAGCGAGCCGCAACGGCCCGCCGAACAGCGCGTCCAGCGGATCTTCGGCCGCGTACCAGCCGGGAGCGGTCGGCGCGACGGCCGTCAGCGCTCCAGGCGCCACGACGGCGTAACAGGCACCCTTCGCGCCGAGGAGCCACTTGTAGCCGCCCATGACCGTCACGTCGATCGCGCTCGCATCAAATGGGAGCCATCCGGCCGCTTGGGTTGTGTCGAGCATGATCCGCGCTCCGTGACGGCACGCCGCGTCCCGTACCGCGTCGAGATCAAGAAGGCTTCCGTCGGAGGCCTGGACCAGGCTTGCCGCGATCCACGCCGTGCGGCCGTCGACGGCATCGGAGACCGCCGCAAGCGCGACCGAGCAGACCTCGAAGCTATTCCGTGATCCCGCCGACAGGAACGGATAGAGCACGGACGTGAACTCTTGGTTGGGCACGACCACCTTGGCTCCCTGCGGCACGCTCGCAGCCACGGCGCCGGCGACCACCGACACGTTCGCGCCGACGCTCACCCAGCTGACCGGCACGCTCACGAGCTCGGCGATGAGCTTGCGGCAGCGTTGCACGGGCCGATCCCATTCGGCCAGGTCGACATCGCCCGTTGTCCAGCGGTCGACGAAGTCCGCGATCTCCTCCGCGACGCCGTCCGGCGGGAGCCCGACGGTCGCCGTATTCAGGTATCCCGCCGGCCGTCGAGAGAACGCCCGCCGAACGGCATCGGGCAGTGGGCGGAGCCCGGAGATTGACCTCATGCTGCTGAAGATACGGGTGGAGGACAGAAAAGACAATCCCCAATGTGGTTGGTGCCTACCCAAGAACTGGTTATAGTTGCGGCATGCTCGATCCTCGCCGTCTACTCGTCCTGCTTGCCGTGGCACGCAGCGGATCGTTGTCCGCGGCGGCCCGTCGGTTGGGCGTGACGCAGCCTGCCGTCGCCCAACAGATCAGGCAGCTCGAACGGGAAGCCGGGCTGGCGCTCGTCGTGCGACGAGGCCGCGCGGTCACGCTCACCGATGCCGCCCGCCGGCTCCTTCCTCATCTCGAAGCGGTGGACGCGCGGCTCACCGCGGCAGCGCAGGAGCTCCGATCTCTGGCGGGCGGAACCACGGGGGCGGTCCGGGTCGCGTCGTTCCCCTCTGGGAGTGCGACGCTCGTTGTCCACGCGCTCGACGTCCTCCGGACCACACATCCCGGCGTGACGATGATGCTCGTCGACGCGGAGCCCCCTGAGGCTCTGAACCTGCTGGAACGGGGTGAGTGTGACGTGGCGCTGATCTTTTCGTACGGAGAGGTGGAGCCCCTTCCCTATGACACGCTCGCCGTGGAGTTGGGAGAGGATCAGCTCTTCGCCGCCCTTCCGATGAGCCACCCGTTTTCGCGCCGACGGAAGGTGACGCTGGCCGAGCTCGCGCCGGAGAGCTTCATAGGCGGGTGTCCGCGGTGCGAAGCGCACTTGCGTGCTGCGGCACGGCGGAACGGGTTCGAACCGAACATTGGGCACAGCACCGATGACTACGTCGTCGCCCAACGGCTGGTCGCGGGTGGAGATGGGGTTGCGCTGTTGCCCCGACTCGCCATCACCGCCTACAGGCATCCGGAGATCATCACCGTCCCGGTGGCCGGTGCAGATCCCAGACGGGTCATGGCCTTGCTCCATCGCGAGGTCGGGACGATCCCTGCCGTCGCGGCCGCCCTGGCCGCTCTCACCGATGCCGCGTCCGTCTCTCTTGACAAAGGGGCTCGCCAGCAGCAGGCGGCGTTTGGACGTCACGGGAAGCCGCTCAGGCGAACCGCCCGCTCAGCCGGCGCGGAACACGACTCTGGGTCGTGGGCGCACCAGATAGAGGCGTGAGCTCGATATCTTCGGTCCAGTTGGGAAAAGGAGTCTGATCGAGGTGTCAGTTAGGGTCGTTCATGCAAAGGGCGAGCGATTCGCTCGCGCTTGACTTCGCCCGACACGACGCGAATGGGGTGTTCGGCCCCGCGCGTCAATCTTGACGCGATGCCGGCCCAAGCCACGATCGCCGGAGACGGCACGGCCCACCATCTATCTCTCAGAGGCCAGGCCCCAGTGGAGACCAGCGCTACTCAACTAACGGGCAGCGGGACGGAGACCTCTCCATAGTTGGCGAAGCGCGCGCCGAAGCTCGCGAATCGCGCTCTAATGCTTGCTGCATCCATCACGGGGGGATACACGCGCATCTCCAAGCGCAACTCGATCGGAACGTTGGTCCGAAGCTGCGTCGGGACGCTGGCATCTCTTACCGAGCCCCATCGTCCCCCGCCAACCTCTGTGAGCCACGCTTCCAGGAGAGTCTCAGTGACGCTGGACTGGTTCTCGAATGCCGCTCGCATGGCGATCCGCGTTTCGCTCCCATTTTGGCCCATTACATCGACTTGGTGAACTCGAACCTCGACAAGCGGGCGTGCTCGCGCCTGTTGTGCTCCCTGAACTTTCCTGAACATCGCGTTCTCTTCCTCGGAGGCGACGGCTGCGCGGCGTGCGTACCACACGCCGATGGCAGCGATGATGCCCGTGACGACGGCGGCAACGAGCGTGATCGTGCCCATGCTTCCCAGTGTAACGCCTCAAAGGGGCGCGATGACCGCCGCGTCCAGCTCCTCGGCGTATCGCCGGTCGCTTGGGCGATCGGGTCCGAGCGGCTGCCCCTGGGCGACGGGGCGTGACGTTCCAGCCATACCCGCATTAGGCCGCGCTCCTCGCCGGCCGCTCGCCAGCGTCGTCGTGTTTAAGGCACTCCAGGTGGGTGTATCAAGGGGTACGCCGATCCTCGCCGAGCATGAGGCGACGTTCAACTCGAAGGTGACGGTGCTCGTCGTCGCGCGCGACCAGCGCGACAGCCGCCTTGCTCGCGGTGGTGTATGACATCTTGGATTCGACGTGGTCTCGGTCCACTATTCCTGCTTGACTTCGTGCGACACGACGCAATCATGGTGACGCCTTCCAGGAGGGGGCATCGCCATGCAGACGATCACCACGTTCGACAACACCGCCGAGGGCTGGGAGCGCAGCCTCTACGCATTCCTCGCCGAGAAGGAGCGACGCAGCGGCAGCCGCCGCACGGTCGAGGGCTACAGCCGCATGCTTCAGCACTTCTTTGGCAGCGTCGGCAAGCCGCCGGACCGCGTCACCAGCGCGGAGGTGTTCGCCTGGGGGTACGGCGTTGGGCTCTCCGGCAAGCAACCGTCGTCCGTCACGATCGGCGCACGCCTCGCGTGCCTCAGTAGCTTCTATCGCTTCCTGATCCGCATGGACATCGTCTCGTCCAACCCCTGCGACGCGCTGGAACGCCCACGCGTCCAAGTCGCACCGCCGCGCGGACTCACCGCCGACGACATCCGCCGACTGCTCACAGTGATCCCGGCGACGCCTGTGGGCCTGCGCGATCGCGCAATCATCCTCGTGCTGACCCTTACCGGCCGGCGCCGCTCGGAAGTGCTGAACATGGTCGCCGGCGATCTCACGCACGAGGACGGCGTGACCTGGTATCGCTACCGGGGCAAAGGGAACAAGCAGGGCAAGCGGGAACTGCCGGAGCCCGCGTACGTGGCGCTCACGGCGGCGCTGTCGGCCTTCGGGCGGGACATCGCGACCATGTCCCCGGATGCGTCGTTGTGGCCGTCCAGCGCGAACGACCGAGGAGTGACATCAGGCACGTTCTACGGCAACCTGCGCCGTTACCTGAAGGCTGCTGGATTGCCGCTCGCCGGCGTGCACATCTTCCGGCACTCGGCGGCGAAGCTGCGACGCGACGCCGGAGAGTCGATCGAGAACGTCTCTCGCTTCCTCGACCACTCGTCGCTGCAGGTGACTTCTATCTACCTCAGGCGGCTGGAGGGCGAGGCGGACGGCAGTTGGGGGAAGGTGGCCGCGGCGATCGGCGTGTGATCCTCCGGCGAGGCTGCCGCAAGGGTTCGCTGGGGCACGCTAGACCCGAACGATCGGTGTGGAAAGCCATGACCGCTCAACCTGCGCTTCATGCTTCGCCGCCGTGCACTCCCGCCTTCCGTGCCGAACGCCTATCATCCCAGCGTAGACGGGATCAACGCCGAGGTCGCCCAGGCGTTCACACAGTCCAGGATGTTCGACCGTGCGACTCACCAGCATCACCGTGAACAACACTCCGCCGGTCACCCGGTTCAGTGTCACTGACCTCGCCGATGTCGTCGTCATTGCTGGTCCAAACGGGGTCGGCAAGACGCGTCTGTTGCAGCGCATCATGCAGCTGCTTCGGGGAGACGCCGGCTCCGCTGACGCGGTGGCAATAATCGAGGCAACCGGCGACGAGGAGCCGACGAGCTGGGGCAAGAACGTTCTGAACCTTGCTCTTCCGGACGACGCCCAGCTGTATCGCGCGACCCTCCAAGCCAATCGCCGACGTAGGAACCTAAGGAGCAGCATCCTGCAGTTCGAGAGCGACAGGACCATCCAGAACCTCCGGCCCTTTGCGTTTGGCTGGGACATGGCCGACCCGTCCGACGAGGAGGTCGGCTGGGAAACGGGATTTGGTTTCTGGAAGAACAGGTGGCAGGACACCGTTGACTCTCTGTATCGATTGATCGAGCACCAGAAGCAGAGCATCGCCAATCGCGCTGTCCAACTCCAGCGTGAAGGTCATGCGCAGATGAACCTCAACTTCACCGACCCGATGCTTCCGTTCAAGGCGGTCTTTTCCCAGCTCCTCGCGCCGAAGGAGCTGGTCGATCCCTCAGCGCGGCGCCAGGCCCTTGAGTTCTCTCTCGATGGCCAGGTATTCGACATCGCTGCGCTGAGTTCGGGCGAGCGCGAGGTCGTCAATGTCGCCTTCGACTTCCTGCTGCGCGAGCCGAGAGACTGCATGGTCTTTTTCGACGAGCCGGAGTTGCACTTACACCCGGAACTCAGCCATAAACTGATACAGGTCCTGCAGGGCATCGGTGAGCGCAACCAGTTCATACTTTCCACCCACTCGCCCGATGTCATCACCGCTTCGCTCGATAAGTCCGTCATTTTTCTTTCGCCGCCTCGGTTGGAGGCCGACAACGCGTCGCCTGCGAACCAGGCGATTCCAGTATCTGAAGACGACGAGACGAACCAAGCGCTGAAGCTGCTCGGGCACTCCATCGGCATCGTTGCACTCGGGAAGAGGATCGTTCTCATCGAAGGCGAGCACTCCAGCCTGGACAAGGACGTCTACGGTTCAATGACACGCGGACGGTATCCGCAACTCGTCCTGGTGCCGTCGGGAGGCAAGCACGTTGTCCAGTCGTTCGAGACGCTCCACGAGGCCGTGCTCTCGAAGAGTATCTGGGGCGTAGAGTTCTTCATGCTCTGCGACCGTGACTCGGCTCCGACGGGTCAGCGACCACCCGATGAAGCGGGCAACGACCGGCTGCGGGTCCTCAGCCGGTATCACTTGGAGAACTACTTCCTCGACGAGTTGACCTGGGCTCGCGCCTTCGCAACGCTTGAATCGCCGGATCATTGGCTGCGCGACCCAACCGCCGTCCGCGCCCGCCTTCGCGAGCTGGCTCGCGGGCTGGCCTCCTACGCCACCGCATTGGCGGTCACAGCCCAACTTCGACAACAGGTCGGCAACGTCGACGTAATGCCCAAAGACTGCCACGAACGATCGCTCGATGACGTCATTGCCCTGCTGTCGGCCCGTGCGGCTGAGGAGCAAAGCCGGACGGCCGAAGCACTCAACCCCGTCCAGATCGCTGCTCAAGCGACCGAGTTCCACACACGTCTTTCCGCGAGCCTCGACGCTGATACCGATGACTGGAAGGTGATCCTGCCAGGCAAGCCACTCCTCCAGATGTTCGCCAGCGCCGCGGGCATCCATCCCGGGCGAATGAAGAACCTTTACCTCTCGGCGGCGGCCGGTCAGTCGGACGGACCCTTCGAGGAGATCGACAACATCTTCCGCAGCTTCGCCGAGATGTGACGGGACGGTTCGGGAAGCCGGTCGTGCGGTAATGCGTTTCGCAACGGCCTACAAAAGCTTAGGTGCACTTCGCTGACAGCAACCGTGACAGCAACCCGGGCGAACGTCTGCGGACGATTGCGCATAGATATGGAAACGAACTGCCCGTTTTCGATCCTGTGCGGACGGTTGCGGACGGCCGTGTACGGGACGACACGGTCTGCAAAACCCCCACCACCGGTTCGAATCCGGTCGTCGCCTCCAACACACCAGATACGGAACCGGGCCATTGAGCGCCCGGTTTCGTGCTTTTCTCGACAGATCTTGTAATCAGAGAGCGTGCGGGAGCGGTGGGGTTCTACCGAGGCGCCCCATTTTCGTACGCTGGATCGCCGGATGGGTTGCGCAATCCGCTCGCACGATACCCGAGACCGGCAACCGAAGAGAAGGCAGCAAAGGGGGGGCCTACTTGCCCCGAAACTTCCTGATCGTCTCTACGACCGCCTTATCGCCCATCTTGATCGCTCTCTCGACCTTGATGAACCTGCCGTTCCCGGCGTCTCGCCCGATCTTCTGTTGCTTCCCTGCCATCGCTCGAATCTCCTTGAACCAACGCAGATGAAAGGATGCAATTAGGATGCATGTTCTGCCCGGCGTTGTCAAGCCGACAGAGGCGCTACCAAGTAAGCGCGCCGCGTAGCGAGACCAATTGGGTCTGAGGGCGCACCAGCGGACGCGAGCCATGCGTCGGCCATCGCTGCGAGTTTCGCGGCCCCGATGACCACTGAAATGTGCAACTCGTGGAGCAACAATGTGTACGCGACGACGAGGCGCAAATCGTCATTCACGGTTCGAGATGCATCGAGTGTGTTCGGGCCATCTACGAACATTTGCGAGTCCTCGTAGTTCGAACGCGTCCGCAAACGATACAGATAGTGTAGGAACCCTACGGTTCCGAGCTTAGTGTCTACCGTAGCCGTCTCGCTTTGTGTGAGTTTGGCTGCGCTGAAAGTCTTGGGCTTTAGTAGCCTCTTCTTCGCGAGCCGACGTGCTTCCTGCTCAGTCGCAAACTCTCGGCGCTTGTCCTTGACCTTTCGCGCCCGAGCATCAGTTAGCCGATCAGCTAGTAGATCATCGCGCGTCGTCCGTAGCGCGCGGTAAACGTGCGTCCAACACGTGGCGCTATGAGGCTCGCTGAGGTTGCTCGTAGAGGTGATTAACGATGCGTGGCTAGGAAGATTGCAACAGTTCCGGGGATCCGCCCCCAATGACCACGCGCCGAAATCGCGATTGTGGGTCACCCATTGATCAACAAACACGTTTTGGCCTTGATCGTGCCTGGTGACCGGCTGGTTGCCGCGCGCAACGTACAGGGCCTGTGACGCTTGATAGGACGCATAGTACGCCTGAACTGCCGTCCAGTTGTTGGAGATGGAGATCAAGGGAGTGGCGGCGAACGGAGCGGGCAGCGCCATGACCCGTTCGGTCGCCCAGGCGAGAGAGAGCAGGCGCTTGATCTCGGCGTCGTCGGTCGCAGGTCGCTTCGCTAACGCCTTGTAGGGCGGTTGCGACAGAATGCGAGCATGGAGTCCGCTCAGGACTCCTCGGAAGGGCGCTCGAGGAGACGAGACGCCCGCGTATTCGTTGATGGCTATGATGAAGGCCCGAAGATAGTTTGCGTGCGTGAGGAACGCTTTCTTGGGGTCAGAGGCTTTCAATGAAGGCATCTTTCCAACGCGCACGGTGCCTTGCAATCACCTGATGCAATCAACACTCGGGCAACGGCAGGAATCGACAGTCACAACCGGGCGAGATCGTCAGGACAGAATCAGATCGCCTCTCACGACCCCTATGCGCGCGAGGATACCTCGCTATCTACGAACTGCAAAGCCCCCATCACCGGTTCGAATCCGGTCGTCGCCTCCAGCGATCCAGATGGCATCGCGCCGCGCGGCGCGGATGCACCGTGGGTAAAGGCCACATCAAGACTCGCCGCCCGCCGTCACCCGTGGCGTGTCGAGATGCCGCCGTCGACGGGGATCACGGCGCCCGTCAGATACGCGCCGGCGCGCGAGGCGAGGTAGATCGCCGTGCCGGCGACGTCCTCCGGCCGGTGCGGGCGGTCGGCGAGGCAGCCGCGCCCTACCCCTTCGCGACCTCGGCGTAGCGCTTGAGGTGCGCGATGGCGTCCTCCGTCGCGACGGGCGGCAGGCCGAAGACACAGCGCGATACCCCCGCTCGCGCGTACTTCTCGACGCCCTCCGGCTGGGCGCGCGCGCCGTAGAGGCTCACCGGGATCGGGCCCCGACCGGCCGTCTTCCCCATCGCCTGCAGCTCGTCGATGCGCGCGCCAAGGTCCTCGCTGCCTCGGCCGCCGATCGGCATCCACTCGTCGCCGTACTCGACCACGCGGGCGAGCGTGCGCGGGCCATCGCCGCCGACGAGGATCGGCGGGTGCGGCTTCTGCACCGGCTTCGGCCACGACCAGATCGGCTCGAAGTCGACGTACTCACCGTGGAACTCGGCGTCGGCGTCGGCCCAGATGCGCTTCATCGCCAGCACGCGCTCGCGCAGGATCTTCCAGCGCAGGGCGTACTTCGTGCCGTGGTGCCCCATCTCCTCGCGGTTCCAGCCGCCGCCGATGCCGAACAGCACACGTCCGCCCGAAAGGTGGTCGACGCTCGCAACCTCCTTCGCCAGCGTGATCGGGTCGCGCTGGATGACGAGGCAGATGCCCGTGCCGACGCGCAGCGTCGTCGTGACCGCGGCGACCGCACCCATCGCCACGAACGGGTCGAGGGTGTGGCTGTACTCCTCGGGCAGCGGCGCGCCGCCCGGCCACGGCGTGCGGCGGCTCGTCGGGATGTGCGTGTGCTCGGGGAAGAAGAGCGACTCGAACCCCAGGTCCTCGCACGCGCGCCCCAGCTCGGTCACCGGGATCGCGTAGTCGGTCGGAAACATCGTGATGCCGAACTTCATGCCGGTGCCTTTCTGATGTCGGGCGTGCCACGCGCATCGGCAAGCGGTCCCGCGCGTGTCCCGCATCGTACGACGGCGGGATGCGGCGTGCAAAAGCGGCGGCCGCACCGAAGAGCGGCTGCGCGCCCGACGCGGCCGCCGTCCGATGCCGCGGGGACGAACAGTGACCTTGACGTACGCGTTAGACCGCCGTACGATCGACCTCTACCACGGGCGTCTGGCGCACCCCCGCGAGAGCGCCCCGCAGCCTACCGGCAGCTACGCACACGAGAGGAGCCATCGATGGACTACCGCCCCCTGGGCCGCACGGGCGTGAAGGTCAGCCAGCTCTGCCTGGGCTGCATGATGTTCGGCGGCAAGACTGCGCCGGACGATTCCTACGCGATCATCGACCGGGCGATCGAGGCCGGCATCAACTTCATCGATACGGCCAACGTGTACAGCCTCGGCCGCAGCGAAGAGGTGACGGGCGAGGCGCTGAAGCGCAACGGCAAGCGGCACAGCATCGTCCTGGCGACGAAGGTGCACGGCAACATGGGCGAGGGCCCGCTCGAGTCCGGCAACAACCGCCGCCACATCATCGAGCAGTGCGAGGCGAGCCTGCGGCGGCTGCAGACGGACTACATCGACCTGTACCAGATCCACCGGCCGCAGCCGGACACGCCGATCGACGAGACGCTGCGCGCGCTCGACGACCTGGTGCGCGCCGGCAAGGTGCGCTACATCGGCAGCAGCACGTTCGCGGCGTGGCAACTCGTCGAGTCGCTCTGGGTGGCGAAGGAGTTGGGGCTGAACCGCTTCGTGTGCGAGCAGCCGCCCTACAACCTGCTGGATCGCCGCATCGAGCGCGAGCTGCTGCCGATGGCGCGGACGTACGGCTTCGCGGTGATCCCGTGGAGCCCGCTCGGCGGCGGCCTGCTGACCGGCAAGTACAAGCGCGGCGAGGAGCCGCCGGAGGGCGCCCGCTTCGCCGATGCATCGAACCCGATCTACCGGCGCCGGCTGAACGACCGCATCTACGACGTCGTCGAGGCGCTCGGCGAGATGGCGCAGGCGAAGGGCGTGACGATGTCGCAGCTCGCGCTCGCGTGGTGCATGCAGCAGCCCGGCGTCACCAGCCCGATCATCGGCCCGCGGACGATGGAGCAGTTCGAGGACAACATGGGCGCGCTGACGGTCGAGATCGCGGAGGACGAGCGCAAGCAGATCGACCGCTTCGCGCGCCGCGGCCAGTCGGTGGCGCCGTTCTACGAGGCGGAGTTCGGGCCGCACCCGTATCGAGTCGGGATGTAGCGCTGACGACAGG
>JADEYI010001779.1_pt1 | contig 13708 bp, 17 predicted proteins | sample 8542331 | NCBI WGS metagenome assembly JADEYI01 (sample SAMN16510988, study PRJNA670497) | mine drainage metagenome | isolation source: biofilm near Copperflume 1 | place: Germany: Marsberg coppermine Kilianstollen | collected 2018-02 | reverse complement strand
TCTTGTGTTGCGCTGCTGCCGCTTCGAGCCATGCCATGAAGTCGCTGGATAGGCCAGTTGTGCCGATCACCATCCGCACACCGCGCCCCATCGCCGCCTCCGCCAGCGCCGGAGTCCATGCCATATTGGTGAAGTCGATCACGACGTCCGGGGCCACGGCGCCGAAACAGCGATTCGCGTCGTTGAAAAGCGGCAGGCCATCGATTTCCCCCTCCTGGGCGAGTCCGTCGACAAACGCAACGGCCGCCAACCCATCCGCATCACCAACCGCTGCAGCCACCTGGCGGCCCATCCTGCCCGACCCCGAAACGACCACGCGAAGCTCGCCCATGGCCCGATTCTACGCTACTCCGGCGAGGCGCCGGCCAGCCGCGGCCGCGGAACTCCTGCTACCCCCAGATGCGCTACCATCGCCCGACATCAAGGAGGCCAAGCATGGATAGCCCCATCGTCCACTTTCACGTCGGCGCCGCGGACCCCGCCGCCGCTGGCAAGTTCTTCGAAGAAGTCTTCAATTGGAAGATCGGGCCCGGCATCCCCGGTGTCGCCGCCACGATCGATACTGGCTACCCCGAGATCAACGACATTCGCGTGGCCGGTGGCATCATCCAGCTGCCCGAAGGCGCTCCGCCGTTTATCAGCGTCTTCGTCCGCGTGGCCGATCTCGATGGTGCACTTTCGCGGGCCGCGGAGCGTGGTGCCCGCATCGTCGTCCCGCGCACCGATAGGCCGGGAAGCGCCACCATCGCGATCATCCACACGCCATTCGGGCACACCATGGGCGTCGTCCAGCTTTAGTTGAGATGCCGAACCAGCATGGCAAAATCAGCCAAGAGGTTTGTAGGCGACCACGTCCGCCGAGGCGATGCCCTTCCCGCCGGGGTACTCCAGCGCGGTCGAAGTGACGCGCTCGAAGCCGGCGCCCCGGATCTTCGCCAGGTATTCCGACTCCACGAGCGCGCCCGCGATGCATCCGGCCCATTGCTCCATGTCGCCCCGCACATTCGCGGGGACCGGCTTTGTCCAGACGATGTCCGAAACCTGGAGACGTCCGCCGGGACGCAGCGCCCGCCACGCTTCCCGGAACACCTGGTCCTTATCAGGAGAGAGGTTGATCACGCAGTTCGAGATGATCACGTCCACCGAGCCCGTCTCGATGGGCAGATGCTCGATCTCGCCGAGACGAAATTCAACGTTGGCGGCGCCCACCTTCGCCGCGTTCTTGCGAGCGAGGGCGACCATCTCGGGTGTCATATCGACGCCCAGCACGCGTCCCGATGTGCCGACCATCTTTGCCGCCAGGAAACAATCGATGCCGCCTCCCGAGCCGAGGTCGAGCACCGTCTCGCCGGGCTGCAGCGCCGCGATCGCTGTCGGGTTGCCGCAGCCGAAGGCGACATCCGTCACGGTCGCCGGGAGGTCTCCAATATTCGCATCGGCATACATCTCCGCGATGCGCACAATCTGGATGTCATCGGGTGCAGCGTTGCCACAGCAATCCCCGCCGGAGAGTGCTTCGTCGCTGGCGGGACCACAACAGGCCGATGCTCCATCGTCCGCGCCGCAGCAACTCGCCCCCGCCGGTACGAGGTCGATAGCTTCGAGCGTTGGACGCACGCGGCTGGCGTAGGCTTTCGATACTTCGCTCCGGATCTCCTCGGGAGTGCGGTCTGCCATTGGGGTGACCTCCTCAGTTGTATCGTCAAATTACGATAGAGTGGCGTGCCCGTCAAATACCCTCGTCCGTTCAAGGGGGCATCCTGTCCTTGCCAAGTGCTGCGGACGCTCGGCGCACGCGGTTCGGCTTCGTCGAATATCGGGACAGTTCTACCCGCAAACCCCAGCCTCCGGCACGCAGCCGGCACCGTCGAGGCAGACCTGGTTGCAGAACTCGACCAGCCACCGCAGCGCTTCCGGGTCCAGGCAATAGCAGCGCTCCCCTTCGATGCTTCCGCGCACAATCCCGGCTTCCTTCAACACGCGCAGGTGCTCCGAGACCGTAGACTGCGCCAGCGGCAACAGCCCGACGAGGTCGCTCGTCATGCAGCCGGGTTGGCGTGCCAGTTCCCGCACAATGCGGATCCGTGCCGGGTTCCCCAGCGCCCGGAACACAGCCGCGGCACGCTCCTCTTCCACACTCAGACCTTCAATGACTTTCACGGCCGACCTCCGCCCACACTGTAGCGCAGGCGGTGGCACACTCGCGGCATCCGTCACTTCTCCGGCACCAGCGAGAGATGGAGTTTCAGCCCGGAGACGCCTTAATTGACCGTTAACGTTGGCCCCGCATCGTCTTTTCCCGGCATGAGGCCTCAACCTGCGCTCGCACCCTACCTCGCCGAAGCGCTCGGCACTTTCGCCCTCGTCTTCGCCGGGCCTGGGGCCGCTGCCGTCAACGCGCGCAGCGGTGGGAGCGTCTCAACCGTCGGCATCGGGATGTCGTTCGGACTCATCGTCATGGCCATGATCTTCGCGATCGGCCACATCTCCGGCTGTCACATCAACCCCGCCGTCACCATCGCCTTCCGCGCTATTGGCCGGATCTCGACGGCACGCGCCGCAGCCTATGTCGCCGCCCAACTGCTGGGTGCTGTACTGGCCGGCTTTGCGATCATCGCCATCGTTGGCCACCAGGGCGATGCCGGTGCCACCACGCCCCATATCAACGGGCCCAGCGCGGCACTCTGGTCGGAGATCATCCTCACCTTCTTCCTCGTCTTCGTCATCTTCGCCGTCGCTACCGACGACCGCGCACAGGGGGGCTTCGCCGCAGTCGCCATCGGTGGCTATGTCGGCTTCGCGGCCACCGGTTGGGGGCCTATCGCCAACGCTTCTATGAACCCCGCCCGTAGCTTCGGCCCTGCGGTTGCAGCGAACGTCTGGGATGCGCACTGGGTCTATTGGGTCGGCCCGATTGCCGGTGCGCTCCTCGCCGCCGCCGTCTATGAGCTCCTCCGCGAACCACATAGCCCGCCGCCGGGCGATGGCTAGCCTGGATGTATCAGCCCCGCGAGCACCCGCTCACCTTGGTTCAATTGGAGGAAGAATGACCATAGCGCACCCGGAAGTCCTCTTCGTCTGTGTCCACAACGCTGGCCGCTCACAGATGGCCGCCGTGCTCACCTCCCATCTCAGCGGCGGCATCATCAACGTCCGCTCCGCCGGGTCGGCACCGGCCGCCGAAATTAACCCGCAGGTGGTGATTGCCATGCGTGAACTCGGCCTGGACCTCTCCCAGGAGTTCCCAAAGCCGCTCACCGATGAATTCGTGCTTGCCGCTGATGTCGTCATCACCATGGGCTGCGGCGATGCCTGCCCCATCTATCCCGGCAAGCGCTACGTGGATTGGGACGTCGAGGATCCCGCCGGCAAGACCCTCGAAGAGGTCCGGCGCATTCGCAACGACATTGCAGGACGCGTCCAACAACTGATCGCCAACCTTGGCATCGAGCCCGCGGCTGCACAGTAGTGACGACGCTCCGATTCGCCTGCAACGCGGTCGAACCGTTCGACCTCTTCGCCCTCCCCGCCTGGGTGCAGCGCCAGCGCGAGCTGGGCCGTATTGAAGGCTCCGGGCCCGTGACGCTCGAAGTCGCCCATCCTGAGCGCGAAATGGACGGTTCCTGCCGCTGGTGCGGCTGCCGCGAGGACGAGGTCGTGCTCGTCGATGGCGGCATCGTGACCTGATCAGTCCAACGTGCACGCACGGCCCAAATCTTCACACTCTGTGGGCGCCATGGTCTGGGAAAGAAAGAACTAATGTTCTATTCTGCAGATCCATGAAAGCCGCATGCCTCTTCGTCGCCGATTTCGCCGTCGCTATCGCTCGCCGCGACACCCCGGCCCTGCACGGGCGGCCGGTCGTCATCGGCGGCTCTCCCGAAGAGCATGCCCAGGTGACGGCCTGCTCGGTGGAGGCAGCGGCTGCCGGCGTGACCGTGGGCACCACCCTGCGGCGGGCACTCACTCTCTGCCCGGGTGCAGTCTTCCTCCCGCTCCAGGAGAGTGCCATTGCGGCCGAATCGGAGCGCCTCTCAGGGCTGCTTGAATTGTATAGCCCGGTCATCGAAGTGATTGCCCCGGGCCATGTGCATTTCAATGTCCACGGCCTCGCGCGCATGACAGGGATGGCTGATTGGCCCTACCTGCGCGACCTTCAGGAAGCGGCCGCTGCTACCAGTGGCCTGCCTGTCCAGCTTGCCGCTGCGGAGACCGTCTTCGCCGCTCACGCAGCAGCCGTGACGATCTTCGATTCCACGGACGGACGCACGCAAGGCCGGCGACGGACGGGCCCCGCCGAAAACCCCGTCCTGGTCTCTTCCGGCGAAACGCGTACCTTTCTCGCGGGCCTGCCAGTGGAAGTTCTGCCAGTTTCTCCACTCGTTCATGTGCGGCTGCGGCTGTTTGGCCTCGAACACCTGGGGCAGATTGCCGATCTGCCGTTCTCTGCCATCCAGGCCCAGTTCGGCCGCGAAGGCGCGCGCGCATGGGAACTCGCCAATGGCAGGGACGATTCTGTCATTACCCCCCGCCGCGAAGCAATCCGCGTGAATGAAGAAGTGGATCTGCCAGCCCCCACCGCCCGCTCCGAGCCGCTCGTCGTTGGTACACGTGCGCTCCTCCAGCGAGCATTAAGCCGCCCCGCGATCCGCGGGCAGGTGCTCCGCCGGCTCGATTGGCGGCTCGGGCTCGAAAACGGCGAACAGATAAGCCGCCGCGCCGTCTTTCGCGAACCCACGAGCGACCCCGCACGCATGCTCCTCGTGCTCACAGGCAAAATTGAGCGCCTGCAGCTCCCCGCACCCGCGGTCGCACTCGGCATCACACTTTCCGGCCTTTGCAGCGAATACGGCCATCAGGCCGATCTCTGGCCGAACGGCCCCCGGCGTCAGCGCGAATTGCTCGATGCCATCGCCCAGCTCAACGCCCGCGAGGGCGCCCCACAGGTCTACCGCATTGTCGAGGTGCAACCATGGTCCCGGATTCCCGAACGCCAGCTGGCGCTGGTCACTTTCGACGGCTGAACGGCCCGCGACCGGTCGCTGTCGAAGCCACGCCGCGCGGTACACCAACAGCCGTGCTCTGGCGTGGCGTATATCAGCCGGTGGCCACCGTCCTTGATACCTGGCGCATCGATGACGAATGGTGGCGTGATGAGATTGCCCGCCGCTACTTCGCCCTCGAGCTCGCCAGCGGCCGCCACGTGACGGTCTATCACGATCTCGTCAACGATGCGTGGTATGCACAGGAGTATGCGAACCCGAAGGAGAATGCAAAACAAAAGAGGGCATAGCTCGCTCCTTTTGAGCGCGACCCGGCACGCCGGATGATCCTCGCCAGGCCCCGCATTTCGCCTCGCCCTTGACCGGCGGGCGTACCCTGCTATCGAGGTCCCCTAACAATGTTTTCCGCCGATAGCTCTCGCTCTTCCGCTGCTCCTGTATGCGTCCACCACTGGCAATTGGAAACGCCCGTCGGCGACCACACGCGTGGCCACTGCCGTTTCTGCGGCGCCATCCGAGACTTCTTTGAGCCCACCATCCGCCACGACTTCTTTCGCCCGCCACCGAAGAGGCTATAGCACCGGCGGAGACCCAATGGCGGTATGGAACGCAGGTGCTCTCTGGCGATCGCCGTCCCAATGCGTGCCTGGTTGACAGGGGCCATATCATTCACCACGAGGGAGGATTCAGATGACAGTCCGAGCAGTGTCAATCTTTCAGCCCCGTGACGGGAAACGAGAAGAGTTTCTGAAGGAAGCAGGCCAGGCAAAGGAACACCTCACGCGCCTTGGTGCTCGATTCCGGCTTGGCGAGATGGTCCTCGCGGGGCCGAACACCGGCCAGTTCGTCGGGACCATCGAATTCGATGACCTGGCCGCCTATGCGGCCTTCATGCAGCGCTCCAACGCGGATGAACAGTGGCGTGAATTCCAGAAACGCGCAGAGCGCGCTGACGGGGCCCGCATCCTGGTCTCGCGCACACTGGTGCAGGACGTGCTTTAGTCCGACGTGGATCGGCCCGGATGCCGGCCATCCCCACCGCATCGGCCAACTTGCTTCAGGTCACGCTGCCGGCACCTGCACGGCCGCATCCGTCCGCGCGGGGCAAGTTCACCTCGTCTTTCCTCCCCCGAACTCGTGTATCCTTCGCTTCACACAAACCAAAAGAAGGTGCGCCATGCAGTTCGGCTTTGAGCCCGACGTCGAGCAGTTCCGCCACGAGGTGCGGCAATTCATCGCCGCTGAATACAAAGAGGACGTGGCCCGCCAGCGTGCCCCGGGCGTCCGCAGCGATGCTGAGCACCGCGCGGACTACGAAGCAACTATGGCATTTCAGAAGAAGCTTGCCCACCGCAATTGGCTCGCCATGGCCTGGCCCAAAGAGTATGGCGGTGGTGGCGCCAGCCACATGCGCCAGCTCGTCTACAACGAAGAGATGGCCTATGCTGGCGCACCTTCCTATAGCATGGGCATCGCCTGGGTTGGCCCGAGCCTCATGCTCTATGGCACCGAGGAACAGAAAAAGCGCTTCATCCCACGCATCACCGGCGCCGATGACTGGTGGTGCACGCTCTATAGCGAGCCCGGCGCAGGTAGCGACCTTGCCGCCCTCCAGACCCGCGCCGTCCGGGATGGAGACGACTACGTCATCAACGGCCAGAAGATCTGGACCAGCGGCGGCCACCTCGCGGACTGGGGCTGGCTCGCCGCCCGCACCGACCCCGACGCGCCCAAGCACAAGGGCATCACGATGTTCATGCTCGATATGAAGTCGCCCGGTGTCACCGTCCGGCCGCTCATCAATATGGCTAACCGCGAGGGCTTCAACGAGGTCTTCTTCGAAGACGTCCGCGTCCCCGCGACGCAGGTCGTCGGCGAAGTGAACCGCGGCTGGTACCACATGGCCGTCGCCCTCGATTTCGAACGCAGCGGCATTCAATCCTTCGCTGGCGGCCGTCACACCGTTGAACGCCTGACCGCTATCGCCCGCGAACATCCGGAGCTCCGCCAAAACCGGCCCAGTATTCGCTACGAACTCGCTGACCGCGCCACCGAAGTCAATGTCGGGACATTCCTCGCCTACCGCGTCGCCACCATGCAAGCCCGCGGTCTCGTACCCAACCACGAAGCCAGCGCGAGCAAGCTCTTCGGCAGCGAAATGGGGCAGCGGATAGCGACCACCGGCATGCACCTGCTCGGCATGGCAGCCGAACTCCGCGATGGCTCACCCTACGAAATTATGGATGAGGCGAGCTCATACCTGCAGGCCGTTTCCGGTACGATCGCGGCCGGCACCAGCGAAATCCAGCGCGGCATCATCGCCACTCGCGGGCTTGGCCTTCCACGGGGGTAGCCGCGGAAAGCACCCGCTCGGAGGCCATGGTCCTCACTGAGAACGGCTTGTTCACTGTTATACGATGGGGCCATGACAGCCCTCCGTCCGCGCCGCACTCGTGTTGGCAAACGCAACCAGGTGACGATCCCGGCGGAGATGTTGCGCCTCCGGCGGTATCGTCGCACGTTCGAATCCTCGGTGATCATCCGCTCCTCAGTCCGGCGGCTCTCGCCTGGTTCGACCGGTCCGTCCGCCGCCGCGACCCCGAAATAGTCGTGCTGCCAACCGTCGTCACCGCGGCCGTTGCGGTTCTTCGATCGACTCAGTACCGCCGAACGCAAGCCGACATCGCTATTGCCCTGGAGGATATCCTCGCGCTCTCGGTGCGCGTCGAGGATCGTGCGGTTGTGGCCGCCGCCGTGGAACTCCTCCGGGACCGGCCGAGCCGCGACTGGGAAGACTGCCTGATTGCCGCCTACGCCATGGCCATCGCGGATGGACACCTTGCTACCTAGACCAGAAGCTCTCGCGGATCCCCGGCCTCGTGCCGTTCCAGCCCTGAGCCTCCGTCCGCTCGTGACCGCGCTGGTTGCTGACCACGTCCGGCGCCTTCGACCCACGCCGCAACGGTCACCGTGTCCACCACGGAGCCGCACGCCCGCACCGTTCCCTCCGTTACACTGGCGTGACACTCCTCACCGAAAGCTGGCCGCATCATGAAAGCCGCAGTTTACTGTGTGGGTGTGTCACGAGTGCGCCGCCGGCACGATTGAGCGTGTCGCCGCCCTGGATGCCGATAGCTTTGGCATCGATGAGGACGCCGCCCGGGCGGCATTCCGGGTCGGGCACATCTTCATAGCGGAAGACAGAAGGGGCACCGATGTTGCCAGCGGCGAACTCAAGGTGGTAATCGACCGCACCTTCCCACTCGCCGAAGCAGCCGCGGCGCATAGCTACATCGAGGGCCGTTCAGCCTTCGGACGAGTCCTTCTCACCCCCTGAGGCCCATTCCACCGTTCCTTTCCCCCGCCTTTTGTCCACTTTGTGACAGCGTTCACAGGTTGGTGCATCATCCTGATCACCATGGCCACCAGCCGGCGTATGTCCAGGAAAACGATCCTTCGCGGTGTGAGTGTCGGCTTCGCAGCGATCGCCGTATTCACCGGCTTCGTGATCACGCAGCGCGGAGGGCCGTCGAATCCACCGAGCGTGCCGGCGGCCTCGCCCACCCGCCACGTCGCCGTCGTCGATGTCACCGCCGGTCCTATCCAGATTCTCGATGCCACCGTCAAGCCGACCGTCAACGATGTGGCGGCACTCTACTTTACCGTCAGGAACAGCGGACCCGCGGACCGCATCATCGCCGCCGAAACCGACGCGAGTCCGAGAGCAACTCTTCATAGCGAAGTCACCACCGGGAACACCGGTTCGATGGTCCAGCTCCAATCTCTGCCCATCGCCGCCGAAACCACCACCCTTGTTTCCCCCGGCGGCTACCACGTGATGCTCGAACAGGTGCCGAAGCCGATCACCGTAGGGCAAACCGTCCGCTGCACGCTCACCTTCGAACACGCTGGTAAGCTCACCTTCGATGCACCCGTCACGCCTTACTAATCCCCTGCGCCCCGTGCCTCGCCTCTCGCTGGCTCTTCCGCTACGGTAAGATCTCACCAAGAGGTTGTAATGCCCGACGCTTTGATCCTCGATGCGACCCGGACCCCGTGGGGGAAGTTCGGTGGTGCCCTCCGCGACTATTCGGCGGCAGAGCTTGCCAGCCACCTGATCCAGACACTCGTCCAGCGCGATCAGCTCGACCCCGCCGCCGTCGATGATGTCATTCTCGGCCAGGTGCTGCAGGGCGGCGCGGGCCAGGCGCCGGCCCGCCAGGCTGCTATCGGTGGGGGTCTTCCCGTCACGACGCCCGCGCTGCTCATCAACAAAGTCTGCGGCAGTGGAATGCGCGCCGTCAGTCTCGCGTCCCAGCTCATCCGCCTCGACGAAGCTGACCTCATCTTCGCCGGTGGCATGGAATCGATGACCAGCGCCCCCTACTACGACATGGACACCCGCTGGGGTGCGCGCATGGGCAATCGGTCGCTCGTCGATGGCATGGTCCACGATGGGCTCTGGTGCGCCTTCGATGACGTCCACATGGCGACTCAAGGCGACACCATGGCCACCTGCCGCGAAATCTCCCGTGAAGAGATGGACGGCTGGTCTTTGGTCAGCCAGCAACGCTGGGGCAAAGCCTTCCGCCGCGGCTACTTTGACCGCGAAATCACCCCCGTGCCCAGCAAGCGCGACCCCAACCATCGCGCCCTCAGCCGCGACGAGAATCCCCGCCCGGACTCCACGCCGGAAGGCCTCGCCCGGCTCAAGCCGGTCTATAACACCCGGGCGATCACGCCGGGCAATGCTCCCGCTGTCAACGACGGTGCTGCGGTCCTGCTCCTTGCCTCCGAGGAGGGCGCCGCTCGTGCCGGGCTGAAGCCGCTGGCGCGCATCATCGGCCACGCCGAGTCGGCTGTTAAGCCCTCCGAATACCCGATTGCACCGGCCCACGCCATCCGCAAGCTGCTACACAAGGCTGGCATCGCACTCGACGATGTCGCCGTGATCGAAGTCAATGAAGCGTTCGCTGCGGTCCCGCTCATCGTTGGCCAGGAGCTCTCCTGGGATAGCGATCGCGTGAATCGCTGCGGCGGGTCTGTCGCCATGGGCCACCCGATCGGCGCGAGCGGCGCCCGGCTCGTCCTCACGGCCGCCTATCAGCTCCAGGAAATCGGTGCGAGGTATGCCCTCGCTGCTATCTGCTCCGGCTCCGGCCAGGGCGATGCCGTCTTGCTGGAAGCCGTCTCATAGGGAACCTGGCCCACAGCTCGCTGTACCGTCCTTCGATTCATGCTTCAATAGACCTATGACGGACGAGACGCAGACGTTCCTGAGCCCCTTTGGCAGCCACTGGATCCCCGATGAAAGCCCACCGGCCGGGCAACGAGCGGCCCTCCATCGCCTCGCCGCCGCCCTGCGCGAGACCACCGAGTTGCTAATGGTGACTGAAGCTCCCGAGGCTGAACTACTCGCCGCTGCGGAGGCGGCCGAACAGTTCGCCGCCCGGCTGGCACAGGCCCCCCGCGCCCGCCCTCTGTGGGGTTTCGCGGAAAGTTCCAATGCCGGCAACGCCCGCGCCATGTTCGATAGCAGCCCTCTGATGGGAATGGGCAACCCGATCGCCCCGCCACTCACCATGTCCGTTGTGGACGACCACGTCGAAGGCACCGCCACCTTCGGGACCCAATATGAGGGACCGCCGGGGCATGTCCACGGCGGCCTCATCGCCGCCGCCTTCGATGAAGTCCTCGGGATGGCTCAGTCCCTCACTGGTAAGGGCGGGATGACGGGCACCCTGACCATCCGTTACCGTCGGCCCACGCCGCTGCACCGCCTCGTATCCTTCGTGGGCCGCCCGGACCGCATCGAAGGCCGCAAGATCTTCGCCTCCGGGACCCTCCACGATGGCGACATCCTCTGCGCGGAAGCCGAAGCGATCTTTATCTCCGTCGATTTCGAGCGCATGCGCCACATGGCCGAAGGGCGCTGATCCAGGGGCTGCCGGAACCCAAGCAGGCCACCGCGTACGGTGACCTGCCTGGGACGGGGCGTGCGCCGCCAGGGGGAGCGGCGCACTGAGGAGGGAATAACGTCTCTAACCGAACCGCCACTCCGGAACCGCTGTGTGACAGGATGGGCAGTAGCGATCGCGCGCGGCGTATGCGCTCGAACAGTCTGGACAGCGCCGCTCGCTCTCCGGGCGCACTACTACATACGCCGGGACGTCGGCGTGGGCGAACCAGCGCAGCAGGAAGTTCTTGCGGTGGGAGTCTCGAAGCATCACGCACCTCTCATGTGAACGGCACAAAAACCCGGGCCGCCGCTGCGGCTCGCGCCAATGTCCAGGATGTTGAGAGGCCGTTGGGCAGACTGGGCGGCTGCCACGCCTCTCCCTTCGCGCCTACGAGGTTAGCTGACGGGTTCGGTGAGGGAGTCACCGGAAGACCAATGGCCTTCTACACCCCAAGGGACTGGGTCCCCCGTTCGGAGCCCCGGCGCGTAGTCCGGTACTCCAATTCGGCACACCAGTTGTACCACATACGAGATGGTCGCGTGTTAAACGGACGTAAATTCCTCTCATTCGATCCTGTCTGGGATTGCAGGCCGGCCCAGCCCGGCGAAGGCACCCCGCCTTGAGTGCGACTCCGTCCCTTGCTTCCCTCGGCGAAGTTGCTGCTCCCTCGCGATCGTGAACTCCGTTGCTGCTACGCTGAGGCAGGCTTGCGGTTGCCGCACCGTCCTTTTTTGCGTGCCGCTCCGCATTCGCCGCTGGAGGAGCCATGAACGACACATTGCGGTCGCGCACCCGAGTGGTCGTGACCGGCCTCGGAGCGATCACGCCCGCTGGCCAGACCGTCCCCGACTTTTGGGACAGCCTCGTCAACGGCCGCTCCGGCATCGATTACATGACTCTCGCGAACCCGGAGAGCTTCGCCTGTAAGTTCGACGGCGAAGTCAAAGACTGGCAGCCTACTCGCTTCATCGAACGCAAAGCCTCGCGTCGTATGGCGCGCTTTGCGCAATTCATGGTCGCTGCCGCTGGACAGGCCTTCCAGGACGCTGCTATCGATTGGGAATGCGAGGACCGGGACCGCGCCGCAGTGCTCATCGGCAACGGTGGTGGCGGCTATCCCGACATCCAGGAGGCCGCTCAAATTCTCTTCGAACGGGGCGGGATGAAGTTGGACCCGCTCTATCTTGCCCGCAGCCTGGGGAATATGGCCGGTGCCCAGGTTGCCCTTCAATACGGCCTTCGCGGCTACAACGGCACCATCGTCACCGCCTGCGCCTCCGGGACCCAGGCCATCGGCGAAGCCTCAATGCTCATCCGCACCGGCCGGGCCGATACTGTCCTCACCGGTGGCTGCGAAGCCGGCATCAGCGAACTTGGCCTCGCGAGCTTCAGCGTCATGCGCGCGCTCACGGCCTTCGAAGGCAGCCCGCAGCAAGCCAGCCGGCCGTTCGATGCCGAGCGCGACGGCTTTGTCCCCTGCGAAGGCGCCGGTGCCCTGCTCCTCGAGAGTGAGGCGCATGCCCTCGCCCGCGGTGCTCGAATTTATGCGGAACTCGCTGGCTTCGGGTGCACCAACGACGCCTTCCACGTCGCCGCGCCGCCCGAAGATGGCGAAGGTGCTGCCCGTGCCATGGCGCTTGCCCTCAAGGACGCTGGCGTCGTCGCCGCCCAGGTCGACTATGTGAACGCCCACGCCACCAGTACGCCGCTCGGCGACACCGCCGAGACCAACGCCATCAAGCGCGTCTTCGGTGAAGACGCCTATCGCGTCCCCATTAGCGCAACCAAGAGCCTGATCGGGCACGGCCTCGGCGCCAGCGGCGGCATGGAAACGGTTGCTACCGTGAAGACCATCGAGACCGGGACTATCCACCCCACCATCAATCTCTATCATCCCGACCCCACCTGCGACCTCGACTACGTGCCAAATAAAGCCCGCAGCGCCGATGTCCGCGTCGCCCTGAAGAACAGTTTCGGGTTCGGTGGCCAGAACAGTTGCTTGCTGCTCACACGCTACGAACCGTAGGCCCGCCCCTAAGCCGAGCGGCTGATCAGGATCATCGCAACAGCGATCGCCAGGAGCGCGGCAAGGAACAGCCACGCGATCGGCCTGGCGAAGTTGACAGTCCAGCCGATGCCAAAGCGCTTCGACACGAAGATCCCCGGGTCGTCCGGGTTCCAGTAGATAATTCCGCCTTTCCAAAAACGATCGTCATCGCGTTGCACGAGCACCTGTCCCCCGGCCGCGCCCGCACTCGGCGCCGTAGCCAGGCGGAGCCGGCTCCCGTCCGCTCCTATGCGGATGGCGACGGCCATCATGATCGCCGCCGGCACAAGGGACAGCGTGAGCGTCACGGGAAGTATTGCCCAGCGGGCGCCCGAGATGATGTTCCAGCTCACCAGCGCCGTCACCATGAATGAGAAGTTCAGACTCAGGAGGAATACGCCAAGCGCCGTCGTCATCGCGCGCCGGAAACGCTGTTGGCGCTCGAAGGAGGCTTCAGGTGCAGCCGGGTCCAGTTCGAGCCGCGACCGCGGGATGCCCCAGAGCACGGAGGCGAGTATGAGCGTGATGAAGAGCTGGACGGCGATGGGCCAAAATACGGCGACTATCGACTTGTCCACGTAGCGGTTGACGCCTCCATTTAGTTGGAAGTGAACCGGCAGCCGTGCCGGCATCGAACCGTAGTCGAGTGCGCCGATCGCCGCTGTGGCGGCTGCAATAGCCACCGCTGGCACGAGCCA